>Ga0070741_10000082_pt1 | contig 348041 bp, 274 predicted proteins | sample Coa_R1_4_FD_66440 | JGI IMG/M metagenome (GOLD analysis project Ga0070741, IMG submission 66440) | Surface soil microbial communities from Centralia Pennsylvania, which are recovering from an underground coalmine fire - Coalmine... | ecosystem: Environmental > Terrestrial > Soil >...
ACGAATGGGCCCTGTCGACATAAAAGCTCCACCACAAAGGACACAAAGGTCTTACGAAGGTACACAAAGGAAAAAACAAGACCTATCTAGCACAACCGATCGCTCGCGTCAGTGATCGGTAGTATTCCTTCGCGTCCTTTGTGCTCCCTTCGTGTCCTTTGTGGTGAAAGTCTTTTTAACTGAGGTTTTCGAAAATCCCTGCCGCTCCCATTCCGCCGCCGACGCACATGGTTACCAGCCCGTATCGTCCGCCGCGGCGCTTCAGTTCGCGGATTACAGTGGCGGTGAGCTTGGCCCCGGTGCATCCCAGCGGATGTCCCAGAGCGATTGCGCCGCCGTTCGGGTTCACTTTGTCTGGATCGAAGCCCGCCTCTTTGATTACGGCCAGCGACTGCGCCGCGAAGGCTTCGTTCAGTTCGATCACATCGATATCCGACAGCTTCAGCCCGGCCATCTTCAGCGCTTTCGGCACCGCATACACCGGCCCGATGCCCATCTCCTCGGGCTTGTATCCCGCAGTCGCAAATGCCACATACCTTGCCAGCGGCTTGATCCCAAGCTGTTTTGCCCGCTCAGCCGACATCACTACCGCCGCCGCCGCCCCGTCCGACATCTGCGAGGAATTGCCGGCAGTGACAGTCCCCTTCATGTGGAAGGCCGGCTTCAGCGACAACAGCGCATCCAGCGAAGTATCCGCGCGCGGGCCTTCATCGACCTTGAACGTAATCTCCTGCCGTTTGGGCTTCGATCCGTTCGGGGTAGTGAAATTGACCGGCACAGGCACAGTCTCATCCTCGAAGTTGCCCGCCTGGATGGCCGCAATAGCTTTTTTGTGACTCTGTAGCGAGAATTCGTCGGCCTGCTCGCGGGTAATACCGAACCGCCGGGCCAAGCGCTCACTCGTCAATCCCATTGATAGATACGCGCCGGGATAGTGGTCGACCAGCCACGGATTGGGCGAGATCTTGTGGCCGCCCATGGGAATCATCGACATCGATTCAGTGCCCCCGGCCACGATGATCTCGGCGCCGCCCGCCATGATTCTTTCGGCCGCCAAAGCAATCGCCTGCAGGCCGGATGAACAAAAACGGTTGATGGTCAGGGCCGACACTTCTACCGGCAATCCGGCACGCAGCGACGCAATCCGCGCCACATTCATGCCCTGCTCAGCCTCAGGCATAGCGCAGCCCAGGATGACGTCTTCGATCTCCTTGGCATCGACCTGCGGCACGCGTTCCAGCGCGCCTTTGATCGCTACAGCAGCCAATTCATCAGGACGAGTCGCGCGCAGCGTACCCTTAAACGCGCGGCCCACAGGAGTGCGGACGGAAGAGGCAATTACGACTTCTCTCATGGGAGTTCTCGGTCAGTTCTCAGTTCTCGGTTCTCAGTTCTCAGTTGAGTAGATGTCTCAGGACAATCGTTAGTTTCTCAGGGTTTTGCCGGTCTTGAGCGTGTACTGAATTCTCTCCTGCGTCTTGCGCTCGGCGCACAGCGACTTAAACGCCTCGCGTTCCAGGTCAAGGATGTACTGTTCGCTGACAGGAGTTCCCGGCGTGACGTTCCCGCCGCACAGTACTTCGGCCACCTTGTTTCCGATTTTCACCTCATGGTCGCTGATGAATTCCCCTTGCCGCATCAGGTACACGCCGGTCTTGAGTGCCGCGAGAATGCCGTCGCCGGGAGCGGGTATATCTGTTCGGGGCTGCGGAGGTTCGTATCCCGACCGAACCAGCTCCAGCGCTCGGGTCTTCGCATCCGACAGCACGCGATCCCGGTTCATCGTGATACGGTCGCTGTCCGACAAGAAACCCAGCCCGCGCGCCTCAACCGCGGACGTCGCTACCTTTGCCGTCGCGATCGTCTCAAACGCCTTTTTCATGGCTTCCATCAGTTCGACCGACTCACCGCGTCCATCCTTGCGAATTGACGTGGCACTGTCGACCGCCCGCAACAGCATCTCCTTGCAGCCGCCAGCGCCGGGGAGCAGTCCAACTCCAACCTCGACCAAACCCGTATAAAGCTCGGCATGAGGCTGTCGCGCGGCCGCATGCAACGAAATCTCGGTTCCGCCACCCAGCGTCAATCCAAAGGGCGCTGCGACTACCGGCTTGGGCGAGAACTTGATGGCCTGCGTCATGTTCTGGAAGGTGCGAATGGCCATATCGACTTCGTCCCACTCATCTTCCTGAATCGACATGAGCAGCAGCATCAAGTTGGCGCCGACCGAAAAATTCGCTGCGTCATTCGTAATAACAAAGGCGTCGAAGTTGTCGCCCGGGCCGCCGGGTTTCAAGGTCTGGGAGATTAACTGCACGATATCCGCACCCAGCGAGTTCATCTTCGAATGGAACTCAATGCAGCCCACGCCATCGCCAATATCGATGAGCGACGCTCCAGCATTCTTCTTTACTTCGCCATTGGACTTCTTGGCGACTGTGACCGACCACACGCCGGCCGGCACCTCAACTGGCCTGTACACCGCGCTGTTCAAGTCAAAGTAAGCGCGGCCCGACGCCGTGTTCGGCTGCTCTTCGTACCAGGACTTCTTCCCTGACGCGAGCAACTTCTCAACATTGGCCGGAACTGGTTTACCGTCCTTCGACATGCGCGCGACCGTCGCCTCGACGCCGGCAGCGTCCCACAGTTCGAATGGTCCCAGTTCCCAGTTGAAGCCCAGCTTCATCGCCCGATCGATCTCCACGATGGAATCGGAAATCTCGGGAACGCGGTTTGCCGCATAGGCCCACAAATCCGACAACGAAGCCCACAGGAACTGACCAGCCTTATCGGCTTTGGCGGGACCGCTGCCATTCATGCCCAGCAGCATGCGGATTCGGGCCGGCGTTTCTTCTACGTTTTTCGCCATGTCTACCGATGCGAACTTCGGTTTCTGCCGGGGGCGATACTCCAGCGTCTTCCAGTCCAGCGCGAGCCGCTCGTCTTCTTTAGCCGGCGCCTTGGCTTTCTTGTAGAACCCACCCTTTGTCTTGTCGCCCAGCCACTTTCGTTCCAGCATCTGGCGGAAGAACTGCGGCAGTTGCAGATCGCTTCGTTCATCGCGCACGTTCTGCGTCATGTTAGATACGACGTGCCCAAGGATGTCGAGCCCAACCAGGTCGATGGTGCGAAAGGTTGCCGACTTCGGCCAGCCCACGGCGGTGCCAGTCAGCGTGTCAACATCTTCGATTGACAGGTCCATCTCCTGCATGAGGCGCATGACGTTTAGGACAGAAAAGGTGCCGATCCGATTCGCAATGAAATTCGGTGTGTCCTTTGCGAAGACGATTCCTTTACCCAGGCGGACATCGGAAAAATGCGCAATCGAATCCACCAGCGCCTGGTCCGATTCTGGCGTGGGAATGATTTCGAGCAGCCGCATATACCGCGGCGGATTAAAGAAATGAGTTCCGAACCAGGAGCGACGGAACTCATCAGGAAATCCCTCGGCAATCTTGGAAACCGGCAGACCGCTGGTATTCGTGGTCACGATGGTGCCGGGCTTGCGGACCGAATTTACCTTCTGCAACAGCGATCTTTTGATCTCGAGATTCTCGACGACGGCCTCGATCACCCAATCGACTTCCGCCAACTTCTTCAGGTCATCATCGAAGTTCCCAATCGAAACCAGGCGGGCGAGGGAGGAATCGAAGAAAGCAGCGGGTTTGGATTTCTTGACCGCATCCAGTCCGGCGGCGGCGATCTTGTTGCGCGCGGGGCCGTCGGCGTCGGGAGGGACAATGTCGAACAAGTACGCCGGAATGCCGGCATTCGCGATATGGGCGGCGATGCGGGCGCCCATCGTTCCGGCGCCCAGGACGGCGACTTTATTAATGCGCTTCATCGGAGTATGACTCCCGGGAAGAGATTCCGATTGAGGATGGCTGATTCAGGAAAAAACTACTCCCGACGGCAATCCATGTCTGTGATAAGAGTAAGCGTCTGATTAGCTGATTTTAGACGATTACCGGTTCGGGAGACTGTCGATCGACCAATCGTCCTTTCCCGTTTTGAGTACCACCATTTCCACGTAGTGAGGACGGGGACGCCCTGCCTCCGAATCGAAAAGGACAACGGAAAAGCAGTAGCGATTTCGATTGAGCCTCTTACCACCACGGATCTCGTATGCATTTTCTGGCGTCGAGAAGAACGCGTCCAGGCTGTCGGCGGAAGTATGGTGCTTGGCCCCGTCGGTCAAGAGTAAGACACCGGCTTCCACATCGTGGTTCTGCCAGGCTTGTAGAAATCGGTTAGCGGTTCGAAGCGCGGAAACATAATCTGCATCGGCGGCTGACGCAGCAGCATGCTTAAGAACGGGCTTCGTTCTGCCCCATAGGGGTGAAAATACCAGGCACGCGGCTAAGACCGTGCAGATTTCCAGCCGACGGAATTTAGCAGAACAGACGCAAACCATCACGAAGGGCACCCGGCGCAGATCAATACCTATGTTTCTTTTATCTCGCCGACAACTCCCGCTGGAATACCGAATCGGGTACCTGCGACGCTCGGTGCAAGACCTGCATCGGCAGCGCGCAACCGATGCCGAGTTTTTTGTGCCTTGTGCTTAAGGCGTTCCTACGTGCCGACTGTTGAAGTTCGCCCGAAAAGGAAACAGGCGCGTACCGTATTAGATGTGGGGTGAGGATGGCACACGGCACGCGCCCTATTAAGTTAACCCGATCCTAGCAAACGCGCCTGGTAAGTCAAGGAAAATCGGTTTTGTAGATATGAAAGCGAGATCGCTCGCTCACGAGAATTCACCATCCATCAAGTACACACGTCACATGTCTGAGTGACCTTCCATTAGCCCGCCCGCAGGTCGGAGACAAGCTCGGCGTGTTCCGAAAGATACTGCTGCGCGCGTTTCACCACGTCGCGCTCGCTTTTATACGCCAACTGTTTTGGCGCTTCCTCGAGCGGCAACCACAGCGCCCGCCGCACCTCGATCCGCATGTCCGGCGAGATCTCGTCAATATTGCCCGATTGATAAAGCAGCAGGTAAAAGCTGACTATCTTGAACACGCGCTCGCGGTCGCTCCAGGAGCGCACGTAGAAATACTTGATGTCAGTAAGCTTCTCGACCAGCGCGGCTCTGACTCCCGTCTCTTCCTGTACCTCTCGGAGGGCGGTCTGCTCCGGCTTTTCACCCGCATCCACCAATCCTTTTGGCAATGCCAGAATTTGGGAGTGTGACTTTCTTTTCCTAGTATTGGTGCTTGCCTCCGGGTCTCTCCGTGGCTCAATGGCGGCAATGTGCCATTTTCCGTCCATGGCCCGCAAAACCACGCCGCCCGCCGAAAACTCCCGTATCATCCTCCCAAATTAGCAGGAATCAGCCACTTAGGGATATAGGGAACCGGGGAGCGGGAGGTAATCTCTCGGAAGTAAGTGGCGGATATTCCAGGGCAGGCTATCATTTCCACTGAAGGTGGCATCTTAGTTGCTGTTGTAACGTGATCCGGGGTAGTTGCCCGGACGTGGGGCTCTGGTGAAGAGTCTGGGTAAAATTTTTCGCTCGGTGCAGGCTTTCGGGCGTGAGCTTTCGCGGCCCTCCGCACCTCCCCTCTTACCGCCTCCGCAGCCCAGAATCGGTATTGCCCTGGGCGGCGGCTTTGCCCGCGGCATCGCCCATATCGGCGTTCTGAAAGTCCTCGAAGAAGAAAATATCCCCATCACCTGCATGGCAGGAACCAGCGTAGGTGCGCTGATTGGGGCGCTGTATTGCTCAGGGGCATCGGCCGCCGAGATGGCGAGCATCGGCTGTCGTGTCCGGTTCCGTGACTTCGCCCGCTGGACAATCTCGCGCCTGGGTTTTGCTTCCAACCAGCGGATGGAGACCTTCCTTAACAAAGTTCTTAAGGTCAAGACCTTTGAAGAACTGCGGATCCCCCTCGCCGTGACCGCCACCGATTACGCCACCGGAGACGGCGTGGTCTTCCGCAGCGGGCCGCTTGTAGATCCCGTCCGGGCCAGTTGCGCTTATCCCGGCATGTTCTTGCCCGTCAACATCGAGGGGCGCTTCTTAGTGGATGGGATGTTGGCGTACCCGGTGCCCAGCCAGCCGCTGCGGGAATGCGGTTGTGACCACGTACTCGCAGTTCACTTGAAAGGCCGTTGGGGAACACCCGCCGGGCCCCGTCACCTGTTCGACGTTATCGGACAATGTTTCTCGATCGCCCAGGACAAATCGTCGGGTCTGTGGAGACCCGCCGCCGATCTCATCGTCGAGCCTGACGTGAACGGCTTCAAGTACGACGATTTCGAGCACACGGCCGAACTAATCCGCGCCGGCGAAACCGTCATGCGCGAAGCCCTGCCACTCGTGCGCAGTTGGCTCCCGGCTCCGCAACCTTCCGAGTCCGCATCTCTCCTGTCATCGCTGGCTCCCAAGCCGCTGACCATGCCCGCCGACTAGCGCGAATAACCGTCCAGCTCTTAAAGGACCGCATAGGATAGCCCGGCACGGCCGTGTCGAAGAGCCTGGCGTTGTGGTTTCGTGGCCACTTAATCCACCTGCGATGACGGCGTGCCTTTCAAGAAGCCTCTTCCCGTATCCGCTCCCACGCCCTCTCCACATGGCGTTCCTGCGTATTCGTCTGCCCGACACATAATCGCAGGGTGAATTTGCCGTCCAGCTTCGTGTGTGTAAGGAACAGGTCGCCACTGCGATTCAGGCGTTCCATCAGAGCCTGGTTTGCAGCGTCTCCCGACTTGAGACGGAAACAAACCAGGTTCAACGGCGCCGGCGCTGCTAATTCAAACCGGGAATCCTCCCGTATCCGCTCCGCAAATTGCTGTGCCAAACGCACGTGCTGCCGAATGTGATACTGCAATCCCTCCACGCCATAATGCCGGATCACGAACCATAACTTGAGCGACCGAAATCGCCGCCCCAGTTGGATATGCCAGTCCCGATAATCAATCACCGCGCCCGATTCGGTCGCTTTGTTCCGCAGATATTCCGGAAGTATGCTGAGCGTCTGCACCAAAGCTTTTCGGTCGGCCACCCAGAAACAGTCGCAATCGAAATTGGTGAACATCCACTTGTGTGGGTTGAAACAGTAGCTGTCGGCCAGCTCGATTCCGTCCTGGAAGTGCCGAAACTCCGGGCAGATGCCCGCCGTGCCCGACATCGCCCCATCCACGTGAAACCAGATCCCGTGCTCGCGGCAGATATTGCCGATCTCACGCAGCGGATCCATCGCATTCGACGACGTTGTTCCGAGCGTCGCCGTGACAAAACACGGTACCTTGCCTGCCCGCTTGTCTTCTTCCATTCGTTTGGCGAGCGCGTCCGGCCGCATTGCGAAGTTCTCATCAACATCGATCAACCGCAGATTATCTAAACCGAGGCCTGCAATCTTGATCGCCTTCTCGATCGAAGAATGTGCCTGATTCGATGTGTAGGCGGTCAGTCGGCCATCGCAGCCCGATTCGTTCGACGTGTACTGAGTGGCTCGCTCCCGTCCCGCCAGCAAGGCACATAACGACGAGCTCGATGCCGTGTCCTGGATCACGCCGCCGCCAGTGCTGGTCGAAAGAAAACGCTCCGGCAATCCCAGCATCGGGACCAGCCAATCGAGCACATGTGTTTCCAACTCCGTGCATGCCGGGCTGGTCGACCACAGCATGCCTTGTACAGCCAATCCGGAAGACAGCAGGTCGCCCAGAATCCCCGGTCCCGACGAGTTAGCAGGGAAGAACCCGAAGAAGTTTGGCGACTGCCAATGTGTAATTCCCGGCAGGATCAGCTTGTCTACATCCCTCAAGATGTTGTCGAAGGACTCCCCGCGTTCCGGCGGGTGTGGCGGCAGGGACGCTCGCACCTGTCCGGGAACTACCCGCGACTGCACGGGAAACGATTCGATCTTCGCGTAGTAATCCGCGATCCAGTCGACCACCTCGTGGCCGTGCTTGCGAAACTCCTCCGGTGACATATGAAACGATTTCTCTTCGGGCACGCTTCACCTCGGGCGCAATAGGAATCCCACATTAAACCAGATTTGCGGGGTTGGTTTCGCATCAGGGCACCGCCTGAATCGTGCCGCGAAGAAGCCCAGAAATGCGGCTTTATCTGCGGACTTAGAAGTTCAGTTCGAAAAGAGATTGCGGCTTCACCCTGAAGCCTTCGAAATTACTTAGTGTCATAGACGCCCGACCTTGGAAGCGACCTTACCCCCGCAAGAGATCCAGCCCCGCAGTGACGGCATGAGATAGCCCGGCACGGCAGTGCCGGGGAGCTTCGGAAGAATGAACCGAGTCCCGTAGGGACGGCACAGCTTCCCCCATGACGCACGGGTTCAGGCCAACGGAAACGATTGTGATTGTCTAACTGAGAAGAGAAACGCGTACGCCGTTGGGTTCACGATGACACCTGAGGAGCGAAGTTAACGATCGCTGCGAAGCCTCTGTGCCTTTTTCCGTTTGGCAGGCGTGTGATTGACCGTCACGGCTTCCTCCGCCGCCGTCCGCAAAATCTGCAAAAACGCTTGCGCATCCCGATTCAACGGCCGATGCCGCGGATGAATCACATCCAGATTCCTCCGCAGCGGCTCGCCATTCACGATGTCGAACGCAATCAGCTTCCCCTGCCGCAATTCATGAATCACGGCAATCTGCGGCAAAAACCCCAAACCCAATTTCCGCTCGATCATCCGTTTGCAGGCTTCAATCGTCTCCACTTCAAGCACAACGTTGGGCAGCAATCCCGCGCGTCGAAACAGGCTCTGGCTCAGCGTCCAGTCGCTCGATCCGCGATCGTAAAAAATCAACGGCCATGACTCCACCTCTTCCAGCCGCACTTGCTGCTTCCGCGCCGCCGGATGTGAAGGATGTCCAACTAGAATCAGCGGATCGTTCCGCAGCGTCATGGTCTCGACTTCCGGATGGTTCAACGAGCGCGCCAGCCCAATATCCACTTCGCCATCGATGACCATCTTCAGCACTTGTGCGGAGTTCCCTGATCGCACCGTGACCATGACCTTGGGATTGGCTGTCTGGTAGTGCATCATCACGTCGGGCAAAAGGTAGGTGCAGATCGAAAGGGAAGCGGCGATCCTGAGAGCCCCGCCCGCCGAGGGCTGAAGCTCATGGACTGCCTGCCTCGCCAGGGCCACCGTGCGCAGCAACTGCTCGGCATGGGGCCGCAGCGCCTTCCCAGCAGGCGATAGGGAGAGAGTGGCGGGCCCTCGGGTAAATAATGTAACTCCGAGCGAGTCCTCGAGTGCGCGGATACGGGCACTCACGGCTGGCTGGCTCACGTGCAGAGCTTCTGCCGCGCGATGAAATCCCCCGTAAGTCGCTACGGCTAAAAACGTTTCTACCTGGTCGATCTCCACGGCTTACTTCCTGACAAATTTTGTCATTCCGAATGAAGCGCACGACCCACTTTGGTCCAGCTCTTTTCTCTCCCGCATTTCCTGTAGTCTACCTTAAGCGATTACATTTTTCTATCACCCCGATAATGACAATCACTTTGACTGACTAATCGATTAGCCACACAATCAGCCCATCTTTGCCGCCGAGCCCGTGGGATGGCGGCGTAAGAGGCGGGGCAACCCCGTCGAGACTGTGGGGAAATGCAACAGGAGAAGGAAGCAAGTATGGGTACCAACGGCAAACCGTCCGCGTTGGAAATGGAATGGAAGACCAACCCGCGTTGGCAAGGTATCACGCGCCCGTATACCGCGAGCGATGTCGAACGGCTACGCGGCTCCGTGCAGATCGAATACACGCTCGCCCGGCTCGGAGCTGAGCGTCTGTGGCAACTGCTTCACGACCGCCCTTACGTCAATGCCCTCGGCGCGCTTACCGGAAATCAGGCCGTGCAGCAGGTCAAGGCGGGACTTGAAGCTATTTACATGAGCGGCTGGCAGGTGGCTGCTGATGCCAATAACGCGGGCCAAATGTATCCCGACCAGAGCCTCTATCCCGCCGATAGCGTGCCCGATGTAGTGCGCCGCATCAATCAGGCGCTCACGCGCGCTGACCAGATCCACCATTCGGAAGGGAAGAATGGCATGTACTGGTACGCGCCGATCGTGGCCGATGCCGAAGCCGGCTTCGGCGGAAACCTGAATGCCTTCGAATTGATGAAGGCCATGATCGAGGCGGGTGCTGCCTGTGTGCATTTTGAAGATCAGCTCTCCTCCGCCAAGAAGTGCGGACATCTCGGCGGAAAAGTGCTCGTTCCTACCACGGAAGCCATTCAGAAGCTGGTTGCGGCGCGTCTCGCGGCTGACGTGATGGGCGTTCCGACCCTCATCATGGCGCGGACGGACGCCGACAGTGCGAACCTGCTCACCAGCGACATCGATCCGCGGGATCAGGCCTTCTGCACCGGCGAGCGTACGCATGAGGGTTTCTTCCGCATTCATGGCGGGGTGAAATCCGCCATCGCGCGTGCCATCGCCTATGCGCCCTACGCCGACCTGCTCTGGTGCGAGACTTCGAAACCCGACTTGAACGAAGCCAGGGAATTCGCCGAGGCGGTACTTGCAGTCCATCCGGGCAAGATGCTCGCCTACAACTGCTCACCGTCATTCAACTGGCGGAAGAACATCGACGACGCTACCATCGCAAAGTTCCAACGCGAATTGGGCGCCATGGGATACAAGTTCCAGTTCATCACGCTGGCAGGATTCCACGCTCTCAACTTATCGATGTTCGAGCTGGCGCGCGCTTACAAGATCAGCGGCATGACCGCTTATTGCCGCCTCCAGGAAAAGGAGTTCGCGCGCGAACGCGAGTACGGTTACGAAGGCGTCAAGCACCAGCGCTTCGTCGGAACCGGATACTTCGATGCAGTTCAGCAGGTTATTACCAGCGGCATGGCTTCGACAACCGCGTTAGAGGGTTCGACCGAGGCGGCCCAGTTCACCGACAACAAGGGCAAACCGTACTCTGGCCACGGACCCACCCCCGGGTGTCAGCCGATCCTGGGCGAATGCCCAACCATTGTCCCGATAAACGAAGTCCCCGGGACCGACAGCGCTGCTGCCGACTGACAGGCGTCTGCATGTACTCCTCTGAAGAGGCGCAGCTAGCCACTGCGCCTCTCTTTTTTCGCGATGTCTATTGTTGCCAGCTAACATAAGCCCTTCCTTTCTCAACGGCGTCGCGTCCCGCATGCGCTTTCGGACGAAAGACACGAACCGTTCCAGCAGGTGAGTCGAAATCCCGAGTAGGTAGTGCCCCGAGTTCGTTTTTTGGACCACCAGCCGAACTCAACCGGGCCCACGCGCATCTGAGGTTGGGGCGTTCGCCAACCTCCATGGAAAAGCGGGAAGTACATTTAGTGCAAAACGAGGGGACCGTTCCTGAGCCGGTCTCGACCGTCTCCAAGGATGAAGAGGCTCACCTCCTGGAATTGGCCGATACTGCCCTCCACAATGAGTCGGGATCTCCCTCCGAGGTGCGCGCCGGCGACTTCACCCGCCAGCAACATGCAAGGCTAAAGAAGGAACTCCAGGAGACGGTGGAGAGACTTGAGACCCCAAAGTCTGCGGCCTAACTCCACTGCGGCGCGCGGATGCTGTGTTGTGATGAAATAGGTTCGTGTCGAAGCCCCGCCGTACGCAGCAGCTTTCCCATGACCCGCTCGATCTCCGGCCACGCAAGCGAGTGCCCTTCGAGTTTGTAGTGGACGCGCTGGGCTCGCTATCTCCGCAAACCAGGCCGCTCTTCGGGTGTACGGCTGTGTACATCGGAGAAAAGATAGTGCTCGCGCTGCGTGACAAACCTCAGGCCCTCGATGACAACGGTGTCTGGCTTGCCACGATAGAAGAGCACCACGCGAGCCTGCAGCGTGACTTCCCGAACATGCGGTCGATCGGCGTGCTGGGCAAGAAAGTGACCGGATGGCAGGTGCTTCCCGCGAATACCTCCGACTTCGAGGAATCGGCGCTTCGGGCTTGCGATCTAATTCTGGCTGGAGACCCTCGCATTGGCAAAATTCCTGGCTCTCGCAGGCCCAAGCGGGTCGAGAGAAACCGCCGCTCGTGACGGCTGCCATCTTCTTCTCGGAAGACTCTTTGCCTTTACACCACAGGTCGCGACAGTAAGGCAGCGATTTTTTCCTTACTGGGTGTTACACATGACTGTCCAAGCCTCAGGCTTTCGTGTAACGTGTCTCCCTCAGAATTCGAGTTCATTGGAGGAATGACTATGCGTCTGCTTCCTGTGTTGGGTGTCGTCCTGCTCGCCGCATCCCAACTGATGGCCCAGAATGCTGCTTGTAGCGAAGCGTCTATCAAGAGTGCGATCAGCAAACATCATGATGACCCGAGTGTTATGGCCGACGATACCTACTTCTTCTCCGGCGCTTTAGACAAACCGGTGGTCGGGAAAGCTGCGCTCGAGAAATCTTCCAAACCGATCGGAGAGTCCCGCAAGGCGGAGAACTACAGCCCTGATCAGCCAGACCGTATTGTTGTCGCTCCCTCGGGCGACATGGCGTACGAGTACGGAACCGAGCGGATTGCCTTTGACCGCAAGGACACAGGCGAGCACGTCGACTTCACGGCGGCATACTTGCGGGTGTGGAAGGCCGACGGCGGCAAATGCCTGGTCGCCGCTCAAATGTACGAGCCCACGCAATCCGGGCATTAGTCTGCCATACAGGAACCCGCTCGATCAGGAGGCGCGGCGCTGCTCTCGGGATGAGTACGGTTCCGTCAGCTCGCGTCGCGCGGCCTCGATGTCTTCACTGCCATTTCTTTCAAACAGCGAGCGCGCGGTCTTGGCGTGGTCATGCGCATCAGTGTTGACGATGACGAGGGCGTGCCCTCTGCGCAGCAGTTCGTGATAGATGGAAACATCGTCGCGGGGAATGCCCTGGTCCATCGCCCTCTCGCTGGAATCGCCAATTGCCGCTCCCGCGACTCCGCCTCCGAGCCCGAGAAGCGCGGCCGCGCCAATCCCAATCGCCATCACAGGACCAACCCCCGGCACCAGCAACGTTGCCGCCGCACTGCCCAGGCTCAGACCCGCTCCCGCACCCGTTACCGCGCCCAAGTACGCGCCCATGGTTTTGCCCATGCCGTCGCGCTCGGCGTCGGTGGTTGGAAGCGCTTCCACCTTGGCCGCGCCTTGCTCTCCACACAAGTAGACAATCGAATTCTGCGGGACACCGGACGCCAGAACCTCTTGAATCACGCGCTCCGCGGTCGCTCGATCTGAAAAAATCCCCACGACAGATTCCATAGGTCCTCCTGGTCGTCACCTAGGATGCCGAGAACTAGCCTCGGGCAGCTTTTTTCGGACTGGCTAGTCGGCTGACGCACTGATCTAGAATTCCCTTGTGCACGGGGGACATCTGCTCTGCAATGCGCTGTGCGCCCACCCCTGGAGGCGGTCCACCGTCCACCGAACGCCCAATAGGTATACCTGCGCCCAAATCCTGAGCGGGGATCCACAGCAAACGTCTCTTCGTTCGGAGGCGATCTTGACCAGCAACCCTGGAGCGCAGGCCCGTGGGCACAATGTCCTTGGTGGCGGTTGCCTTGGCTGCCGGTCTCGATTGTTGGGGGAACGAATCTTTATGGGCCGGCCCGTGTTGCGCGACAGCATGACACGATCAACGCTGCGCCTGGCTGGGATAAACATCCCTCGTTGCGCTCGGCGCACTTGATTTTGATTGCTCCTGATGAGCCGCTAACCGCGGTATTGCAGGAACACCCCTGCTATCGCGTCGCTTACAGGGACGATCACAGCGTGCTGTTCACGGCAAAGGAGAACTGTGCTTGGTAGGCGCCCACAACAAGTCCGCTATACACGAAAGACAACTTGGCTATGGAGTCAGTCGGATTCCTGCGTCGATCAGGGCCCGTTCCGCTTCAATGGGTCCTTTGACCTGGTAGGCGCGAATGCCTAGGCGGCGCGCGGTTTCGATGTTGAGGCGGCTGTCATCGACGAAAACCGTTTCCGCCGGGCGCACGTCGAGTGTGGCGAGGACGTGCTCGAACGCTTCGGGGTCGGGCTTGATCTTGCCAGTCAGGTGGGACGCGAAGTGATGGTCGAAGGCCGATAGGAGTCCGGTGTGATTCATCACGTTCGGCCACTGCACCGCGTTTGTATTGCAGAGAGTGGCGCGGACGCAATTGCGCGGTAGGCGCGCCACCAATTCAATGGCACCGGGTAGCACGCGCTGCCCCCAGTTTGCGAACTCGCGCAGCATCTCTTCCTGCGACACGGGCAAGCGCAGTTCGGCAATGAGTTGCTCGGCAAAAAGCTCCGGCTCGATGCTTCCGGTTTCAAACGCGCGCACACATGGCGAGGTCAGCCAGTGGGTGTAGACCTGCTCGGTCGTCAGGCGGTTCTCCAGCCAATTCAGAAGGATGGTGAGACCGGAGAGCTCGATCAGTACTCCGCCGACGTCAAAGAGGATCAGGCGGATGGACGCAGATGCCATCCCGAACAGTGTAATGGAATGCTTGCCGGTTCTGGGCTCCGGACTACAGGATCGAAATTTACGGGCTGAGCTCGCCGATATCGGGAAGAGTGGGCCAGACGATCACGGTTGCGGCGAATCGGGCAGGTTGGTTGCGCGGCTGATGACGATAACGTATTGCACCCGGCCATCGTCCTCGCCGAACTCCGGAAGCATGCGGCACTCATAACGAACGGTGCCGTTCGGCCCGTCGAACCAAAGATGGATGCTGCGCTCTTCTCCGGCTTCGAACACTGCCTGGATGTTGTGATCGATCTGATCACAGATGTGTTGGATGTCCAAGGTCGCGCATGCGTTTGCCGCGAAAGCGTTCCGAGGGGATGTTGGTGGCCAGCGCGGTAGCTTCGTTCACGTACACGTGGCGCAACTGGTGGTCGAACAATGCGACGGGATCGCGGAAACTGTTCAGGATGCTGAGCCAGGTGTGCTCCGGCTGCGGGCCGCTGCGGTCACGGCGCTGCTGGAGTCTCGGTTCGTCACGCAATTGCTGCGCGACAACGTCGAGCGATGGAAGGCCGCTAAAAGCCATAGCACACAGTCTAGAAGATAGAACGCAATCCAGAAAAGGATTCGCCGGAGCTAACAGCTTTCCCACTCCTTACGGCAGCAAGGAGTGGGAGCTGTGGTCGAACACTAGCCTCTCACATCGAGTTGGTTGACGACTTGTTTCACATTGGGAACCTTCGCGGCCAGCTTTTCCGCCTCCTGTTTCTGTCCTGCGCTCTTGACGGTGCCATTCAGCGTGAGTACGCCATTACTTGCTGCGAAGCGAATGTGTTGCTTGTCGAGATGGCTCGCGATCAAGGCGGCCTTGTAATTCTTTTCGATACCGTCATCCAGATTCGAGGTGACGGTCCGCGCTTCGGACTCCTGCCCCACGGGCTGAACGCTGATTTCGTTGGCGATGACGCGCGGCGGCGCCGCGGACTTGGCTACTTCGCCGGCACGGGATTTGGCCTCATCAGAATGAAGCTTGCCGCCGAGCGTGATGGTGTTCTTGTCGCGGTCTTCCGAAACAGTAATGCCCTTCAGATCGGCCTGCTCGAGCGCACGGGTGACCGAATCTTTGTAGGAGTTCGTATCCCCGCGCTTGGTGCAGCTTACGCCCACGAACAAGGCGGCGAGCAACATGCAGACGGTAACAATCCGTTTCATTTTGCATTCCCCTTTCGTTCACGCGCGATTAGAGGGAACGGGTCCGGGAGCGAGTTGGTCGAGCAAAGAACCCGGCGCGCTGTATTCCCGCGGTGAAGGCACCGTAGGAGAAGTCTGTAATGTGTGCCGGGTTGACTGTGTGGATTGCGGACAGATCAGGGGAATGCGGCTGGTTCAGGCGACGTTGGCGTCTTCGCGGTTATGGGTTCCACGACGACGGAGGCCAAGTGCGCTGACGGCGCTTTCGGCGACCATGGCGGGAAGCGTGCGATAGAGACGCTGACGGAGATTCAAATAGCCCTGGGTGCCGGCGAACATGTCGCACATGAGTTGCTGGAAACGGGGGCTATGCTCGGTGAACTGCACCATCCGCTCGGTGACCGCCTCTCCCATCCATTGACCGGTGAAGAAACGGTTGGCAACGCGAGCCGCCATCACGAGTTCGGGCAGAAAGTCCTTTTTCAACTTGCTGAGATACAGCGCTGGATTGCCTGTCAGAATGGCGTCAGCAAGCAGCTCGCCGGAACGCAATGCGTAGTACAGGCCTTCTCCAGTGATGGGATCGGTAAATCCGGCAGCGTCGCCAATCATTGCCCAGCCGTCGCCCGCAACACGCTCATCCTTGAGCGTGTGCTGGGTGAGTGCGGGCAGGATGTGCGCGTAAAAGGTACCGCTGGAATATTCGAGCCCGGCAGCCGTCAGGCATTGTTCCAGGATTCGGCGAAGCTCGCCGGTGCTCTGGCCCCGCATGTTGCCGCAGATCCCCGCGGAATAGTGGTCCGAGCGCGGGAAGAGCCAGACATATCCGTGGAGCTTGCGTAAGAATCGGATCTGCATGGTCGGACTTGTGCCAGGGACGAAGTAGCCAGCCGTGACCATGAGGTCGTCAGCGGAGAACGCTGTGGTGAACTGGGCTCGGAATGGATTGCGCGCGCCGGCCGCCAAGATGATGTAGCGTGCCGTGAGTTCCCCGTCGTTGGTGCCCATCCGCCAGTTATTGGGCCCGCCTTCGATCGATGTCACCCGAGCGCGGTGAACTTCGGCTCCGGCTTGTGCCGCACGGTCGAGAAGCAGCCCGTTCAGTACGCGGCGCGAGAAGATCGCGATAGGCTGATCGAGATGGAACACAACACGGCGACCGCTCGGGGCGATGATTGCGCAATCCTGAACGAAGTGCCGGTCGACCTGAGTGTCGCGCAGGAATGGATATTGCACGAGAGCCTTGTGAGTGATCCCTCCACCGCAGGGCTTCTCCCAGGCAAGTTTCTCGTCAATGAGCAGGACGCGGCGATGTTTGGCGAGCATCGAGGCGCACAGAGAGCCTGCGGGTCCACCGCCGATGATCGCAATATCATGCATGTGGTCGTTAGTCTTTGGCCCTGGATCGTCAGCAAACCCCGGCCGTGGACTCATATTCCGGGAGATTGTAACGGAAGAAAACTAACGCGTGTCAATTGAGGTCCATCATGATCCGCGGGCCGGCCTTGGTGTTGCTCATGATGGTTGTGCCGCCTGCCCGGATGCCGAGCCAGGATTGCGCGAGCGCGATTTGGACTACCGTCTTGATATCGGGATCGGAGATTTGATCCGCGAGTTGCGTTGCCCACGCCGGTGAGATGCGAGCGGCGAGGCGGAGGAGCTTAGTGTACGCATTGGTGGAAGGCCAGTACGCCTTCAGGGCTTTGTTGGGATCGTCAGCATCGGTGTCTTGCTCATATTCCTTGTCAGCCGCCTTAAGACCGTGTTCGATGGCTTTCCTGGCTCCGACCATATCTGCCAGGGCGAGGTACGACTCGGCTGCGGCTATGTACGTTCGCAACTGCTCGTCAGAGTCGAGTTGGGGAACGAGGTCGAGCATCTTGTCGAGCGCTTGACGGGCGATGCCAGGATTCTTCTTCGCTGTGGACCGCGCGATCGCCTCATACGCGTGGGCGCGCATGAGAGGTCTCGCAATCAACTCGGCGTTCGCCAGGGCGTCCTGCGGATGGGAGTCCGCGTCGGCCACAATCTTCGACATTTGCTGCATCTCCAAGGCGCTGGGCACGCGGGACGTGCGGCCGCCATTAGGGCGGTCTCTGTTGTCCGTCATGGTCATGAAACCGATCTGCGAGGCATTGGGATCGTCGGATGCATTCAGCGAGCCCATGCCTTGCGGATACTTGGCAAGTAGTGTTTGTACCTGCTGGTGTTCTTCCACGAGCTTCTTGGCGCCGGATTCGTCGAGTTCCTTCAGGATCGGCAGTAGTTGAAACAACCGATAGTCGTAGTAGGAGTTGAATGCCACCGCGCCCTTGCTGGATCCCATGGAGATATTGAGACCATTGGAGCGTTCCGACTGGGCCTTTGCCTGCTTGAGGACTTCACCAATCGCCTCAAGCACAGCGTCCTTCGGCAACTTGCGCCAGTAGCGGCTGATCAGGTCCGCGAAATCACCTTCCCCAACGATAGCGCCGTTGTGATCGTTATTGCTGTAGCTGTTCAGAGAGGTATTAAAGATGCTCAGGAGGTCGGCGGAGCGTTCCGGTGGAAGCGCTGCCATGATTTCGCCGGCTGCGTCGTAAGGGATTTCCGACTCGGCGCCCGCGCGGTAGAGAATCTGGATGGCGCGATCAAGATCCTTATGCTCCTTGTAGTACTGCAGGAGGTCGCGCAGAACAGCGCCGCGCACCTCGGGCACCGCCTGATCGAGAATTTGGTCCGCACTTTGAGGAGAAATCCGGACCAGCGCCTGGAGGACCCGCTCCTGGAGACGACGCTTGGTGTGCAGCGCGTCTTCGTCCATGCCGCGCGTGGCGGTGAGCGCGTCTTGGAGCGACCGTTTCGCCTTACCCTTGTTCGTGTCCTGGTAAGCACGCGATACCTCGAGGAGTGCATAGGCGTGCATGCCGGCCTGCAATCCGGATGCCTGCGCCTCAGCAACCTCGAGCATCTGACGACCGCGCTGCAACTGTTCCGGCGTGGGTTTGGCAGGACTGTCGGCGGCCGCGGGGCCAGGCCGGTCAGAACGCTGACTCTCGATGCGCATGGTGGATTGTGCTGAGGAGAGGCAGGCAAGAATCAACAGGGCAGCGGCAACCAGCGAAATCTTCATGAGAAAATCTCCTCACGAAAGTCAGACCCTGAAAGTCTGACGTGCTTCTACACAGAATGTTAGGCGTTATCTGTCAGAATTCCGGAGCTCGATCCCACTCACCCGAATCTTCATATTGTCCTCACCCGGCAACACAACGTTTGCCTTTCTCGCATCATGGCGTCACAAAGGTAGTCATAACAGGTGCAGGCCGTTATCTCGTGTAGCCACACATTTTGTCGATCGCAGTTACGTTTCTGCTATCCGCGCAGAATCGCTTTCGTCTATGCCATTCGGGTAGGCCCGGCAGCTCGCGAAGGGTCTCGATTATTCAGACTCGGAGGAAAATCTTATGCAACTGAAGGCTTTGGGCCGGCGTTACTTGGCGGCGGCGCTTGCGATGCCGCTGACTATATTGAGTGCATGCAACCAGGCAAACAACCCGAAATCAGCAAGTGCGTCGGATGGCGGGAAGATTCCGATCACTACCAAGTCAGAAGAGGCGCGAAACGAATTCCTCCAGGGACGCGCGTTAGCCGAGAAACTCTTGGCGCAGGATTCGTTGGCGCACTTTGATCGCGCGATTGCGCTCGATTCAGACTTCGCATTTGCCGAGTTGTCGCGTGCCAACGCTTCGCCTACCGCGAAGGAATTCTTCGAGCATCAGCAAAAGGCGGTGGGCCTCGCGGACAAGGCTTCCGAAGGCGAGAAGTTGCTGATACTTGCAAACCAGGCAGGCGCCAACGGTGATCCGACAAAGCAGAAGGAATACTTAGATAAACTGGTGTCCGAATATCCAAACGATGAGCGCGCCCATTTCAACCTGGGCGGATATTACTTCGGGCAGCAGGAGTTCGCGCAGGCGATCGAGGAGTACAAGAAGGCGACCCAACTGGCGCCCGATTACTCACCCGCATACAACATCCTGGGGTACGCGTACCGGCAGCAGGGCGACTTCAACAGCGCCGAACAGGCATTCAAGAAGTACATCGAGCTGATTCCGAACGATCCGAACCCGTACGACTCGTACGGTGAGCTGCTCTTGAAGATGGGGAAGTTTGACGAATCGATCGCGCAGTACAGAAAAGCGCTGTCGGTGGATTCTCATTTCGTCCCGTCACATTTTGGGATCGCGGCAGACCTTACTTATATGGGCAAGCAGCAGGAAGCCAATGCCGAATTGCAAAAGATCCTCGATCAGGCTCGGAGCGACGGCGACACGCGGCTGGGGTTGTTCGGGATGGCAGTCGTGGCCGCCGATAACGGAAAGTTTGACCAGGCGGCACAGGCAATCGACAAAGAGTATGCCGTCGCCGAGAAGAAGAACGACGCCGGTTCAATGGCAGCCGACCTTCAAGCAAAAGGCAACATTTTGTTGGCGGCGCGACGGTATGCCGAGGCGCAGAAAGCGTTCGACCGCTCGTTGCAGATAACCCAGGGCTCGAACTTGTCCCAGGAAATCAAAGACAATGCCACGCGGCAGCATCATTTCAATACGACCATGGTTGCTGCCGGCAAGAAAGACTTCACGACCGCAAAGGCGGAGGCAGAGGAATTCCGCAAGGCTGCCGAGGCTTCGAAGAACGCGGCGCAAGTCAAGCAGTCTCACGAACTGGCCGGCGTGATTGCGTTGGCGCAGAACAATTACGACGGCGCCATCGCGGAACTCGAGCAGGCCAATCTGCAAAACCCGCAGAATCTCTATCGGCTGTACCAGGCTTACCAGGCGAAAGGGGATAGTGCGAAGGCGCAGCAGTACCTGGCGTCGGCGGCGAATTTCAATCCCTTGCCGCAGCTAAACTTCGCATTTATCCGGGCGAAGGCGCAAAAAGACGCCAACAACAAGAAGAGCTAGTTGTAGGCAAATCCTCGGTGAAGCAAGCGAGTTTATCCTTCGGGAAAACTCGCTTTTTATTGGCGTTGGGACAGCGCACTTCAAAACGGAAATGCCCTCCGAAGAGGGCATTTGCGATCCATTCTTGGTAAAGTCACCGCGGAGCCGTCAGCTTGGGCTTGATCGGCCTACGGTTGAGCGTTGAGTTGGGTATAGAGCGCCATCCCTGCGATCACCAGGATCAGCACACCCGAAGCGGCACCCAGGATACGCACCATCGGGGTCAGCTTGTTGACCTTGGTGAGAATCTCCGTTTGCTCTTGCTGCATAGAAGATCCTGAGTCGCTCAGGTAAAGCTGATCATCCTCACGCATAGTGAGAGTGCTACGGTAGATGAGGAGAATGATCAGGATAGCCGTTAGGACACCCCACACGATCAGCAGACCGACCAGGGGAGACATAGGCCACCTCGGTTCTGATTTAGGCCGATCCCGCGGACATGCGCCCGGCGGCGGGTTGGGCCACGGGTACTTAGGACGGCCCAAGCATCATTATAGTCCGGTTTTGGCAGCGTCAAGCGGTGTTTTCGGTCAGCGACCTAAGGATTGCGTCGGTCATCTAATTACCAGCTATCCTAGCTTTCAATCTTTCGTGTCTGTTACTGGCTGAAAGACAGCAGATTTCACCGCAAAGGACACGAGGGGTGTGCACAAGGAAAACAGGATTTTCGAAAAGGTCTGATATAATCTGAGCTATTAGATTGAAGGAGATACGTAATGTCCACGACAACGACCACCCCGGAAGTGAAAGCCGCGCCAATCACCCTGACGCCGAACGCGATTGCCAAGGTCAAAGAGATCATGGCGCAACAGAACCCTGTGCCGGAAGGGCTGCGGGTGGGCGTGGTCGGAGGCGGGTGCTCGGGCTTCTCCTATTCCATGCAGTTTGAAAACAGCCCTGGCATGATGGACAAAGTGTTCAACATGGACGGGCTGAAGGTGTACGTCGATGCGACGTCCCTCATGTACTTGAACGGCTGCCGCGTGGATTACGTCGAGACGCTCGAAGGAGCCGGATTTAAGTTCGATAATCCCAACGTGAAGAGCACGTGCGGTTGCGGATCATCGTTTAACGTGTAGTTTTCAACTGGAGATTTTGAGAGGCCCTGCCCGGCGGCGGGGCCTTTGTGTTTTTGCCCTAAAAGGGAGCGACCGGGAGGATGTGAGTGAGATGGCCTGCTAACAGAAGTTACCAGGCAATGACTTCGCGCCGCCCAGACATCGTGCGGATTGGCAGACTCACTTCAGAAAGCAGGTAACTGAGACTTGGGTCTGAGATTACAGACGAGCAAAACAGGCCGGGAAATCATGCCTTAACTTGCATTGGCTACAGCTTCAATCGATGCTCCTCTCAAAAGAGTCGTCAATCGTGTTGTGTGTCACCTGCTTCAGACCCGTACCGTCAGGTTTTATGCTGTTAACCTCTTTCTGGTCGACGAACATGATCCGCTCACTCACAAACAGGGGGTCCCTCCATTGTGAATCTTGCGGCCCGACACGGTTGAGACCGCTTCCGTCATTGTTCATTATGTAGATGCTTGCGTCACCCTGGGCTGTCGAGCAAAAGACTATTTGTTTACCGTCAGACGAGAAAGCTGGGGTCTCGCCCGGAAGACCGTCAGGGGTGAGTCTAATGAGATTGGTTCCATCGGCGTTCATCGTGTAGATGTCCCACTCTTCCCCCCAGGCGGCAACGCCCATCGCGACGACGATTTTGGTGGCATCCGGCGAGAATGATGGATGTGAGAAGCTCGCGGCCCCTGGCGCTTGGATCACGTGAAGATTGCTGCCGTCTGCGTTCATGACCGCAACATCCCACTTCGGGTAGTCACTGGCCTGCACGGGATTGAACTGCAAGAAGGTGAGCTTCCTGCCGTCGCCCGAGAGCATCACGTTGGTCTTGTGTAACGGCGTTGAGGTCAACTGTACTGGTTCCGCAGTGTTGTCTACGGGGGCCAAGTAGTAAATCTGGGAGTACCCGTCGGTAGCGTGGGCGGCGAATACTGCTTTCGAGCCATCCGGCAAAACGTACACCGAATGGAAGTCACGGAGTCGACCACTTAGCATGGTCAACCCACTGCCGTCGTTGGTGGCGGTACCCATAATCGAACCATTCGTACTGAATGCGACCGGTCCCTCGATGAATGCTGCCATAGGAGCTTTTGCAGCACCAGGAGTGGAGTTAGCAACAAAAGCTGTTGTGCTGCTGCAGCCCTGATTAGTAACGCCCAGCAGCACCGTGAGGAGCAATAGAGCGACCAAAATAATAAGCTTTCGCATGGCTGTTCTCCGACTGCCGGAACGCCTCGAGAGAGAGGGATGGACGCGCGGAGCCAAAAAGCGTTCCGGCGGTTCTCGATCCTGAGTACGGCCTTTCTGTTCGACGCCTATGTGTACGAAGATCATTTTAGTTTCGCTTCGTTAGTGGCAATCGGACAAATCATTTGATAGGAGCGGGACGACCTCCCAAAAGGGGACGATAAACAGGTGATTTCGGAAGAGAAAGATTCAAAGGGAAAGCTATGGGCGACAACTGGCGTAATTCACATTTTCAGTCGATGACCAGTGAATCCATAACTGTAAACGCTTATCTCCAAGACGCGCACCGAGACTCGCGATAACGATATACCAGTCGCCACGAGTCTGAACGCCGGAGCTCACGGATTTCGTCGGGATTGCATACTGCTATTAGGAGTTCTTCCTCTCGCCGGCGGCGGCAACAATGAGACTCTGTGACTTTCCCTGCTACTTCCGAGGGAGTCAATTGCCGGGCGAGGGCGCCGCGCCCTACCAAGTACAATCCGGCAACAGTTAAGGCGTTTCGCTTATTACCTTAGTTTGGGAATTCCACAAAATGTGACGCAGAACACGCCCGGTTTTCGCTGATCCGGTGTAGCATGGCTTCAAGTAGTTCCGTCGGCTATGCGTAAACATCGGATCTGGCCAGGATTCTTGTGTGTTCTCCCGCTCTTGGTGCTGGCGACTATCCAGTCGAGTGTCGCCTCTGATCGCACCTGGGTCGAAGTTCGCTCTCCACATTTCACGGTCATTACGGACGCAGGCGAAACGCGCGGTCGGGAGGTCGCCTCGCATTTTGAAAACATGCGAGAGGTATTCGGAGCGTTTATGGACGCACCGAATCTGAGCCTGCCGTCACCGCTACAGATCGTTGCCTTTCGAAATACCAAAGAGATGCGGCGATTCGTGCCTTTGTGGCGCGGAAAGCCAGTGGACATGATGGGGTACTTCCACCAGTCGGGCGACTGCGGCGTGATCCTGCTCGACCTCTCAGTTAAAAACTACGCGCAAACTGCCTTCCACGAGTATGCCCACCAGTTGCTGAATGTGAACAGCTCGGTTCCAACCCAGCCGTGGTTTGATGAAGGCTTTGCGGAATTTTTCTCGACCATGCGATGGAAGGGGATCCAGGCGCGGGTCGGCGGGATCCACGAGCGCGACTTCAAGACAGTCCGACGCAAAGGGATGATGACCACGGCCGAACTGCTGCAGGTCCGGCAGGACTCAGCCGATTACAACAGGAATGGCGACCGGCGCAACATTTTCTACGGGCAATCTTGGCTAACGGTGCATTACCTGTTTGACACGCATTCCCTGGGGCGGGCCTTCCAATATTTCTCTCTGCTGTCCCGTGGCATGGTGGATACCGACGATGCCTTCCAGCAGGCGTTCGGGATGTCGACCGCGCAATTCGATGAACTGCTGAAGCAATACGCCCGTCAGAAGACGCTGGACACTTCTCTGGTAACGACACCAACGACTGCCGACCCGAGTTCATACCAGGTTCGTGTGCTCAGCGAGACGGACGCTGATGCGGAACTGGCGGACGTTCACTTACATTCGCCGGACTACAGCGACCAGGCGGTGCGCGAGTTCGATGCGATTTTAAAGCGGGATCCCGAGCAACCAGTTGCCTTGCGAGGGCTTGGGTACGCGTACTTGCAGGACCGTGATTTCGCGCGCGCGGCGGAGTTTCTCAGGCGCGCAGAGAACCGTGATCCGCAAGATGCCCGGGCACATTACTACAATGCTTTGCTGATCAAGGAAGAAAGCGCGAGCGATGGACGTCCAACCGCGGAAAACATCGAGACCATGCAACGGGAGGTGGAGAAGGTGATTGTCGCAGAGCCCGATTACGCCGCTGCGTATGGATTGCTCGCCCTCACCTACGAATGGCAAGGCAATCAAGAGAAATCGTTGGAAGCGATGAAGCGGGCGGCGAAGTTGAATCCGCGGAACGGCGGCTATCGCGCCGACCTGGTGCGCATGGGGTATGGAGACGGTACGGCGAGCTTGATCTTGAAACAACTCGATGCCCGCGTACCCAGTTCGACGCAGGCGCGGTTTGGTCAGTCGAAAGGCGGGCCCTCAGCCCCAGCGAAGTGAGTCTCAGCGCCCTGTACCCCGGCGACTAATCCCCACATCCCGAACATAATCTATACAGCAACAAAGCGCGACGTACGGAGTAATTACCGCGGAGTCTGGTTCATATCCGGCGGCATCTGCGGATTCTGCGGAATATTTTGAGGATTGTTCTGCGGGTTACCGCCCGGGCTCAAAACCGGTACTCCAGGAGCGCCTTGTTGCGGCGACTGGCCAGGAATGCCCTGTGTGGCTGCTGGGTTCTGCAGACTCGGCTGCATGGGAGCGTTGAGCAAGCCGCCCCGGTCACTACCGGGATCGTAAATAAATTGCCATTGATCGTAGTGATCTTTCTTGTTGAAAATGCGGATGGCCTTCTTCTTTGACGTGCTTACGACGCCAACAATTGGACCGCCGCCGAAGGTTTGTCCTCCGAAGGCGGCTTGATTTCCGAAGCCGGCGGGTGTGGCTGGACCAGGATTCGAGCTGGCGGACGAATCAGCCGTTCCACTCTGGGTGGAGTCGCTGTCTTTTTCTTTGGGTGCCGGAACGCTGCCCACCGCGTTCGCGCCGGGAGCTACTCCTCCGGCGATCGTCGGGCCAAATGCCATCTGGACTTCGCCGAAGTGCAGCAGCTTGAAGTCCTGCTTTGTAAGCGGATCTTTATAGCGGCGCCGCAGGAAACGCAGATTATTGGTGTCGTCGAGTTCCTCCACGCGGGTTGGATAGCGCCCAAATTTCTTGTAATACTTGCGAATCGCGCGCGAGTACTGCACGCCGCGGTGAATCATCTCCTCTTCCTGATCGCGCTGTACCTGCTGCTTCATCGCCGGGACGAGGGCCGCCAGTACGATCACGACCATCGCAGCGAGCATCATCAGGGTCAGGAGAACGTAACCTTGCTCGGGGCTGCCTGGCCGGGGACGCCGGCGAAATTTGGAAATTACGCTCATCCCTGCGTTAATGGGATGCTCTGATGGTTGTTGTTCAGGACATCCTCGATTTCCACCGATGAATTTGTGATGCGTACGACCTTGTAGCGGCGGTCTACGATATCGCCTTCGGCCGCGATAAAGACATCCCCGTCATTGGACGACAAGAAAATGCGCTTGGGCTCGCCGGGCTTGCTGGCAAATCCGAAAAACTTCAGGGGAATTTGCGGCGGCGGAGGCGGTGTGTACACCGGTTTCGGCGCCGGTTGCGGAGTCACAGGCGCTTGAACGACCTTGGGAATCTCGATCTCCGCGCGAAAAATGTTTCTTCCCGTTCCCGTATATTTCGTATCTTCGCTGGCACGCAGCAGGGCAAGACGAAGAGTGGGATCGAGCGAAGACTGAGCCGCAACCTTCTTTCCGCCAGTCTGCTTGGGAGCACTGGTCCTGCGTACCTGTGCCCGGCCGCCGGTGTTGAGGGGCGCGGCTGAACTTTGCGTATTCGCAGCTTGATTGGCGGCGGGCATCGGCGGAGGACTGCCTGTCGGCGAGATGAACCGGTAACCAACCATGCCAAGGGCGAGGACGCCGAGCGCGATCGCGGCAATGGTCTTATTCTTGTTTTCGGTTCCCAGGTTCACTCAGGTCATCCTCAAGTAAGTTTCAACCTTGATCTGCAGCTTTACCGACCCACCCTGTGCGTCGCCGAGCACCACGCTGTTGATGATGAAGAAAATTTTGTCACGCTCGAGTGCATTGATAAAGCGGACCAGTTGTTTGTAGTCGCCCTGGCAGTTGGCGTCGATGTAGACAGGCGCGAGCCCGACGTCGTTGAGTTCCTTGGTGTCGTACTTTACCTGGCCAAGCTTCACGCCAGTGTCGCTGGCGAGTTTGCCGAATTGGCCGGCGATCTCGGATTCCCGGGTAGGCAAGCGGTCTTTGTAGAAGGAGTCAATCTCCTGGCCGGCGAGCACGACCTTCTTGTCCATCCCCCGAAGCGGTTCGACCTCGCGGGTTTTCTGGCGCGCCTCGACACGGGCTTGCTGGAGTTCTTCCTGGCGCGACGTGGACGAGCCGACAAGCGGAGACAGCAGGATGATGGCTGCGATCACGTCGATGGCCAGCATGACGATGAGCACGGTCTTGAGCTTGCGGCGTGTTTGTTTCAAATCTGCCATTTTGGGTCAGCTGGTTCGCTGTTGACTGTCGATGTCCTCGCGGCTAAGCCGCTGCTTGCCATTTTTGCGGCGGGGCTAAAGCCTCCTTTGAAATCACCAACGTTCTTTCAAATTCTGAGCCCAACCTTATTATCGCGCGCGATTCTCAGCCGTCGTGGTTGGGGGTGGAGCTGCGCCTGGCGTTGCCGGAACGTAACCAGCCGTGATCGCAAACTCAATGTTGTCGCCGGGCGTCTGCGAGCTCGTTTGCGCATTCTGGGCCGTGATCTGCGGCTGGCGAAAACGGGGCGACTGCTCCATTCGCCGTACCAACTCGAGCGCGCGACCACCCGATTCCCCGGCCACAATCAGCTTGATCTCTAGTTCATTGTTCTCGTCCATTTCGGGATGGATCGACACTACGTGAAGGCGATCGGGCATTACGCGTTCGAGTTCTTCGAAAACCTGAGTCCACGAGAAAGCCTTGCGCTCGATCAATTCATTAAGGAACTGGGAACGGTCGCGTACGCTGCGATTCTCCGGACGATTGAGGAATGCCTGGGCGGCGGATCTCTCCCCGTCGACTTTGGTGATCTGCTTGCGGATTTCGCCGATCATCTGCCGGTCCTGCCGCGCGAAATACCACCCGATAACGGTTTGTGCGACCAGACCTAGAGTAACGATCGCCGCCAGGGCCACACCCGTACCCCAGCGCAGCCAGAAACTTCTGGTGTCCTCGTAAGGCCGGGTAGCGAGATTGATATCAACGCGCATTACGCGATCAACGCTCCTACAACACCGGCCATGCGATATCGCGGAACAGAACCGCCGGCGGCAATTCCCAACTGACTTTCACTAACAAGCTCTTCCACGTCGCTGCCGGTGGCCGCCCGCAAAGCCTGGGCAGCGCCACTGGAATCAGGCAAACCGGAGACAAGGATTTTTTCGATATTCAGGTGATAGGTGTCCTGAAAAAAGACAATCGACGGATATACCTCTTCGGCGAGCTGCTCGCCCGTGATCGTGACGCCGCGGGAATTCTCAAGCGTGCGAAGAAGCAGGATTTGCTGGTTGTCGAGGATGGCGATGCTGGTAGTACGGGCATCGACTTTGACGACGAGAGTGGGACGACCAGCATCGGCGGCTCCCAAGGCAGCCAGCATCGAGGGCAACACGACGCCAGGGCTGTAACCGGCTTCGTTGAAGGCGGCTTCGTAATCCTCGACAACACTGTTTAGTGCCACGGCGGCCACCACTCGGACGCCTTCGCCGGAAGTCTGCGCGTGGTAGGAAACCTTCGCCTTATCGACTTCGAAGGGCAGCGATTTCTTGAGGCGAAAACGAACGACACCTTCGGCTTCCTGCCGATTGGTTGGAAGGGCGTCAAAGTCGACCAGAGCGACGCGGACGGCGGCATCCGGTAACACGGCAACCACGTCATGGCTGCGGGAGCCGACCGCCTCCAGCACCTCGCGAATCGAACGAGCAACTTCGTTACGCTGCCGAAGGTTGTGCTCGATCAGATCGGGAACCACGCTGCCGACGGCAAGTTCACGGCCGGCATAGGCCTCAAGGGCACCGGCTTTTTCCGCAACCCGCCCGGCAAAGACGCGGTCCGCGGAAATCTCGCAGGCAAGCTTCGGGCGTGCTCCCGGTTTGGAGTTGATGGCCATGTGAATTTATCGCGTGGTCTCGATGAATGTGACCTTGTTGATCTCCTTCAAGGTCGTCAGTCCGGCACGAACACGGTCCAGCGCCGATTCACGGAGGAAGCGCATACCTTGTTCGCGCGCTGCCCGGCGAATTTCTGACGTGGGCCTTCTCGCTAAGATCATCTCACGGATACGGTCGCTGAGTTCAAGCAATTCGTGAATCGCTGTACGCCCGCGGTAACCGGTGCCGGCGCACTCGATGCAACCCTGGCCCTCATAGAACGGAACTGGTCCCCACTGCTGGGGATCGAGACCGCTGGCCTCGAGAACGTCGGGCGGATAGTGCACGACGGTTCGGCAGGAGTCGCAAATCATGCGGACCAGCCGCTGGGCCAGAATGCAGTTCAAGGCCGACACGAAGTTGTAGGGCTCGACACCCATGTTGAGGAATCGGCCGAGCACGTCGACCACGTTGTTGGCGTGGACGGTGGTGAAGACCAGGTGTCCGGTCAGGGCGGAGTTAATGGCGATTTGCGCGGTTTCCGTATCGCGGATTTCGCCGACCATGATCTTGTCCGGGTCGTGACGCAAAATAGATCGCAAGCCGCGGGCAAAGGTCAGGCCTTTCTTCTCATTGACCGGAATCTGCGTGATGCCCCGAATCTGGTATTCGACCGGGTCTTCGATGGTAATGATCTTGTCTTCATCGGTCTTGATCTCGTTCACCGCCGCATACAGCGTGGTTGTCTTACCGGAACCGGTCGGGCCTGTGACCAGCACCATGCCGTAGGGCTCGGAGATATAGCGGCGGAACTTGCGGAGGTCGTCTTCCGCGAAGCCCACGACATCCAGCGTCAGCGTGCGGAACTTCTCCGACATGGACTCTTTGTCGAGCACGCGGAGCACGGCATCTTCGCCGTGAATTGAAGGCATGATCGAAACACGGAAGTCGATGGCGCGGCCGTTGTATTTCACGCGGAAGCGGCCATCCTGCGGGACGCGGCGCTCGGAAATGTCGAGCTCGCTCATGACCTTGATACGCGAAATGATCGTCGAGTGGTGCTCGCGGCCAATGGGCGGCATAGCCTGAGTGAGGACACCGTCAATACGGAACTTGATACTTACCGAATCATCACGTGTCTCAATGTGAATGTCAGAGGCCCGGCGCTGCAGGGCAGTGAAGATGGTGGTATCGACCAGCCGGATGATGGGGCTGGTGTCGCCGCCGGCGGTCAGCTTGTCAATGGATATGGTTTCTTCGCCGGCTTCGTCTTCGCGAATGACGTCGAGCGTAAAACCTTCGCTGGCTTCTTCGAGAACGCGCTTGGATTGCTCGGTCTTCTTGAGAATGTCGCTGATCTGCTTCAGCGTGGAGACCTTGGTAACGATGCGTTTGCCGAGCAACAGGCTGATTTCATCGATCAGCATGAGCTTGCTGGGGTCGGCGATGGCCACCGCGAGGCGGCCGTCACGGGTCTCTTCCAGAGGAACGAAGTTGTAGCGGAACATGAGGTCCACCGGGATCTTTTCGAAAAGATCGTGATGGAGTTGAAAATCGTTCAGGTCGACAAATTCGCAGCGATACCGGCGCGCGATGTCCTTGGCCCGATCGAGTTCGTCGGTGGCGGGAGGTGGAGCGGTGCGACCGCCGTTTCCGCCATTGGCTACAACTGTCTTCTTCTCTGCCATTGCTACTTCCAGTCTAATGGTTCTTCTTTAATCGTTGGTTACACTGCCGTCCTACTGGACACGGTTGTTTGTTCTTCGCTCCCCCGGTACTTCCGTGCCGGGCTGTCACATCGCCCCTATGGGCTGCTGCCTGCTTAGTGAATTCCTCCTGCGCCTAGGCTGAAGATCGGCAAGTACAACGAAATCAATACAGCACCTACAAAGAATGCCATGAAGATGAGGAGGACTGGTTCAATCAGGGCCATAGCGGCTCCGAGTGCTGTTTGCACGTCCTCTTCGTAGAACTCGGCGACGGAGGTCAGCATGGCCGGCAGCGCGCCGGTCGATTCACCGACTTCGATCATTTCGACGGCCAGGTCGGGAAAGATTTTCTGGTCCTCCAGGCTGCCCGCCAGGGTTCTGCCTTCGCGAACCCGGGTGGTGGCGTCCTCGATGCCGTTCACAATCTTGCGGCTGGTCATGGATGCCCCGGCGGTCTCCATCGCGGGCACCAGGGACAGACCGCCCATCAGCAGGGTCGAAAGCGTGCGAGCGAAGGTTGCCACTTGCTGCTTGAGGACGATTGGACCAACAACCGGTAAGGCGAGAACCACGCGATCGATGCGTTCAGCGCCCTTGTCGGTGTTCTTCCAGCGCCACATGATGAAAGCGATGAGAACGACCGCCGGAATAATGAAGACGATGTATTGTCGCGAAAAGTTTCCGACCGAGAGCATGAAGACAGTCAGGGGCGGAAGTTCGGCGTTCAGGCTGGAGAAGAGCTGAGCGAATTGGGGGACGACGTAGGTCACCAGGAAGCTCAGCATTATGATCACGACCACGACCAGCAGCGCCGGGTAAACCAGCGATACAGCAAGCTTTTTCCGGAAGCTCTGCGACATGCGCTGAAAAGCGATGTAGCGCTGTAAGACCTCTTCGATGTTGCCGGACTTTTCTCCGGCCATAAGTGTCGTCGTGTAGAGCTTGGGGAATACCCGCTGGGCAGCGAAAGCGTCCGAAAGTAGTTCACCGCTGCGAACCCTCTCGCGCACATTGTCCAGCAGGGTACGCAGATAGGCGTTGCGCTGGCGCTTGATGAGCAGTTCGAGCGAATTCAGGATGGGAAGGCCAGCATGAATGAGCGTAAGAAACTGCTGGTTGAAGATGATGAAGTCGCCCTGCTTGACTCTGCGCCGGCGGCCCAGGCTGGCTTCGCCACCCGTCAGCAAGCCGCGCGGCTTGACTGAGTAGACCAGAAAGCCCTGCTGAGCGAAGCGGTCACGGACCTCGGCTTCCGAGTAGCCGTGTTCGATCTGCTGCAGAGTGCGGCCGCGCTCGTCCGCCATCTTGATAACAAATTCTGCCATGTGTGCTACTTAGAAGGACTACGCTCCTGCCAGTTTATCATTCTGAGCTGACCACAGTATGTCTAATCTTCGTAATTACAATGGTTTGCGAATCCAGAGTGCTATCCCTTCCGCCTATGTACATTAGACGATTTGTCGCGTGATTCGGGTGTATCCGGGCCATCCCCTTAACTTCTTACTGCCCGAGGTTTCCTTCAATCGTTTCGACACCCGGGGGTGGAGTGAAACGAAAGCGGTCGTCCGCAACCGGCGGGTTCTGCTTCTGTGCCGAGAAACGATATTCCGTCATGGCACCGTCCGTCTGATACAGAATGATGCGCGAGATCTCATGATCAGGCGTAATCTCGAGCACCACCTGGTCGACAGTGCTCTCCATTCCTTGAGGAACGCCCCGCAACATGAAGTCTCCGGGGTTGAGCGGGGCCACATCTGGAGCCAGGGACAATCCCTTAAGTTCCTTTTCCAGCTTGGTCTTACCTAGCAAGAGTGCAAGGGGGGAACGAAGGTCTTCGAGCTTACGAAAGGATTCCTTGCGCGCCTGCCGTTCGCTGGGCACGTAAAACCAGACCTCCTTGCCATCGCTGACAAACAACTTCTCCTTGGGAGAACGGTATTGCCAACGCATCTTGCGCGGCTTCTTTAGCCAGAGCGTGCCCGACTCGGTGCGGTCGATGCCGTTTCCGCGATATGTCTCGGTGAACTCGGTCTGGAGAGAGCGAAGGTGATTGTAGTGTTCATTAACGGCGTCGGCGATGGCACGAACGTCAGGGCCCTTGTTCGCCTGAGAGAAGGCCAACGTCGAGAAACCGACAACAAGTCCAAGCGCCAGAGTTAAAGGAGTCTTCACGAGTTTATGAGTGAATTAGATGTGTTTACTTGAAGCAGGGTACCAGAGGCTGCGGATATCAGGCGTTGGCGCTGACATAGATAGCGCAGTGCTCCGAATAAGTCATTTTCACCAGGGCGCTATTGTTCTGCAGGGCATGTTCGAGCACCGGGTTGTAGTAGATAACATAAGCCCGACGCGGGTCTTGGCGTAATGATTCCTGAAGGTTGGTCAGTACTCGTTTGAGAATCGGCTCGGGAAATGGATTGAACAGATAAACGACGAGAGGATCCGGTGGGAATACGAAATTCCGGGCATCCTGACAAATCAATTCGATCTGTGAACATTTTTGAACCGGAGACCGGTACTTGGAGACGTTCTGCTCTGCGATTTCGTGCAGGGTGGGAATCAGTTCGACACCGATGATGCGGCGGAAAGCGAAGTCGGAGGCCATGAGCAAGGTTCGTCCCTTGCCTGAGCCCAGGTCGATGAAAGTGAAGTCAGAAAAGGGGATGGGCAGCTGGTTCAGCATGTCACGGAAGGCTTCCGGTTCAGTCGGCTGGTACGCGGAACTGAAAGCGCCGAGCAAGCGATCGCGGAAACTAACAGTCGCGCTGGTGGTGTCAACGCGGTAGTCCCAGTCGTATCCGACATCGCCGTAGCGCTGGCGATGGCGTTCGGGAGTGGACTCCCGGATGAAATCCCACAGCTCGGCAAAGAACTCCCGGGTTGTGGACAGGAGCCCGCGGGAGAAAAGGCGGATCTTCCACCAATCCAGGAGGACAGGAATGAGCCGCACGTCGTCGCCAGAGGACCTCACGCCCATGATGGTAGCGGATGGAATGTTCTTCGTTCTAGCCTAACGGAACTTGCGCTGGTGCGCCTCGCTTCGGTCTGCGCTTCGAAGGCTTGCACGCTGAATCGCCTTCTTTATATAGAGGCGAAACACGATTCAGTGGCAGGTTGCGATAAATCCCTCGGTCACTCCGGAGAAGTCGAGCGCAAAACCCGCGATGAGGTCGAGTTTGGGACTGATTCCGGTTACCTGCGTGAAAGGCTGATTGGGAGCGGAGATCGTTTTAAAGACACCCTGTTTGTACACGAACGCCGATTGGATGGTTTGAGTGGTGTTGGAAATTGTGTTGCCGATGATCGTGCCGTCGTTACTAATTCCGTCTAGTGAAGTCGAGAGCGTCTTGTCCGGGAAATCCAGAGTGGCCCATTGGCCATTCCCATAAACAAATCCATGCTGGGTGTAAAAAGGGTCTTGCTGGCTGGGCAGGAAATAGGTCCCGACGATGACTCCGGTGTCGTTGATTGCTGCCGGGCTGGTCCCCAGAGCTCCGGGATAGTTGATCGCGATGACGCCGCCATTACTGTATCGCTTGAAGCCGCGGAACTTGGGATACGAGCCGATGGCATAGGCGCCCACGCTGCTATTCCATTTGTTGATGCCATTCAGGAACGTCGGGGAGTTTGACCTTACGACTGAGGTGAAGTGGGATCCGTTCAACAAAAATCCTTCCAGTCTTCCCGAATTCAAATTGAAGTAGTAGCCCGTGCTGATGCCGCTATTGTTTCGGCCCGTAAATCGGGTGTCGCCTCCGTTGGGTGCACTGAAGTAAGTGATTCCACCCCCGGAAAATCGAATCAGGCCTCTAATGTTTCCTCCTCCCAGGAACCTTGAGCCGACCACGGTACGGAAGTCGTTGATCCCTGCGAGCGACGTCGAGGAGTTGCTGGAAGACGTGTCGAGTTGGAAGACGTTGAACGTGCAAGATGCCGGCACCTGTGCCCGAAGCATGGGTCCAAGAGCCAGAACTAAGGACAACAAGGCAGTCGTCCAGCGAAACAGGGAGGGTGAGCTGGATTGCATAGGAGGCCTCCTGTTCAGACTGTGTCGAGACGCATGTGCACTGGCTTGGTTCTTTTTCCGAGAGAGAACGTCGCCTAACGCGCTTCGATGCGGCTGTCGGCGGGAAGGTATTGCAGTGGAACCGGGATACCTGGATGACCGCAGTCGCAAAATGACGAAATTACACGCTGGCTGAAAACGCGGAACTTGCTACAGGACGGGTTCCAGGTTCTTGAAGGTGATCTTGCCGGGTTTGTATCCCGGGGGGGTGCCCTTGGTGATGAAAGGCAGATCATCGGGGTCGCGAACTTGCACGCGTCCGCCAGGCAGAAGTTTGTAGGGTTTGCGATTGGGATCGAGAGGGATGCCGGGCAGCATGCCGGCGCGAATGAGGTCCTCGAAGGAGGATGGGAACTGACCAGTTCTGCGACGGTACTGATCGGCAATTTGCTCGAGTGAGGTTACATCTTCGTCGACCTTCAGGGCACGGAGGTGAGCGACGGCGTTCAGACGTATATCGCGCGACTCGGTGCTCTCGAACGAAGTGATCCAGAGCATGCGGGCCATCTGCATATCGCCCGCGTGTTGGGCCATGCTCGCCGCCATAGCATGAAGAAAGGGATGAGCGTGCGGTACCTTCGAGCCGCGGTCGAAAGCTTCAGCCGCTTTCCTATAGTCGTGCAGCTCAAGGTAATAAATGAAACCCAGGTTGTTGTAGAGCCGCCAGTTGTCGGGATTCTCAGTAATGCCACGCTGGACCAGTTCGATTGCGCGCTCGGGTTCGCCCGCTCCCATAGGCGGTTTCGAAGAGAGGAAGTTCGCTCCGTATTCGTAAGCGACGGTCAGATGTGGATCAAGCGCAGTAGTGATCTCGAGCAACGGGCCGAGCAGTTTGTACTCCTCGGCACCGGCGCGGTGTTTGCCTCCGAAGTACTGCACGGCGCGCGTCCAGTAGATGTCGGCCATCAGGCCGGTATACCCGAGACTGAGACGCTTCAAGACTTTTGGAGACGTTATGTAAAGAACCTCTTTCAAGGACGCGCCAGAGCGGACAGAATCGACGCGATGCAATGAAAGGACGACACCGGCCAGAAACACCACCATCAGGAGAGTGGCGGCAACCGTTGTGCGGAGCGATGGCCTCATTTCAGGTTCCGATGTTCGAAGATCAATACCGCGCCAGAAATCGCCATAGCCGTGTAGAGGAGAGCGTACAGCGTGTTGTAGAGAATCAGGTGTCCTGCAACCGCTTCGCCGTGCGCCACCGATGAGATCACATTCAGGGCGGAAAGGTTGGGGACGAGGTAAGCGGCAGCCATGGCGAACCAGTGCGGCAGACCGGTTGCGAGGCTCGCAAAACCGCGCAGGTCTTCGGCGAAACTTCCGATCACGAACAGAGAAAATGCGAAGATCGCCGACATCAGTGGCGTCGAAAACGACGAGAACAACAAGGCCAGGGAGGTGATGATAAGGAATTCAAGAATGATGAAGTACAGCGCGACCAACAGCCAAACGTCGGGACGCGCGAAGTGCCGCGACACATAGAACAGCGCGGCGAAGACACCGACCGCCATCAGCGACGCATTAACCACCAAAGTGCCCACCAGGCCAAAGAATTTGCCGACAATGAATTCCCATCGGCGCACCGGCCGTGAGAGGACGGTGTACAGGGTGCGCTTGTCGATTTCCTTGGCGACCAGGCCGATTCCGATGAAGATGGCAATCACGACCCCAAATAAAGAGACTGCAGTCAATCCCAAGTTCACAACCACGAGCCGCTCGATGTCGATCGAGATCTGTCCCACGAGAATGGCGCCGCCGCTCATGAGGAGAGCAAAAGCGATGAGGTTGTAGAGCACGCGGTCGCGAACGGCTTCGCGAAAAGTATTGGCCGCGATGGCCCGGATAGGGGTGCTCACGCGGTCACCTCCGTACGAGGCTTATCGGCTCCGAGCTTCTCCAGGAAATAGTCTTCCAGGGTGGCGCGGACAGGAGTAAGCGAGATCAAGCGCAGGTTTTCGCGGCGCAGGATGTCAAGCGCAATATCCTGCTGGTCTTCAGCGAGCACTGCGCGCACCGTCTCTCCGCTGACGTGGCACTCGGCGCCAAAACTACGGAATGCGTCTGGGATTGCAGGACCCTGCCAGACCAGTTCCACTTTGCCGTGCATCTTGGAGGTCAGGTCGGCTACAACACCGACACCCTTGAGCTCACCCTTGTGAATGACCGCTACGCGGTCGCACAGAGCTTCGGCGTCGGAAAGGATGTGGGTAGAAAAGAAAACAGTTTTGCCGTCATTGTTGAGCTGCGCAATAAGATCACGAACTTCTCGGCGACCCATGGGGTCCAGACCCGACATGGGCTCATCGAGGAAAATGATCTTGGGATCGTGCAGGATGGCTTGAGCGATCCCGACCCGTTGCAGCATGCCCTTGGAGAATTTGCGGAGTTGCAGTTTTCCGACATCTCCCAACCCCACGCGCTGCAATGCTGCCCCTACCTTCGTTTTGCGATCAGCTGAGGCCATCCCGGAAAGCTGCCCGTAGTAGTGCAGTAGTTCGGGTGCTGTCAAGTAGTCGTAGAAGTAGGGGTGCTCAGGCAAAAAGCCGATTTGAGCCTTGACCCGCAGATCGTTGACGTCCATTCCCAGGATGCGAGCCGATCCGCCGGAAGGCGCCACTAGGCCCATCAGCATCTTGAGGGTGGTTGTTTTACCGGCGCCGTTTGGGCCGAGAAAACCGAAGATCTCCCCATCTTCCACGGCTAAATGCAGGGGGAGCAGAGCGCGCTTCGGGCGCTTTCTCCAAAAGCCCACGGAGTAAGTTTTTTCCAATCCCAGGATCTCAATGGCAGGCATTTCTCAAAGCTCGAAACAAGGTTGCGTTCGCGGATAGAAAACGCGCTCGCACAAGTAATTATATGCAGGCAGGAAGGCAGTGGAACGGAACTTGGCATTACGGAGGTCACAACCGAGGTCGATCGAGAAGGGAAGCCCGGGCAAGACTTGCGCCCGCCCGGGCTTCACAAAGTGGGCTAAAGGATAGTCGGATACGCGACGCAGGCAGCGATATTGGTTACGGGTGTGCTGCCGGCGGCGGGTTGCGCACGCATAATCGCATCAGAGGTGGAGCAAAATTCATGATCGCCGCTGGAGCGCGGTTGGATAGGGCTTGCGCCGACTACGAAGTCCGCGTTGAGCGTGCCTTTGGGAATCCCGGTGGCATTCAGAAAGTAGCCGGATTTCCCTGTGCTTCCGGGAGTTGCCGACGCGACTACGTTATCCACGAGGCACGCGGACGCAGGAGTGGGCGGGGTGCAGGCAACGCCGCCTAAGTCGGCTAACGCCTTAGCGTACCCGACCGTCGGAAATTCGGTGTAGTACGAGATTTCTGCGGTCTTAATCTGGCGAATAGAACTCACTGCCGAAGATTCATTGGCCGCGATCCGGGCCCTTACCAGGCTCGGAAGGGCGAGAGCGGCGATCACCAGAATAATGGCGACCACGATGAGTAATTCAATGAGCGAGAAACCTCGCTGTTTCTGCATGACGCTTTCCCCCAAACCGGCCCCAATGGACTAATCGGCTTGGAGCCTCCCAACTGTTAGTGTGCAGATTCGGGGCCACTCGGTGGGTCGGCAGACGTTTCGCAACGGCCTGGAAACAAATGACTTGATAAAGCGACCATGGCCAAATTCGCACGACTGACTGCCGGGTTCCAGGGTAGATCGACAATATTTGTCGTTTCTGCCGATTTGTGTCGGGGGGCGCCCAGAGGCCCGAATTGCAAGTTTTGTCTTGTTCAGATCCGGTACGAGGGTGGCTTTATCCCCTTGTTACGCAGGTAGATCTCAGCCTGGCCGCGGTGGTGGGCGACGTGGATGTACATAGCAAGCAGGAGTTCTCGGCCGGGCAGGCGGCCGTCGGGTGAGTCGTGAACTTTGCTGAGTTGTTCCTCCGAGATGCTGGCAATCGCGGCCGAGCAATAGTCGAACGAATCGACGAGGAACTTCACGATCACATCTTTGTTCGTTGGCGAGGGCATCGCTGGGGGACTGGAGTCCTTCAGCCCAGCGCAGAAATGGTAATTGGTTGTCGCGATGTGCGACATCAGCTCACCAAAGGTCATCGATTCAGGATGCGGGCGAAAGCCGAACTGATCGGCGGGCATGGCCTGCGCTACCGCCACTGATAGCTGGCTGAGGGCGGCGAAGTGCTTGGCATACGCGCCGGCCGCGCTGGTAGATGGCGCCGTCTGCGCACCGCAGAGATTTAGCAGAAGAGCTATGACCAGCAAGCGACGTAGCATTCAGCCTCCTTTCAACCCGCAGTAAAACTGTGCTGTGCAATTGGACGGCGCGTCTCAGCGCACGGTTAGCGATGAGGGTTGGTAACCGGGACGCCGTACGATCGCGCACTGATTTCGTCGAGGATTTTGCGCAGTTTGTCCAGGTTCACCGGCTTGGAAAGATAGCCGTCCATCCCTGCGGACATGCACTGGTCCGCGTCGCCCGCCATGGCATGAGCGGTCATCGCGAAGATCGGGACATGACGGCCGGTGTTCTGTTCGCGTGATCGAATCTCGGACGTGGCTGAAAGTCCATCCATCTCAGGCATCTGCACGTCCATGAAAATGAGATCGAAGGAGTTGGTAAATGCCATTTCGACCGCCTCGCGGCCATTGCACGCCAACTCGGCTAGGTGCCCTTGTTTCTCGAGCACCCGCGTGATCACTTTTTGGTTAACCGGATTGTCTTCGGCCACCAGGATGTGAAGGCTGCGACGTGCTTCGCGCAGAGTGTGGCGCGTGATGAGTTGAGGCTCGGACTGTGCCGGCTGGCCCAGCGCGGTCACCAGTGCTTGGACAAGATCGCGCTTTCCGACAGGCTTGACGAGGTAAGCTGCGATTCCGAGGTTGAGGCAACGGGCGGCATCACCCCTCTGCCCGGCAGATGTGAGCATCATGACAACGGCGCCTCGCAGGCGCGGTTCTGAATGAAGTCGGCGTGCCAACATGAAGCCATCCATTTTCGGCATGTGCGCGTCAACCAGTACGACCCGGTAGGGATTCTTCTTCTCAGCGGAGTGCAGCAACTGTATTGCGGTATCGGCATCTTCCGCGGACGAGGGGACCATCCCTAAGTTGGCCGTTACGTTTATGAGAATTTCGCGATTGGTCCTGTTGTCATCAACGATGAGTACTGGGACGTCTTTCAACATTCGCAGATCGGCTTGCGGAACGGCGGCGTGCGAAGGCCGAGTTTCCATTGGGACCGAGAAATGAAAACAGCTGCCGTTTCCATATCTGCTCTCGACAGCGATGGTGCCGCCCATCATGGCAACCAGGCGCGAAGAGATGGTTAGACCCAAGCCCGTGCCCCCATAGATCCGTGTCGTGCTGGCGTCGGCCTGAGTGAAGGGATGAAAAATAGCTTGTAAGCTATCGGGGGAAATGCCGATTCCGGTGTCGGAGACGCTGAACGTAACTTCAGATTGGGCAGCGTTGAATTGCTGGGACTTTACGCGGAGTACAACTTCACCCCGATCGGTGAACTTGATGGCATTGCCGAGGAGATTGGTGAGAACCTGCCGCAAGCGCATGGGGTCGCCAACAACCCGGTCGGGAACTTCCGAATCGAGGGAATAGGCCAACTCGAGTTGTTTCTCCTGAGCGCGGAAAGCTACCGCTCTCACAGTGTCTGTAATGCAGTCCTGGAGACTGAACTCGATTAGTTCCAAATCCAGCTTCCCGGCTTCCACCTTGGAGAAGTCGAGAATGTCATCGATGAGGCAGAGCAGGCTTTCACCGGACGACTTCGCAGTCTGGAGGTATTCCCGTTGTTCCTTGCTCAGGTGAGTATCCAAGGCCAATTCTGTCATTCCCAGCACCCCGTTGAGGGGTGTTCGTATCTCGTGGCTCATGTTGGCCAGGAATTCGCTCTTGGCACGATTGGCGACTTCGGCATTCTCCTTGGCAGTCGTCAGTTGGGCGTTGACACGCTGCAATTCGGAGCTGCGCTCAAGCAACTCGCTGGCGAAGCGATGACGCTCTGAGACTGCCGCGCCCGTCAAGAGGCCGATTGCCGAAATGACGAATAACAGCAAGCAGACCTTTACCAGCAGGTGGGGAATTGGCGCAGAAAAGTGCAAGGAGATCACCACGCCGAAGTTGAGAACGAATAGTGCGGCAACCGACTTGCGGATTCCGTGCCGCATGGCAATCCAGATAATCGGAACAAATCCCAGGTAATAGAGCTCAAGCCCTGCCGAGCGTGGGCGAAAAATGATCCAAAGCAGTAGAGGAAATGAGAGTGCCTGAGCGGACAATTCGATGATTCGCCAGAAGCTTCCACTCTCTGATTGTGGACTGCGAGCAATCGCGGAATGTTGATTCGTCAATTGGCGGTGAATCCAGGGAAAGACGTAAATGAGGAGAAATGGTGCGATGCTGAGGATCGCAATTTCGTCGCCGAGAAACCAGAGGCAGGCGGAATTGAGGTATTCGGTCCAGGTGATGGAATGATCTGCGAACAGGCAGGCAACGCCAACGATACTCGAAACCAGAGCTGCGACCGTGGTGACGGCCAGGTAGCGCAGTACGTCACGGCGCTGTCCCAGGCCGAGATCGATAGGGAGCTTGCGGCGCAAAACATAGGCAGCCACACCATAAGAGGAACCGAAAGCCATCGAACCGATGGTTCCGCTATAAGTGATGAGAGGTTGGTTGTAAATCAGAATGCCGGCCGCGGTGGCGCAGCTTCCCACAAGCAGGGCGTACCACGGGCTGACGGCGAGCATGAGTGCCAGGCAAACGCCCGTAGCCGGGTACCAGGCAACCGACCCCAGTTCACTGATGATGATTATTTCGGGGCGATTGAGGAGGAGAAAGCAGACCACAAACGTAATCGCGGTTGCTAGGTGGCCGGCGATGGAACGTTTGTCGCTCATACCGGTGAATAAATTGCAGAATTTGCGGCCAGCGGCATAACTTCTTACGCCGCGATCCTCCAACGTCGCGGGCTCGCTGGGCACACAAGACCTCTGCGGCTGGTGTTCTTACTATCGGCAAAATCTGTCGGCTGATGAGGACGGGAAGCGCGGGAGCAGCTAGTGAGACATCGCCAAGGAGGCGATAGTTCTGTGTAGACGCAATGCGCACCCAAGTAACGTTATCGAGAGACCCGGTTGATGATCGGCACGTCTTCTTTCCGCCGCAAACACCGCGGAGCCGGCGGATGTGACTGTGATTAACCCCGGGGTCTCAAGGTCATCGTTTGATCAATGCGAGGTCATAATGGCCCTTGTCAACAGTTCCGTCGTTCTGCACAATCGCCTCGTCGAGAGCGAGCTTTACCGCGCAGCCATCGGCCGGAACCCAAATGGTGCCCTTCTCAAAACTGCCCTTGCCGAACAAGGTTTCGAATTGCTGCCGGTCCGAAGAATTGGCGCGGGTGGTATCGATGGCATACTTCGCCGTGCTATAGCCGTTTACCGACTCCTCCCCTTGTCGCACCAGGGCGGATGTGCCATTAAGAGAATCGAGGCGGGCAGAGAGGCCGGTGAACCTCAGACCGGACAGGTCGAGAACAGCGTTGTTCCAGCTGTTCTCATCGGAGCGAACACCGTGATAGGAGTGAGACCCTGAGCTGTCCTTCCTGGTGATCTCCATGGCTTGCTGCGTAATATCCGCTTCGTTGTCGATCGAGCCTGACGAACCCGAGTACTTGTAGGAGTAATGGAAAGCCTCCGGCGGGTTATTAATCCGTTCTCCCACACACAATATGTCGATGTGGGCGGCGGAATCGTCTGAAGCTGAACCTGCATCGCTATCCCCCTTTTCCGCTCTCTTCGAGGATTTACAGGCGGGCGCGACGATTAGGCCCGCGAACACGACTGAGAAATACAACAACTTTGCCCACCGATGCATAGGAATTCTCCTCTCGTACAATCTTCACTGCGCCGCTTCAGAGATCTGGAAAGTCCAGGCCGCATCGAACATGAAGCCGTCGCCCTGGGCGCGACTAATTTCACCCCCGGAAAACTTCTTTTCTTTCGAAATTGGGCGCAAGACTACCGCATACTCGCCCGGGAATAGCTCCGACGCAGGCGACACTTGATACGTCCCATCCCCCGTTTTCTGGGCACGCACCACCACACGTTCCTCGGTGAAGTGGGAATAGACTTGCCAGTCGGCGGTCGGGCTCGATCCTGCGTCCTCTTTGCCCTGCGTCGCACCGATGAGGCGACAAACATTCTGTGCTGGTGTCAGCTTGACGATTGCCGGCTCATAGTCGCTGCGATTCACCGCCGGAATCTTGGAAAAATCGACAACGAATGTTGGCGTAAGGTTCTGGACGAGGTTTGCGGATGCGGGATTCGGAACTCCCCAGACATAAGTAACAGTCGGCTTCCGGCGCGCCATCACGCCGGAGAAAATGCTGGCTGCCTGTTGCACCGATTGTCCTCCAACCCCGGAGTTCATGTGCATGGCCGCTGTCATCGCGGCATTATTCACGCCAACCTGCATGGCCTGCGTTACTACCGAATCGGAGGCCAGGCTTGCCATTGATGTAGGCTTCGTCTTGGTTTCTGCGAGCTGTGTTCTCTCGAGCGGAATTTCTTGATACCCGCCGGCTTGGGCGACGTAAACCTTCGGCATGTGCGACGCCGAGGGCAGTGGAGCAGGCGCGGCCGCCGGCGCCGGTTGGCTCGAGGGCGACGCGGAAGCCGCCGTGGAAGCGTCAGCGGGAGATGCCGACATCATGGCGTTCAATTCCGCCTCGCTCACGCCCGCATTGTGCAGACGAATCAATTCATTGGGCGACGTGTTGAATTTCCCCGAGTTTGCACGAATGGCGGAGACGATGACGGATTCCGGAAGCTTTTGCCGGACCATTTTGATTACGTCATCGTTGGTCAAAGATTTTTGTGGTTGCTGCGCTAGCGACGACGCACACAGACATGCACACCAACAGCCCAGCAGCAGCGATTCAGCCAGTTTTCGCATCATGTTTTGACTCCCTTTGTGTCCGTGATCCCCATGCGCGTTGCGCGACTGATTCAGTTCACTTTGCCCTTAAGGTTTTCGCATTTCTGCCAGGCCTCGAAAAACGTCTCCGCTCCGTACATCAAGTTGTTGTCGATCAAGTACGTGCCATTGGTTCCAGTTTTTGCGTCCATAAGGAATTCGGGCAGCATGCCGTAGTGGGGAACTCCGTCGGTGTTGTAATCCCATTGCTTGCTTCCCAGACTGCTCTTCGGGAAAAATGGGCTGTAGCTGATCTGGCTACCCTGGCGCGGTGGCATTCCCTCGACGAGTCCGTTGAGGTCGGTTCCGAGCGCCTCGCTTTGCAGATTCATTGAGTGAACGACGTTTTGGTAGAGCTGCAGCCATTCGTAGGCGTTCCGGCCTGCCGTTCCTACGCCGGCCATTCCGCCAAGCTTGGCGATTCGTGCGTATTGTTGCGGTGTACGCTGGTTCTCCGAGTTTCCTCCGGCACCGCGAGGGGTGTTGTGCCCGCTGAAGAGCGGATACCCAAGCGGGCTCGTCGGTGGCCCTTCAGCGAGATCGAGCGCCCGGTTGGCTGACTTCTGCGACATGTGATCGATGTCGATCAACATTCCGTGCCGCATCATTTCCTTAATGGCGAACTCCCCCAACCTGGTGAGACCGTGCTGATTCTCATCTCCGGTTGAGCATGCGGGCGGATTCCCTGGCTGGACGACGAACTTGAAGTGCAGTTTGACTACTTCGACCAGGGCAGTCGGAATGTCCATCGGCGAAGGCTGATAGACGTATCCGATATTGTCAGCCGGATTGGAGCACTCCAGGTCCCAGAACTTACCGTTCATCTGGTAATTGGAGATGTTGAAAGCACCTTCATAAACGGCAGTTCCGCCAAACGGGTTATCGATAATGTGAATTGGGAAGATGTAGCGCACCCCTTCGGCATACAAGCGGGAGATCTCTGCGGTGATCGCCGCGGGTGTAAGCGGGCGAACCTGGTTGAGGTTGCCAATATTGTCAATCTCAACGCCTAGAACAACCGCAAGCTTGTTTGCTTTCACGATGTTTTGAACATCAGCGGAGCTGTAGGCGATCTGCATGAAGTTCGAATGCCGTGCGACAAATTTCTTGGTCTCCTGGATCTGACGATCCGCCGAAGATTTGTCATCGGTTGCATAGTCGCCAGGCCCTGCCGTGGCGTCGCCCAAGGTCTTGTTGTTTACCGCGAGCGCAACCATGACGCGCAGCCCGCCCAGGTAGGAGCGATAGATCCAGTCCACCCACATCTTCTGGTGAGTAATGTCATTCCATACGGGCCAGTCTTTGAAATCCGGCGCGCCGTATGCGTCGTCGGGAGGATCAGCCGCTTTGTTCGCCTGCTGCAGGCCGTGGATGACTTGCGTGCGAATGTCATCGCCGCAACCGTTGTCAGTTCCCCAGCCGCCATGGGTCGAGTTGTCATGGCCGAGTGCCTGCTGAACGCTCGTCGCATACACGTTGTGATTGCAATTCGGATCAGCGGGCAGGAGGGAGCCGACGTCCACACCGCCGTAAATCAGCTTTCCCCCGAAAGCCAGATTAGAGAGAGGATGCGTGTGCAGATCTACGAATCCCTTCAGCGCGTTTGCCCGCCGCACCTGGCTGATGACCGGAGGCGCTGCATTGGGTGGAATGCGCGGCGAAATGCCTCCTGCCGGATTCTGGCCTGGCTGGCCACCCGGGCTAACCGCCGCAGGGATTGAGGTGACGGGAGCACGCGCCAGCACTGCCGCCGCCGGAGGCGCTTGAGGCGAACTCGACGTTCCAGGCGACAGGAGTTGTCCGGGTGTTCCGGGCACCGGTTGTGTTGGCGGCATAGGTCCCATCGCCGGATTAGCCGGCGAGAGCATTCCACCAGATGGAGAACTCGTCCCTGACGAATTGTTCAGCAAGGTGGTGCTGGCCGAGCCCGATTGTTTCAGCAATGGTGTATTGATAGGCCCGGGATTAACTTGTCCCGGTGTGCCGATCATTCCGGTTGTCCGCTGTGAGGGGCCCGGATTCACTGCAGCCGGGTTTTGAATTGGGCCAGGGTTGGCTTGAACCTGGGCGCCAGGCGTTCCGCCCGATCCGCCGCTAGCACTTAGCGGGGTCAGCTGCACACGCGATATGAGCGGGAAGTTCACGTCGTAGGCGACGTTCTGACACGAGCCCCAGTTGCCGGTCAGATCCGCTACGGTGGCCTTCGTTAACGGCGGCAACTTGTTGCATGGCGTGTTGCTGATCTGGATGGGGCCGACGGGCGGGTCCTGCGCGACGACCGCCGGCGTTAATGTGCCGACCGGTTGTGTGAGACTCAGCTTAACTTGCAGGCTTTGACCTACCGGCACGTTGCTGAAGGAGTACGCACATCCGTCATACGCCGTTGTGTTGACCGACTTGAGCGGCGGTTGGACCGTAGCAATTGAAACGAACTTGCTCTGCGTCCCCAAAGGCGTGTACGAGGGAAAAGGCTTCGTATCTGCGACACTCACCGTGACTGCCAGCGCGCTGCAAATCGAGGGCGCAAGATGAGAGCTAATGCCCGTGTCCCAGTACACAAAGCCGTACACCGTCCCCGCATTCATGGAAATATGTGTCGGAGGCGGCGCCTGGCCTATGGTGTTCACGGGCTGCCGTCCGCCCGGCGCCTGATGCGCCTGCGGGCCGGGGGGCGTGACATTGGAATTTGGCGGCTTGGTCGGGGAGACCTGAGCCGTAGAACCGGCACACATCAGCAACACCAATGCGCTGCTGAGAAGTAAGTGAAACCACCATCTGCAATTCGCTCCTCGCATCTGTTCCTCCCCACAAGCCGATCTGCCGTGACTTGGTGCGGCCCGGATGCGTGTGAAATAACCTGAGAAGCTGGAGCGGTCAAAGGAAACGGAACTTAAACGGAACTGACACGCTAAGCCTCGTTACTTCAGTACTTTGTGGTTCCAAGTGACGCGGCCTGAACCCACGGTGGCAGCGAGGTTTTGAGCGAGTCAGCGTGTGCCGGATGAGGTTAGGTGGGGTTTACCGGTTTTGAGCGACAACCGTGCCGCTGTTCGAGGCTGCCTGGGCTTGGCGTGCGACCAGGTCAAGGCCATGGCTATGCGCTTCCGACGCGAGGGCGGAGAGATGTTTGTGAGCTAGAGAAGAATTGGTTTTCAGTTCCAACTCGCCCAGTGCTACACGCGCTTGGCACTCGACATTGTAGTATCCGAGGTGCTTGGCGGTAGCGATGACCGATTGCAGGCCGTGCAGAGCAGCTGTGGAATTGGCTGCTCGATGATCAGGGCTGGCCATCTCGATCCGCGCTTTCTGAATTTCAGCAGGCATTCGCAATGCCGGATCCGAACTAGTCAGACTGAGCTCCGATCCTCGCTGTGCTGCCACGCGCGCTTCGTCGATTTTGCCCTGCATAAGTAACGCGCGGCTCAAGACGGTGTAGGCGCTACTGGTGTTGGGATCAGCTTTCTCCTTCTCGAATTCAGAAATAGCCGGTCGCAGCAGCGATTCTGCTTTTTCCGGTTGACCTTCTTCGATCGCGAGGTTGCCAAGCTCAACCTGCGACTCCGCAACGAGGTCGGGGGCTCCCATCTTTTGCCGGATCGTCAGCGTCTGCTCAAACTGCGAGCGTGCTCCGGCCAAATCGTTTTGTGCTTCCAAGGCTTCACCAAGCGAGAGCATCGCCCCGGTCAGATATTGGTACCCGCCGTGTACCGGAAGCAAGGCGTCGACAGCTTGCTGCGCGAGGCGATGGGCATCGTGAACTCGCCCCTGCGTCAAGTTCAAATCCGCCATGCGGTAAAAGATGTAGGCGGCTTGATCGCTATCCATCGAGCTTGCAAGCCGCAAACCTTCCTGGTAAAGCTTTTCGGCGCCGGCGAGATTGCCCCGTAGGAAAAGGACGTCGGCGACGTTCGCGGTGGTCGTAACTCTGTTTACTAGATCTCCGGCTTGCTCGAACTCGAGCTTGGCCGCGCGATAGTATCTTTCGGCGTGATCAAGGTCGCCCAGGGCTCCATAGTTAATAGCCATGTTGTTGAGGATCGCGCCGGTCTTTTCATGTTCTCCGAGCGGCTCGAGTAGGCTCAGCGCCCGTTGGTAAGTTTCGATCGCTTTTTGAAAGTTTCCCGTACCTCCATACGCATCTGCCATCATGCGGACAGCGTCCGCGGCATTGAGCCGGTTCCCGGCCGACAAGAAGGCGTTGTAAGCATCCTCGCAGATAGGCCTGGCGTCGTCAGGATGCTCGCCATAGAGCATGATCATGCATTCTTCTTTTCTGGCGGCGGCATAAACGAGTTTTTGCGCTCGCTCCGATGCCTTGCTCTCCGCAGATTGGACAAGTGCCAAGGCTGCAGGCTTGTTGTCCTTTATGCATCGCTCGTCGGCCAAATCAATGCGCGGATCGTTGGAAGAAGGGCTGGGAAGCTTTCGAAGCTGGCCAACCACTTCCCGGGCCTGGCTGGCGCGGCCGGCCAAACTATAAACATGGGCAAGACGTAGGCCGTAGTCCAAATTGTCGGGAAACAATTCGAACAGAGCGTGGTATGCGCTAGCTGCGTCCTCCGGCTTGCCCAGACTCTCGTAGTATTCGCCTTCCACCAGGAGGCGTTGTGCACGCGGTAGGTCAGCGGCAAGGTCCAGCGCTTTCTTGGCTTCTTCGCGGTGTTTCTGTTCGTAGCCAAGCTGCGCCCAGGCGCGTGCCAGCATGCTATGCACCAGGGAAAACTTGGGATCAGCATCCGCGGCGTGCTGTAAAAGATCCTTCGCGGCAAGGGCATCGAAATCGCGCAACTTCGCAACGCCCAGCGCGTAGAACCTGGCTACATCCGGGTCCAAGGGAAGCGAGGCGAGCACCCCAGCCTCGTCCCTACCATGCAGTTCCTCGATGCCAAGGCGCTCCCGCAACTTGCCGCCGATGCGGGAAACCAGGCGAAACAGGTCCTGCGTGCTGCCGACTTCCGCGACTTCCGTCAGGATTTCACCGGTCTTGGCATCCTGCATTCGAACATCAAACCGCAGTTGCCCATGATTGCCATTGGCGATTGAAAGGTAGGAACCGAGGACCAGTACATCACTGTTCAAGGCGGTTCGTATTCGGGTAGTTGTGCCCCGATCCAGCGTGTCGGTCAACGACCACGGCGAGGAATTCCGGAGATTGGCGACATCTTCGCCCGAGATCAGCCGCAACTTTTCACCGCCTGCCAGTTCAGTGCTCAACATTTCCGAAAGGGCAGTGCCAAGCCACGCGTCCTCGGCGCGCCCAGACAGATTCTGGAAGCCCAGAATAGCGACGGACTTGCGCATGCGAACCGAAGAGTTTAGCGAAAGCCGCTTGCCGGGCGATCCGTAGTGCCAGCCTACCCACGCCAGGGCTAACACGACCAGCGCCAGAGACGGCGCATATATAAGGTAAAGATTTCGTCGCACGTTACCGCCCAGCGGGCGAGTGCGATCATTGAATTCGCTTGAGACAAGGGCCGGAGCGTCTGTTGCCGGCGAAGCCCCCGGGATTTCAGACGTTTGGTTCTCAGAGGACTTCTGAATCACCGTGACTGGTGCAATAAACCGGTAGCCACGGCGTGGGAGGGTCTCGATGAAACGGGGGTTCTTCGGCTGGTCGTCAATGGCGGAGCGAAGTCTCTTCAGGATTACATCGAGGCTTCCATCGAAATCGACGTACGTGCCGTCCGGCCAGAGCCTCTGGCGCAATTCTTCGCGGGTGATTATCTCTCCTGGGCGTTCGAGCAGCAGGAGAAGGAGCCGAAACGGTTGTTCCTGGATTTTTACCGGAGTGCCACCGCGTGACAGCGTGCTCTTGGCCTCATCGGCTTCGAACAATCCAAATCGGAACACTGTGCCCCTGGCGGCCCGAGGTTGCATAAGCCATCGATGAAAAGTTCGCGAATGATATCACGAACTCGGCCCTGTCAGAGGAGTTTCTAAGTTATTCAATAGCAATGAATTGTTAGGTAAGACAAATTTCAGCCGCGTTTCCTTTGACCGCGGTCGCCAACTGGGAGAAAACGACACAGCAGCATATGCCAGGAGGAAAAATGAAACTCGAAAAGATGTTGCGTGTTGTTGCCGGGATCTCGTTGACGTTTGTCGTTATGGCAAGCGTTTCCGCCCAAACTGAGAAAAACGTTCGTGGCGTGAAGTATCAGCCGCTAAACGTGAAAACTGGGTTGTGGGAGAGAACGCTAACCCTTAAGAGAGGCGGGAATATGCCCATTCCAGTTGGGATGCTGGACAAATTGACGCCCGAACAGCGGGCCAGACTCGAGGCCAGGATGAATGCCCGTTCTTCGGCCAACAGCAGAACACAGACAGAAAAGGTGTGCGTGACGAAGGAGCAATTGGAACAGCCTATCAACTTCAGCGATCAGGACTGCACTTGGACAATTCTTGAATCCACGAGCAAACGCGCCAGCGGCAACGTGTCGTGCAACTCGCAAGGCATGACGGCGGCCGGAACCGGAAACTTCGAGGCTCCCGATCAGGAGCATATGAAAGGGTCAGCACACCTCGTTTCCAGCGGTGGCGGGAACACGATGACCACCGACGCTAACTTCACGTCGAAGTGGCTCGGTGCTAGCTGCGGAAATGTGCAGTAAGGCTTGCCTGTACTTCGCCGCCAGGTCGCGATGGGAGGTGTCCCGCAGTCCTCATGGATGAGTCTTCGGAGTTCGGCAGGTCGAAATGAAGTGGACTAAAGACGCAAGCACTTAGGAATTCTCGGCTCACCGCTTCTATGTGCTTCTTATCCGGCCGACCGCGGCCGGATTCTGCATGGGTGGGGCTCTTTGTGCACGCCCGAGCTGTTGTCATTCCCCTTCGATTTGCACGCGGAAGTGCGCAATGCCCGCTGGGGTCTCGATCAGGCATCGATGGAAATCAGCTTGTCTGAACCGCCTACCTTCGTGAACAGACTCCGAAGGCAAACACCGTCGTTTGCGACAGTCGAAGCCGACGTGAGTACCCTACTAGTCGCTTCCATGGGGATTGCTTTGGTGACTTAATTTGTTGACAGGGCATACTGATACGCCTAACATTCACACTCCTTAAGGGTCTGCTAGCTTCCCCGGCCATCATTTCAGAGCGGTTAGGAGCATAACGATGCTCCGCGTCACCAACTAAGGGACACGATTATGAGGAAGGCCGGCCCCCGCGCGGTAGTTCTGCTCCTGTTTTTGTCGTTCGGCTCCACGGGCTGGACCCTACCGGCACCGCCTCCAGAATCCAATAGTTCGGTTGTAGCGATTGGAGACGTTCACGGCGATTTCGACCACTTCGTAGGCATCCTTCAACGTACGGGTCTAATTGACAAGCAGAACCACTGGGCAGGTGGGAAGAACACACTTGTCCAGACCGGCGATCTCCTCGACCGCGGTCCTAAGCCGCGCGAAGTCATGGATCTGCTGATGGTTTTGGAAAAAGAATCATCAAAAGCCGGCGGTCGGGTGGTGTCTCTTCTCGGCAACCATGAAGTGATGAACATCATGGGCGACCTGCGGTACGTCACACCTGAGAACTATGCCAGCTTCGCGGATGGGAAGTCGGATGACCGGCGCAGAGCCGCTTACAAGGAATACCTCAAGTGGCGTGACGGACACGCCCCAATTATTGCCGAACTCCGCCAGCCCATGGAATTAACAGAAGGTGAGTGGATGGCCCGGCATCCGCTGGGTTACTTGGAGCAGCGGGAGTCATTTGGTCTTCACGGCACCTACGGAAAGTGGCTTCGAACGCACGCTGGTTTGACGGAATTGAATGGTGTGGTCTTTCTGCATGGGGGCATCTCGCCGGACGTGTCCTCGATGAAGCTTCGCGATTTGAATGCGCGGATCCAGGAAGAGATCAGCGCATTCGACTCTTTGAAGCAGTACATGGCCGACCAACACTTGATCCTGCCATTCTTCAATCTCCAGGAGATGGCTGCGGTTGCCGAGGCTGCGCTTTCCGCGGCAAAGAAGTCGAAGGTACGCTCAGACCCTGAACTGGAAAGCCGGATCTCCCAGTTCTTGCATTTTCCGCAGTGGCTTTGCGTTCGTCCTGACGGCCCTCTATGGTTTCGTGGCTACGACCAGTGGAGCGACGAAGAAGGCGATGCGCAGGTTGCGAAGATCCTGGAAGCATTCCACGCCAATCACATTGTCGTTGGGCACACCGTCCAAAAGGGAGGAGCAGTTCGCGTCAGGTTTGGAGGCAAGGTATTCCTCATTGATACGGGCATGCTGAGCAGCGTGTACGTTGGCGGCAGAGCGTCCGCACTCGACATCCAGAACAGCGCGAAATTCACTGCTGAATATATGGAGCAGCAGGAAGTTCTGCTTGAGCCACAAAAAGTTTCATCGTCCAACACAGCAACGGAACAGCTGACTGCAGTGCAGTAGTTCGAGAAGTTATTGGCCCTTGATCGTCCGTGATGCGCGACTGCCCAAGCGGAACAAGAAGAGCAAAGGGGCGAACAGCTGATGAAAAGGTGGATCGAGCGGGTCCTTAATATCCATCCTGGAGATCTAGGCCGTGGGACTCTACTCTGCCTGTGCCTTTTTCTCATCATCAGCAGCTATGTGACCGGGCGCGTGGCCCGCGATGCCCTCTTCCTGGCCCGGTTCCAAGCTGTTCAGCTGCCATACGCAGACATTGCGATAGCAGTGTTCGTCGGCTTCGTAGTCGCGGCCTACATACAACTGGGCCGCTGGATCTCGTTGCGAACCTTGCTGGTCGGCAGCCAGTTGTTTTTCGCTTTGAATTGCGCAGCTTTTTGGGCCATCGGACGCTATTACCACTTTATCTGGCTGTTCCCGGTTTTTTACGTCTGGGTGGGAATCTTCGGGGTGCTGGCGCCCACGCAAGTCTGGACATTGGCGAACTATGCGCTGACGACCCGCGAAGCCAAACGGATTTTCGGTATGGTCGGCGGGGGCGCGATCGCTGGCTGGATTTTTGCCGGGTTCTTCTCTAAGACGGTCGCCAAAGCTTTCGGCACCGAGAGCCTGCTTCTGGGCATGGCGATCCTGCTTCTGATTTGTTCAGCCCTGATGTTTCTCATGTGGAAAACCGGACAAGTCAGGGCTGCGGATGGAGAAGACGGGGGCCACAAACTCGAAGCTGGACTGCATGACCTCCGCCACAGCATGCGGCTAGTTCTTTCCTTAGCATACCTGCGATCCATTGCTGGCGTTATCTGCATTTCATCTTTCGTCACCACCTTAACCGGCTGGCAGTTCAAGGCGATTGCCAAAGAGTTTCTCGTCAATAAGGACGCGTTAGCAGTTTTCTTCGGCAACTTCAATTTCTATGCCGCTATTCTCTCGCTGGCGGTGCAGTTGCTGCTCACCACCCGTTTTCTGCGCAGGTTTGGAATTGGGGTCCTCTTATTCGTGCTCCCGGTGACCGTATTCGCAGGGTCGATCACGCTGCTGGTAATGGGCACTCTCGGAGCAGCCGTCTTCCTGAAAGCCAATGATCAGGTGCTGCGATACTCGATCGATAAATCGACCGTAGAGTTGCTCTACCTTCCTGTCAGTAACAATGTGAAGCTGCACGCCAAATGGTTTATCGACACGGTGATCTGGCGGATGGGCGACGGCTTTGCCGGTCTTACAGTTTTGATCTTTGCGACTTTCTTGCATTTGCCCGCGCGACAAATCAGCTGGCTTGCGCTCATTCTGGTGGGCGGTTGGATGGTGTCGGTATCGGTCGCGAGGCGGCACTACGTGGCAACGCTCGAACACAATATCAGCCGCCACAGAATCGACATTGAGCAGTCGTCCACGTTGGTGCTCGACCGCTCCACCACCGACATACTCGTATCCAAGATTTCTGCCTCCGATCCACAGGAGATCCTGGCAGCTCTCGGGCTCCTTCAGGTGGAGCGCAAACGGGTGCCGCACCCAGCCGTCCGTGATCTTTTGAAGCACCAGGACAAAGCTGTTCGGCAAAAGGCGTTGGAAATTCTAGATGCTGCGGGTGATAGGACGGTGCTGCCGCAGGTCCAGAACCTCCTCAGAGATCCGGACACTGGCGTGCGTACGGGCGCAATGTTGTATCTCGCCCATCATTCCAATATCGATCCTCTGACGGTGATTGAGGAACTGGGCGACTTCGCTGATTTTTCCGTCCGATCCGCCATTGTGGCCTACCTGTCGCGGGCGGGCGAGGCGCAGAATCTCGAGACGGCCCGCCACATCCTCGAACAAATGGTGAACGAGCTTGGTCCCGAAGGCGAGCGGACTCGCGTAGAGGCCGCAAAAATCCTCGGCGAACTGCCCGATGGTTTCGATTCTTTGCTCTCGCGACTGCTGCGAGATCCGGCGTTGCCGGTTGCACGCGAGGCGATCCAATCAGCCGGGCACAGTCGCAAGAGACGAATAGTTCCGGACCTGCTGGATTTGCTCGGTAATCCAGACCTCTGCCACGAGGCCGGTAAGGCTCTCGCGCACTTCGGCGACATGGTGGTGGGGTCCTTGCAGGACTACCTTGCCGACGACTCCGTGCCAATGGCCGTGCGGCGCGAGATACCGGGCATACTTGTGCACGTTGGTACGCCGGCGGCGGCGCGCGTTCTGCATGAAAACCTTTTGGAACGAGATACCACGCTTCGTTTTGCGATCATCTGCGCCCTCAATAAACTTCACCGCAATCACCCCGATGTCGAGCGGGATACGCAGATGTTAGAAACGGCACTGGCGGCCGAGATCATCGGGCACTACCGGTCGTACCAGATCCTCGCCAAGCTGAAAGTAATTTACGACAATGATGATCCTGTAAACCGCGCATTGAATGACTCCATGCAGCAGGAATTGGAGCGTATTTTCCGCCTGCTGGGGCTGCTCTACCCGCATATCGATGCGCACAGTGCATACCTTGGCTTGCAGGCAAAGAAGATCACGGTCCACGACAATGCGCTGGAGTTTCTCGACAATGTTTTGAAGTCGCAACTGCGGGCAATGTTAGTGCCGCTGCTGGACGGACGAATCTCGGTCACGGAGCGTGCGGCGATTGCAGACCGTTACGTGCCCGCGAAGGTGGAAAACCAGGAACAGGCGGTGGCAGCCCTGGTTGGCAGCGACGATCCATGGCTTCGCTCGTGTGGAGTTTATGCCATTGGAACACTGGGCATAACTTCTCTGGAACGTCAGTTGCTGGAGTGTTGCAACGATCCGGATCCGCTGCTGCGAGAGACAGCACGCACGGCAAAGCAGCGGCTGGAGGAATCTGGAAAAGCAGTACGGCATGCGGCGCGCACCTGAATGCGCCGTGGCCTCATGCCTAAACAATGAAAAGTTGGCCGGGTCCGAGGCTCAGACTGGAAAGTCAGTAGTTCTGACATTGGAGGTTGGTATGCAGTCAGGAACTCTGTGTCGCCGAACGCACCTCATGGCAGTGATCATGTTGGTGATGGCCGCGCCAACGCTCAAGGCTGCGGACAATCCCAACTTGAGTAAAGACGAGATCAAACAATTTCTGCGAACGGCAAAGATTGTCGGTGCTAAGGAATCCAGCAAAGGAATAACGAGGCCGACGCGCCTAACCCTGAGCGACGGGAAGATTACCCATGACGCTTCTTACCAGGGCATCGATGAGCACAAATCCACCTTGCAGCTCGCCAGCGGCCGGGTAGAAATGAATTTCGTCGACTCTTACAAATACAACATCGCCGCCTATGCTCTCGCGGAAATGCTGGGTATCGACGACATGTTGCCGGTGTACGTCGAGCGCAGCTACAAAGGCACCTCCGGGTCGGTCAGTTGGTGGTTGCCTGTCAAAATGGACGAAGAAGAGCGCAAGAAGAAAGGGTTAACCGCGCCCGACACGGACGCATGGAACAACCAGATGTATCGCGTAAGAGTGTTTGATGAATTGATCTACGATACGGACGCGAACCTAACCAACGTACTGATTGACGAGAACTGGAAGATCTACCGGGTTGACTTCACGCGCGCATTTCGTCTCAGCAAGGACCTTCGGAGAGCGAATGATCTCGTCCGCTGCGATCGGCAACTGCTGGAGAAACTGAAGGCGCTCGATGGCAATGAGCTGGCCGCCAGAACCAAACACTATTTGACGAAAGACGAAATCAAGGCGCTCATGGCGCGCCGCGACAAGATCGTCGCTCGCTTCCAGCAACTCATCAGCCAGCAGGGAGAGGGCACGGTACTTTATTAGGGCGAGAATCGGAAATGTGTATTTGCGCTTCAAGATTCTTTTGGCTGCAGATCGACGGGGCCCTGGCACTAAATTGTTTAACTCAAAAGGAGGAGGGCACATGTTGAAAAAGGCAGTCGCTGTTTTGTTCATGGTCGCGATCGTTTCCTGGGTAGCGACAGCGGGCATCGCGGACGATAGCAAGAAGGAGGATCGTGTCGAGGGAAGAGTTGCTTACAGTAACAAGGACAAGTCTACCTTCGCCGTGACCGCCACATCCGGAGGCTCGCAACGTATCGTTCATTACGACGCTTCCACAAAATTCTCCAGTCAGTTTCACGGGGACAAAAATCCGAAGGCTATTGAGGCGGGCGAGGTCAAAGACGGTGATTACGTAATCTGCTTGGGCACGTACGACGATAAAGGTGAGCTTCACGCAACCGCCGTTTCCAAACGACTGTCGCACTCACCAGAGTAGACCTTGAATCCCTGAACGCTGCACGTCTGCTTCGAAAGCGTCAGCCAAGTGCTGACGCTTATTTTTTGGCGGGTTCACTACCCAGGATCGTTGTCTGAACAGCCGGCCGATTCCGGCCGGTGTAGTAGCACTGATTGCAAATGAGGTGCGTTTCCCTGGTGTTCTGAGGACAAACGGCTGGTCGGAAACGGTCTTTGGACGATTCGTGCCGACCCCATCCTGATCGGCATAGACTTCGAACGCTTTCACCCACCCACGAGGCCGCTTGGATTCAGGCGGGACAGATGCGCCGCACCCGCCCGCCCTGGGCATGGAGAGAATTCGGGAACTGATTATTGCTTATCGTAAACGGCCGTGCTCTTGTACTTCTTTCCTTGGGCATCGGTTCCGCTTGCGACAACCGTTCGGCTCTTGCCATCCTGAGACAAGATAATCGTCCCACTCACCGTGACCTTCTTGTCTTTCTTCGCTTTAAAACCCATCTTATGTTTAGTCCTCGGGTCGAGGGAGCGCGTGTCTGCAGTGGGGTCACCGGTCACGGGATAGTCTTTGCCGTCGAGCTTGCCAGTCCACTCACTATGCACCGGATTGCCCGCAGCATCTGTACCGTCGATCGTGACTTTGACATTGTCGCCCGACGCCTCATAGACCACAGTATTGTTCTTCGGTGCGCCAGGCGCGAGCTGCGACTTTGCTTCGTTCAGTTTCCATGTGCCCATAAATTGGCTTTGGGCGAAGCACACTCCAATGCCGATGAAGCACAACGCCATCGTCAGCACTATTGTTCTTGCCTTCATGTTCTCTCCTGTACGGGAAGCAAATTTACGAACCAGATTGGCGGCGGCCATTCTAGTACCGAGCGGAGCATTCGGCAACACGTAACGTGTATGCGGCACATGCGCTCGGTTGTAGAGATTGAGTCGAGTCGGCACCCCCATTCTAGTGCTGCGGGAGTGGCCTCTGACGCCGGGTGGGTGAGTCTCGTGAAATACTTGCGCCTGTCGATTTCTGAGGCATCGCAGGAGAATCGCATTTGATCCTCCCTGCTGCGCCACGCGCGCTAACTTTGACCGACGATACTTCTTTGCCACGGGTCGTCTTGGTTGAAGCCAGGAAGCAGTGAGCAAGTTAAGAACTTGGCCAAAGGCCCTTGGGAAAGTGGTGCACGGGTACAGGGGAGGCAGGCACGAAGGGAAAACTGGCGCGCCCGGAGAGATTCGAACTCCCGACCTATTGCTCCGGAGGCAATCGCTCTATCCAGCTGAGCTACGGGCGCGTCCTGATAAGTTTACCGTGGCGCGGTAGAGAGTGGCTAGTGGGCAGAGTCGAAGCATTGCACCATCTGGAATGCAACACTCAGCAGTCGGCAAGTAGCAGTCAGCACTCAGCGTAGGAATTAAAAATCCGGCGAAAGGGCAGTATCACCAGCGTGGGATCACAAAGGAAGGATTAAGAAACGAAAGGCAGGGTCACAGGTGTGTTCCTGCCTTCAAGAGATTGCCGGTTCGTATATTGGTTGAGCGACTGTTACCAGCGACCTCCGCCACGGCCGCCGCGATCGCGTCCGCGACCGCCACCGCCTCCCGCGCCACCGCCAGCGCGTTCTGCCTTAGGGCGAGCTTCATTCACATTCAGCGTTCGGCCCCCGTATTGGGTTCCGTTCAGAGCGGCGATTGCCTTGTCGCCCTCTTCGGCGTTCGCCATCTCGACGAACCCGAAGCCGCGCGATCTGCCGGTATCACGATCGGTGAGGATCGAAACCCGGTCGACCTGTCCATATTGCTCAAACAACTGGCGCAACTCATCTTCCCCAGTGTTGAAGCTGAGATTCCCAACGAAGATGTTCTTCACGCGTATGCCTCGGTCCTGGAGCTATTTGAATCTGGCTGTCTTCGGCGGGAGCGCGAATAGCGAAGCGTCTCGTGGTCGGACTTGCGAACAGTTCAAACGCGGCTGAAGTATAGCAGGCTTTGCTTAAAAATGAACTGGATACGATATATCCTGACCGGCTTACATTCCCAGTTTGGAAATCGTCTGCTGAAGCACCTCGGCGGAATGTCGCAAGCTGGTAATCTCCTTTTCGCCGAGTTCGACACGGAGCACCTTCTCGATCCCACTGCGATTCACGACAGTGGGCAAACTGAAGCATACGTTGCTGATTCCGTAGTAGTTGTCGATGGCACTGGAGACCGAAAGGACGGTGTTCTGGTTGCGAAGGATGGCTTGTGTAATACGCATCAGGCCGGCGGCCACGGCGTAGTATGTTGCCCCTTTTCGTTCAATGATCCGGTAAGCCGCGTCGCGGGTCTGGTGAAAGATGTCGTCCATCATTTTGGGGTCGCAGGTCCGGTCATGGGCGGCGGCGAACTTCTCCAGTTGCATACCTGCGATGTTGGCTAATGACCACACCGGGACTTCGCTATCTCCATGCTCACCAATAATGAAGGCGTGGACACTGCGGGCATCGACGCCGAAGTGCTGACTTAATAGATAACGAAAGCGGGCGGTGTCGAGGATCGTGCCGGAGCCAATGATCTGGCGGGAAGGCAGGTTCGACAACTTGCAGGTGACGTAAGTGAGGACGTCAACCGGGTTTGTAGCAATCACAAGTATGGCGGTGTTGTTCTTCTCAACAATGCGGGGAACGATCTCGCGCCAGATTGCGGCGTTCTTATGGACAAGATCGAGGCGAGTTTCGCCGGGTTTCTGACCGGCACCGGCAGCCAGAACGATGACGGACGCTCCGGCGCAGTCGGCGAAGTCTCCGGCCCAGACGCGCGTGGGATGGGCGAAGGGGACAGCATGGTTAAGGTCCATGGCTTCGCCTTCGGCTTTCGCGCGGTTGACGTCAATGAGAACGATTTCGGCAGCAAGGCCGCTGAGCAGCAGGGCATAGGCAAAGCTTGCTCCGACATTGCCGACGCCAACGACGGCAACGCGTGTTGGACATCCGAAATCAGTCGAAACCGACGCCTTCACCAATCCTCCAGTTCAGCAGTCAGCACTCAGTTCGTGATTCAAGCGAAGCCAAGTGATATTCTCGCGCACATTGTTTCACAACGTACGGAATCGAGAGCAGCCGAAGTCTATGCTCCTTGCTGAAAGCGAGTGGCTTCGGCCACAATATCGGTCCGGAGAGGTGAAGGATGGCTACTGCGGAAACTGTGACTCGTCCAGCCATTGATCCCATGCAACAGCTGAACCAGCTGACCAGCGGGTTTCAAATTTCATCGTGTCTTTATGTTGCTGCGTATTTAAAGATCGCCGATCTGTTGAGTGGGGGGCCGCGACCGGTGTCGGAACTGGCGGCGGAAACACAGACCCATGAGGAGGCGCTCTACCGGGTGTTGCGCGCACTGATTTGCGTCGGAGTGTTTTCTGAACCTGAACCCCGCGTGATAGGTCTGACACCGTGTTCCGAACTCTTGCGGAGCGACGTTGCAGGCAGCGCGCGCGGGTTCGTATTGTTTACGGCACATCCGTTTACGATCGGGGTGAATGCGGACCTGCTGTACTCGGTGCAAACCGGCAAGCCCGCGGTGCAACACTTGTATGGTAAGCCCGCGTTCGAGTGCATAGCCTCGATGCCGGAGATCGCCTTTGCATTCAATGAGGCGATGACCTCGATCAGCGCGGGCCTGGCCCCGGCGGTCCTTGACGCGTATAGCTTCGAAGGCATCGATACATTAATGGATGTAGCCGGTGGCCACGGCTACTTTCTCTGTCAGGCGTTGAAGCGATATCCGCACATGAAGGGCATTCTGCTGGATTTGCCCAGCGTAGTCGAAGGAGCCAAGTGTGCCATCTGCGAGATGCGGATGGATGATCGTTGCCAGCCGGTGGCGGGCAACTTCTTCGAGCACATTCCCAGCGGAGCGGATGCTTATTTCATGCAACACATCATCCATGACTGGGATGACGAGCATTGCTTGAAGATTCTGCACAACGTGCGGCAGGCACTAGCGGGTCGCAAGAACGGCAAATTAATCGTCTCCGATGCAGTGTTGCCGGAGGACTCGAGTCCGCATCCGGCGAAATTCCTCGATCTCATGATGATGGTGTTTCCGGGTGGACGGGAACGGACCGAAGCGCAGTTCCGGGATTTATTTCGGCGAGGCGGCTTCACAATCACGAAGATTGTTCCTACGGCGGCGCCGGAGAGCGTGGTTGAGGCTGTGGTCAGCAACGGGTAGACGCCGGGTTTTGAGCGATCTATGCAGTTCTTGTTAGCGGCTCGACATCAGTCGCTGGCAAGTCATTTTCCCGTGAACACATCAACCCAAACCTTGCGCTCTCGAAACTCGCTTGCCGAAAGCACGTGAACGGCTGGGATTACATCGGTAAAGCACGAGCGGAACGCCACGGAGGCGAGATCATTTTGCACTTCGCCGTCCACCACGGACAGCGTCGAGAGCGATCGGGCCAGCGCCAAAGAAGATCAAGGCGAACGCGATGGCGGCGATAGAGAGCGGGAATTCGTAGCCACCCTGCGCTTTCAGTCCGTGAGACCAGTGGACTTTAGCGATCGCGACAGAGATGTCGATGAGGATCAGAAGGGCTGCGATGCGAGTGACGAGGCCCGCGATGACCAGAATGCCGCCAAAGAATTCCGCGAAGGCGGAGCAGTACGCGAGCCATCCTGGAATGCCGAGACTGCTTACGAATTGAACGTGATGGTGGAGACCTCCGAATACCTTAGGGTAGCCGTGAGCGATCATGACGATGCCGAGGACAATGCGCAGTACGACCAGAGCGAGAGGTTGGAGACGATCGAGATAGGTCAAATAAAACCTCCGTATGTCACAGGCTAGCGCATGGAGGGAAATCGAGTAAATGGGATCTCGGGACGTAATGGGAGGACGGCGCCGGGGCGGAGTCTGCCATATTCGCCTTTGGTGCGCCTACGATGACGTCTTAACTTGATCGCACCCTTTTCGCAAACCGACGATAGTCACGGGCGAAAAGCCTATGTCATCTGGTAGTCGATCTTGATACCACGTTTCGCCATTTCCGACAAAAACACATCGGCCGGCACGTCTCGTTCTTGCAGGATGGCGCCGCGCTTTGAGATGACTCCCGAAGCCAGCATCTGAACGACAATCGATGCCGGGAATGCGGTCGTGCGCATCATGGCGCTCATGTCGGCTTTGGGATCGTAATGATCGACAGTGGTGAAAGACGCGACGCGACCTTGAAGTTTGCCGCCAAGCAGGCCGCGGACACCGGGCGAGTGTACGGACTCGTGCGCCTCGATGCGCATGATGCAAACGTCCGGGCCTTTGCCGGCGAACTTGCCTTCGAGAATTCTGGACATCACCATGCGGGGTGCGACTTCAAAACCATTGACCTTCATCTTGTCGCTGGAGAACAGGCCCAGGGCTTGCAATTCGCAGAGCAGGTCATAGTGGCCGGGATAACGCAGGGTTTTCTCGAAGCACTCGCCAACTCGGCCCTCGAATGATTCCGGCAAAGTGGAAGTTCCGCCCGAGGTATGGAAAGCAACCAGGGGAGGGAATCCATTCATGTGGAATTCCTCCGGCTCGGTCAAAGGAGCAATGGTCGTGAGTTTGCCTTTGCGCAAGATGCGGGCAGGTTCGACATACTCGTTGATCAGGCCCTCCACAGAGAAAACGAGTTGGTAGTGAAAGGGGGGAACGGGGCGTTCCGGGAGGCCGCCGACGTACAGTTTAAGAGCATCGGCGCGGCCGCCGAGGCGGTTCACCAGTTCGCCACCGAGTATGGATGCCATGCCAGGAGAGAGCCCGCAGTCGGGCGCTATCGCGACACCCCGCTGTTCGGCTTTTTTCGAAAGAGCGAGTTCCTGGCGAACCACGGTGTTGTTACCGCCGAGGTCGGCGAAATGGCAGCGTGCTTCGACAGCCGCTTTCGCCAGCCCCAAGTTCAGGAAATAGGGAACCGCGGAGAGGGCGGCGTCATGTCCTCGCATGAGCTTGGCGGCTGCTTTCTCGTCAGCGGCGTCGAGCGCGACTGCGCGCACTTTCTTTGACCCGCTAATGCGGTTCACGCGAGCGGCAACCTCGCGGGCGCGCTTCAAGTCGGTGTCGGCGAGTGTAACGGCCGAAACACTTTCGGTGCGAGCCATGTCGTAGGTCGCAGCTGAGCCCATCATGCCGGAGCCGATTACGAGTAGTTTCATAGCGAGCCTCTCTTAAACAGCGTTTGCTGGAATCCGGTGAACGTCTGAGTACGTGACCTGCCCCGAAAGAAAAGCTCTCGTGTTAAAGGCCAGAGCGGCCGAGCCTTTCGTAGGAGAAGCGCCGTGCATCGCGAGGGGAGAAGTTCATAGAACTCCCACATTTAACATGCAGCTTCCCGGGACGCAGTGATAGAAGTCACCAACAAGTCGCGTGACCATCGGTCAAGGAAGTGCTCGGTCAAATCGCAAAACTGGGTTAATATGAGGCGTGTGAAGGTAAGTTGGCGATAGTATCTTTTCTGACTTGAGGTCAAAATGGGAACTGCGGCTACGCCTTCTGTTGTGAGGCCTGCCAAGCTGCGTCCGCGGACCGAGGCCAAGCGCGCGCGCATCATCGAAGCCGCCATGCGGCACTTTGCGGAGCATGGTTACGATGCGGCGCGAGTGGGCGACATCGCGACGGAGCTGGGTATCGCTAAGGGCTCGATCTTTCAGCATTTCGGGAGCAAGGACGGGCTGTTTTTTGAAGTTTATAAACGGGCTGCGCGCTCTTTTTCTCCTTATCTCAATGTTCCTGCCGAGGTGCGAGAACGCGGTTTCTTCGAGATCCTGCGGCACTGGCTAACGCGCACCGAGCACATGGTGCACGAGGACTGGATCCCTTATCGGATTTATCTGCTGGGAAACTATGGAAGCGATCTCACGCTGCGGCGGCAGATCAATCGGTTTTTGATTGCCGAGGACCCGTACGGGCGGGCGGCATTTGTGCAATTCGGGCTCCAGCGTGGTGAACTGCGCAAAGACCTGGATCCGGAGATGATCGTCTCCATCATCGACTGGATGGTCGAACGATTCCAGGACGCGCTGCTCACCGAAGAATTGGACCCCGGATTATTCCGGCGGCAAGGGCACATCGCGGAAAAGAAGGACGCGCGTATCAACCAACTGCTCGACATCTTGCGGCGGGCGATTGGAAAGTAGTGCGGTCGGTCCGGAAAAATTCTGACTACAGAGAGTCACGAAGTTCGCAGAGGAAGCTCGACCACTCTCTTCGCACGGACTAGGAACTGTTATGACTGAACTGTCAATTTCCGAAGTGCTGGCTCAGTACAACGATCGCGCGCCGCTGGCCGAAGCGTCTACCATTCCGGCGCCGTGGTACGTCGATCCACGCGTTTACGAATTGGAAAAGCGAACGGTGTTCAGCAAGACATGGCAGTGGATCGGGCGAACCGACCAGGTGGAAAAACCCGGACAGTTCATTACTTTTCGGGTTGCCGATGAGCCCATCGTGGCAGTGCGCGGAAACGATGGCGTGTTGCGCGCGTTCTATAACGTATGTCGACATCATGCCGCGGCCGTCGTGACTGAGCCATGCGGCCAGGCACAGATTCTGAGGTGCCCTTATCACGGCTGGAATTACGGGCTGGATGGTTCGCTGAAGGGCATGCCGGAATTCGACGGAGTGAAGAACTTCGAGCGCAGCGCCAACGGGTTGGTACCGGTCCGGGTGGAGACCTGGGAGAACTTCGTATTCATTAACCTCGATCCGCGGTCTGAATCGCTCGCGGACTTTCTGGGCGGTTTGGTCCGGCGAGTTGCTCCGCTCCGATTCACACACCTCCGATATTTCGCGTCGCGGACATACGATATCGCGTGTAATTGGAAGGTGTTCGTTGACAATTACCTGGACGGCGGATACCACGTCCCTCATCTGCACAAAGGGCTCGACAGCGTGCTCGATTACAAGCAATACACGATCGAAAATGAAGACCGATATTGCCTGCAATCCAGTCCGGTAGTCGCCGAGACGGCCGACGCAAGCGTCGCGAACACTCGAAAGGGAGACCGCGCCTGGTACTTCTGGCAATATCCAAACCTGATGATCGATTACTACGAGGGCTATCTCGATACCATTCTGGCGGTGCCAGTGGATGTTGACCATGTACGAGTAATTTTCGACTGGTACTTCAGTGATATCGGCGAGTCAGCCCGGTCGTATAACGAAGAGTCAGTAGGTGTTTGCGATCGCGTGCAGCGAGAGGACCTGGACATCTGCGAGGCCGTACAGCGGGGACTCAAGTCTCGGGCTTACGGCGCGGGTCGTCTTTCAGTGCGGAGAGAAGCGGGGGAGCACCTCTTTCACCGGCTCCTGGCGGCGGATCTGAAGGGGTTGAGTCGGTCGGCCGTGGCGGCCGATTAAGATCCTCGACCGATTGATCGTTGATTTTCCGCAAAGAGCCGCAAGAACCTGGCGACCCTTCGTTCTAAATGTGGCGTGTTCTTGGGGTGCAACAGGTTGCGGTGTTTTTGCAGCCGAGTGCACGCGAACGTTTCTGCTGGTCTAAAATGCAAACAGGCGGATGTACTACGACCGGCCTAGATGCAGGCATTCACGCATCCTTCGCGGTGATGGGCAGGAAACTGCCAGGCCTGTGTAAACGGCCCTCGAAGTGCTTGTTCCGGCTGGTGGTTCTGGAGTTAAAGTACAAGTAGCAGTCCCAGGTATCCCATGAAAATATCCCGTAAGCAAAAAGGTTTCTCGTTGATCGAACTGCTGATCGTGGTTGCGATCATTCTCATCATCGCCGCGATGGCTGTGCCTCAATTGCTGAAGGCGCGTATCTCGGCCGATGAAACGTCTGCCGTGGCATCCATTCGAAATATTAATCAGGCGGAAATCCAGTATTCGACGAACTACCCGACGGTCGGATATGCGCCCAATCTCGCATCCCTGGGGGGAGCGGCCCCGTGCGTTCCTTCGCAGTCGAATGCCTGCCTGCTCGACAACTCGGTGGCGACCGCGAGCCCGGGAAACGGTTCCAAGAGTGGCTACGTTTTTCTGGCGACCGGGCAGTCCGTGGTCAACGGTGTGAATACGCAGTACGTGGTGGGAGCGGCGCCGACCAGCTTCAATACAACTGGCGTCCGGAACTTCTGCTCGACGGAAGACAACGTGATTCGCTTCAATGCTGGCGCGGCGGGGAGTCAGCCGGTCAACAGCATTGCAGCTTGCCTGAATTTCAGCGTGATGCAGTAACACCATCTTCGGTCATCATTTGGCGGGAACCGCGAGGCCGGTTTCCGCCTTCTGTTTTTTCCTGGACCTTCCTTTCCTACTGCCTGGTCAGTGACGAGGAAATCCGATCTGGACATACCTTTGTGAACCAGCTCACATCGTAGCCGTGATAAGTGTCACCGCGACTGTGTGAATGCCGGCGTAGGCTCGAACTGGATCGTCAACTCACCGAGGAGTTCACAACAGATCATGGCCTACGTAATTACCGACAGTTGTATCAAGGATCTTCTTTGCGCCGATGTCTGCCCGACCGATTGCATCCACCCGAAGAAAGATGAACCGGGGTTCGACGAGGCCACGCAAATGTACGTTGACCCGAATGGGTGCATCGATTGCGGCGCGTGCGTGCCGGCATGCACGTCGGATTCGATCCATGCGCTGGATGATGTTCCAGAAGACAAGAGGGACTTTATTGAGAAGAACGCCGCTTTCTATGGGAACTAGCGGATCGTAGCCGGTCGTTCGAAGTTAGGCGTTGAACCGGCGGTTCACCGTGTCGGCGGGCCATGTCTGGCGCAGTGAAGAAGCTCCACGCATAAACCGCTCAGAACCCAGCTGTGATGCTGCCCTGAGGCGCCACCCTCGGGAAGGCTTGGTCGGACATCACGGCACCTCGTGATAAGGCTCACTGCCCCTCGGCCCGTCGCGGCTGAAAATACAGAGTCAACAAGCATCCTTCCTTGAGGAACAAACCATGAAAAGAGTCGTCATTCTTGGTGCCGCTGGCCGTGACTTCCACAATTTCAACGTTGCTTTTCGCAATAACCCGGACTTTAACGTTGTCGCTTTCACGGCCACCCAGATTCCAGACATTGCCAACCGGTCGTATCCGGCGGCATTGGCTGGGAGTCTGTATCCGGCGGGCATCCCGATCGTAGAAGAGAAGGACTTCGAGGCGCTCGTCCGCGAGCAAGATGTCGACATCGTTGTTTTCTCCTACAGCGACGTGGCGCACAGCACGCTCATGCACCTTGCCTCCCGCGCAGTGGCGGCGGGTGCGGACTTCTGGTTGCTAGGGGCTGAGCACACCCAGGTCAAATCAGTCCATCCGGTCATTTCGATTTGCGCGGTGCGCACGGGATGCGGCAAGAGTCCGATCTCCCGCTTGGTAGCTTCTCAGTTGCGGCATCTCGACTGGAAGCCGGTGGTGATCCGTCACCCCATGCCATATGGCGACCTGGCGGCGCAGGCGGTCCAGCGCTTTGCAACCATGGCCGACTTGGACCGCCATCAGTGCACGATCGAAGAGCGTGAAGAATACGAACCACATATCCGAGTGGGAACGGTGGTCTACGCCGGCGTAGATTACGAAGCGATCCTGCGGCAGGCCGAAAAAGAGTCCGACATCATTCTGTGGGACGGCGGCAATAACGACACGCCATTCTATTCATCCGATCTGGAGATCGTGGTAGCCGACCCGCATCGGCCGGGACATGAGTTGAGTTACTACCCCGGTGAAGTCAACCTGCGGCGCGCGCAGGTAGTTGTCATTAACAAGGTGGACACGGCTGCGCCCCACGATGTCGAAGTGGTTCGGGAAAACATCCGGAAAAGCAATCCCAATGCACGAGTTCTCGAGACAGCATGCCGGGTGTCGGTGGCTTCTCCAGAGTTAGTACAGGGACGGCGTGTACTGGTGGTCGAAGATGGCCCGACGCTCACGCATGGCGAGATGTCTTACGGAGCCGGTGTTGTTGCAGCGCGCCAGTGCGGTGCAGCCGAACTGGTCGATCCAAGACCGTACGCGATTGGCTCAATACGCGGGACGTACGAAAGATACCAGCACCTGACTAGCCTGTTGCCCGCGATGGGGTACGGGGCAGTCCAGCGGCACGAACTGGAAGAGACGATCAATCGAGTGCCCTGCGATCTGGTGCTGGTCGCGACCCCGGTGGATCTTACGAGCATTCTGAAACTGAACAAACCCAGTGTTCGCGTGTCGTATGAGGCGGAGGAACTGACACGTCCCGGGTTAGTGGACATTCTGACCGAGTTTACCGCCAAGCGGAAGCCAGCATTGCTGGAGGCGGTGGCGCGATGAACCCGACTGACTTCCTGTCCGTTCGTGATTTCTCGCCCGCGGAGATCCGCCGGTTTATTGATCTGGCAAGACAGATCAAGGCGATCCCTGGCGCGTATGCGACGGCGTTGAAGGGGAAGACTCTGGCGATGATTTTCGAGAAGCCGTCCCTGCGCACCAGAGTGAGCTTCGATGTTGGTATTCACCAGTTGGGAGGATTCTCACTCTATCTGTCGCCGGCGGAGATCAACCTGGGCAAGCGCGAGTCGGTGTACGACGTTGCCAAAAACCTCGAGCGGATGGTGCAGGGGATCATGATCCGAACCTTTGACCATGACATCGTCGAGCAGATGGCGGAACACGCGGCCATTCCGGTCATCAACGGGCTTACCGATTTCAGCCATCCCTGCCAGGCTATGGCGGACTACATGACGATGCTGGAGATCAAGGGAACCCTAGCCGGATTGAAAGTCGCATTCATCGGTGACGGGAACAACGTGGCTCATTCACTGATGTTCACGGGAGCGCAATTGGGGGCGAAAGTTTGGGTAGCGACTCCTGCCGGATATGAACCGGATGGGTCAGCGGTCCGCTGGGCGGAAGAGCGAGCCAAGCAGACCGGCGGCTCATGCACGATCACGAACGATCCCGTTCATGCCGCAACGAATGCCGACGTGATCTACACCGATGTGTGGGCCAGCATGGGACAGGAATCGGAAGCTCAACAAAGACACAGCATTTTCCAACCGTACCAGGTAAACGCGGGGCTGTTCAGTTGCGCCAAGCCGGATGCCATCTTTATGCATTGCTTGCCGGCGCATCGAGGAGATGAGGTGACGAGCGACGTAATCGACTCACCGGCGTCAGTCGTATTTCAGGAGGCGGAAAATCGGCTGCATGCTCAGAAGGCAATCATGCTCGAGTTGATGGAGCATGAGGGAGCGCGGCCGGCGGCTCCGGTGCAAGAAGTAGCGCATGTCTAGAGGCGTCCCTTAACTACTGAAAGCTCATGAAGACGATGCTGATTGCCGTGGGCGGGAACTCCCTGATCCGGGCCGGAGAAAAGGGCACGGTCACCGAGCAATTGGCGAACGCACGGCGTACGGCGGCGGCAATCGTCGGGCTGATTCAGCGGGGATACCGCCTGGTCGTCACACACGGGAACGGTCCACAGGTGGGGGCGGCACTGTTACGCTCGGAGCGGGCGTCGGACCAGGTGCCCGGACATACGCTCGACGTATGCGGCGCGGCAACGCAGGGAGAAATCGGTTACCTGCTTTCGCAATCGTTGAATGACGAGCTTGCCGCAGCAGGACTTCATGTCCCGATTGTAAGCATAGTGACGCAGACGATCGTCTCGGCTAACGATCCCGCGATGCAGCATCCCACGAAACCCATCGGACCTTTTTATTCGCAGGCGGAGGCCGAGGAGCGGCGACGTTCGTTGGGATGGCAAATCGTCGAAGATGCCGCGCGCGGTTACCGGCGCGTCGTTCCATCGCCGGAGCCGATCGATATTGTGGAACTGGAGGTGATCCGCGACTTAGTCCGGGATGGTGCCCTGGTGGTCGCATGTGGCGGAGGCGGCATTCCCGTTGTACGTTCCAATTGCGGTGTAAAGGGCGTGGATGCAGTCATTGACAAGGACCGAGCCTCGGCGCTGCTGGCGAGTGAGCTGGGAGTTGACGTGTTCGCCATCTCCACCGATACGGATTACGTTTATCTGGATTACAAAAAATCGAGCCAGAGGCCCCTTCGGATGGTGAGCGCGACGGAGCTGGAGGAACACTACAGGGCCGGGCACTTCCCCGCGGGCAACATGGGGCCGAAGGTCGAGTCCGTACTGCGGTTTCTGCGCGCGGGTGGAAAAGAAGCGTTCATCACCACGTACGACCAGCTGTGTGCCGCCATCGACGGCAAGGCGGGCACACACATTGTTCCCGATGCTCGGGAGGGAACGGGCAAGGAGAAACTCGAATTCACTGCGGGAGCGAGACCATGAAATCGGTGCGCGGGCAAGCCGACTTGAATGCCTTGAACACAGGCAATCACAAGAACGTGAAGCTGAAGCACGTCGTGGAATCGCAGCAATTTACAGTCCCGCTGCTGATGGAGCTTTTCGACCGTTCGCGCGGGATGGAGAGAGTCGTATCGCGCGGTGGGTCGCTGGATTATCAGAACCGGATCCTGGCAACACTATTTTATGAGCCCTCGACCAGGACACGATTCTCATTCGAAGCCGCGATGCACCGACTCGGCGGGCGGGTGTTGTCGACAGAGCACGCCCACTCATTCTCGTCGGCCATCGAAGGCGAGCAGGTGGAAGATTCGATTCGAATCATCGGGTCGTACAGCGATGTGATTGTCATCCGGCACCACGAAGAGGGAGGGGCAAAGCGCGCGGCCGAAGTATCGCCGGTTCCGGTCATTAATGCGGGCGACGGTAATGGTGGGCAACATCCTACGCAGGCGCTGCTGGATCTCTATACGATCTATCGAGAACGTCCCCTGGATGGCTTGAGCGTTGCCATTATTGGGGAATTGGACCGGGGGCGAACCGCACGGTCGCTGGCGTACCTGCTTGCGAAGTTTGAGCGGGTACGGATCTTTTTCGTCAGCCCGCCTGAATTGCAGATGAAACCGGACATTCTCGAGTATCTCGACGAGCACGGCACGCACTACGAACTGGAAGCAGAGATCGAGAAGGTCATTGGCGAGGTGGATGTGGTCTACCAGACCCGGATCAAACCCGAGCGGGTGACCGACACAAAGCGTCTTAAACGGTATGCTATAGATTCAGCCGTGTTGAGCCGGATGAAGCGGGATGCGATGATCCTGCACCCTCTGCCGCGCACGGTGGAGTTGGATAAAACAGTGGATCACGATCCGCGTGCGCTGTATTTCCGGCAGGCCACGAACGGGCTTTTCGTGAGGATGGCCCTGCTGACGATGCTATTGGAGTAGGCTACCGCCGCGTCCAGATGCCGCAATGAGGTTGCGCGGTCGGGAACTGGGTCTTCATACGAAAAACTGGGAGAGGGATTCTTATGACAATGGACTATATGACGGAAGAGAAGCTTCATACAGGGGATTTCGTCGAACTGGAGCAGCAATATGGTGCGCATAACTATCATCCGCTCGATGTTGTGATTGAAAGGGCGGAGGGTGTGTGGGTGTATGACGTCGATGGCAAACGCTATCTCGATTGTCTCGCGGCGTATTCGGCGGTGAATCAGGGACATTGCCATCCCGAGATACTGAGAACGTTGAAAGAACAGGCAGAAAAGGTCACGCTGACCTCAAGAGCCTTTCGCAATGATCAACTGCCGCTGCTCTACAAAGAATTGCACGATCTTACCGGCTTCGACATGGCATTGCCCATGAACTCGGGGGCGGAAGCGGTCGAGACGGCGATCAAGACGGCGCGCAAGTGGGGATATACCCGGAAGGGTATTCCCGAGGGGAAAGCCGAGATCATCGTCTGCTCGAATAATTTCCACGGACGAACGGTCACGGTGGTGAGTTTCTCGAGCGATGAGCAGTACCGCGATGGATTCGGTCCGTTCACGCCGGGGTTCAGGATTATTCCATTTGGAGATGCCGACGCACTGCGCCAAGCGATTACTCCGAACACCTGTGCCTTCCTTGTGGAACCGATCCAAGGAGAAGCGGGGATCATTATTCCGCGGGAAGGATTCTTGCGCGAGGCGGCGGAGATTTGCCGGGCAAACCAAGTTTTGCTGATGACCGACGAAATCCAATCGGGACTGGGTCGCACGGGGAAGCTCTTCGCGTACATGCATGAAGGCATCAGGCCGGATGTGCTGATCGTCGGGAAGGCGTTGGCGGGCGGGTTTTATCCCGTCTCTGCGGTACTGGCGTCGAGAGATATCCTTGGAGTTTTCAAGCCCGGAGATCACGGCAGCACATTTGGCGGCAATCCGCTGGGTTGCGCGATCGCGCGGACGGCCTTGCGAGTGCTTGTCGAAGAGAGAATGGTCGAACGGTCTGCCGAACTGGGAGCTTACTTTCTGGACAAGTTGAGGACACTACGCAGTCCAAACTTGAAGGAAGTTCGCGGCCGGGGATTGTGGATCGGAATCGAACTTCACGGGGCAGCGCGGCCCTACTGCGAAGCCCTGAAGCAAGAGGGGATTCTCTGCAAGGAGACACACGACCATGTGATCCGGATTGCGCCGCCGCTCGTCATCAAACGGGACGAGGTTGATTGGGCGTTCGAGCGGATCAAGAAGGTAATCGAAAGGTAGTGACTCAGGGGCGGAGCAGGCCAGGGGCCACCGTGTGGCATTGAGACAGGTAAGCGGCGCGAGAATCAAGATCTTGCGCCGCTTACGGTTAGAGGGTCGGCAAATTGAAGTAGTGTTACGGCGCTACTTTGCTGACGTGGGTCGACCAGTTGCCCAGAGCGCCGCGGTGCCTGCGCACTGACCTGCGGATGAAGTGAGGTACGTAGGATAATCGCAGGCTCTGAGCCGCATATCGGGAGGCGACCCACACGTTGCTACCATCCACCGCGGCTGCACCATAGTCACACCAGCGTGGCCTTCCATTACCGAAGATGACATACGAAGTGAAGCCGTCCCAGGGGCCCGGAGCGGCGATCACGCAGAAATTGCAGTTGAGGCGGGATTTTCGGAACGCTGGTTTTTCGTCACAAGCAGCTGATTTGCAGCGCAAAGGCTTCAGAGGTAACATTCCAGTTCGGTTTGTGCGACCGCTACATCCGCATGGGTGCGCCACGCTGGCGGACCGTAGCAGTTCGCCGGACGCTTCCCCATGCCAGAGTACTCGTCTTCAGCCCCAGGCAACGCCTTGGCAGGCTCGCTTACTGGTCACACAATCGGGCGCTTCTCAATTGGTGAGCGTCTCGGCAAAGGCGGTATGGGCGAGGTTTACCGGGCCGAGGACACGCGACTTAAGCGTACTGTCGCGCTTAAGCGGCTGTCGCCCTATCTTCGTTCTGATCCCCTTTATCGCCGCCGGTTTCAAGAAGAAGCGGAGCGGGCGTCTAGCCTTACAGACCCACATGTTGCCGCGATCTATGACGTGATCGAGCAGGATGAGGAAATCCTGCTGGTCATGGAGTTCGTGGAAGGCAAGACGTTGCGGCAACGCCTGCGCGAGTCGATGACGCTGGAGGAATTCCTGGTAATTGCGATCGAATGCGCCGAGGCCTTGGTCGCAGCCCACGAGCGAGGCATCGTCCATTGCGACATCAAGCCGGAAAACATCATGTTGGCCGCCGGCACGCGGGTGAAGATTCTGGATTTTGGCGTAGCCAAGCATCTGCCTCGGTCGGACCAAAGCTCGACCATCGATCGATCGGGTACGGTGGGCGGAACTCCGGCATACATGGCTCCCGAAGTTTTGCTGGAAAAGTCGACGGATGGGCGCGCGGACATCTTCTCGCTGGGAATCGTTCTGTACGAGGCGCTGGCCGGACGTCATCCGTTCATGTCGGACAGCTACGTTGCCACGACTCACCGGATCCTTCACGAAACGCCCACGCCAATCCGGGTTTTCAATAACAAGATCCCGGAACAGTTGGAGCAGGTCGTGTTCCGGGCAATGGCAAAAGAACCTGCGCAACGCTATCTCACCGCGCAGGACCTGTTGGATGACTTACGGGATGTTCAGGCGGGTGTCACTCCCAGCAAACTGCTGCCGGCGGTGCGAGCGGTCCAGCAAAAGCGGCCGACATGGTGGTTGTGGGCGCTCGGCGCCGTACTGGCCATAATGTTCATCGCCCTGGCGATAGAGAGTCCGAGGGTGCGGCGCTGGTTCGGCGCTGGAGGCCCGCCCGCACAGCGGATGCAGTTGGCGATCCTTCCGCTCACGCCAGCGGCGGACGATGCCAACAGCCGTGCGTTCGCGGCCGGTCTCACGGAAACCTTGTCCATGCGACTGACGCAGTTGACCACGAGTTATCCCCTGCAAATTGTGCCGCCACGAGAGATTGCCGGTGACGCGATCCAAACAGCGGAACAGGCGCGCCGGACCTTCGGTGTGAACCTGGTGCTTGAAGGCAGCGTTCGCGAATCCAGCAAGATGGTGCGCGTCAGTTATAGCCTGGTGGATGCCGCGAAGCTGACGCAGTTGCGAGCCGACACCGTAACCGTGGAAGCCAACAAGCCTTTTGAGGTGGAAGACCGGGTTCTCGAGAGTGTCGTAAGCACACTGGGACTGACCATCCGCCCGCAGGAAAAAGAGGCACTCTTAACTCATGGAACGCAGGAGCCGGCGGCGTACGACTATTACCTGCGTGGACGCGGTTACCTCCAGGAGTTTGATCGGAAGGAGAACCTGGATAGTGCGATCACGGTTTTCGAGCACGCTCTCCAGACCGATCCGAACTATGCGCTGGCATATGCCGGCCTGGGCGAGGCGTACCTGCAGAAGTATTCGCGCGATCGGCAGCAAAGTTGGATCAACAAAGCACTGACGAACTGTCAGCGTGCGGTCACACTGGCCGATGCCATGGCAAATGGGCACATCTGTCTCGGCATGGTGGACAACACGACGGGCCGGTATGAAGACGCAGTCCAGCAATTCCGCCGGGCCGTGGACCTTGATCCGACGAGTGATGACGCGTCCACCGGACTGGCGTTTGCTTACCGGCAACTAGGCCGGCCGGCCGATGCTGAACGGACCTTTCAACGCGCGATCGAACTCAGGCCCCAGTACTGGGGTGGATACGCATGGCTCGGCGGCTTTTACCTTCATGACTCGCGTTACGATGATGCCGCCCGCATGTATACGGAGATGATTGCCTTGGCTCCGGATAGCTTCCAAGGCTACAGCAATCTGGGCGTGGTCTATCTGCTGCAGGGCAGATACAGCGATGCCATCCCTCAATTTCAGAGGTCCGTCGCTATTTACCCCAGTCCCGATGCCTATTCCAATCTGGGGGTCTCGTATTTTTTCCAGGGCAATTTTCTAGAGGCAGCGCACAACTACGAAAAGGCACTGCAGGTCGGAAGCAATGACAGCCTGGCGTACTTGATATGGGGCAATCTTGGGGAGGCATATTACTGGACTGGCGACCGATCCAGATCGGAAGAGGCATATCGGAAAGCGATTGATCTCGCGAAGGACCGGTTGAAGGTCAATCTCAGGGACGCGGACGTCCTGGTTCATATTGGGTTGTACAACGCGATGCTTCAGGAGAAAGCAACGGCCGAGGAGTATGTCGACAAAGCCATGCAGCAGGCGCCACAGGACACGAACGTGCGCTTCAACGCTGCCAAGGCATTCGTCGAGTTGGGAGAAGGGAAGAAGGCTTTTCCCCTGCTCGAGAAAGCCGTAGCGGCAGGATATTCAAAGCCTTTCGTGCGCGACGATCCCACCTTCAAGCTTGTGGCGAGTGACGTGCAGTTCCAACGCATACTGCAAGGAAAGTAGCCGAAAAAGGAGTGAGTCATGAGTGCACCTTCTGTAAAGGGTCCTCAGCGGGTAACGATCAAAATAAAGCACAACCCAGGGCAACCGCCTTCCGTAGATCGAGATTCCGTTGAAATCTGGGCTACGCAGGGAGACGAGATCGAATGGGTTTGTGACAACCCCAGCAAGGACTTTCACGTTCGTTTCGAGGGGAAAACGCCGTTCAACAACAGCGAGTATCACAGCAAGAACAACCGTACCGGCGCAGTCAAAACAAACGCTACCGGCCGGTACAAGTACACGGTGGAGATTGATGGTAAGAAACTCGATCCTGATGTGATCGTGCACCCTCCGTAACCAAAAGGATAGAAGCTATCCGATCAGATACTGTTACGATTTCGACACCGCGCCCAATGCCCGCTCATGACAAGAGGGGCAGAGGGCGCTTTGCTTTAGGTCAATCCATTCCACGGCATGGGACGGCGCCATGGCGCAGCCGTAATCGTCACAGTGAGTCAATTCCAAGGTATGTCCGAGTTCGTGGACCGCTTCCTTGCGCAGGCGCTCGTGCAGGAGGTCGGGGTCAGTGGGCAGGCCGTAAAATTCCTGCCGGAGTCGATGGGCGGAGAGGACTGCGCACGGGCCGCCCATCTGCGCTTCGCCGAACACAAATGTCAAGATCGGGATGTACAGGTCCACCATGGTGACGCCAAGCACTCTCCAGGAATCCGGCCTGACGCAGGACTGCATTCGGCCGAGGATTTCGGAGGAGTGGTACTGCTGGCGCTCAGCGTGGAGGGCGAAGCGGGGATCAATGCCGCGTGACAGGACCTCGCAGGGCACGCGAAAGATATTCGCCAAAGGCGAGGCGAGTTCGCGGAGAAAGCCATCCGGCAACTCGCCGATCGGGAGCAGTTGCAGTAGCTTCATCGCGATGAGGATGTCGTTGTCGATTGCTGCTTAGTCCAGCCGTAACGCTTTATTTTGTGATGCAGGGTAACGCGGTCGATGTCGAGGACTTCGGCGGCGCGTGTCTGGTTCCAGCCACACAGCTCGAGGGTACGGAGGATGTGAGCTTTTTCAATGTCTTCCAGGGTTTTCGGGGCGCCATTCGGAACGGACGTTTTGAAGATGAAATCCTGCTCCCGGATTTCCGGTTCCTGCGCCACCACCATCGCCCGTTCCACAGCATTCTCCAGTTCGCGCACGTTGCCAGTCCACGGTTGCAATTGAAGAAGATTCATGGCCGTTGGAGCTACGCGCGTGATCTTCTTATTCATCGCCAACGAGAACTTCCGGACAAAGTGGTTTACCAGTACCGGGATATCATCGCGACGGTCACGCAGCGGTGGCAATTCGATATGGAAGACGTTAAGGCGATAGTAGAGATCAGGGCGGAACTTGCCTTCGTCGATTAGTTTTTCGAGATCTTTGTTGGTCGCGGCTACACAACGGAAATCAACCTTGATGGGCTGGTTGCTGCCAACGCGCACGATTTCACGCTCCTGCAGCACGCGGAGAAGATCGGTTTGCGTTTTGAGACTGATATCTCCGATTTCATCGAGAAATACGGTACCGCCCTCGGCGATTTCGAACTTTCCTTTCTTTCGATACTGCGCTCCAGTGAAGGCGCCCTTTTCGTGACCAAAGAGTTCACTTTCGAGAAGAGTTTCGGTTAAGGCGCCACAGTGGATCACGACCAGGGGATGGAATCTACGGGGACTGGCGTGGTGGATCGCACGGGCGACAAGTTCTTTGCCAGTACCACTCTCGCCGGTGATGAGTACCGTGGCGTCGGTGGGGCCGACGGTCTCGATGGCATCGAAAACGCGTTTCATGGCGACGCTTTGGCCGATGATGTCATCCGGTCGAGCGACCTCCGCGACAGTTTCACGAAGACGAACGTTCTCCTCTTCAGCACGTTTGTGAGCGAGGGCTTTCTTCACCAGATGAGCGATTTCGTCCGGATCGAGCGGCTTGGTGACGTAGTCGTAGGCGCCGTTCTTGAGGGCGGTGACAGCGGTGTCGACCGAGGCGTATCCGGTCATCATGATGACTGTCAGGTCGGGGTCAAGCTCGTGGATGCGGCGCTGCAATTCTATGCCGTCGGTGCCGCGCATTTTAATGTCGAGCAGGGCCACGTCCCAGCGCTGTTCGGCCAAGCGGGTCAGCGCGTCATTTGCGTCTTCGGCGGTTCCGACTTCGTAACCTTCCTCGCGGAACCACTTGCCTAGCGAATCGCGGACACTCAATTCGTCGTCAACGATCAGCATTCTTCCTTGTTCGTTCACGTGAATCACCTCATTACCGCAGCGGGTGCTTCGGGAGCGTCTGCCGCAGCGGTGACGCTGCTGTCGAGGGGCAGCGTGATGGTAAAAGTTGTTCCTTTGCCCGGTTCCGACTGCACTTCAATCCGGCCATTGTGGCGTTCGATGATGCCGTGGCTTATCGCCAGGCCGAGTCCTACGCCATGGCCGGTTTCCTTGGTGGTAAAGAACGGCTCAAACATGTGCGGGAGGATTTCGGGGGCAATACCCGAGCCGTCATCCCGCACTTTGGCTTCGGCCTGGGCGGCAGAGCGGCGGCGTGTCTGGAGCCATAAATTGCCGCCGCGCGGCATAGCATCGACTGCGTTCATGACGAGTGCGAGCAGGACCTGCTCGATCTGTGCGGGGTCGCAATAAACGGGAGGCAATCGGTCATCGAGGTCCAGTTGCAGTTGGATGGACGTCATTTCCAGCTTGTGTTGAACGAGGCGGACAAGGCGCTCGATGATCCCGTTCAGGTCCGCGGGTTCGGGGTTCATGGGGGAAGTACGGGAAAAAGTGAGAAGGTTTTTGACCAGGTCGCCGCAGCGTCGGCTCTCGGAGGCGATGAGTTCGAGGCATTGTTGGGCATCGGCACGATGCTCGTCCTCTGTTTTGCCGTTGCCGATCCACTTTCGCAGTAGCTTCGCGTAGGTCAGGATTCCGGAGAGTGGATTATTAATTTCGTGTGCGACCACCGCGGCCATCTTTCCGATCGAAGCCATCTTTTCGGCGTGGAGCATCTGGTCGTGGGCGCGCTTGAGTTCGCAAGTTTTCTGATCGACGCGATCCTCGAGTGTGCGCGCCCAGGAAACGACCTCTTCGTTGGCCGCGCGGAGTTGCAGGCTCATGCTGTTGAACGATTGCGCGAGGTCGCCAAGTTCATCGTGCGACGTAGGAGCGATCTGATATCCCAGGTCACCCTTGGCAAGTTGCTCAGTACCTGTTTCCAGCGCTCGCAGAGGCGCGGCCACAAACTTCCAAATAAACAGCCAGCTCAGGAAACCCACGGCAAGCATAGCGACGACGGTGTAGGAGAGCATGCGCCACGTGCTCTCAGCCAATTGCGTGTCGGCAACTGCGAGCGAAATGTTGGTATCGAGAACACCAAGGATCTGCTGGCTGGCGGGATGCGCGTGGCAATCGGCATTGGCGCAACCGGGCTGGTTCTCGATGGGGGTGATGATCCCAAGCACGCGCTTGCCGCCGCCGTTGCGATAGATCCGAAATCGGTCGGGCCGGTTTAACTTCGTCATGGGCTGCGATTGCGCGTGGCAGCCATAACAAGCTTCCGCGTTCTTATCGACGATGTGCCTGACCTCGGTGGGCTCGGTTGAGTAGCTGACCCGGCCCTCCTGGTCGAAGATGCGAACGCGAACAATGCCGGGTTCATCGCCGATGGTGTGCATGACCTGATACAGGCCGTCACGGTCGTTACGCATCATGTAGTACGTGGTGCTCCGCTTGATGACGTCGCTGATGCGCTCTGCCGTCCCGAGAGCCGACGCTTCGAGGTGACGGCGGTGCAGGCGAATATTCAGATAACCCAGAAGGCCGAATATGAGGACGAGAGTGATCGTCAGAAGGGAGATGAGTTTGGCGCTTAGGCTGTGGCGCAGGCGGCTCCAGCGGCGGGTTTCCGGGTTGGAATCAATCTCCGGCATGTTCGAAGGCAGGGGCGGTGACCCCCGCAATTTGTGGGGTGACGGTGAGCGTGGATGGGTGCTCAGCCTCCGTGGGGAAGATGGGCAGGTACTTCGCCGCGAGTCCAAACAGCGCAAAGCCAGCAGCGACCATGGCTCCCGTCACAGCGATCTCCGTCCATTTAGGGACGTAGTGCAATCCGGCCGCGGTTTCCTGCCCCGTAATGCTCACGTTCAGGCGATTGGTGATGAAGCCAAGCACGACCAGCACAGACGTCAGATAAAGCCCGCCGGCAGTCTGCCGGATGCTGCGTTGCGAAAGAAGAACAAGAGGAACGAGCAGGCTAAGCAAAACTTCGAGCCAGAAGAAATACATCTCGTAGCTCGGGCGAACGAGCGTGCGGAGCATGCCCCGGTGTAGAAGGTCCTCGAAGCGAAGGATCGCGAAAACTGAGAGCACCACGAAGAGCACGCGGCCGAGTTCCTGAAGGATGGGCAATTCGAGTTGCCGACCGAAGTACTTTGAACTGATGGACGACTCAAAGATCGTCATGGCCAAGCCAACAGCAATCGCCGAGATAAAAAAGAAGACCGGCAGAAGCGGCGTGTACCAGAGCGGGTGGAGCTTCTCGGGCATGATCAGATACACGGTGCCGAGCGAGGACTGGTGCAGAGTGGAGAGGATTACACCTCCGATCACCAGAGGAATCAGAATTCCGCGGATGATCTTCAGAGGCTTTTCCCAGTGGAAACGTTCGAGCACGATAGGTGCGAATTCAAGCGAGAGCACGGTCGTGTAGAGCATTACGCAATACGCCACCTCGAACATGACCGAGTGCGGATTGCGCATAATGAGCGGGTGCCAGATGCGGTAGGGACGGCCCAGGTCGAAGAGCAGCGCAACGGAAACGAGGATGTAGCCTAGAAATGCGGTAAGAAGGGTCGGCCGGACAATTGGGCGAAGCCGCTTGATATTGAAAATGTGAACGGCAGCAGTAAGCGTAAATCCGCCGGCAGCCAACATCACGCCGCAGAGCACATCGAATCCAACCCACAGACCCCAGGGGAACTGGTCGTTGAGATTAGTGGACGGTCCGAGACCGCGAGTGAAGCGGACGACGGTCGCATACAACCCAGCCGCCAATAGAGCGAGCAGCACGACCTTCCAGAAGGTGAGCTTGAGTTTCATTTCTTCCTCCTACCCTCGGGCTGGCAAGTCTTTTCGCCGGCTTCGGCCGCTGCGACTTCTTCACGACGGTGAGTGATCCACCAGATGCCGCCCAGGACCATGCCCCCCAAAGGAACAAAGTCCGGGATGCGGGACAGTACTCGATAAGTGAGGATGGGCAGCGGATCGCGGGTAAGGTCAGTGCGGTAGCCGAACTCTTCGAAAGGAACGCTGGAGAGAAGCAGTACCGAGGTGCCGCCGACTTCGTTGAGACCATAGATATGGTCGACATATTTGCCGGGGTTGTCGCGGATACGCTGCTGAGCTTCGGCGATGAGATCGTCACGTTCGCCGAACTTCGTGGCGCCAGTCGGGCATGCCTCGGCGCAGGCAGTCGGGAGTCCGGCAGCCACACGATCGGGGCACATCGTGCACTTCTGCACACGGGGAAGGACTTTGTCCCACTCGTACTTGGGGATGCCGAAGGGACAGGCCACCATGCAATAGCGGCAGCCCATGCAACGGTTCTCGTCGTAAACCACTGGACCAGCTGCGGTCTTGCGCAGGGCACCGACCGGGCACACCGAAGCACAGGCCGGATCGGAGCAGTTCATGCATAGACGGCGCATAAACTTGTCGTTCTTGGCGAGGACGACAGTGTACTTATGGGCCGACTGCTTATCCTCGGCGGCTATTGCATCGGTATAGGCGAGCTTGTTCTTTTCGGCACAGGCTTGTTCGCACTGTTTGCAGCCAATGCAAACCGTAGCGTCATATAAGAGCGCCTTGCTCATTAAGGTCTCCGCTGGTTGCCCGGCGGCGCACCCGGTGATTGCATCTCCGTTGCTCAAGAAGGGGAGGGAACAAGGACAGGTACAAGACCGAGTTAGCGATCCTTTGGGACTGGGCGGGACAACCGGTAAAAGGTGAACACCCGGGTCCGAAGAGAGAGTGCATCGGACCCGGGCGGGCAGTTCCTGGTAGCGGTTTGCGGAACGGCTCGTCACCAGATCGCGAGGGCAAACTGGTTCGGCGTTCGATCAGCCTGTGGGCCGATGACTTCACGCGACACCCCGCTATTTCTCGCAGCGGCCGCGGCCCAAGCAACCGGTGGCCGCTGCGCGCAATCAGGAACAGCCAGATCAGTTACTTGTTCAGATCGCGAATATGGGCGACCAATAGCTTGATCTGGTCGGGGGTCATACCCTTGCTGGCGAATGCATGGGAAGCTTTCTTGCTCTTCCCACCATTGGCGATAGCGTCGGTGAGATCCTCGTCGGACAGCTTTTTGACATCCTCGGACTTCAGGGCAGGGATCTTGGCGGCGGGCTTGCCTTCGCCGTTGGCGCCATGGCATGCCGCACATTTTGCTTTGTAAAGGGCGGCGCCGTCATCGGCTGCCCACGAGAGACTCGGGATGAGAATGAAAAGTGCCACCGCAATGGTCAGAATCAGCGCGGCTAGCTTTGTGGTTTTCATGATTGCTCTTTTCTCCTTGAGAATTGGGGAGTACATGAAAGCAGTGGCTTTTCATCGCGGAGACAGACTAGAGCGAAGCTAGCCACCGAAGGACCTCCTGGTAAGCCGGCGCTGTAGCGGAAATCAGCAGCGTTCGACTTACCTGATTAAAGTCTCAACAATCGACGGGCATAGCGCGGTGATGTGGGTCACGGCCAAAAGTGATGTCCGGCGGAACATAGTGTGCCGTTCAACACCAAACAGTTGCCGACGTTGGAACGTTATTGTGCTTGCCCAGACGTGAGAAGAAGAGAGGAGACTTAGTTTTTACAAAGCGAAGCGATATCCGGACCCGATGGGGTCTCGTCCAATCACCCAGAATGGTCACTTTGCCAGTCGGAAGCGCGGGGAAGTGGGGGAAGTATGCGGCGCACCGCAGAGACAGTCTGGGTTGTATTCCTATTACTGAGTAGTTGCTTCAGCTCAGTTCAGCCGATAAGCGAGGGTCAGTCGTGGGAGATGCCTTTTCGTCTTTACAACGGGTTCGTCATAGTTCTGCGGGGTGCCATCGGCGACCTGCAGGATTGCAACCTGGTGATTGACACCGGAACGAACCCGACGTTGATCGACGAAAGAATCATCCGCAGATTGCATATACCAGCGGCCAAGGCCAAGATGTCGGTGGCCTCCGGGGATATTACGAGCGAGCGGGCTTTGGTTCCACGAATCGAGATGGGTCCGATCGTCAAAGAGAACGTTTCTGCGGCTGTAAAGGATCTCAGCGACGTCTCCAACGACATCGGGGTAAGGATTGATGCGCTCGTAGGCTTGGACATTCTCGGGAACAGCAACTTACGGATTAATTACGACCGCAAGGTGCTGGCGTTCAGCGACACGATTGCCGACAGCGCCAACAAAGCAGATTTCGAGAGCGGGCCACCGTTTGTCGTCCTAGCCGTCAAAATGAGACAGAGGGTGATGCATGTTTTGTTCGATACCGGCTCGTTTGGCCTAGTTTTCTTCGAGAGCCGGGTGGGCAAGGACATGCCCGGCTTGCCTGATTCGGGTGGCTCCGTGCATAGCATCGGGGGCGAGGTGGATTTACGGCAGGTGCAGGTTGAAGGCGCCTCGGTCGGCAACTCCCGCCTGCAGGCACAGCATGCATTCGTGGCAAAAGGACCACGCGAACCACGGTTCGACGGAGTGCTGGGACCGACCGGCTTGGGTGCACGAGAGATTTCCTTCGACTTCAAGCGCGGACAGTTTGCCTGGCAATGAACATCAGATCTACTGCAAGCTGGTGAATTCGTTCTTGTAAGACTCCCAGCGCTGGCGGACCTCGGCCATGATCCTCTGGTACTCGGGATCTGCGCGCAGGCTATCGTAGTTCTTGTCGCGTTGAAACCAGGGATAGTTCACGTCGCCCAGAGCGACCGTACGGCGAAGCCACTCGAGCGCGGCGGAACGGTTACCGAGGAGGGCGTAGATGCCTCCGACCCAGTAAGCCGCGTCGCCATCGATGACTTCGGCAGGACGGTACTGCAAGAGCTGTCTGTCGATCTTTTCCGGTTTCTTACGGGTAGCGTAAACGAAAGCGGCCATGATGGGGGCGGTGTTATCCCCCGAGTTGCCCGTTAGTTGAACCGCGCGGTCCAAAGTTGTTTCGGCTTCGTCGAGTTTTCCCTCGTAATAGAGCACGCCTCCGAAGTAGGCGAGAGCTTTATATTGATCGGGATTTTTGGCGACGACCTGTCGCATGATTTGCTCGGCTTGCTGTGTTCGGCCGAGGTAAAGGAGCATCCGGGAATGCATCCACTGCGGCTGGGGAGGCGCGGGATTGATTTCTACAGCTCGCCGATAGGCCTGTTCTGCGAGTTCGTTCAGGCCGGCGTAGTAGTAGGAATATCCGAGCAATTGCCACGCAGTAGCGTAGTTGGGGGCCGTTGCGACCGCCTGACGCATGGTTCGAATCGCATCGCGCTCCCGGCCCTGTTCGCTGTACGTTGCTCCCAAGGCGACGAGACCCTCTAACGACTGTGGATTGATCTGTAAAGCGTTTCGAGCCGCCACTTCGGCGCGAGCCAGGTTTGCCCCAGAATCGGCAAAGAAGTTGGCGCCGTGAAAAGCATAAGTCTGGGCGAGAAATGCGTAAGCATCCGCGAAATTCTTATCGAGGGAAATTGCATGAAGCAGTAGCCGTTCACCTTCTTCAATTGTTTCGAGCTTCGAGTCCTCCTGATATCGACTGAAATCGGCCCTGGCTTGCAAGTAGGCGTTGTAAGCTTCGACATTCGTAGTAGTGGGCTGTTGGATAGCTTCCTGTTCGCGGGGAGAGATCTGGATCTTGAGTCCATCTACTACTTTTGCAGCGATCTCGTCCTCGAAAGTCAGCAGATCTGCGCTGCGGAGGTCGTAGCGTTGCGACCACTTGATGTTGCCGCTGCGCGCATCGATGAGTTGAACGGTAACCCTGATGACATCCGACGAGCGCTGGTATGTGCCCTCGAGCAGGTTTTCGACGTCCAAGGCCTTGGCCACTTCCGCCGGTTCCGGAGTCTGTTTCGCATATTTCAGTACCGATGTAGTCGGTCGAACGGCGAGGTTCTGCAGTGAAGTGAGGCGGCTGATGATCGCGTCGGTGATGCCGATCGCCCAGCTATCGCTTTCGCTATCGGAAATGTTGTGAAAGGGAAGTACGGCGATGGCCTGCGGCGCTTGTGCGTGGTCGGCTGGCGCAGTAGAAGTGTTGTCGCGGGATTCAATCCAACGGCTCGCCAAGAATCCCAAAATGGAAATTAAGACAGTGGCAGCGGCGCCGATGAGGATTTTCTTCAAAAAGCCGTGTTGCTTTAGGTTGCGCTCTGGGGTCGTAATTCGAACTTGTTGGGATTCGCTGTCCCGCTTAAGGCGCTTCAGATCAGCCCGCAACTCTGCCGCCGACTGATAGCGAACATCGCGATCCTTCTCAAGGGCCTTGAAGATCACATCTTCGAGTTTGGCGGGAACGTCCGTGTTCAGTCGCACCGGCGCGACCGGCACCTTGTGGAGAATCGAATCGAACGTCGCCCCTGAGGTATCCCCGGTGAAGGGGAGCTTGCCTGTGACCATCTCGTACAGAACCACGCCGAAAGAGAACAGGTCAGTCCGGGCATCCAGTTCTTTGCCGGTGATCTGCTCCGGCGACATGTACGCGACCGTGCCCATAGTGCTGCCGGGTCCGGTGAGATGCTCATCGGCTCTTCCGCTAGCCGTGAGATCGAGGCCGGCTGCCTCAGACTTTTGGGAGGTAACCTTAGCCAGGCCGAAGTCGAGGATCTTAACGTGGCCGCGCTTGGTCACGAGAATGTTCGCCGGTTTGATATCTCGATGGACGATACCCTGTGCATGAGCAGCGTCAAGGGCATCTGCGACTTCGGTCGCCAGAGTGAGCACTCGCTCGATTTCCATGGGACGGTTGCCAATCAGATGTTTCAAAGTCATGCCATCGAGATACTCCATGACAATGAAGGGATGGCCGTCCTGTTCGTCGATCTCGTAAACGGTACAGATGTTGGGATGGTTCAGGGCCGACGCCGCCTTGGCTTCGCGGCGGAAGCGGACCAGAGTTTGCTGATCCCTGGCAACATCCTCGGGCAGGAATTTGATGGCGACGAAGCGGTCGAGGCGCGTGTCCTCGGCCTTGTAGACCACACCCATGCCGCCACCACCAAGCTTGTCGAGAACGCGGTAGTGGGAGATTGTCTGCCCGACCATTCGGCTGAATCTTAACAGACGTACGAAGGACGATTGAATCGTGCTCAGGCTGCCGAGGTAAGCATCGACTGAATGGTCGGTCAGTACGAGAACAGGCAGTTTTCGACGGAACCCTGCTTTCTGTGACTGCGCTACTCTCCCATAACTTTAATGATCAGCCGCTTGTCCCGTTGTCCGTCGAATTCGGCGTAAAAAATGCGCTGCCAGGGGCCAAAGTCGAGGCGGCTGGCCGTGATGGGAACGATCACCTGGTGGTGAACCAGCAAGGCTTTCAGGTGGGAATCGCCGTTGGTTTCGCCGGTGCCGTGATGCAGATAATCCTCGCGATACGGCGCGAGATCTTCCAGCCATTTGTCAATGTCGTGGATCAGGCCTGACTCATTGTCGTTCACGTAAACGCCTGCGATGATGTGCATGGCCGAGACCAGCACCATGCCTTCTTTTATGCCGCTTTTCTTAATCGCGGTTTCCACTTGAGGGGTGATGTGAACATATTCGCGGTGCTTCTTGGTATGGAACGTCAGGTATTCAGTATGGAACTTCATGGTTGCCCTTTCGCCAGAATAATCTAGTTGCACACAAAGCTTGGCGGATAATGGGGCATCAACTCAAATGACCAACCCTGAAAACCTGGAACAAGACCTCAAGGCGCTGCGGGAAGTGGTTCGTGAGTTGACGCAACGCGTCTATCGGCTGGAGCAGGCGCTAGGCTCCACGGCGAGGATGCCGGCTGGCGTTCCGGTTCAGGATGCGTCTCCTCCAGCGGCTCCTGTTGTTCCACCGCCGCGGGTTGAACGACCACCGAGTTCAACGCCGCCGATCGCTGTTCGCCCGGCGTCTGTAAAGCCAAAGGTAAGTGTCGATCTGGAGTCGCGGATCGGCTCGCATTGGCTTAACCGTATCGGTATTGCGGCGGTACTGATCGGGGTTGCGTATTTTCTGAAATATGCATTTGACAACAATTGGATCGGGCCGGCGGGAAGGGTCACGATTGGGTTGCTCGCGGGGATGGCGGTCGTGGTTTGGAGCGAGCGATTCCGGACCAAGGGTTACCAGCTTTTCTCGTACTCCTTGAAAGCAGTCGGAATCGGTGTGCTCTACCTGTCATTGTGGGCGGCATTCCAGGTTTATCACCTCTTTCCGAGCGGCGCGGCATTCTTGGCGATGTTGGTCGTGACCGCGGCGACAGCGACTCTGGCGGTGGCGCAGGATGCGGAAATTCTCGCAGCCTTCTCGCTGATCGGCGGGTTCACAACGCCGGTGCTGCTCTCGACGGGGCAGAACCGGGAGTTGGCCCTGTTCTCATACCTGGCGCTGCTGGACGTGGCCGCGCTCGTCCTGGTAATCGTCAAGCCGTGGCGCCGGCTGCTGGTGTTGAGTTTCCTCGGCACATTGTCACTGTATCTCGCCTGGTATTCGGAGTTTTACACCCGAAGCGAACTGCGTTTGACGCTGGGATTCGCGACCCTCTTCTTTGCGATCTTTGCCATTGCTCCGTTGGTTGGAAAGGCTAGCAGTGAGACGGGCGTGTTCTCGACCGTTCCTCACTTCATTGCGTTTCTCAACGCCGGCGTTTACTTTCTCGAGGTTTACGACATGCTGGAGTCGGTTGATAAGACCGCGATGGCATGGTTCGCGCTAGCCCTGGCCGCCGTCTACATCTTTTTAAGCCGGCAGGCACAAGCACGAAGCCCTGAGCCGGTGGCTCGACAGACTCTGCATTTCCTTCACCTGGCACTGGCGATCGGGTTCATCACCATTGCCATCCCGATTCGCCTGAACGGACATTGGATCACCATCGGCTGGTTTGTTGAGGCAGCGGTGCTGTTGTGGGTCGCCGGCCGGATTCGTTCCGAGTTTCTAAATGCGTTTGCAATTGCAGCATTGGTTCTGGGAGTGGGGCGGCTGCTGTTCATCGACAACTTTTATCCGCAGACCTTGCTTTTCAACTGGCGAATGGCCACGTTCAGCGTTGCCATCGCGGTGCTGGGCTTGGTGGCGTGGTATGGAGCCAAGCGCCAGGACGAGCTCGGCAAGCAAGCATGGGCACTAGCGATCATCACGCTGAACGTGCTCGCGCTGATCGCACTCAGCCGGGAAGTCTCGGATTACTATACGAGGCAGTTGGCTGGACTGAGCACGCAAGCGGGCCCATGGGTGCCGGGAGGGGTTTCGGATGTGCGCGGAATCCAACTAGCGCGGGACTTCACCTTCTCCGCACTGTGGATGGGCTATGGAGCGATGTTGATGATCGTAGGATTCTGGAGGCGGTCGGCATTCGTACGATGGCAGGCACTGGTGCTGATTGCGGTGACGGTTGTGAAAGTGTTCACCTACGATGTCTCTCAGCTTGACCGCGGATACCGGATCGTCAGCTTCATCGTGCTGGGGGCGCTTCTGCTGGCGATTTCGTTTGTATACCAGAGGGACTGGCTGAAACTTTCACGACAGAAGGCGGCCCCGGAACCGCGATGAGCGTGCTGCTACGAATTGCCGGCCTGTTGGTCATGGTGTGGGCGATTGCCTTCCCATCGCATGAAGCGTCAATCGCATATTTCACGAACGTCAGGGATGTCGCCGTCGCTGCGTCCGGGCAGCAGAACTACGTCGTGCTCGACCCCGAGGTCTGGAATCATGCCCGGCCCGATCTCGCCGATCTGCGTCTTTTTGACGGGCGCGCGCAGGTGCCTTACGTTCTCCGCTTGCAGCGAGCGCGCACCTCGAACGTCGAGGAAAAGGCCGAGATCCTGAACCTGGGCACTGTAGGCGACCACGCCGAGTTTGATCTTGACGTGGGCGCCGCGCCCAAGTATGACCGCGTGCGCGTGCAAGTAGACGCGAAGGATTTCGTGAACGCGGCGATTGTGTACGGAACGGATGAACTCGGGACACGCGTGAGGACGCAACTGGGTCCGGCCACTTTGTACGATTTTTCGCGCGAGAATCTAGGGTCCAACTTCGTGCTGAAGGTGCCTACCTCCAGTTTCCGCTACTTGCATGTGAAGCTCAGTCCGGGGATTCGGCCGGAGCAGGTTAAATCGGCGACGGTGTTTAACGTTGAAGAGCAGAAAGCCGCGTGGATGAAGGTGGGCACCTGCCAGTCACCCGTCCAGAAGGGCCGGACCAGCATAGTGGAGTGCAGTGTTTCATCCAGTGCACCGCTGGATCAGATGAAGTTCCAGGTTCCCGCGGAAACCATCAACTTCCGGCGTACTGTGAGCATCGCGGATGGCAATGGCGTGCAGATCGCGAACGGTGACATCAGCCGGGTTCGATTGAAGCGGGGCGGCCATGATGTGTCGTCGGAGGAGCTGACCATCAACATCTGGAGCCCACACAAGGAACACGTTATCGTGATCATTGAGAACGGAGACGATGCGCCGCTGCCGTTACGTTCGGTGGAACCGCTTGCGGTGCAGCGACGTCTGTATTTCGATCCGGGCGGGAGAACCTCCCTCAAGCTCTATTACGGCGACGCAAAACTCGAGCCGCCGATTTACGACTACGACAAGTTCTTCCAGGAAGATGCGGGAGCGTCGGAGGCGACGTTGGGGCCGGAGATGCAGAATGCCGAATACAAAGGCCGTCCTGATGAGAGGCCGTGGTCGGAGCGGCACAAATCGGTGATGTGGATCGCGATGATAGCAGCGGTAGCATTGCTGGCGGGATTAGCGGTTCGTGGGCTGCGGAACCCGTCGGCAGCGCAGCAATAAATCTCGAAAATCCCAATGCGGCCTGAGCTTGGTTCCGAACCGGGAACCCCTCACTCTTTAGTAACGTTCGGTCGATCTTGAATCCTTGCTGCAACCCGGTGAATGAATTCGACTTTATGCGAGGGCTCTGATTGCCGAATCGAGCTGGCTCGATTAGTTGAGGATACAAACAACGGTCAGGTCGCGGACTGCGCCCCGAGCAAGTGAATCCCAAGGAGGAATGCACCATGCGTAAGTCGCTACTGTTCGTCGTTGTAATTTGCCTTTGCGCCGTGCCGATCTTGGCGCAGGAGAATACGCCTAAAGCCGAAATTTTTGGCGGGTACCAATATAGCCGGTTCGATCTGTCGGGAACGGGTGTCAACATGAACGGCTGGAACGGATCGGTGACCGGCAATTTCAATAAATGGCTGGGTGTCACGGCTGATTTCAGCGGCAACTACAAGAGCCAGAGCGTTTCGGCTTCCGGCCTTACAGCCACCGCGAGCCTGAAAGCCTATACGTACACATTCGGCCCAGTGGTGTCGCTGAACCACGAGGGGGCGTTCAATCCATTCGTGCACGCGCTGTTTGGGGGAGTGCATGCCTCGCTAGGCGCAAACGTTCCCGGATTAGGAGGCTTTAGCGGGAGCGACAGCGGGTTCGCGGCGATGGCGGGCGGAGGCGCGGACGCGAGGCTGACGAAGAACTTCGCAGTTCGTCTGGCCCAGGTGGATTGGCTGCATTACAGCCTGTCGGGGTTAACCGGCAACAGCAATGTGCGGGTCTCCACCGGTTTGGTAGTTCGGTTCTAGTTGAAGGCGTCGTGAGGGAAGGCAGCCGATTGGTTCGGCTGCCTTTTGGTTTCATAGGCCATATGTGGTTGTAAATACCGTAAATGCAGCTATTTAGGCGTGTTACCGAAGGCCACTCCTTCCGTTACTTGAGGGCATTCCCGGTTTGAATTTGAATACCATCCTGGCACCTGATTTCGATCCCGCCCCGGCCTCTGGGCCGCGTCGGTCCCGAGACCCGAGCTAGATTGAACAGCGCCGGTTAGGGAGATAGGGTGCAAATTCTGTACAAAGGGAGTTGGAGGAAATGAAGAAACTTCTCGGCGTTGCCCTTCTGGTCGCCCTGTTCTCGTTCGGCGCGTTTGCACAGGAAGGCTCGAAGGCGCAGGTGTTCGGCGGATATCAGTTCACCAGCATGGACGGTGGCTGGCACGGTAATGGCTGGAACGCTTCGGCGGACATGTTTGCCAACAAGTGGTTCGGAATCACTGGCGACTTCAGCGGCACGTATGGCTCGAGCGCTAGCTTCCTGACCTATACGGCTGGCCCGACGGTTGCCGCCCGGGGACGTTCGTTCTCGCCGTTCGCTCATGCTCTGTTCGGTGGCGCGCATGCTTCGCAGTTCGGCGTCGGCGACAGCGGTATGGCGATGATGTTCGGCGGCGGTGTGGATGCTGGCAGCCAGAAGCTGGCGTTCCGCGTAGTCCAGTTCGATTGGTTGAACGTTCGTTTCAATGGCGTGTCTGACAAGAACAACATGCGCATCTCGACGGGCGTATTGTTCCGCTTCTAAGAAAGTTAATCTGGCTGAAGTGAGGGCGGCCGCGAGCCGCCCTTTTTCTTTTCAGAAACATCAACGTGGAGCTACGGGCGTCCTCGCCCGTAGAAAAAACATCCGACCGCAGCGATACCTCTACCGCATAGACTCTTCTACTTCGGAGAACCAATCGGGGCGCTTGAGCAGTTCGCGGGGTTTGGGGCCGTCGGCGGCGCCGACGATGCCGTCCTGTTCCATGAGGTCGATCAGGTGGGCGGCGCGTCCATAACCGATTCGCAGCCGCCGTTGCAGGAGGGAAGTGGAGGCCTTTCCGAACTCCACGACCAGACGGACCGCGTCCTGGTAAAGAGGGTCATCCTCGCCATCTTCACCGGGCTCGCCTGCCGGAGCCGAATTCTTGTCGCCTGCCTCCCGCTCTTCTTTTGGAGCTTCCAGGAACTGCTGCTGATATTCGGCGGTGCCCTGCGATCGCCAGAATTCCACGACGGCAGCGATTTCCTTTTCCGTAACAAAGGGCGCGTGCAAACGATGAACACGCGACGAGCCGGATGGCAGATAGAGCATATCGCCACGTCCGAGCAGAGCTTCAGCGCCATTGGCATCAAGAATGGTGCGCGAATCAACCTTGGTTGCAACCCGGAAGGAAACACGGGCCGGGAAGTTGGCTTTGATCAGGCCGGTGATGACGTCAACCGAAGGCCGTTGCGTCGCCAGTACAAGGTGAATGCCAACGGCGCGGGCCATCTGAGCCAAACGAGTGATCGATTCCTCGACATTGTTTTGGTCGAGCATCATCAAGTCGGCCAGTTCGTCGATGATGATGACGATATAGGGAAGCGGGCGTTCTTCTTCGGCGTTTTCTCCGAAGAGGCTGGGGCCGTCGTCAAAGAGGCGATTGTACTGATCGATGTTGCGCACGCCCTTGGCGGCAAGCATCTTCAGCCGTTTTTCCATTTCGCGAACTGCGTTGCGAAGGGCGTTGGCGGCCAGCTTGGGTTCCGTGATGATCGGTGTGTAGAGGTGGGGAATGCCTTCGTAAACACCGAGTTCCAGGCGTTTCGGATCAACCAGGACGAGGCGCACCTGATGGGGAGTCGATTTGTAGAGAATCGACATAATCATGGCGTTGATGGCCACACTTTTCCCGGTACCCGTGGACCCGGCGATCAGCAGGTGGGGCATACCCGCGAGATCAGCGACTTCGATACGCCCGTTGATGTCTTTGCCCATGGCGACCGTCAGGCGAGACTTGGAACCCATGAATTCATGGGCTTCGATGTTCTCGCGCAGCCAAATGATTTCGCGCTCGCGATTGGGAACCTGGATGCCGACGGTGGACTTACCGGGCATACGCTCGATAAGAATGCTTTCCGCGCGGAGGCCCAGGCAGAGGTCGTCGGTGAGGTTGGTGATGCGGCTGTACTTGATGCCGGCTTCGGGCTTGAACTCGAAAGTGGTTACGACTGGGCCCGGGTTGATCTGCGTCACTTGCCCACGCACATCGAACTCGGCGCATTTGTCGACCAAAACCTGGGCGAGCAGCTTCAGTTCGTCCTCGTCGACCAGGTGTTGCTCGTCGGGACGATGAAGGAGACTACTCGAAGGAAGCTTGTAGCCACCGGCGATCTTCGGCATGGTCGTCTTTGGCTTCTGCGAACTATCGGCGCGCTCGGCGACAGCCGGTTCGGCTTCGACGACGTGCGCCGGAGCGGTTGTTGGGGGTGGTGGAGGCGGCACTTGGTCGTCGTCTGAAGCGAACCTTTCAATTCCCGACTTGTACGCCGGCAGGGGCTGGGGCGGCGGTGGCGCGGCCTGTTTGGCGGGCACCAGTGGAGAATTCACCGCCGGTCGAGCAGCGCGGCGTCTCTCCAATTGTTTCTGAGCCTGCTTGCGCGTACGAGCTTCTTGCCAGTCCCTGTACCGGTCCCAAAGCGCAATGACAAAGGAAAAGCGGGTGGGCAGCCAAAGCTGCACGGAACTGAAGGAGAAGGCCGTCGAGAGATATAACGCAACCGCCAGTACTGTAGCGCAGACGATGTAGGCGCCGGCGAGATTGAAGTAGTGGATCAGGGTATCGCCGAGAATGCGACCGAGAAGCCCTTCCAGGGGAATGACCCCCATCCAACGCGTGTGACTGGGGAGCAGCGCAAGCATTGCGGGAACAAACATCAGGAGCCAGATAGCGCCCAGGCTCTTCGCGATCGGAGATTGGATCTTGCGCGAACGGAACCAGCGGATTCCAAGGACTCCGATCAGGGCCGGTAGCAGAAACGCACCGATACCGAGAACCTGAAGGACCAAGTCCGAGGCAATAGCGCCGACAATCCCGATCCAGTTGCGCGCGACGCGCGAAGAAGTGAGCGCCGAGACCGTGTTCATCGAGGGATCGAGGGGCGAATACGATATGAGCGATAAGAAAAGGAGGAGCGCGGAGACGCACAACAGAAAGCCGATCAACTCATTGAGGCGACGGTTGTTGGTCGGAGAGAAAACCTTGTCGAGATACTTCATGGGCGTTGGGTTGTGGGCCAGAGCGTTTAGTGAGACACGTCTACCCTGGTGCCGCAACTACGCCAGAGCCAGACGATTATGACGGAAAGCTGCGGGGCTTACAACCGGGAATACGGACATCGTATCGAGGTGGGTACGGGAAGGCAGATGCGAGCGCACCTATACCCGCACCCATCACCGCGATAACGTGGATCCAGAGCTTCAGATTTTTCCGGCGGCCCAGAGGAGAACAACAGCGCCGACGATGATGCGATAAATGGCAAACGGCGCGAACCCCCGGCGACGAACCCACGCCATGAAAAAAGCAACCGACAGATAGGCGACGATGAAAGACACCGCGAATCCGATGGCGATAATGATCCACTGTTCCGGTGTGATTTGAGAGAGGCCAATAGGATTCTCGCCTTTTCCGGAGAGGGACTTGAGAAGCGTGTATCCAGTGGCGGCCAGCATCGTCGGGATTGAAAGAAAGAATGAGAATTCGAGAGCTGCCGCACGCGACATTCCGGCTAGCTGGCCCGCGGCGATGGTGGCCATAGATCGGGAGACGCCGGGGAAAACCGCCGAAAGGATCTGACAGGCTCCGATCCAGACCGCCTGGAAGAACGACATTGTTTCCATGCGCCAGGTTTGGATGCGAGTTCCCGGCGCGCCCGGGCCAGCTTTTTCCCACCTGGCATTGCGCGCGTCCACCAGCCACATCACGATGCCGCCGATCAATAGCGAACTTCCAATGATGTACAGGCTCTCAAGGTGTTTGCCGATGACCTTGGTCAGGAGATAGGCAGGGACGGCAGTCACGACGAAAGCAGCGATCGTCAGGCCAAGCGGGTGGGTGACGACATTACGATCGCCGTGTTGCCCTCGCGGAAAGGTGGAGACGAACTTGATGATCCGCGACCAGAAATAAACCGGCAGGCAGAGAATGGCCCCCAACTGGATCACGATGGTGTACATCTTCCAGTAGCCGTCAGTAAGGCTGACGTGGAAGAGCGCCTCGGCGATGCGCAGGTGAGCGGTGGAACTGACGGGGAGAAATTCAGTGAGTCCTTCGATGATTCCCAACAGGAAAGAGAGAAGATACGCGTTCAATCATCCTCCGACGCTAAGGTGAGTAGTATCGCAGAAATTCATCTATGACAATTGCAGGGTATGTTCTGAGCAGTGGCGTACGAAGCATCACAGACGGCGGTACACGCCTCCAACCAGGATGACGAAAGACCTAAATGGTTCTTCGTCATTCGACGGCGTTACCGTAGGTTGGGATGTTTTGCTGGATCATGTAGATGAGAGTTTGCGCGCGCGCGACCCAGTCGGTCTGCTGGCCGTACTGGCTGGTGATGCGTTGCGCGAGTGCCAGGGCGGAATTGCGGGATTCATCAGACTTTTTCTGGTTAGTTTCGGTTTTGTAGATTTCGATGAGCGCGGAGCGGCGCCAGGCTGCGTCATAGAGAGCTTCGGCGGCCGACGGCGAATTCGGATGCTCTTTGACGTATTTCTCGTAAAGGTCCGCTTCTTTGTCGGGACACTTTGAAGAGGCCTGCCAGTCGCCGCAGAGCTTGTTGTCGATCAGGTGAAATGCCGCCAAGTCAGCCCACTTTGTGTTGGGGAATTTCTTGATGACCGTCTTCATCCATCCTTCATTCATGCCTTCGCGCAGGTAGGCTTCCCTGGTTTTGGCCGAGGGACGGGACATCACATCGGATTTCTCGATTTGCCAGCGGACGTCGGCGGCGCGATACAGGGCTTCACCGGCGAGGGGCGAGTTTGGGAATTCGTCGTAAACGCGGCGATAGAGGCGCATAGCATCTTGTGCGGCGCCACGGCGTCCACGGGTCCGGCTGGCCTGGTCTTCGGAGGAGACGGCCTCGCCATAGATGATCTTGTCACCGTCAGGCGTGTTGGACCGAACGATGCCTTTGTCCTGGATCCAGCCGGTGACGGTCTTCTGTTCAGCGTCCTCGTCGTCGATCATGGCGGGATCCGGTGTGTTGGCGAAACCGAGTAGGGCCTCGACGTGGACCCATCCTTTGGTGGCTTCCAGGATGACAAGTTCGCGGCCGCGTTCGGCCGTGCCGAGTTTCGCGGAATCGGTAGCCGGACTCAGGTAGATCACCGCTTCGCGTACAGTAGTAGCTCGGTCAGCAGCGAAGAGCGGCGCCTGCAGAAGCAGAATGGCGAGTATCCAGCGATGCATGCAATCTCCTTCGGATGTTTCGTCCCCTGCGGGACTCAGTCGCAAGCGTCTGTACCGCGGTTGCGGGTCATAGTTCCATCGGGGACTCTGGGCGTATCTCCGCCAGAGTTTCCGGCGCGATATTGCCACCGCTGATGACCGCTACGTTGACCTTCGTTTCAGGGAGTTCATCTCCGTGGAACAGGAATCCTGCGGTGGCTACGGCGCCGCTGGGCTCAGCAATGGTCTTTTCGTTAGATGCGAGCTGCCGCATGGCTTCGTATATCTCTGATTCGGAGACGGTGATAATGTCGTCCACATAGCGGCGGATGTGTTCAAAATTGATTTCGCCGATGCTTTGGGTACGGAGGCCGTCCGCCGCGGTGCGCGCAACCTGTTCGGCTGGGAGCTGAACGAGCTTTCCGGTTTTCAGGCTGGCGTGAGCGTCGGCGGCAAGTTCAGGTTCGACTCCGATCACCTTGATCTTTGAGTTCACCTGTTTGATGCAGGCGGCAATACCGCTGATCAGGCCCCCACCACCGACCGGAGCGATCACGGTTTCGACCTCGGGCAGCTGGGCCAGTATTTCGAGGGCGATGGTTCCTTGTCCTGCGATGATCTTTTCATCGTTATAGGGGGGAACAATGACATACCCATGCAGCGAGGCGAGTTCCTCCGCTTTAGCTTTCCGCTCGTCACTACCAGGACCAACCAGGACCAATTCCGCGCCCATCGAGGCAGTGGCCTCTTGTTTGATCGCAGGGGCACTCGCCGGCATAACAACTACAGCTTTAACCCCCAGTGCGCGTGCGGCGTAGGCGACGCCCTGAGCGTGGTTGCCGCTGGAGTAGGTGATGACTCCACGGCTGCCTTGTTCATCGGAGAGCGAAACAATTTTGTTGTAGGCTCCGCGCAACTTGAATGCGCCTATCGGCTGCAGATTTTCGGTCTTGAGGAAGAGGCGACAATGATCGCGTCGTCCGTTCGTTTGCCGGAGGTGAGAGTCGACCAGCGGAGTACGGACGGTCACGCCGCGAAGGCGTGATTGGGCAAGCTTGATGTCGTCAAGGGTAACGATGGGAGTTCTCCGTAAGCTGTTCCTAAGGGGTGCCCCTGCCGAGTTTGCGAATGCAGGGGTCGTTCGACTGCTCCGCTCAGGATGACATCAGTTTCAGCTTGTCGATGCGGAACGGCATTCGCACTAAATCTCCAAGATGACCGGCATAATCAGAGGCCGGCGTTGCGTCTGCTTGGAAATGTAGCGCTTCAAGTCGGCGCGAATTTTCTCCTTGATAACGCCGTAGTCTGCCTTTTCTTCGTCGCTCGAAATGTCGAGCGTCTGCATAACGGTCTGGCGCGCACCGTCCATAAATCCATTTTCGCCGGCGGCAAAGCCGCGGGTCACGATCTCCGGGCTGGTCTCCACGCGGCCGGTCAGCTTATTGATGGCGATGATCGGCAGAACGATTCCGTCCTCACTGAGATGGCGGCGATCCTTGATGACCAGGTCTTCGACTACATCGGTGCGCGAGCCGGAATCGATACATACGCGGCCAACGTTGACCCGGCCTGTCTTGCGGGCGCCGAGTTCGTCGAATTCGAGGATGTCGCCGCTCTCGATCAAGATGACGCTACCGACCGACCCGCGCATAGCCGCGGCCATCTCCGCGTGGAGTTTGAGCTGGCGATACTCGCCGTGCACTGGAATGAAATACTTCGGTTTTACAAGGTTGATGATCAACTTCAGTTCTTCCTGGCTGGCATGACCACTCACATGGACAGGCGGTGAGGAGCCATCTTCATAGATGACGTGCGCCTCGCGACGGAAGAGGTGGTCGATCATGCGATAGATCGTCTTCTCGTTTCCCGGGATGATGCGCGACGAGAGTACGACCGTGTCGCCCTTCTCGATCTTGGCGTGCTTGTGATTGTCGACCGCGGCTCGGGACAACGCCGACATCGGCTCGCCCTGGGTGCCGCTGATCAGAACGCAAGTCTTTTCAGGAGCGAAGTTCTTTATCTCCCCGGGATGGATGAGCAGACCGTTGGGAATCTCTACGTAGCCGAGATCCTCGGCAATTTCCGCTGAGCTGATCATCGAGCGCCCGATGAAGGCGACTTTGCGGCCGTGTTCGTAGGCCAGCTCGACGGCCAGCTTGATGCGGTGAATGGACGAGGAGAAGCAGGAGATGAACAGGCGGCGTTGCGTCCGCGCGAACACCTCATCGAACTTGCGGCGGACGGCACGTTCGCTGGGGGTATAACCCTTGCGCTCGACGTTCGTGGAGTCCTGGAACAGAGCCAGAACGCCTTCTTTGCCATATTCGGCAAAGGAATGCAGGTCGAACAACTTGTTGTCCGTCGGCGTAGGATCGACCTTGAAATCGCCAGTGTGCATGACCACGCCGAGCGGCGTATGGATGGCAAGCGCGACGCAGTCGACCAGGCTGTGCGTCACCTGAATCGGATGGATGGTGAACGGACCCACGCGGAAGCGTTCTCCGGCGCGGATTTCGCGGAGGTCAGCGCTATCGAGGAGTTCGTGTTCTTCGAGTTTGTCCTCGACGTACGCGAGGGTGAACTCCGTGCCCCAGACGGGAACGTTCAATTCCGACAAGATCCAGGGAAGAGCGCCAATGTGATCTTCATGACCGTGCGTAAGGATGATGGCGCGGATGTGCTCGCGATTCTCGATGAGGTAGGAGATGTCGGGTACGACGATGTCCACGCCCAACAGTTCGGACTCGGGGAACATCAAGCCGGCATCAATGACGAGGATGTCGTCCCCCCAGCGCACGGCCATACAGTTCATACCGAACTCGCCGAGGCCGCCGAGAGGGACGATGTGAAGCTTTCCGGTGGGCATGTGGAAGCTCTGATGCTAGCACAGGATGGGCGCGCGGCTTCAGGTGCCCAGAAACAGCGGCAGGGTCCAGGCTTCAGCGCCTCGTCTGTCCGCGCCCATGGTGGCGGGTTTCTCGTTTTCAGCTTGGGTCCGGCTGCCCTTTCTGCACTGGTATCGCCATTTCATATAGGCTAACGTGGAGAGAGCGATGGCAGTGCAGTCCAATGAAACATGGCTCACGCGCAGGGTAGAAGGGGCGTTGCGGAAGGGCTTTACGCGTGCCTATGAGACAGTGAAAGTCGAGCCATCCAAATACCTGCTGCAACTGCGGGCGGCGCATGGGTTGCCAATCAGCTCTCTTCAGGGTGTCTACTCGCTGGATCCGGGGCTGCTGGATGACATTTCCGATCAGACCATCCGGGCCGCTACAAAAATCGCAGCTGTGGAAGGCGCGGGGCTGGGTCTGGCCGGACTGATCACATTAATTCCTGACCTCAGTATCCTGGCAGCCATTACGTTGCGTACCGTTCAGAAACTCAGCTTGCTCTATGGGTTTGAATACAACACAGACCAGGAAGTCAGCGAGCTTTGGATTGCTGCGGCCACAGCAGCAGGCGTAGATATCAGCCGCGAGCTGCTGGAGAAAGAGGTGGTCAATCGCTTCGTGCCGAAAGTCATCCAGCGCATTGCCGCAAAGGCCAGTACCGAAGTGGTGGAGAAGTGGGCAGGGCGGCTGATTCCGGTGGCAAGCTCCGTCATTGGAGCAGGGTTGAACTACTACTTTGTGAAGACCTGGGGAGAGCGCGCGCAGGCGCACTTCCGAGCCAAGCACGTGGCTTTTCGACGACACATGATCGCGGCGCAGGCGACGATCACCTTGCCGGCTCCGGACCTGGAACCGTAGCGAGCTCTCCTCTAGACAGCACGATTATTGGTGAATCCGGAGTGCGCTCCGGCAGCAGCATCTTCGGCCGGATAGTCGAATTGAGCGAAGGCTGCGATAGTCGGCGGGTTCTCCCGTTCCCAGGCGATGGTGCGGTGAATGGCGTCGTTCAAAGGAATGGGGTCTGCGTAGCCCAGTTCGTTACGAATGCGCGCGGAAGTGGCGGCCCAATGCTGATCTGCGTTCCCCGGCCGCAACAGGTGACGCGGGGTCTGCTCTTCCGGCAGCACCAGGAAGGAACCCTCCCAGTCCATTGCGGCGGTTATCTTCTGAGCCCATTCCAGTTCGCTGAATGCGGGTTCCTCGCACACGTTGTAGATGCGTCCGGCCGCACGCTCGTCGGTTGCGGCCAAGGCAATCGCGGCGGCTACGTTCTCGACGTACCCGCGAGGCGAGCGCCAGGCAGCGAGCTTTTGCGGAAAAATGATGTGCGGACGGCGGTCGAGCACACGCTTGATTATCGGATAGAAGCGATGCAAGGGATCTCCAGGCCCATAAACCATCGGCAGGCGGAGTACCGTGCCGGGTAGTTGAGGATTACTCATGATCACCCGTTCGGCGGGGATTTTGTCGTAATCGTCAGTCGCCCAGGAGAAGATCTTGCGCATGACTTGCAAGGTTTCTGGCGGGTAGGGATGCAGAGCTCGCCGGAGTTCGGAGTCTTCGGTGAGCGGGACCTGCTGCAGTGGGGCGTCTTCCATGCCTTGGGAAATGGAGATCGCACGGTAGACGTCGATGCTGCTCAGCATGACAACTCGTGCGGCGCGTCCGTGAAAGAAGCTGACGAGTTGCTCGGCCTGTTGGCCAGAGCTGATCACGAAATCGACGACGACATCGGGAGAGAAGCGATTCAGTTGCTCGCGGCTTGCGCCAAGCTGGTTGCGGTCGCCGCGAATCTCCTGCAGGCCGGCGGCTGGTCGGTTCGAGGCGCGATGAAAGAGTGCGACGGTATGGCCACTCTGAGTTAAAAGCTTGGCGGTGAAATGCCCGATGAATCCATTACCGCCGATCAGGAGAATTCTCACAGCTACTTTTCACGCGCAATGACGAAATCAGGCGCCCAGAGAAGGGCACGTTTGATTTCTGAATCCGGGAAGGTGCAAATAGCCTTGCGGGCGGATTCGGCGTATTGCGCAGCGCAAGCGTTGGCTGCGTCGAGCGAGCCATATCGGTTGAGAATTTCGAGAATGTCGGCATGAGTCACGCCATTGAAGGCGCGCTCGCGAAGGATGACTTCGATTTTCTTTCGTTCGTCCGATGTACACCGCTCCAATGCGTGAATCGCCGCCATTGTGACTTTGCCTTCGCGCAGATCGCTGCCAACCGGCTTACCAAGCACGCTTTCGGATGCGGTCAGATCGAGGACATCGTCAACGATCTGGAAAGCCATGCCCAGGTCGCGACCGTATTGACCGAGGCTAGTCTCCTGCTCGGGGCTGGCGCCGCCCAGGATCGCGCCCAATCGCATGCAGACCGAGAACAGGCACGCGGTTTTGCGGAAGATCAGGTCGAAGTGTTCCTGGAGGGAAATCAGTTTGCCGAGGCGCTCCATCTGGAGCAGTTCGCCCTCGACCATCTGCTGAGTGAGCTCGATGAGCGCGTCAAGGATGCGGAAATTGCGCTCCTGGACGGCGATCTTGAAAGCCTGCATGTAGAGCCAATCTCCGGCGAGCACGCACTTGGAGTTGCCCCACTGGGTGTTAGCGGCGGGACGGCCGCGGCGGGTCTTGGCTTCGTCGATGATGTCGTCGTGGACCAGCGTCGCAGTGTGGATGATCTCAACGACCGCGCCAAGGCGAACGGCGCCGCGTCCTTCGTAATTGAACAACTTGGACGAGAGCAGCAGTAAAGCTGGGCGAATACGTTTACCGCCACCGCCACGCAGGTATTCGCCAATCTCGGTGATGGCGGCGACATTCGACACGGTGTCACGACCGAACTCGCGCTCGATGGCGGCGAGATCGTCGCGCAGCAGTTCGAAGATCTCTTTCCCGTTGATGGTGGCCGGGCTGCTCATTGTGCTGTCACCATTGAGGCACGGAGACGCGGTGATGAACTGAGAAAAAAACCTGCTTTTCCGGATGCCTCTCCAGTGAACATTAGGTTGTCCGATAATTCGTGAACTGCATGTCGATGCCAAAATCCTGCTGGCGAAGCACGGCGATGATTTCCTGAAGCGTGTCGCGGTCTTTGCCGCTGACACGGACCAAGTCGCCCTGAATCGATGCCTGAACTTTTTTCTTCGAGTTCTTAATGAGCTTTACGATGTCGCGGGCTTTCTCGATCGGGATGCCCTGCTGAAGGGAAATCTTCTGGCGCACAGTTGACCCGGCGGCGGGCTCGATTGCGCTGTACGTCAGACCCTTCAGAGGTACACCGCGTTTCACTAGCTTGCCTTGGAACACGTCGTTGACTGCCTTCAGCTTGAAGTCGTCAACCGAGGACAGCACGATAGCGTCCTTGCCTTCAAGGGCGATGTTGGACTTGGAATCCTTGAGGTCGTAACGCGTGTGAATTTCTTTCAGCGCCTGCTGAATGGCGTTGTTGACTTCCTGCAGGTCGATTTTGCTGACGATGTCGAAACTATTCTCTGGCATAGAGTTGGCAATGAATAAGATTAACGTGACTGAGCAGAAGATGCACGCTAAATGGCGTTCACCTTCTTGGGAAGCGAAAAGAACCGGTTGAAATTTTCAGTTGTTTTGAAACCAATGTCCTCGCTGGACAGGCCGCGCAGCGCGCCGATTTGGCGGGCGGTTTCCACCACGAATGCCGGTTCGTTGCGCTTGCCGCGATGTGGAATGGGAGCAAGGTATGGACAGTCGGTTTCGATCAGCATGCGATCAAGCGGGACCGCGAGGGCGGCATCCCGGATGTGCTGCGCTTTCGGAAACGTAACATTACCGGCAAAGGAGATCATGAAGCCCATGTCCAGGGCGCGGCTGGCGTGATCGATGGTGCCGGTGAAGCAATGGAGGACACCACCGAGTCCGCTTCCTGACCATTGGTCCTTGATGATGGAAAGGCAGTCGTCCCAAGCGTTCTCGCTATTGTCGGACGGGCGGCAGTGAATGACGATGGGGAGGTTTGCGGCGCGGGCGAGTTCGAGTTGCCGGAGGAAAACTTGCTTTTGAACGTCGCGGGGAGAATAGTCGTAAAAATAATCAAGGCCAATTTCGCCCCAGGCGATGATCTTCGGATGTTTGGCGAGACAAGCCATTTCCTCAAAGGCAGCATCATTCGCCAGTTCGGCTTCGTGCGGGTGAATCCCGGTAGTGGCGTACATGAACTCGTGCTGTTCCGCCAATTTGACGGCGCAATCGAGGGAGCCGGGACCGTCGCCGTTGCCAATGGCGACGATGGATTCGACACCAGCCTCGCTCGCACGGGCAATTACCTGCTCGCGATCCGCGTCGAACTTATGGCCGTCGAGGTGGGCGTGAGAGTCGATGTACATAGAAGGTCTTTACCGGCCAGCGAGGACCCACGTCCTCCTACTCTCTTCGGCGCGCGATGGCGCCCGCGCACTATTTCAACCTTGTCCCCACCGGCACGTCTTCCAAAAAGCTGCAGAGTACGGCCTTGCCTCCTTCGGGAGAGGCGGCCACGATCATCCCGTTGGATTCCAGGCCACGCAGTTTGCGCGGAGCGAGATTCACAACAATAACGACCTTGCGACCGATGAGTGTTTCTGGGGCGTAGGATTCGGCAATTCCTGCAACGACTTGGCGAGTCTCGGTACCGAGGTCGACTTCGAGGCGGAGTAGTTTGTCAGCGCCTTTCACTTTCTCGGCAACCTTGACTTGGCCGACGCGCAGTTCAACCTTCGCGAAGTCGTCAATTGTGATTTTTCCATCCGGGGTCGCGGCCGCAGGCTTCGGTGGTGGCGCAGCGGTTTGCTGAGCGGGCGCTGCGGGTTGGGCCTGTGTCGCCGGAGCCGGTTCTTGCGTCGGCGGCGGTGCCGTCGGGACGCCAGCCCGTTGCTGATCTTCCATGTTTTGCATCCTTTCAATCGCCGATTTGTCGGCGCGCGGGAATACGGGTTCGACGGCGCCCAGCTTCGTGCCGAGCTTGAGCTGTCCCCATTGCAGGTCGGACAGCGGGAACTTCTTGATGTCGCCAAGGCCGAGTTGCGACCAGATGCGCGCGGTTGAGTCCGGAATGATGGGGTGAACGAGCGCGGTCACGATGCGCAACGCTTCGGCGCTGGTGTAGAGGATAGTGCCGAGGCGGGAGCGGCTCATTTCGTCCTGCTGCTCGCCCAGGGTCCAGGGTTCGGTATCGACAATGTATTTGTTAACGGCCGCTACCAGCGACCACGCTGATTCGAGGGCACGGGAGAAGTGGTACTGGTCGACCAGGGAGCTGTAGTCGCCAATGGTTTTGCGCGCAACCTGCGCGATCTCATCATCAGCGGCAGTGCGGGCCGCGGTGTGGGAAGGGTAGGGCACTTCGCCGCGGAAATAGCGAGAGATCATGGTCAGCGTACGGCTGGCGAGATTCCCGAGGCCGTTCGCGAGATCGGCATTGTAGCGCTGTACCAGAGCGTCAAACGAGAACGAACCATCCTGGCCGAAAACGACTTCGCGCAACAAGAAATAGCGCAGTGCGTCGTTACCGAGCGTGTCGAGAATGGTTTCGCTGCGGACGATGTTGCCGCGCGACTTCGACATCTTGTTCTCTTCGAACAGCAGCCAGCCATGCGCGAGGATGCTCTTCGGAAGAGGCAGTCCCGCGGCCATCAGGAACGCCGGCCAGTAGACACAGTGGAAGCGCACGATTTCTTTGCCGATCATGTGGAGGTCGGCGGGCCAGTATCTCTCGAATTTGCTGGTGTCGTCGGACCCGTAGCCGAGCGCGGTAATGTAGTTGGACAGCGCGTCCAGCCAGACATAGATCACGTGGCCCGGATCGTCGGGCACCGGAATGCCCCACTTGAACGTCGAGCGACTGACAGACAAGTCTCGAAGGCCGCTACGTACGAATGACATGACTTCGTTGCGCCGCGTCTCGGGACGAATGAAGTCCGGTTGCTCGGTGTACAGGCGCAGCAATTTGTCTTCGAAGGCGGAGAGCTTGAAAAAATAGTTCTCCTCGTGAACGGCTTCCGTGGGGCGACCGCATTCGGGGCAAGGAGCGCCCGGGCCGACAGCATCGACGTAAAGTTCGTCGTAAACGCAGTATTGGCCGGAGTAGGAGCCTTTATAGATGTAGCCGTTCTCTCGAAGCCTGCGCCAGAGCGCCTGGACGCCGCGCTTATGACGGTCGCTGGTCGTACGAATGAAATCGTCGTAGGTGATGCCCATCCGGTCCCAGCTGGCGCGGAACTGACCGGAAACCTCGTCGGCGAACTGCTGCGGACTCTTGCCAGTACCTTGGGTGGAGCGCTCGATTTTTTGACCGTGCTCATCGGTGCCCGTGAGGAAGAACGTGTCTGAGCCGAGCATGCGCTGGCGCCGGGCAATAGCATCGCAGGCCAGCGTGGTGTAGGCATGCCCAATGTGGGGCCTCGCGTTCACGTAGTAAATCGGCGTCGTGATGTAGAACTTCTTGCTCATAAATGTTTAGCCACAGAGGGAAGAGAGGTCACGGAGGGGAGATCAACTCTCTCCTGTGCGAACGCTCGTGTCCTCTGTGGTTTTATTGTTTTCGTCAGAAAGGTAGACCTGTACGGCCTCCTGCATGACCGCCTTCAACGGCACGTGGTGCTCGGCGGCGATGCGCCGGCAATCTTCGTATTCGGGAGCATAGTTGCTGATGTGGCCGTTTAATCCGGCGACCTTGATTCGTACGTCTCCCCAGCGAGTCGACACCGAAACGAATTTGCGTTGAAGAACTTGGCGGGTCTCATCACGCCGGCGAATACCCAACGTAGTGGTCTCGGCAAAGATCAACTCGGCGAATTTCGGCGCCTGTTCGGGTGCACAGAGCACGGTCAGAAGCATGCCAGGGCGGTTCTTCTTCATCTGGACGGGAACGCCGAACGCATCCAGTACGCCCTCTTCAAACAGCCGGTCGATCACGTAGCCGAAAACTTGTGGATTCAGGTCGTCAAGGTTCGCTTCCAGAACGGTAACGATATCGTGTGCGGTGGCCGCGGGCTGAGACTCACCAACAGTGAGTCGAAGTACGTTGGCTGCCCGCGGGAAGTCGCGGGTTCCGGCTCCATATCCGACCTTCTGAATGGACATCGCCGGAAAAGGAGCAAAACGCGAGATGATGACCTTTACGATCGCGGCACCGGTGGGCGTGACCAGTTCGACGTTTAGACCCGAAGAGTAAACGGGCGCGCCTTTGAGTAACTCCACGGTGGCAGGAGCGGGCACCGGAAAACGGCCGTGTGCACACTCCACAGATCCCCCGCCAACGTTTAGCGGGGAGCAGGTCCACTCGTCGACGCCGAGAGCCTCGGCGCCGACGGCTGCGCAGGTGATATCGACCAAGGCGTCGACGGCCCCGACTTCGTGGAAGTGGATCGAGTCGACGTCCACGTTATGAATTTTGGACTCGGCCGCGCCCAGTTCCTCGAAGATTTTGATGGCGGTCCCTTTGGCGGTAGCACTGATCGGGGCGGCCCCGATGATCCCCTTGATCTGCGTCAGGCTGCGGCCGTGTTCGTGCGGGTGGGAGTGCGCAGGCGAGGGTGTCGCCACGGTGTTGTGGCTGTGGCCGTGCTCGTGATGATGATGATGGTGATCGTGCTCCAGGTCGTGCTTGTGCCCTTGCTGCTCCCAGTAGACCTCTCGAGGAAGTTCCTTCTCGCCGTTCACCAGCACGTCGAGTTTGGTCGCAGTGATTCCGCTGCGGTTGACGCGGGAGATTTCCAGGCGTGCGCCGATGTTCAGGGCTCTGACCGTATCCTCAAAAAGGCGGGCGGGCACACCGGCATCGAGCAGCGCGCCGAGGAACATATCGCCGCTGATACCGGAAAAACAATCGAGGTAGGCGATCCGCATGTGGTCGTCGGTCTTTGATGGCAAGGCAGTTGTATTAATAACGCGCGTGTCTTCGGGCCTGCAGAGAACGGATTCACCCCAAAGAACACGAAGGTTCACAAAAGAACCCTGCCGCTACACACACAAGGTGTGTGGAAATCTTCATCATAGGGAAGCGGCGAATGGCCGTCAAACTTCCCCAGCCGCGTCGGTCAGCACGGAAGTTTACGGCTGTTGCGGAGCAGGCGACGTGGGAGCAGACGGTACGATGTCTCCGACTCCGACAATCTTCACATCGGTGCGGAACTTTTTGTAGTCGCTGTAATGTAGGTCCTCTTCGACGTTCAGCTTAGCCAGCAAAGCCAGCCTGGCGTTCACTTTCACCTCAATATGCTTGGGTAGCCAGACTTCGTTGTTAACCCGGGTGGTCTCGATCAGGACCCTGGATCCCTTGTGGATGCGAGCGAGAAACAGACCCCAGGAGACGGTATCGATGCAAGTAGCGTCGAGCTTGATCCACTGGGTATCGGCTTGGTCAATCCAGACCCGGAAGCGAAATTTAGGCAGCAGTTTGGCTTCTTTCATGTGGGGCTGGAATCCGGGCCTTGGTTCGCCGTCGATAACATAGGTAGGGCGGCCGTTAATCTGGTCAATGCCCACCAAACGGAAGTTGTAGGCATCAGCAACTTCGAGCACAAACTTGCGGCCATCCTCACGTTCCTTTTCTTCTTTTGCCAGGCGTTTTCTGCGGTCCTGCTCGGATTCGTCCTTCCGCTTGTCAATGAGCTTCTGGATTTTCTCGTCTTCTTTCCTGGCGTCCTTCGCCGACAATGGCTGATCATTCTTGGCGATCAGGCGTTCCACCTCTTCGCCGTAGATCATCAAGACCTCATAGGTCTTGGTTTCCGTGGACTTCACCTGGCCATTGTTGTCGAGCTTCCGCTCCTCCTGCCGTTGAATGTAGGTGTAGTCGTGCGACCGCTTCTCATTTTCAAGATCGTGATCGGCTACGTGTCGCATCAGCTCGCGAATCTGCTCCTGAGATAACGCACCGGGTTTGAGGTCGGGACCGGAGGCAGTCGGACTCCCGTGGCTTTCCGGCTGAGCAGTAGAGATTGTTATGTCTTGCGGGGATTCTTGCGCAACAACCGCGAGCGCAAAAGTAATCAGGAGAAGGATGGCTACGGCTAATGTGCTGCGCTGTCGCATACGAACTAACAACCCTGGCATGAAGGAAAAGACGCGGCCCATGGGGAATTCGATTTAGGTTTTTTCTGCTCTTCCCAGGCAGCCGGCGCGAAAGGAGCGATCGTCGAGCCGGTGAAGCCGCTTCTCCATCCCGGGCTTCAGCAGTCGAAAGTGGGGGATGGTAAACAGATATTCTGCGATGAACCAGACCGGCTGGTCGGTAATCATCCAGTTCAAACGATCGAAACGGGCGAGATTCACGGGCCGGGAAAATGTGCGTAGCGAGCGCTCGCGACGGAGATTGAAATAGCCCTCGAAATAACTCATAGCCAGCTCGCGTAGCGAGCGGTAGACCGGTTCGCGATAACGGCAGCCAGTGTAGTTCGATTTAGCAATGGAGCCCCAGTGGCCATGCGATTTGAAGATCGCAACCACGTGATCGGTATCGGCTTCAGCTTCCAGGTCAAAGATAAGGGGCGGATAGCCGATCGCACGCAGGGCGGCAGCGGCAAAAATAGCGCCTTCGAGGCAATGCGAGGTTTGCTCCCTCAGAACCCTTCGTGGCGACCAGGCCGTATCGGCGAGATGGTAAGGCATATCGTCGAGAAACTGCTGGATCCCATGTGGGTCCTTGAGGCCGAGCAGTTTCCGAAGCTCTTTCGGAGTAAAGCCGAGATGGTTGTCCATTTTGGGCAGGGAACAATGCAGTGTACCGCAAACAGGTATCGGGCTAGAGCTACTAGCTGCTAGCAAGCCGATCCACAAACTCTGGCTTTTTTCGCCTCAATCACCGCTGAGCGAACACTTCTCCGAGTTCGGCAGGATTGTCCACAACCACGTCTGGAGGAGCCAGTTCCAGAGTACGAGGCGCGAATCCGTAGGTGACGCCGCAAGTCCATAGCTCCGCATTGCGGCCGGTGAGTACATCGATGGACGAATCGCCGATGATAATGGCCTCGTCGGCCCGGGTACCACTTTCCTCGAGCAAAGTGTGAACTCCCAAAGGGTCCGGTTTCTTGGTATGGAAACTGTTGCCGCCGTAGACGCGGAAAAAGAAGTCTCCCAGGCCGAGGTGGTCGAGAATGGCGCGGGAGGGATTTACGGGCTTGTTGGACAACACGGCCATGCGCTTTTCGGTGCCGTCGTGGGCTGCCCGAATGGCCTCCAGGGAGGAAACGACTCCGTCATATATGTGGGTGTTGTCCAGCTTGTGAACGCGATAGTAGGACAGAAAGTATTCCAAGGCCTCTTGGACGAAGCGCTCGTCGTCGGGATCACCGAGGGCGCGGCGAACAAGCATGGGAGCACCATCTCCGACGTAGCTGGCAATGACACTCTCCGGCAACTCGGGCCGATGAAAGTGATGGAGCATGGCATTGACGGAATGCACCAGGTCGAGGCGCGAGTCGACCAGGGTACCGTCAAGGTCGAAAATGAGCAGCTTTAACGCCTTGGGATCGAACTGGCGGTTGAACCGGATCATGTAGGTTTGATTGTGCTCATAGGCCTTGCGACTCCTCAAGCACCCGTGGATTCCAGTATATTCGGAACCGCAGACTCGATTTACAATGCCACTGGGTGGCGGGAACCGGTACTTACGAGGACAGGATGGCTACTACGAAAGTCGGACCCAAGGGGCCGCGAGCGGCTGTAGCAGAAAGGAACGATAAGACCTACGAAGGTCTCACCCGCGAGCAACTGATCCAGGCATACCGCCTGATGTACCTGTCCCGGAAGCTGGATGACCGCGAAATCCTGCTAAAGCGCCAGCAAAAGATTTTCTTTCAGATTTCCGGCGCAGGGCACGAGGCGATCGGGGTTGCGGCCGGTTACGCTCTGCGGCCTGCATACGACTGGTTCTACCCGTACTATCGCGACCGGGCGCTGTGCCTTACTCTCGGTGCCACTCCATACCAAATGCTGCTGCAAGCGGTGGGTGCGGCCGACGACCCGGCTTCGGGCGGCCGGCAAATGCCCTCCCATTGGGGCTATAAGGCCTTGAATGTGGTCACCCAGTCGTCCCCCACCGGGAGCCAGATTTTGCAGGCGGTTGGGTGTGCAGAGGCGGGCCGATACTTCAGCCGGCATCCCAATGCGTCCCAGAAGGCGGCGGGCGATTACCGCCAGTTTAAGGACGTTGCTTTCCATGCTGACGAGGTGACTTACGTCTCGTTGGGTGACGGAGCCAGCAGCGAGGGCGAGTTCTGGGAAGCGATGAACAGTGCCTCAACCCTGAAATTGCCGGTGCTGTTCATGGTGGAGGACAACGGCTACGCGATCTCGGTACCGGTCGAGGTGCAGACGCCGGGAGCGAATATCTCCCGTCTGGTGCGGAACTTTCCAGATTTCCATTTTGAAGAAGTGGACGGCACGGACGTGGTGGCCAGTTATGCGGCCGTGCAACGGGCGGTCAACCATATCCGCGGAGGGCATGGCCCGGCATTTGTCCACGCACACGTAATTCGGCCCTACTCGCACTCCTTGTCGGATGACGAGCGACTGTATCGCCCCGAAAGCGAGCGTCAGCAGGATGCGGCGCGCGACCCGATTTCGCGAACTGCCCGGTTCCTTATCTCGGAAGGAATTTTGGAAGAGCAGGAAATCCGGGCCTTAGAAAAGGAAATCGACCAGGAGGTGCAGGAGGCCACCGACCGGGCCTTGGCGGCTGCGCCGCCGTTGCCGGATACGGTTGCGCAATTCGTGTACTCGCCTGACCTGGATCCCACGTCAGCTGCTTTCGAAACTCAGCCTGCACCGCCTCCGGTCGTGGAGGATGGTAAGAAACCTCCCGCGCCGAAAACGATGGCGGACTTGATCACTGCGACGCTCAGGGACGAGATGCGGCGTGACGAACGTATCGTCATCTTCGGCGAAGATGTAGCCGATTGCAGCCGCGAACAATATCTGCAGCAGAAATTGATCAAGGGCAAGGGCGGGGTTTTCAAGCTGACCGCCGGGTTGCAGTGCGAGTATGGGGCGGATCGTGTTTTCAATTCGCCATTGGCCGAGGCGAATATCGTTGGCCGGGCTACGGGTATGGCTACCCGGGGCCTGAAGCCGGTGGTCGAAATTCAATTCTTTGACTACATCTGGCCGGCGATGATGCAGTTGCGAGATGAACTTCCGATCATCCGGTGGCGGTCGAACAACGCCTTTTCCGCTCCCGCGGTCATTCGGGTAGCGATCGGAGGATATCTTACCGGCGGCGCGATTTATCACTCGCAATGCGGCGAAAGCATATTCACGCACATTCCCGGTCTCAGGGTGGTTTTTCCCTCCAACGCGCTGGATGCAGCCGGATTATTGCGTACGGCGATCCGGTCGGATGATCCTGTTCTGTTTTTAGAACATAAGCGCCTCTACCGGGAAACCTATGGGCGGGCCCCCTATCCCGGACCGGAGTACATGATTCCGTTTGGAAAGGCGAGGATCGTCAATCCGGGGCTGCACCTCACGGTGGTCACCTATGGCGCGGTCGTTCCGCGGGCATTGCAGGCGGCGCAAAAGCTACAACGAGAGCAGCACATCACGGTCGAACTGATCGATCTGCGAACCCTAAGCCCATATGATTGGGAGACGATTGCTGCATCGGTCAAGAAGACGAACCGTGTGCTGGTAGCGTATGAAGACTCGCTAAGCTGGGGATATGGCGCCGAAATCGCTGCCCGAATCGCCGATGAGTTGTTTGACAGTCTGGATGCACCGGTGCGCCGAGTCGCCGCGAAGGACACTTTTGTGGCTTATCAACCGCTTCTAGAGGACGCCATCCTGCCCCAGTCGGCTGATCTGTATCGCGCGATGAAACAGCTCGCGGAATACTGATGTGCGGCGAGTCCGCCTCCTCAGCACTTGTCAATTGTCCAGAAGCCTACCGCCTCATACCCAAGCTGTAGTAAGCGATTGCGGGGATCGTGTCTCTTGCCGCAGTTCGGACAAGGGAGATACGACCGAATATGGCCGCCATGTTGATCATAGTCGCGCGAAACTGAGAAGGTAGTTCCGCAACTGCATGGGACCAAGAACATCGCGAGCCGAGGCTGGTCTTCCGTAGCGGTGGATTTGCGTTTCCTGGCCACGTTAATCATCTTACAGAACTGTCTACCATCTCGCTGAGACTGCCCTCCTGGCCACACGCGCATTCGATTTGCTAATCAGTCGGTCAGAAAATGCATGGGTCCGTGGTGTTCAACTGAAGGTAGGGAGATGGATCAAATCGTTCTGGGGAACGGATTCGAGAGGTTGTCCAGCTTTGCGCCAAGCGGTGAGGCCGCCTACGATCACGAACGCATTGAATCCTTGTTGCCGCAGTAGGTGCGCCACCCGGGCGCTCGTGGCTTCCCGTGCTCAAGTGCAATAGACATAAATATCTTTGTCCCGCGGCAGAGACTTGATTTCCTCCCTGAGGCGGTTTGGTTCGAAACGGATGGAGCCTTGGATTCGCGCGGCTCCCGCATCGTAGTAGCCATGGCTGCGAACATCGATCACCACGGCACCCTCGGGGTCCTCCGAAGTTAACCTACGAGCCACTTCGGCTACCTGTACCCGCGGCACCACGCGGTAAACACGGTGTTTACTGAAGATCCATAAGCGGTAAGCAACATAGGCAATCAGGGCGAGCGCGATCCCATATTCGACGACCCGGCCTGCCGCCTGGAATCCGTGAACGATAGAGGCGACGAAGTCGCGTAACATGTACCCCAAAGCTCCGTACGCCAGTACGTAAAACGACGCGCCTGCGAGATCGAAAAATAGGAATTGACGGTACGGCATCTTCATACTGCCAGCTAATGGCGGCGCCATGGTGTTAATGCCAGGAATGAACTTCGCCAGTAGAAGGGTCGTCCGCCCGCGCTTATAGAACGATTCAGCAGATCGCAGAATGCAGGTTTCCGGATTAACCGAGAGCTTGCAAAGAAAGCCAAGCAGGGCCCAACCGCTCTTGCGTCCGAAACCGAAGAGTAACGAGTCCCCACATGCCATTGCCGCAATACCAACCAGAAACACACCTGGGGCACTCAGGGTGTGTGAGGCGACGGCGGCTCCTCCGGCCACAAATGCCAACGCCGCCGGCATCGGCATTCCAATCGACTCAGCCAGGGCAATCAAAAAGATCGCAAGGTATCCATGGCGCGAGATGAGGTCAACAAGGTCGTGCATGCGATAGTTGGTCGGTTAGGGTGATTGGATTAGCGGCCCCGGCTTACAGATTCAGGGTAGGCGGTCAGAGTTTAATTTTTCGACAGCCTGATGATATTCCGGCAACGGGCAGTGTGCGACAAGAGTTGTCGCGAGCCTGTTTGGGAATGCCGAACGTGTTGGGAATCTCAAACTGAGACTCTGGTTTTGTTCTGAAATCAGAACAAGTTAAGACTTGCATCTGTGTATAATTCCGGCCGATGTGAGTTCCTGCAGCCAAACAGTTAGCTCGCATCGACACAAGGAGACGACCCATGAAGAACGTGATTCGGCTTGTGGTCCTTGTTCTTGGACTAGCAACCGCGTACGTGGCCATGGCAACACCGGTGACGCCTGCTCCCGATGGTGGACCGATGCCGCTGTGCCGCCCTAATCATCCGTGCGGATATTAAGAGGTGATTGAGGGAAAACCTCAGCAACCCTTCCCCCCATGGGATTACAAGTTTTGGGCTGACGACAATTCGTCAGCCTTTTATTTTTTGGAGCAGTTTAAAGCTTTGGACAGTCAAATTGGCGTGCAGCTCTGGACGCGGACTTGCCTTGAGTCTTTCCCAACCGTCCATCTCCATTTTCACAGATGATGATCCGGTCTTTCGATTGTTCTGCGATTCTGTTTGACCTGGATGGCGTGCTGGTAGATTCGACGCGATCGGTCGATCGTCAATGGCGTCGCTGGGCAGTCGAAGTGAGGGCCGATCCCGACGAAGTGGTGCGGATTGCACACGGGGTCCGCACAATCGAAGTCGTCCGCCAGATTGCACCGCACCTGGAGGCCGAGGCGGAGGTCATGCGCATTGAAATGCGTGAAGCTGAGGATGAAGAGGGCGTCGATGTCATGCCCGGTGCCTCGGATCTGATAAACAGGCTCGATGCTCATCGCTGGGCAGTCGTCACTTCCGGCACAAGGTACCTGGCAAAAGCTCGTCTACGGTTTGGCCGGCTTCCAGAACCGGAAGTTTTAGTTGCAGCGGATGATGTGAGGCAGGGCAAACCGGATCCAGAGCCATATCTCCGGGGCGCACAAATGTTGGGACTGAATCCGGCGGAGTGCCTGGTGGTGGAGGATGCGCCGGCTGGAATTCGCGCCGGGCGCGCCGCGGGAATGAAGGTGATCGGAATCACCAGTACGTATCCCGCGCCTGAGTTGGTGGACGCGGACGCCATCATCAACCGGCTTAACCAGATACAGGGTCTCGCGAAACGGACATTCCGGGCCAATAGCAATCAAGATTCGCTAGAAGCCGCTTACCGCAGATAATCTTCCAGTTCGCTTCCCCGGTCGGTCTTTTGGTCACGATACTTGACAATCACGGGCGCATACAGTGAGAGATTCCATTCGGCGGCTTTGCCCCTGGTTATGGCGCGCGCACCGGGGACGACGACGGCGTTTTCCGGTACCTCGAGAGGGGCCTCGGGGGTTGCGCGGTAGATCTGGCCACGAACGATGTCGTGGATCGGGATGGAGCGGGTGAGGATCGTACCGGCGCCCAGTACAGCTCGTGCCCGAACCAGTGTGCCTTCGTAAACTCCGCAATTGCCGCCGACGAGGACGTCATCTTCGATGATGACGGGAGCGGCGTTGACAGGCTCGAGGACACCTCCAATCTGTGCCGCCGCGCTAATGTGCACCCGCTTACCAACCTGCGCACAAGAGCCCACCAGCGCATGGGAGTCAATCATGGTGCCCTCATCAACGTAGGCGCCGACATTGATAAACATGGGAGGCATGCAGATTACCGAAGGCGCGACGTATGCACCCACGCGGGCGGACGATCCACCCGGCACCACGCGGACCCGGTCGGAGATGGTGAAGTGACGGGCGGGGAAGGTGTCCTTGTCAACGAACGATAGCGAAGAGCCATCGTTCATTTCCGACAGCTGCCCAAGGCGAAAGCCGAGAAGAATCCCTTGTTTGACCCAGGTGTTCGTGATCCAGCGGTCCTGGATCTTTTCTGCCGCTCGGATCTTGCCTTGAGTCAGAGCATCGCGGAAAGCGATGAAGATGGCGCGCGCCTCAGGGTCCCGTTCGACCTCGGGTTGGGAGGCGAGGCGCTCAATATCAGACTTCAAGGAGGTCATGGAATCGGTGAGTCTCAAATGCACTTGCATTCGCTGCGGATCAGGACACCAGCCATTTGCTGCGAAGCCTGCCTCGCGTCCGTAAGCGTCGCGAATGGGCCATGCCAGCGGGCGTGATTAGCATCGTGCCCGGTTGGACGGCCCTTGCCATGATTGCATTGACCACAAGAACTGCGGTGGAGCACGGCTTTATGCGGACCAGCGTGCCAGTTCTCGTAAACGAAGAATTCGTTGGCCTGTGCCGGGGGAGCGGCCGGCTTGGCCACTAAGCCCACCTCGGTTGCGATGCGCTGTAGACGCGAACGCGTGTCCCGCTTCATGGGCACAAGAGGCAACCGGTAGTTCTCCTCGAGTTTTTCCATCATGGCGAGGACAGCCTTGACGGGCAAGGGATTGGATTCGATGAAATTGGCCTGCATCAACGGGAGATACCTGCGGTGAATGCGGCGGGCCGTTTCCCAATCGTTGTTGAGAGCGGCACTGGTCATTTCAGCCATTTCGCGCGGGATCTCATTGGAAGCGACGGAGATTATTCCCACGCCGCCGAGCGCGATCACGGGAAGCGTAATGGCATCGTCACCGGAGAAAACCAGGAAGTGCGGGGGAACCGCATTGCAGATTTCGGCGATCTGGGTGATGCTGCCGCTTGCTTCTTTTACGCCGAGAATGTTCGGAACTTCAGAAAGGCGGGCGAGCGTGGGAGGCTCAATATTGGCGCCGGTTCGTCCGGGAATGTTGTAGAGGACGATCGGCTTGTCTACGGCTTCGGCGATTGAGCGGAAGTGGCGATACTGGCCTTCCTGAGTAGGCTTGTTGTAGTAGGGAGAGGCGGTGAGGATAGCATCGACGCCCGGACGAGCGGCCACTTCCTTGGCTTTTTCAACGGCGTCGCGAGTAGAGTTGGACGTCGCCCCAGCCACGATAGGGACCCGGCCTGCGGCTACTTCGATGGCGATATCGATAACCTGCAGCCACTCATCATGGGAGAGTGTCGGAGTCTCACCCGTGGTTCCGCACGGGACAAGGAAATTGATGCCCGAATCGACTTGCCAAGCAACTAACGCGCGCAAAGCTGGTTCATCAATGGAACCGTCGGCCCGGAAAGGTGTCACCAGGGCCGTTCCGCATCCTCTAAGCTGCTTCATGGGGACAGGATAACGCGAACTGCTGGATTTTTCAGTAGGAGCGGAGTTAGAGCTGTCGCCAGATGTCCTTGAAGTCGTAAAAACCGGTACGGCCAACCAGCCATTCGGCAGCTCGGACGGCACCCTCGGCAAAGCCTCGCCGCGATTTGGAATCATGGCAGAGATAGAGTCTGTCGGCGGGCGATTCAAAAATAACTTCGTGCATTCCCACCACTTCCCCTTCGCGAAAGGACGTGATCTCCAACTCTTCTCCTCCGGTTTCTCGGATGATCTTCTGGATGCCGAGGGCAGTACCGGACGGAGCGTCTTTCTTGTGAACATGATGGCGCTCGAAGATCTGGCCGGTGTAGTTGTGCTTGAGAGCTTCCGCTGAGGTGCGGGCGACCTCGAAGAAGAGATTTACGCCAATCGAGAAATTTGCGCCGACCACCACCCCGGTGCCACTCTGTTCGACTTCCGCGCGCACAGCCGGAATGTGTTCATACCAGCCCGTGGTTCCGATGACGATGTTCTTTCTGGCGCGAATGCAGGCCGAAATGTTTGCGAGGACTGCGCGTGGACTGGTGAAGTCAATAACGACCGCCACGTCGCGGAGATTGTCCGGAGTAAGTGCGGCGCCATTGGGATTTTCCGCAGCGCGCAAGACCCGCACCGTATGACGGTGATCGCGAGCCATGTCAGCGACGAGAGATCCGGTTTTGCCAGCGCCTAAAACTAAAAGATTCATGGAACCTGGGCGGAGCTCGCTTGTTACCTTATCAAATTGCAGATCAGGCGAACACTTCTGGATCGAGTTCGGAGAAGAAGGCTTGGTGTAGTTGCTGAACAACTTGCGGAACGGAGTCCTCGTCGACCACGAAAGTCAGGTTAATCTCCGAAGCTCCTTGGGAAATCATCCGTATGTTGACGTCGCGCACGGCGCTGAAGACGGCAGCGGCGACGCCCGGGCGTTCGCGGATGTTTTCGCCAACGAGGCACACGATGGCTTTTCTTCCTTCATATTTAACGTCGGCTATCTTTGCCAGATCCGCGGCCAGCGCCGGGATCGCTTCGTTGGAGTCGACGGTGACCGAAACGCTCACTTCGGAAGTCGAGACAACATCTACGGGGACCTTGTGCTTGTCGAATGCCTCGAAGATAGATTTAAGGAAGCCATGGGCCATCAGCATGCGTGTGGCGGTCACGTCGATGATGGTTATGCGCTTTTTCGCCGCGATTGCCTTGAACATGTTGCGGCAGTGTGGCGCCCGGGCTGTGATGCGCGTGCCCTCGCATGTGGGATTGCAGGAGTTCAGGATGTACACCGGGATGTTCTTTTGGATTGCGGGAAGCAAAGTCGCGGGGTGCAGCACCTTTGCGCCGAAGTAGGCCAACTCGGCGGCTTCATCGAAGCTGATGACTTTGATGCGGTGAACATCGGGACAGAGATGGGGGTCGGTCGTCATCATACCGTCGACGTCCGTCCAGATCTCGATGGCGGCGGCGTCCAATCCAGCGCCGACAATCGCGGCGGAGAAGTCCGATCCACCGCGACCTATGGTCGTAGTCACGCCGGCACGCGTGGCCCCGATAAAACCACCCATGACAGGCACACGGTTTTTGTCGACCATGGGTTTGATCATCGCGCGTAGTTTTTCGTTGGTTTCCTCGAACAGTGGGACGGCGCGGGTGTGAGTAGTGTCCGTAACGATGCACTCTCGCGAATCGACCAGAGACGAGTTGAGGCCGCGAGCAGAAAATGCGGCGGCGACAATCTTGCTGGAGAGCAACTCGCCATAGGATGCGACGTGGTCGGTCGTGCGCGGCGTCAGCTCGCCGACTGCCGAGATGCCCCGAAGCAGTTCGTCGAGCGCATCAAAGTCGGATTCCAGTTCGCTGTGGAACTGAGTAAATACGCCAGTGCCGAGGAGTTCACCCGCAACGTTGTAATGACGCTCCCGGAGAGCTCGGGAAAGCTTGAGGGCACTGTCGCGGTCCCCGGCACCGGCGGCGCGCGCCGTCGCGAGGAGTTGATCCGTAACTTTGGCCATCGCACTGACAACAACGACAGGCTGCTGGGGAAGGCGGCCTTTTACGATCCCAGCCACACGGTCGATAGCTTTTGCATCTTGTACCGAGGTCCCACCGAATTTCATTACCAACATGAGGGCAAGAACCTCGGGCGGTCTCGGCGGGCGAGGGCACCCGACGCTCCATTCTTGATGGCGCTCACTGCAGATAGCCTTGCGTTTTGAGGAGTTCGGCGTTCAGCAGGGCTGCCCCGGCGGCGCCACGGATAGTGTTGTGGGATAGAACGGTAAATTTCCAATCGAGGACGCCGCATGGGCGAAGGCGTCCGACCGTGGCCGTCATGCCGGCCCCTGATTCCGCATCGAACCGAGGTTGAGGACGGTCACTGGCGCAGACATAAACGACCGGTTTGTCGGGAGCGCTAGGGAGGTTTAGTTCCTGCGGAAGACTACGGAACTTGTTCCACGCGTCGATGATTTCGTCGGGGGTCGCTTTGTTCTTGAGCTTGATCGAGACGGACTCGGTGTGACCGTCTTCGACAGCGACGCGGTTGCACTGGGCGCTCATAGCGAAGTCGGCCATCTTGATTCCGCTGCCGTTCAGAGAGCCAAGGAGTTTGCGCGTCTCCTCCTCCATCTTCTCCTCTTCCTTGGCGATGTACGGAATAACGTTGCCCAGTATGTCGAGCGAGGCTACTCCCGGATACCCAGCACCGCTCACTGCCTGCATGGTGACCGCCATAACGGTATCGAGGACAAAACGCTGGTGCAACGGAGCGAGGGCGAGAACCAGGCCAATCGCAGAGCAGTTCGGATTGGTGACCGCGAAGCCGCCGGATTTCTTTCGCCACGCTTGGCACTCGATGAGCTTGATGTGGTCGGGATTGACTTCTGGGATCACAAGGGGCACATCGGATTGCATGCGGAGCGCGCTGGAATTCGAAACTACAGCGCAGCCGGCGGCAGCGAACTTGGGTTCAATTTCGGCCGCGATTCCGGAATCGAGGGCGGCAAAAACAGTTTTCGGCGCATTATCCGGGATTGCCGGCGAAACTGTCATGTTGGCGACTCGGGCGGGCAACGCCGTTTTCATCCGCCAGCGAACTGCCTCACCATAGGGGCGCCCTTCGGATCTTTCCGACGCGGCCAGCCAGGCGACTTGGAACCAGGGGTGATGCTCCAGCATCTGGATAAAGCGCTGGCCGACGATGCCGGTGGCGCCCAAAATTCCAACAGGTATTTTGCTCTGCATAGGAACTAAGTTGGATTTTACAACACGGGTGGCGTAGCTTTCGGCACCAGACATGGGAGAGGGTATTTGATTCGCCGTAACTTTCCGCTGCGACGTATTCGTAAAGCGAATCCCGATCCCGCCGATACTCAGATATTAGGGAGTCGAACATGCCGGAATTGCGACAAAACTTCGTTACCAAAGAATGGGTGATCATTGCGACCGAACGGGCGAAGCGGCCGGAAGAGATGGTGGTGCGACGGCCGGTCAAGCCAGTCGCGGCACATGTGGCGACCTGTCCGTTTTGTACGGGGAACGAGGATAAGACGCCGCCGGAGATCCTACGGCTAAGAGGCCCGCATCAGGCCGACTGGACTGTGCGGGTGGTACCGAATAAGTTCGCGGCATTGGCGCGGGATGTTCAGCCGGAGAGAACCATCCGGCGATCGCGGCGGACCATCAACGGATTTGGAGTACATGATGTCATCGTGGAGTCCCCGGACCATTCGAAACTCATGGCGCTCATGTCCGATGCCCAGGTGTCAGATATTCTCCGCGTCTACAAGGCCCGCTACTCTGAACTGAGCCTCGACCCGCGGATTGCGCATATAACCATATTCAAAAACCACGGAGCTGATGCGGGTACCAGCCTGGAGCATCCCCACTCGCAGTTGGTGGCGACGCCGGTTATTTCGTACCAAGTGAGGCAGCGTATCCAAGAGGCGCTGCGGCATTACGACGAGTATGGCGACTGTATCTTCTGTCAGAGCGTGCAGGAGGAGCTGTCGGAAGGCGTGCGGGTGGTCTTGGCGACGGAGCACTTTGTGGCGCTTGAGCTGTTTGCGTCGCCGACACCATTCTGTACGCACATTTATCCGCGGCGGCACATGGCGAGTTTCAGCGATATCAGCGAACCGGAAGTAATTGATTTAGGTCGAGTTTTGCGCAGCATCTTGGGAAAGCTGTACCACGGGCTGGAAAACCCCGATTTTAACTACACGATTCGGACGGCGCCGGCGGAGTGTGTCGGGGTGAAGTACTTTCACTGGTATGTGAGCGTAATACCCCGGTTGACGCGAGTGGCCGGCTTCGAGCTGGGCTCGGGAATGTTCATCAATACGGTCTTGCCGGAGGCAGCGGCGGAGTTCCTGCGTAACGTGAAAGTGGAAGATGCCATCGCGGCTGCAATGCCCTAAACCACGTCACGGCAAAGGCAGAAAGGGCACGTAGCCTTTCCCAGCCAGAAAACAATATCCACAAAGGCACAAACGATAAGCTCAGAAGATCACCAGCGAGATCAGAAACGGGGAGGGAAGTCGCGGCCGAAAGCGTACTCGTTGAGTGGGCCGAAACGCTTCTTTTCCGAATAGAGCTGCCATCGGCGCCAGACTATGCGCAGGCTGGCCATGATGGGGATGGAGAGATAGACGCCGAGAACGCCGGCAATTTCGCCGCCGGCGAGCACACCGAAGATCGCGGCGAGCGGGTGGAGTTCCATCTTCTCGCCCATGATTCGCGGAGAAACAACGTAGTCCTGCAGCACGCGCCAGGCTGCGAGAAAAAGAACCAGCACAACCCAATGCTTGTAGGCCATCAGCACGGCGACACCCACGATCAGAAAAGCCGCGACCAAAGGTCCAACCACGGGAATGAATTCCAGAACGCCGCCCGCCGTTCCGAGGACGAGGGCGTAGGGAACTCGCATTGCCGCCAGAAACCCGGTGTAAACGACCAGGGAAAGCGCGGCCAAGGTGAGCTGCGCGCGGATGAAGTGAGCCAGCATCTGGTTCAAGTCAGCGATGACACCTTCCATGAATTCGCGCTTCGGTTTGCTTTGTACGAATGAGAGCGCGACCTTGCTGAACAGACTTCCATCCTTGAGGAAGAAGACTGCCAGTATGGGAATGAGCAGGAGCACCCAAGCCTCTTGTGCTACGGCGGCGACCCGGAGGCCCACCCGCTTCGCCATCGCCTCAATCTGATCGCGGTGTGCGACCAGATAGTTCTGCGCGAAGTCCGTGGTATGACGGCTCCAGCCGCGGTCCTCGCCGAGTTCCCTGGCAATGGCTCCGGAACTTACCTTGCTGATCAAGTCCGATTGTGCCAGTTTTGCGCCCTCATGGGTCAGCTTAGGCCCTACGAAGGAGAAGAAGATAACAACGCCGGCCAGAATGAGTGCGTAAATGATGGCAATCGCGCGGCCCCGGCCTTTGACCCAGACCTCCAACTTGGAGACTAATGGATCCACTAGGTAAGCGAAGAAGATCGCGAAAAGGAAAGCGATCAGAGTACGGCGGGCGGCGTAAAGGAACCCGAGTGCGAGGGCGAACAGGAGAGCAGTAACGATCACCCGTGCGGTTCGTGAATCAATTAGGGCCAATCGCTGCTCCTGAACAGATCGTGTAAAGATGCTAGTCCCTGACTACCTCAGTTTTCTCGCTGGGGATAGAAATTTTAACGACCTTGTAGTGGTCCTGGTCGTCGAGCCACATGGCCCACTCTCCGCCCTCAAACTTGAGATTGAAGCGTGCCAACTCCCGATCGGTACCGCGGACTTGGACTTTTTCTTTGCCGACTGGCTCGAGTGTCACCCGCATCGAGAGCCGGTCCTGGGGCACGATCGTGCCGAACGATATGGGACTGGTCGGGCACTGGACTTTGCCGGCGTCATTCTTGCAGTTCTGTCCCAAGTAGCGCCAGGCCAGCAGTTCGCGATGGATAAAGAAGTTATTGTCCAGCACTACGGTCGATGAGGGCAGCAGAAAGGGCTGTTCGGCGGGCTTTTCCCCGGGATTGACGGTTACGCGTTCAATAAGAAACTGGTCGTTAGGGACGACCTCCAGCTGAGTCTTGCCGGGGCTGAGCTCGTGCCAGTTGTAGCGGATAAGCTCGCCGGTGCCGCTGAGTTGCATTTGCGAACTCTGGGTAGGCTTGTCTTTCGACCCTTCTTCTCTCAATTCAGAGTTGACCGTATTTCCGGTCGTCGCCTGCTGGATGGTAAAGGTCTCTGTGACCACACGCTGACCATTGACGAACACGCCAAATGATCCCGAGTCGACTGTCTGGCCAGTCTGTTCTTTCGCGTGCAGCGAAAAGACGAACAGCGCGAATATTGCGCAACTCACAACAACTTTGAACTTCACGTTGAGCGCTCCTCCAGTTCGAAATCGCGCCGCAGGCGAGCAGCAATTTCTTCGGCAACGGCCTGCACCGACTTACCGCTGGTCTGAATCTGTAGTCCTGCTCTGGTATAGAACTCCCGCCGTGCCTCGTACAAATTACGGAAGTGCTCAGGGTCCTGGCGCAGGGGCCGGAGGCGCGAGGGTTCTTCGCAGCGTGCCCAGAGCTCGTCGAGCGGCGCATCGAGAAAGATGGTCAAACACTCGGGGTCGGAAAAGAGGTCGGCGTTTTCGGGTTGAACAAAGGTTCCGCCGCCCAATGCGATTACCCTTGAACCGCCGTGGGAATCGGCCAAGATGCTGGACAGGCTCTTGCGCTCGAGATTGCGAAACTCTGCTTCCCCGCGGCTACGGAACATATCGCCGATTGTGGTCTGCTCGAGGTCTTCCAGATAAGCATCGAGATCGACGAACTGCCAGCCGAGGCCGCTGGCCAATGCAGAGCCGATGGTGGTCTTACCGGAGCCCATGAAGCCGGTCAGAAAAACGGTCCGAACGCGATAACGGTGGGCGTGGCAGGGCGCAGGCTTATCCCGTTCTGACCTGTTAGTCACAAGGTCCACCGACACCGCTTTCTGAGGCTATTTACCTTTTCTTGAGGCGGATTTTACCACTGAAGGTCCGGAGAAAGACCGACGAGGTGGCCTTTCCGGCAGTGCCGAAGAGGGCACGTCCTCCCTTCGGAATGAAGCTGAGGTGGCTCTTCGGGCTGAGCGGGAAGTCGTTCTCGAGGCTGCCGCGGACGGAATAGGCGTTCACGTCCAGCGAAGCGTCGGCAGGCACAACGGCGTCGATGTCGCCGGTATGGCTAATGAACTTGTAGTCACCACCAACGCCAAAGTCCCCGTTGTAATGAATTTTGCCGCTAGTAGAACTCACCGACACCAGAGGTCCGGTCACCGAGCTTAGAGTGACTTCGCCGCCGACGGAACTGACCTCAATGTGGCCGATAACGTTGGTCAACGTGATTGGCCCGGTAAGAGTATTGACGTGCAGATGCGGGGTGACGATGTCATGGATGATGACTGGGGATGTATCGCCTTCGAACGAAAGCTCACCGCGGAGCTGGTCGGCGCGCAACGGTCCGTCAGTCGAATGGATCGAAATACGAGCGTCTACCGGCGCGACAACGTCGTACTCAACGATTCCACTTTGCGGGGTGGCGCCGCTCAACAGGTGTGAGTGGACTTCGACGCGATCCCCATTCTGGTTCTGATAGACCTCGACTTTGTCGGAATGCAGGATGGCCGTGACCGTGACCTGATTGCCGGCGGCAGCACGAACGGTTACCGGGCCGTATTCGTTCTGAATACTGATATTGGCCTGGGGGCCGACAGCATACTTGAATTCTTTTTTAGCCTGGTCGGCGGCCGTAGCGAGAACGCTCATCACTAGCACTATCGCCAATTGTCCGACGCACTGCCTGGTCACCATAGCCCCTTCTTTCCCGCACCCGGGTGTGCCGGTGGCGCTGACTATCTCCGCCGGCTTCTACTCACATTATTGCACTGAACGATCCATCGCCAACTGGTAAAGCATGTCCCTTTGCTGGTACGCATCCATCAAGAAGTGCCGTGCCTCGTCATTGCCCGGATCCTCTTGCAGGGCTTGTTGGGCCTCGAGAATCGATGAATTGACGGTACGCAGATTGTCGGCATAGGTGGCGCGCACAGCGGGTGAAAGTTCAGCCAGGATTTGTTCGTCGTCATCGCGCGAAATCGGAGAGGACGTAATTTGCGCCCCAAAACCAGCCGGCGTTAATACCTGGTCTTCTGCAATGGTGGCTGGATGCGATCGATGCCCCGCATAAAGGAGGATACCTACGATCAAGGCGACAACGGCGGCGATGGGTGTAGTCCACGCCCACAACGAGCGGGGCGGACGCGGCGGAATGATCAGGGTGCCGCCGGACTGCATGGGCACCTTGATAATTCCTTCTTCTTCCAAGCTACGGCGAATGTTTGCCCAAACACGAGGACTTGGGTCGTCGACATCGCACAGCAATTTCGAGCCGGTAGCGATTGCCTTCAGATCGGTGACCAGTTCGGAGCACGAGTCGCAAGCATGGAGATGGTCTGCATGGCGACCCTGCGCTTCTCCGTCGATCATGTCAGGCAGGATGTCCCGAAATTCCTTACACGTCATAATCCTCTCTCCCCGATACCGCAAGACAACAGCTTCTTCACGGCTTGGTGGCCTTTTCGGCTCTGCTCGTTTTAAGAAGCTCGCGTAACTTCATTCGCGCTTTGTGCAACTGCGACTTGCTATTGCCGATCGAACAACCTACCAGTTCGGCAATCTCGTTGTGCTCGTAGCCTTCGACGTCGTGCAGCACGAATATGGTGCGATAACCGACGGGAAGGCTGTCAACAGCTTTCTGCAACCGTAACCGATCAATCGAGCCGGCCAGGACATTATCTTCGGTCCCGTAGTCTTTCTTCGGCGTATCGTCGTCGGTTTCGACAGTGTCTTCGAGCGGGACGATCGGCAGGTTCTTTTTCCGCAACTGCATCAGGACTACGTTGACCGCCATGCGGTGCAGCCAGGTCGAGAAGGCTGACTCGCCACGGAACGTGCCAATCTTGCGAAACAGTTGCAGGAAGGCTTCCTGCGTGAGGTCCTCAGCCTCCGCCGTATTCGTGGTCATCCGCAGACACAGCGAGTAGACCCGACGGCGATGAAGGTTATACAAAACCTCGAACGCTTCGGCGTCGCCTTGCTTGGCCCGCTCGATGGCCTCGGCTTCAGAGAGCTGATTGCTCTGTTTCTTATTTGCGGCTGTCAAGTCGTCTTTCCGGCCGCACTTAATCGGATGCGGCTAAGTAGCTTTTTGTTGTACGGCTTGCGGTCTTGTAACGAACCGAAGAGCGCGGGGTTCAGCCCAGCGCCGGACCTAAGTCCTTGCGGCTGTTACAGAGTGGCCACAGACCGGAAGCGGTGACTTTCGTTTGATAGTTTTAAGCCTAAAAGGGTGCGTCGAAATCCGTCAAATTCCGGTCAAAAAACCAGCTAACCACAGAGGACGCAGAGGACCACGGAGGCCGCCGGGGTTTCCCCTGTGATCCTCTGTGCCCCCTGTTAAGCGTTTGCCGAAGCCGTCGTTATAGTTTCTAACCCATGTCCATGGGGTCCAGTTTCGCGCTGGCGGAGGAGGAAAGCGAAGAATACGCCGAGAAACCCCAGGACCGAAAAGATCCACATGCCGAGGCGGTAGCCAGCCGGGTTTTCCGCGCTGGCATGCCCGTAGTCGTTGGCCCACCCTACTACCAAGTTGAGTCCGGCGAGGCCAATGTTCTGGATCATGGTCATCAAGCCGTAGGCGGTCCCCAATTTGGACTGGTCCACTAGATAGGCCACCGACGGCCACATGACCGCCGGCACCAGGGAAAAGGCTATCCCCATCATGGCCATTGGCACGTAAAGGGTCACGTCGGTGTAGGCCATCATGAGGTAGACCGGGATGAGGAGCATCGAGCCGAACATCATCAGCAAAGCGCGTTTCCCAAGTCTGTCCACGAACAGGCCAAAGACCGGGGTTCCAAACATGGTGAAGGCGGTAAGAATGCTTACCAGGAACCCGGCAAGTCCGCGGCTGATGTTGTGGGCGTCCATAAAGAACTTGATGGCGAACGTCTCGAAAGGAAAGATGGCCGAATAGAACACTATGCAAAGTGCAACTACGTACCAATACGACAAGCCAAATCTAAAAATGTCGGTAAAGACTACCTTGTCGATCGCTCCAGCTTGGCCGAGGGCATGTCTTTTTTCTGAGTAAACCTCCATCGCCCAATAGATGGCAGCTCCGATGACACATAGGCTGCCGAACGCGACCGAGATCCAGAGTGGGGATCGCCAGTTGGTGTAGGCGAACTTCGCCCAAGTCGGCGAATTCTGAGCCAGCCAAGTGCCAAAGCGAGCGATCATCAGGTTCATGCCAAAGGCGAAGCTGAGTTCTTTGCCTCGAAACCATTTGGCGACAGCGGTGGTGACGGCCACAATAAGCGATTCGGCGCCTATTCCGAAGATCAGGCGGCCGGCGGCCATGACCGCCAGCTTGCCTTCCAGCACGGTCACGATCGACCCAACAAAGCACAGGCATCCGAAAATGAAAATCGCTTTGCGAGTGCCAATGCGGTCGACGATGTACCCGCCGATGAGGACCATGAAGACATTCGGAATGCTGTAGATCGCCTGTAGCAGCCCGATGTTGGCGTCGCTGAAGCCGAGTTGTTTGACCAGCAGGTCAGCAATCGGGGCAATGCAGTCGTAAACGTAATAGTTTCCGAACATCGCCAGGCTGACAAAGACCAGCACCAGCCAGCGAAAGGATCGGGAAGGCTGGGGAAGTACAGCCTGAGGCGCAGACACTGTATCTGCAGACATGTTCGACTCCCGGGGAGAACGCAGAAGGGTAACAGATTAGGAATCGCCGGGCGGGCATAAATTCAGGCGGACGTCCTGCTCTCGCCCAGGGTGTGGTCCGGCAAAAGAAATGGCCCGGCATATTGCCGGGCCATTTTGGAGAGCCTGCAGCCTGAAACCTGCTACTGGATCTTTTCCTGCTTGCCGTCGTATTTCACGTTGCCGGTCTGTTGATTGATCCGGTTGATGTCATCGTTCGTGATGGTCCGGGTGGCTTTCTTCGCGCCTTTGGCGCTGGCGGCCAGCGGACCGGCAGGCGCGGTTTCTTCGACCGCGCTGTAGTAGGTCCAGGCATGCTTTTCGACCATCTCGTGCTCGCGCATCATCATGCCTTCGTGCATGGCGTGCTCATGCATGCCGCGGCGGAGAGTTGGGCCGGGGACTGGCACATTTACAGCCGCACCGCGAATCGGCGAGGTCGCGCCCGAGTACCAGACGGGCACGGTAGCAGTCGCATCAGGCGTGTCGGAGATCTGCGAAAGGGTCGAGTTGGTCGCTCCGGCGACGAGGCCGCCCGTAGCGTTGCGCGCTCCAGCGGGTGCGGTCGACAGGGTCTCGAGACTGACCATGGGCGTGGTGACCAGCGGGATGTAGGGTCCGCAGTTGTAATAGCAGCCGGTGTAAGCACGCGGTGGAACGGGAGCCTGGGCAAAAACTGCGGTGGAAAGAGCAAGAACCGCGCACAGCACGATGAGCGTACGCATACGACCTCCTGGGAGTACTGCCTGGCCAGAGTTTCAGCAGTTCAGATGCCAGCGGGGGGGAGCACGGCAAGCCGAGAATTGGCCGAGATTGGCCGCGGAATTCGGTTTTTCAGGGTGTGGTGCAAAGTGAATGTGCAAGCTGTTGCTGTAATTCTGCAGACGGTTTCGGCAGCACGGATAGACCCTTCAACCGCGGACAGCGGAGGATCACGGGGGAGGCGTTCGCGACCCAGCGAACGACCCCTATTCAGCTACCGATGTAGCGGGCATAGAGGCTGCGGGCGATAGAAGTGTCCGTCGTGCCTTTGATGATGGCGCGCCCATCAGGGAAGAGGGTCATTTCATAGGGTTCGCGCCAAAACTTCAGGACAAAGTCATTGTGGCGGACAGTGCCGTGGGGCGCTAACCGCTGGGTGATCTCGGTGAAGTTGACCGGACGGTTGCGCTCGTGAATTTGCACGGAGTTCCGGCCACATAACGTGATATGGGGACGGCCTTGGCCGGCCAGATGAATAAAATCGTGCTCGCCGCATACGCGACATCCGCTTCGCGGCTTGCTGGCAGTCACTTCTGCGCGCTCATTCGTCCAGAGATCGAATGACAGCAAAGTACGGCGCATCTGGGAGTGCGCACCCACCAGAAACTTCAAAGACTCAGTGGCTTCGATCGACGAGACCAGGTTCACTGCGGAATTGAGAATCCCGGCGGTCTCGCAGGTTTCAAACGTGCCGTGAGGCGGTTCCGGGAAGACGCAGGCCAGGCAGGCCGTGTCACCGGGCAGGATGTTAAGAGTGAGACCATAGCTGCCTACAGCTGCGGCATAGATCCACGGCAAAGTGTTCTTCACGGCATAGTCGTTCACTAGATATCGGGTCTCGAAGTTGTCGGTGCCGTCGAGGATGAGGCCAGCTCCGCCGAGCAATGCTTCGATGTTTGACGGGGTGAGATCAGCCACCTGCGGTTCGACAACAATCTCGGAGTTGAAAGAGGCAATTTTACGGGCGGCAGCGATCGCTTTGGGCAGTGATTCGGCGGCGTCGTTCTCGTCGAATAGTGATTGGCGCTGCAAATTGCTCGGCTCGACGTAATCACGGTCGATGATGCGAATGGTGCCGACGCCGGATCGCGCGAGCAAAGAAGCCACGGCTGATCCGGTTGCTCCACATCCGACGATGGCCACGGTCGAAACGGCAAGGCGTCTCTGGCCATCCGGACCGATTCCCGTAAATAAAACCTGCCGCGAATATCTTTCGTCGAGTTCCAAGGCGGTCACCCGGTAATCGCTACCCGCGGATTTATTATAGGTTTTGCATAGGGTTGGAGGGCGCGCGCGCAACAAATAGTAATAGCTCCCTCATCGAACCTCTTAAGGTTTGGGCGAGGCCGTCGGTCTGCGTCGAGGAGAATTTTTGCGTTTAGCGAGCACGTTGGTCATGAGCCTGAGACCTTGGGCCGGGCGGAGGCGTGTGCTTGCCGCCGTGGCGTTGGTTGCGTTGCTCATCACACCAGCCGCCGGGGCTCAAGATGACTCCTCAAGCGGTAAGAGCGCAATTTCAGAGTATCAAGGCAAGATTGTCAGCGACTTGCAGTTTCGAGGTTTTGATGGTGACGACGCGCGGAAGCTGTTAAATACGGTCCAATTGAAGCCCGGTGAAGGTCTGCAAAGGGACAATCTGCGGGAAAGCATCCACACGCTCTATGCCACTGGACGCTTCGCTGATATTCAGGCGGAGGTCGAGCCGGCCCAAGACAATCGCGTCACGGTGGTATTTGTTGTGACTTCGAATTATTTCATTGGTGACATCAATGTTGAGGGAGCACCCGGCCGTCCCTCCGCGAGCCAGATCGTGAATGCGAGCAAGCTCATGCTGGGCGAATCGTTCACGCGCGAGAAGATGGACCGGGCGGTAAAGCGGGTTCTGGAACTGCTCGAGGAGAACGGTTACTACCGTTCGACTGTGACACCGCAGGAACAATTCGTACCCAAGACGCAGGTTGCCAATATCTGGTTGCGCATTGAAGTGGGCGAGCGAGCTCATATCGGAGCCATTACGGTGAGCGGCAATCCGCGATTCTCCAGCGAGCAGATCCTCGACACGGCAAAAATGCACTCCGGAGATGCAGTCTCGTCCGATCGCCTGACCGATGCTCTCCAGCGCTTGCGAAAGAAGTATCAGAAGGAGAACCGGCTACTCGCGCAGGTGACCGTGGACCACGTCTACCATTCAAACAGGAATTCAGTGGACTACACGTTCAACATCGATCCGGGCCCGGTGGTGCAGATCGCGGTACAAGGAGCCAAGCTGAGCGGGAGGGTTATCAAGAAGAACGTGCCGGTTTTCGAGGAGAACGCCCTGGACGAGGACCTGCTGAACGAGGGCCGGCGCAACCTGCTGGATTACTTGCAAACGCGCGGGTTTTTCGAAGCCAAGGTCGGAATCAAACGCGAGCAGCAAAACCCGGATCAGTTGCGAGTGACCTATGTAATCGATCTCGGTCCACGTCATAACCTCGTACGAGTAGCCATCACGGGAAATAAGTATTTCGATTCCGACCTGCTGCGGGCCCGCATGCAGGTTCAGCCCAAAGGAAGGCTTTTGTCGCACGGCCGGTACAGCCAGACACTCCTCGACAGTGATGTTCGGGGCTTGGAAGAGTTGTACCGGGCCAACGGCTTTGGGCAGGTAAAGATCACGTCGGAGGTGATCGACAACTACGAGGGGGTGACCGACCAGTTGGCAGTGTCACTCCAAGTGGACGAAGGGGCGCAGACGCTGGTTGGAGCTCTGACCCTTGCGGGCAACAAGACGTTGACAGATGAACAACTCCTGCCACTTCTTTCTACCTCCCCGGGACAACCGTTTTCCGACTTCAACGTATCGAACGACCGCGATTCGCTGCTGAACTACTACTTCAATCACGGGTTTCCGAATGCGACGTTCGAAGCGGCGGCGCAACCCATTGCCGACCAACCGAATCGCTTGGCGGTTACGTTCACGATCCACGAAGGAGAGCAGATTTTCGTCGACCAGGTGCTTGTGTCGGGACTCGAGCATACACGGCCGCAGATCGTGCAACATCAGTTGCAGGTTCACACTGGGGACCCGGTAAGCCAGTTGGATATGTTGGACACGCAACGGCGGCTGTACGACCTCGGGATTTTCAACCAGGTGGACACAGCCATTCAAAACCCGGATGGCAAGGAACCAGACAAGAACGTGATGGTCAATGTTAAAGAAGCGCGGCGCTATACGTTCAACTACGGTCTGGGTCTGGAGTTTCAAACGGGCCAGCCGGCGGGTGTGGCGTCGCCGACGGGGCGAACGGGAGTCAGCCCGCGGGTTTCCTTTGACGTCACGCGGCTGAATTTCCGGGGGCGTGATCACACCATAACGTTCAAGTCCCACGTCGGAAGATTGCAGCAACGGGTTCTGCTGAGCTATGACGCACCACGGTGGTTTAACCAGGATAGTTTGCGGCTCACGTTCACCGCGTTTTACGACAACACGCTGGACGTAACCACGTTCACTTCGCAGCGGCTGGAGGGATCGGTCCAGGCAACGCAGGCCTTGGGCAAGGCGGACACGATTTTCTATCGCTTTGCCTACCGCGAGGTTCGGGCGCTGAACTTCGCGACGAACTTTACGTCCCAAGAAGTTCCGCTACTCTCGCAACCGGCGCGGGTGGGTATGCCGGGCTTTACCTTCATCCGCGACCATCGTGACAATCCGGTCGAGAGCACCCGGGGAAATTACACGACGTTCGATTCCGGGGTATCGGCCAGCTTTTTCGGTTCGGAGGCAGATTTCAGCCGGTTACTGGTGAAGAATTCCAGCTACTACAGAATTAAGAAGAAGTACATCATCGCGCGTTCGACAACGATCGGCGTAGAGGACTCTTTCGGTAACACGGATATCCTTTCACCTGCTGCGTCGGCGGCCTGTGCGCAGGCCGGTAACTGTCCCCGCCAGATTCCCCTTCCCGAGCGTTTTTTCTCCGGTGGCGGCAACTCCTTGCGCGGGTTCGGGTTGAATCAGGCAGGGCCGCGCGACTTAAGTTCCGGGTTCCCGGTGGGAGGAGCGGGTTTGTTCATCAATAATCTGGAGCTACGGTTACCCCCGGTTACCCTGCCCTTCTTCCAGGACAACATCAGCTTCGCCGTTTTCCATGATGCCGGGAACGTGTTCGACACAGGGCACGATATGCTACATAGCCTGCTTCGGTGGACACAGCGCCACCCGGGTCTATGTACCCAACTAAGTACCTATACACAATGTGACTTTAATTACATATCGCACGCGGTCGGGCTTGGTTTACGCTACAAGACGCCGGTGGGTCCCGTGCGGTTCGATTTCGGCTACAACCTGAACCCGCCGGTGTTCCCGACGCTGCAGGGCACGGTTCCGAATCAATTTGTAGTTCCGCGACAGGCGAGCCACTTTACTGTGTACTTCAGTATTGGGCAGACATTTTGATGTTCAACAGCAGGTTCCAAATCGTGGTTCTGTTGATCTTCGGGGCGACGCTTGCTTGCCAGGCCGGAGATGTGGTCGACCGAATTGTCGCCATGGTGAACAATCATCCCATTCTGCAGAGCGATTGGGACGAGCAGGTCGCGTACGAAGCTTTGGCGGAGGGACGCCCGCTCACCTCGGTAACCGAAGAACAAAGAAAGGCGGCGCTCGACCGGTTGATCGATCGGGAACTGGTCAATGAACAGGCAGAACACGCCGCGCTTCCGCAGACTACGCCGGAAGAGGTCGACCGCCGCATTGAGAAAATTCGCAAACTTTACGCGAGTCCTGAAGACTGGCAAAAAGCGCTTAAGAAATACGATTTGACGGAGAAGGAATTGCGCGCAGAAGCTTCGGCCGAGTTGAACGAGATGCACGCGGTCGATGCTCATCTCCGCCCGGGAATTCAAGTCGATTCACGCAGCGTTGAAAGCTACTATCGCGAAAAACTCCTTCCTGAATTGAGGCAGAGCGGGGCGCGCGAGGTTCCACTCGAACAAGTCGCAGGCCAGATACGCGAGTTGCTGGCCCAGCAAAGAATGAATGACCTGCTGGCCCTTTGGATACGGAGCCTGCGGTCTGAAAGTGACATCCGCGTACCTTCGACTCCGAGCGGACGCGGAGGCGGCGGAAAGTGAATGAGGACAAGCCGGTCTCGAAAGCGAGATGGTTCCGGCGCTTCCTAATTGGAGCGCTGACCGCTTTTGTGCTGATCGTAGTCGGACTGGTCACTTACGTCCGTACTGATTCTTTCCAGAACATGGTGCATGAGCGCCTCGTCTCGGCGCTCCAACAAGCAACCGGCGGCCGGGTGGAATTGGGCCGATTCAATGTCGTTCCATTTCGGCTGCGGGTCGAAGCTCACGATCTGACGATCCATGGCAAAGAAGGTGCCCACGAAGTGCCGTACGCGCACGTCGATGACCTTGTTGCCTACATCAAGATCATTTCCATATTTGAGCGGGAATACGGATTCAATTCGCTCACCTTAAATCATCCAGTCATTCACATCATTGTTTATCCGGATGGCACAACCAATCAGCCTGAGCCGAAGGTCAAGGCACAAACGCAGGCTCCCCTGCAGCAGTTGTTCGCGGTTTCTGTCGGTCGCTTCCATGTCATGCACGGTGAACTGATCTGGAACCAGGACCGGATTCCCCTCGAGATCGATGCCAGGGAGGTCAGTGCCCAACTGAACTACGGCTTTCTGCGACAACGCTACGAGGGTTCGGTTGAGGTGCGGGCTGTCGCGACTCAATTTCGGGCTGCCCCTGTGTTGCAGTCCTCGCTAAGTGCAGAGTTTTCTCTGGGAGCAAACTCGGTAGACGTCAAATCCTTTCGCTGGCTATCGAGCCGCTCTCACCTGGAAGCCACAGGCAGGATTGAAGACTTTCGACATCCGACTTTTACGGGCAGCTACAACGGAAGAATGGACGCCAGCGTTTTGGCGCCACTGCTGGGGTTTAAAGAACTGCGCGCGGGTCTGATCGAGTTCGACGGCAAGGGAGCGTATTCAGCCGATAACTTCGGCGCTACAGGCCAAATTGCCGCTAAAGATGTGGACTGGCAGGACAAGACCGTGTCGTTCAGAAATGCGGCAGGAACCGGCCGGTATTCGATCACTCCCACCAAACTGCAGATTTCGGAGATACAGGCCAGAGTCCTGGGGGGAAGCTTTTCAGGAAACGCCGAACTTGCGAATTGGCTCTCCGCGACGCCGGCCACCAGGAACACCTCGGCAACCCGGAAAGAACAGTCGGGTAGCGTCAGTTTGAAGTTCAAGGATGTCGCGGTTGCCTCTGTGTCCGCCGCGATAGCCTCGCGGAAACTTCCATTGGACCGGCTCAAACTGAGGGGAAGTGCGGCAGGTTCGGTGGATGCGAAATGGCGCGGGACGCCGAACAAGGCCGAAGCTCGTTTTGAAGTGAACGCGCGTCCACCCGCACAAGTTGCGCCTGGAGAGATTCCGCTCACCGCGCACGCGGAAGGCACTTATCTCGGAGCATCCGAAGAACTCCTACTTGACGACCTAACGCTCACGACGCGGGCGACACAGGTGCACGCGGTGGGAAGGCTCTCGAACTTGTCCAGTTTGCGAATCTCGGCCAGTACGACGAATCTTGCGGAATGGCAGCCGGTGCTAAACAGCCTGGGAGGCCCGCAGATTCCGGTAGCTTTACGCGGTCGAGCGGTCTTCAACGGAACGGCAGTTGGGAAACTATCGGATTTCACGATCTCCGGGCATCTTCAGATGAACGATTTTGATACGTGGGCCAGCCTTGGTTCGCAGACGCCACGTGCGCCCGTGCATTGGGACTATGTGGCGGCCGATGTGAAAGCGTCGCCACGCATGGTGTCGGCGCGAAATGGTGTGCTCACGCGGGGACCCACATCGATCGACTTTGAAGGAACCTCAGTACTGGCCGACGGCAGCCTGACAGACTTCACGCCCTTCACGGCGCGCGTTCGAGTGCACAACGGGGATCTTGCACACCTGCAATCCGCAGCGGGGTACAGCTACCCGATATCGGGGCGAATCGACCTGACCTTCACCGCGGCGGGTACGCGAGTGAATCCGCATGGCGAAGGGCACTTGCAACTCACGAACAGCAACATCTATGGCCAGGCGGTACCGCAATTTGTGTCGGACCTGAGACTCGCGGGCGGGGAAGCACAGTTGAATAACTTTGTGGCGACCTACCGTGATTCGCGGATCGTTGGGGGCGCCGCTTACAGCCCGACGACGCAAGCATTTCACTTCAACGTGTCGGGCACCAACTTCAATCTGCAACGTTTTTCGGAACTGCAGCTGTCGCGGGTACTGCTCGAAGGGAGGATGGATTTTACCGCCCAGGGAAATGGGACGCTCGATCAACCGGTTGTCAATGCGAATGTGAAATTGCGCGACCTCGTGCTTGACCACGAAAGGGCTGGCGACTTCACCTTTGATGCCGTCACCAGAGGGCCTGATCTTCAATTGACGGGGAGATCTAACTTCGAAAAAGCGGAACTGGCGGTGGACGGTTCGGTGCGGCTGCGGGAGGACTGGCCGGCAGACCTGTCGCTTCGTTTTGATCGCCTGGACGTCGATTCGGTCATGCGCGGGTATTTGAAGAACGCCGTAACTGGACATTCGTCTGCGGCGGGGACACTTCGTGTGCACGGGCCCTTGCGGCAGCTAAGTCTGCTGAGCATCGAGGGCAATCTAAATTCGTTCGTAGCCAACATCGAAAACATTTCCGTGCAGAATGAAGGGCCCATTCGGTTCAGCGTCGACAAGCAAGTGCTTTCGCTCGATCAGTTGAAACTGATTGGTGAAGGTACAGACATCACGTCGACAGGAACCGTGCGCCTCACCGGGGAGCGAGAACTGGACATCCGGGCGGACGGCCACATCAATCTCAAATTGCTGGAGAGCTTGAGTCCCGATCTTTCGACGGGAGGTGTGCTCAACATCGGGGTCAAAGTGAACGGCACGTATTCCTCTCCTTCGTTGCTCGGGAGGGTAGATGTGGTTAACGCATCGCTTGCGTCCAACTCGCTGCCGAACGGCTTGAGTGAAATGAATGGAGTACTCCTGTTCAACCAGGACCGGCTGCAAATACAGAAGCTCACTGCGCATGTAGGCGGCGGGACCGTGGATTTATCCGGATACATGGCCTACACACCTCATCTCACCTTCAACATCATGGCGCAAGGCACGGACGTCCGGTTACGGCCGGCAGGAATCAGCGCGACCGCGAATGCGGAGTTGAACCTGACGGGATCAGCTAATGACGCGGTCCTCTCGGGCGATGTGACAGTGGTGAAGCTGGCGCTCACACCGGGATTCGATTTCGCGCGTTACCTGGAAGCCAGTAAGCAGACCACCACGCTTCCTCAAGCCAATACTCTCCTGAGCAAAGTGCGCCTCGACGTACACGTGACGACGACGCCAGAACTGCAGATGCAGTCGACTTTGGCAAAGCTTTCAGGGGATGCCGACTTGCACCTGCGCGGGACTATAGTCCGACCGGTTGTGCTCGGGCGCGTGGACATCATGGAGGGGAGTATTTACTTCAGCGGGACGAAGTACCGGCTGGAGCGGGGTGAAATCACGTTCACCGGACCTGTAGGAATTAAGCCGACGCTGGACCTGGAAGCGGCGACTCACGTCCGCGATTACGACATCAGTCTGGGCGTAAATGGAACCCCTGACAAACTGAGCTTCACGTACCGTTCTGAACCACCCTTACCCGAACCCGACATTATTGCCCTGTTGGCATTGGGCCGGACGCAAAGCGAGTCAGCGACATTGGCGGGCGGATCATCGCAGTCGGCGTTCAGCCAGGAAGCATCCAACGTGATCCTCAACCAGGCGCTAAACGCCACCTTGAACAATCGGGCACAACGGTTGTTCGGAATCAGCCGCATCAAGATCGATCCCCAAGGGCTTAATACCGAGACGACGCCAACGCGCACGGCACCGGCGGTCACGATCGAGCAGCAGGTCTCGAGCAATCTGACGCTGACATATACGACGGAGGTCTCGCAAACCTCGCAGCAGATCATTCAGGGCGAATACAACCTGCCCCACAACATTTCAATCCTGGCCGTTCGCGATCAAAACGGGGTTGTCAGCTTTGACGTTCGCCTCAGACAGCGAAAGAAATAGAATCTAAAATCACAGCGGGCACGGCTTTCGGCGTAACAGGCAGGCACGCGCCGATAACGTTCCGACACCATTCACCGTCATGTCTGCTGAATCCGAACTCGACGATTTTCGGATACTGCGCGAGCACATGGTCCGGGATCAACTGCGCGGACGGGGGATTCGCGATGAGCGTGTACTCGATGCCATGGTCCGAGTGCCGCGGCATGAATTCGTGCCGCCCGAGCTGCGCGCGGAAGCTTACAAAGATCATCCAATTCCGATTGGAGAAGGTCAGACGATCTCGCAGCCATATATCGTGGCACTGATGCTTCAAGATCTCGCGCTCATGCCGACGGACGTGGCTCTCGAGGTCGGGACAGGTTCCGGATACGTTGCCGCTTTACTAAGTTTGCTGACGACCAGGGTTTACACGATTGAACGGCATGCGGAGTTGGCACGGCGTGCGCAGCAAGCGCTTGCCCGGACGGGCTCGAGCAACGTGATCACGGCGGTGGGAGATGGCAGCGCAGGGTTACCTTCACGCGCACCGTTTGACGCCATTCTGGTATCGGCGGCAGCGGCATCAGTGCCGCCCGCATTGTTCGAGCAGCTTGCCGAGGGCGGAAGGATGGTGGTCCCGGTCGGCGGGCGCGACATGCAACTTTTGCAGCTTGTCCAGAAAAGGGAGGGCCGTCAGCTAGTCTCCGATTTAGAGGGTTGCCGGTTTGTGCCGCTGATCACCGACCCGTGAACCAAGCGAGCGGCTTTGCCCGGCAGAGGTTTGAACTTTTACAATCCATTTGTGCCTATCTTTCGCAACCTTCGCGTCACGCTGGAAATGATCAAATGGGAGCACTCGATTTTTGCCCTCCCCTTTGCGCTTTGTGGAGCCATGCTGGCCGCGAATGGCGTGCCCACAGGACATCAATTGACCTGGATCATCGTGGCGATGATCGCAGCGCGTTCGGCCGCTATGGCGTTCAATCGGCTGGCGGATGCGAATATTGACGCTGCGAATCCCCGGACGCGCGCGCGAGCATTGCCAGCTGGAACTCTCAAATCAACCTTCGTCGCGACGTTTGTCATCGTTTGCTGCGGAATCTTTATGTTCGCAGCCCTGCAACTAAACAGGTTGGCCTTCGCGCTGTCTCCGGTGGCACTGGCCGTCCTGCTGTTGTATTCGTACACGAAGCGAATTACCCGGTGGTCGCACCTGGTCCTCGGGCTCGCATTGGGGATTGCACCCAGCGCAGCCTGGATTGCAGTACGTGGATCGCTGGACGCCCGCATTGTTCTCCTGACCGCCGCGGTAACGTTCTGGGTGGCTGGGTTCGACGTGTTGTATGCCTGCCAGGACTACGAATTCGATTGTCGATCAAACCTGCATTCGATCCCAAGGTTTATGGGAATACCCGGGGCACTCTGGGTCGCGCGCCTGCTTCATGTGCTGATGCTTGCTCTCTTAGTCGCACTTGTATTCGCTTTTGGGCTGGGAAAGGTTGCAATCGTGGGAGTGCTCGCCGTGGCTTTGTTACTCGCCTACGAGCACTCGTTGGTTTCGCCGCAGGATTTGTCCAAACTGAACGCGGCTTTCTTCACGATGAATGGGATTATTTCCGTAGTCTTCTTCGCGTTTGTGGCAGCCGACGTACTTGGGCGCCGTTAGTGAGCGTGAGCGAAGATGCCGTGCTCGATGCAGCACACTGCCACCGGAGCAGGCAAAGGCGGCACCTGCTCCGCACTGCAGATCTCAAGGACTGAATCCAGCCGGGTAAGGGCGAGGAGTTCACGCACACGGCGGCTCGGATTGATGAGCTTCAGTTCGGTTCCGACGACGCGGGTCCATCCGGCGAGGAAGGCGAGCAAACCGAGCCCGGAACCGTCGATGATTTCGACTTTCTCCAAGTCGAGTTCAACAGCGCGGCTCTCCTGATGACAGAGGACGGCAGATTTGAGCCGGGCAATTTCGTCACCAGCCACGATTCGACCTTCACATTTGATGATTACGGTTTCGCCAAGAACGGTAATTTCAGTGCGTAGCATAATTTCACCCCATCGCGGGCCTGTTATTGATTACGTGGCAGCGATGCCGGTTGTTCCTTCTTTCTGATAGACGTCGGAGGAGGGCCAAGGTAAGCAGTGAGGGCGCTGGGTTTGAAAATCGTCAACTGTTCTATTTTCAGGGGATTGCGATTAGCGCACGCGCGACCAGAGTGCTAGCAACTCCATAGGCGAAATGTTCGCCTAGCGAGTTGAGGTGCATCGGCAGGGAGTAGTCCTGCGGCGGATCATTGATCTTCAACACTGCCATCGCGAGCTCCTCTGCAACAAACCAAAGACCGAAGCCGAAAATCAGGCCGGATGCGAGTGGTTGGTTGAGCTTTCGGGGGAAGAGCCCGGCATAGCCGGCCATGACGAGGCCGCCAACGGCGAAATGCACGAGTTGCGCGCCAAGCTTCGTTTCGTGGTGCGTCAACTTCCGTTGTAAGAAGAAACCAGCGACTTGCGAAGCGGTGCGGCTGGTCGAGTCCCACTCCTGCTGGCTATAAGGTAGCGGAGGGCTCTGTTTCCGGCGTTTCGAATCCGGAACAATCGCGTTCCAGCCGCGCGTGAATTGATCCATCGCCCACGCACCTGCTAGCCCGCCTGCAAACCCCGCAATAACGGCTTTTGAACGTGATGGCACCTTCATGGATCTCTCAGCGCGCACCAGCGTCGTCACCAGAATATGTGACGCACGGGAATCGGGCAGCTTGCAGATGTTTGTTACTATGCCCAGTCATCTCCATATATACATCGCATACACAGGAAGGAAGTCGATGCGTGCTCTTGCTCTGATCGTCCTTGCGCCCGTCCTCATGTCGGTGGTGGCTGCCCAACAAACCCCCGTTCCTCGATTGAATTTGATGCCTATGCCTTCGGAGGTGCAACTCGGCACCGGCTACATGAATATTAATTCGTCGTTCAGCGTAGCAATCACTGGGTACAAGGAGGCGCGGCTGGAACGAGCAGTTCAGCGCTTTATGGATCACCTGTCGCGCCGAACTGCGCTGGTTTGGGCGGCGCAAGGTGGATCAAACAAGGGTCCAGTGCTCTCGATTCAGGCGACGGGTGCCAGCAAGGAAGTACAAGAACCCGGGGAGGACGAGTCTTACACCTTGGAGGTTACAGGGTCGGGTGCTACTTTGACGGCCGCAAATCCCTTGGGCGCCATGCACGGCCTGCAGACCTTTTTGCAGCTGGTGGAGACGGGCGCGAATGGTTTTGTCATTCCGGTCGTGAGGATCCATGACACACCGCGGTTCGTATGGCGCGGGCTCATGATCGACGTGTCTCGCCACTTCATTCCTCTCGAGGTCATAAAACGAAATATTGACGGGATGGAAATGGTGAAGATGAACGTTTTCCACTGGCACCTCTCGGACAACCAGGGCTTCCGGGTGGAGAGCAAGAAATATCCAAAGCTGCAGGAAATGGGCTCCGACGGGCACTACTTCACGCAAGCGGAAGTTCGTGACTTGATCGACTACGCCCGTGACCGCGGCATTCGCGTAATTCCTGAGTTCGATATGCCGGGCCACAGCACTGCCTGGTTTGTGGGATACCCCGAGTTGGCGAGTGCGCCCGGACCTTATCAGATCGAGCGGCATTGGGGAGTGTTCGATCCGGCGATGGACCCGACGAGAGATGCGGTGTACGAATTCCTCGACGGGTTTATTGAAGAGATGGCAAAACTGTTTCCGGACCCTTACTTCCACATCGGCGGCGACGAGGTGAACGGCAAGCAGTGGGATGCGAATCCGAAAATCCAGGAGTTTAAAAAGAATCACAACCTGAAAACGAATGAAGAACTGCAATCGTACTTCACTACGCGCGTGCAGAAACTCGTGGCCAAGCACCACAAGCACATGGTGGGTTGGGACGAAATCCTCACTCCGGGGATGCCGAAGGACATTGTGATCCAGTCCTGGCGAGGGCCGGAGTCGCTGGCCAAGGCGGCGCAGGAGGGATACCGGGGGTTGCTCTCGAACGGCTACTACATCGACCTGAACTGGTCAGCGGAACGACACTATGCGGTTGACCCCATGTCGGGGGCGGCGGCGAGCCTGTCTCCGGAACAGAGGAAAAACATTCTCGGCGGAGAAGCGACGATGTGGTCCGAATTCGTGAATCCAGAGACAATCGATTCACGGATATGGCCGCGCACGGCAGCCATCGCGGAGCGACTGTGGTCGCCCCAGGACGTCAAAGACGTGGAATCCATGTACCGGCGCATGGACCAGATCAGCTGGAGTCTTGATTTCGCAGGGTTAACTCACAATACGGCTTACGAGCCGATGCTCCAGAGAATTGCAGATGCGCAAGAAGTGGGGCCGTTGCGGACATTCACAGACCTGGTTGAGCCGGTGAAGGACTACGACCGGGGGAATCTCGCCAAGGTGGAACCTACCAGCTTTGATCCGCTGAACAGGGTTGTCGATGCCGCACGTCCGGAAAGCGAAACCGCACGTCAATTCTCGCGCTTAGTCGAAAAGTTCGTCTTAGAGAACTGCAGAGACGCCGGCGCTGCAAGCATGATTCGATCCTCATTGTCCGTTTGGAGAGACAACGATCCCAAGTTGCAGCCGTTGATTTCTCGTTCGTTTTTGGCGAGCGAGGTGGCCCCGATATCTCGCAATCTTACGGCGGTTTCGAACGTGGGACTGCAGGCGCTGGATCGAGTGCAGGGTAGCCAACCGGGAGACGTTGCGTGGAAGGTACAGCAAATCGCCGTCATTGCCGAGGCGGAGAGACCGACGTCCGCGCAATTGCTGCTGATGGTTGCGCCACCGGTGCAGAAGTTGGTGGAAGCGGCTTCGGCGGGCGGGAGGTGTGTCCCGTCAAAATAACCCACGCGAGTTCGGGACGCTCGTTTGTGTTATCTATGTAGTCGTTCATGACTACGCCTCATACGCAAGTTCAAATAGCGATCCGAGATTTAGAGACCATCGAGGATCTCCGCCAGATCGGTCCCATCGAGAAGGAAGTCTGGGGCCTCGACGACCGTGATGTTGCGCCGATGACTCTGCTTATCGCTTCGAAGGAAGCCGGGTCTGTGTTCGTAGGCGCCTTCGATGCCGGCAACATGGTTGGCTTCGCATTCGGGTTTCCCTCCTTTGAAAACGGCCACATCGGACTCCACTCGCACATGTTGGCCGTGCTGCCCCAGTACCGCGATTTCAACCTTGGCTACCGCTTGAAACTCGCGCAGCGCGAGCGGGCACTTCAAAAAGGCATGAAGGAGATGTCGTGGACGTTCGATCCACTGCAGAGCCGGAACGCGCATTTTAATTTCGCGAAGCTCGGCGTAGTTTCCGATTCCTACAAAGTCGATTTCTATGGTCACGACAGCAGCAGCGTGCTGCATCAGAACGGGACGGACAGGTTATGGCTCACCTGGGCGCTGGACAGCAGGCGCGTTCAACAGAGGATTGCCGGACAGCCGATGGCAAGTGCTCCGGACGGTCCTGTGCTGGTCCAGGAAGATGCGGGCGGTGGCGTCCGGCGCCTCGACTTGTCAGTGGCGACGCGGCAGAGCACGGCATTTGTGGAGATTCCCGCCGACATCGTGGAACTGGAACATCGAGATCCTAACTTAGCCGGTGAGTGGCGGTCCGCAACCCGGTGGGCCTTCACAGAATTGATGAAGGCCGGGTTCTTTGTTCAGGATTTCGTGCGCGCCAAGAGCGGGCCGGGAAGGTATTGGCTGAGCCGGGGCGATATGGGCGATTTTGTGAATTCGTGAAGCAGGACTACCGCTCCGGGGCCGAGCTGAGATCGGGGTTTAGCATCTCGCCGTTCAGTTCTTTTTCTTTCTTCTCACGATCGGCATTCATCAGCTTCGTATATAACGCGAATTCTTCGCGGGCTTTGTCGCGCTGACCGGACTTCTGCAACACCTGGCCGCGGACCGCGTGGATGTTGTAATCCGTGGGCGCGAGCTTTTCAGCCGCATCGAGTGCAGCTAGCGCTTGGGCGTACTTCGCTTCCCGCAGGTATATCTTCGCCAACCCGAACTGCGAGCTCGGCAAACGCGGATTGAGTTCGAGCGCACGACGAAAGTTCTTTTCTGCTTCGGCATCGTTCTGTTGCATGGCGTAGATGATCCCCAGCCGGTCGTAACTAAACGCGGAATTGGGATCAGCGGCGATCTCCTGCTGAAATTCTTGAGCGGCACGTTGATAGTTTTGCTGGTGCATGTACGCAATCCCGAGGCTGTAGTGAATGAAGGGCAGTTTGGGATCGCCTTGGACAGCCTTTTCAAGTTCGACGATCGCAGAATCGTATTCGTCGTTGTTCAGGTGCGCTTTGCCCATCAGCAAGTGAAACTCCGGAGTGTCCTGTCCAATCTCCACCATTCTTGCGGCGGCGCGTTGATCGAGTTCGGTACGCCCTGCTTTATGCGCAGCAATATCGAGCACGTAAAGGTAGGTCAGGTTAAGCGATTGTTGTCCCCAAAGCGCCTCGAGCGTGTCGGCCGCCTCCGGCCATCGGCTGGTGAAAAAATAGCAGAGGCCGAGCAGGTAGCGGGCCTGCGCAGAATCAGGATGCTCTTTGACCACGGAAGCAAAAGGAGCGATGGCTGCCGCGTACTTGGCTTCTCGATAGTAGGTCAGGCCTATATTGAGCCGTATGCCCGCGACTTGAGGAGCGAGGCGCTCAGCTTTTTTCAGAAATGTGCGCGCGCGTTCCCACTGTTCTCGTCGCATATAGATGACGCCAAGGTTCGCGTAAGCTCCGGCCGATTTCGGATCGAGAGTAGTGACTTTGGAGAAGTCCTGTTCGGCTTTGTCGAGGTCTCCGGCTGCAAGCTCCTTTTCGCCGGACTCGAATAATTGCTGGACACTGCTCTTATGCGTCGGGGTTGTCGGCCGCTCGGTCTGGGCTACGCTGCCCAACGAGAGGAGCACAACCAATGTGGTGAACAGTAAGGTGACAGCAGCACGAAACACAGGGTCCCCTGTTGACGCGGGTTTCAGAATGATTTAGTGTCCGCCTCGGGCGGCAGAAAGCGCAAGCCGCTCCAACCGGTCTTCGACTCCACCGCGAGGGCCCATAGCCGTGCCCGTTCCCCCGGGCCGATCGGAGTCGGACGTGCCAGATACTGAGGATTCAAGCCCAGATTGGGATAGACTACCATCCATTTCCGATGGACCGGGGTTGGAGCCGATCAGGTTGAAATCTCCCATGGTGACGATTCGCGACGTTGCGAAGGCGAGCGGGTTTTCGTCAACCACAGTTTCCATTGTCCTGAACAATGCTCCGCTCGCGCGTTACATACCTCCCACCACGAAGAAGAAGATCGAGGTTGCCGCCAAGAAGCTGGGCTACCGGCCGAATTTATTCGCACGCTCGTTGCGCAGCAAGCGAAGTCACACAGTCGGAGTGATGGTCTTCGACATGACCGATCCGTTTTGCACCCTGGTGCTGCGCGGCATCGAGAACTCGCTGTATCAGGCGGGATATCTTCCTATTCTGACCGATGTGCATAACGAGCGCAGCCGGTTCGAACGCTACCTGGAGATGATGCTGGATCGCCGCATCGAAGGGCTGATCATCCTCGCGAACTGGCTGTTTCTCGACATCAACCTGATTGCCGACCTGGAGAAGAACAGCATACCGACCGCGATGATCGGGAGGGAACTGCGCAACGACAGTGTAAGTTCGGTCATTGTCGACAATGAGTTAGGCGGCCAGATCGCGATGGATCATTTGTACTCTCTCGGACACCGCAAGATTGCATTCATCCGCGGGCCGAAAGCGCTCGCCGATACTTCGCCACGATGGAAGGGAGTTCGGTCGGTCGCACAAGGCAAATCATTGGAATTAGATACGCGGCTGATCATGGATTTGCCCGAATCGCGCGATCCGATCTCAAGCTTCGAGGCCGGGTACAAATTGACGGAAGAGCTATTGAAGCGGCGGCGTTCTTTTACCGCGATCATGGCGTTCGACGATATGAGCGCATTTGGTGCGATACGCGCTCTTGCCAAAGCTGATATTCGCGTTCCCGACCAATGTTCCGTCATTGGGTTCGACGACGTGGCCCCGGCTGCTCTCTATACGCCCGCCCTCACGACGGTGCGGCAACCGATGGAATCGATGGGGTCTCTCGCGGTGAGCATTGTCGCCGACGGGATCAACTCGGTTCTGGAGAAGAGGGATGTAGGAGCGGTCCACCGTAAAGTAGCGCCGGAGCTGGTGGTCAGAGAATCAACCCGGCGCCTTCCGTAAAATTCTCCCTCGAACCATTCTTGGTGCTTGTTTTTGACAACTTTTCGCTTGACACTCTATCGCCAAAGTAGCACTATTCACACGTTTTAATAAAAGGTTTCTCTCCACTTTTTGGAATGTCCCAATTTCCGTTTTTTGGGATATCCCAAGATGTGGAGGGTGTGCATTTTTGGGCGGTCCTGCTTTGTGGAGCGGGTTTCGTAACGTAAGCCAGGTTTCGATCGAATTTAGACGGGATTGTAGCCTTTCGAGGCAAGGGAGTGTGCAGCATGAAAAGCCGTGTCATGCGTTGGATTGTTGTTGTGAGCCTGCTGGCTTTGCCAGTTTCAGTCTTGGCGCAGGTCACCGGTCAAATCACCGGCACCGTTCACGACAACACTGGTGCGGTGCTTAACGGCGCACAAGTTACGGTGCGGGATTCGGCAAAGGGCGTAGAGCGAACCACGACGTCGAACGCGGAAGGCGAATACCTGGTCTCGGGTCTACCGGTCGGAACGTACGACGTCACAGTCGCCGCACCCGGTTTCAAGACATACCAGGCCAAGGCATTGAAACTGGACGTCGGCCAGAAGTCCCGTCTCGACGTGACGATGGCGGTTGGCGCGGTCAACACCGAAGTTGTGGTGCAGGGCACGGAAGTCGCGCAGGTCGAAACCCAGTCTTCGGAACTGTCGGGAGTGGTTTCGGGAAAAGAGATCACCCAGCTCGAGTTGAATGGCCGAAACTTCACCCAGCTCGTCACCCTTGTACCCGGTGTGAATAACCAAACCGGACAAGACGAGGGCACGGTCGGGGTCTATGGAAACGTCTCCTTCAGCATGAACGGCGGCCGGGTCGAGTACAACAACTGGGAACTCGATGGCGGCGACAACATGGACAACGGCAGCAACAGCACGTTGAACGTTTATCCGAGTTTGGAAGCTATCGGCGAATTCCGGGTTCTGACATCAAATTACGGCGCGCAGTACGGGCGCAACGGTTCCGGAACGGTCGAGGTTGAAACCAAGGCGGGTACGAACTCGTTCCACGGCAATGTCTACGAGTTCAACCGTAATGACATGTTCAATGCCCGTAACTACTTCAATCGACCTCCGGACCGGATCGCGGGGTACAAGAAGAACGATTACGGATACACGATTGGCGGACCGGTGTTCATTCCCAAGGTGTACAACACCGATAAGACAAAGACTTTCTTTTTCTGGTCGGAAGAGTGGCGCAAGGACCGGGTGCCTGGGCAAACCTTCAATCTGCCCGTACCGTCGTTGGCGAACAGGAACGGAAATTTCAGTGACCTGTGTCCCGGCACGGACTGCCCAATCGATCCCACCACGGGGAATCCATTCCCAGGAAATCAAGTTCCGTTCAATCCAAACGACCCGAACATCCAGGCGCTGCTGGCGATGATTCCGGCTCCGAACTCGGTTGATCCCAGCACGGGCGAGCCGTTTTACAATGCTTCACCGTCGCAGCCGACGAACTGGCGCGAGGAACTCATTCGTATCGATCAGAACCTTGGCTCGAAACACCGGGCGACGTTCCGCTATATTCACGATTCCTGGGACACGATTACAGCAACTCCCCTCTGGACGAACCAAGGAAGCTTCCCCACCATCGGCACCAACTTCAAGGGACCTGGGATCAGTCTGGTTACGCGGCTAACGTCCAGCTTCACGCCAACCCTGCTGAACGAGTTCGTGTTCAGCTACACGACAGACCACATCATCCTGAACAACACAGGTGCCTGGCAGCGGCCCAGCAACGCGACATTCGGAACTTTGTTCCCGGGCTTAGTAACCGATATCGTGCCCGGCATCGCCCTGAATTCCAGAGGAAGCGCGTACGGAGGTAGTTTCGGGCAAGATCCCGGATACGTCCCGAATGGTCCGTACAATTCGAATCCAACGTTCACGTTCCGCGACAACATGAGCAAGATTGTTGGCAAGCACAACCTGCAGTTCGGCGCCTACGTTGTCGCTGCCCGCAAGAATGAGCTCGGTGGCGAACTTGCGGCAGGTTCGATCCCAGGGCTGCTCACGTTTGACGCGAATTTGAATCCGAACAGCACGGGTAATCCCTTTGCCGATTTGCTGACCGAAAGAATCTGGACCTTCGGCCAGCAGGACCAGCGAATTAAGTATTACAACCGCTACAAGATCGTAGAACCTTACTTCCAGGACGATTGGCACGTCACACCACGATTGACGTTGAATCTTGGGTTGCGTTTGAGCCTATATGGCACTTATCGCGAGAGATTGCACCAGGCGTTCAACTTCGATCCGTCGCACTACGACCCGTCGCTGGGTACACATGTTGACCCGGCGACCGGGGAGGTCGTCAACCTGACGCCGAATGGCGGGCCGGCTTCCGTAACCAATCTCCCGAACGGAATCGTGCAGTGCGGTGTTACGCCGGGGGTGCCGGTTGGTTGCATGAAGGGACATTTGTTCAACCCCGCGCCCAGGGTCGGGTTCGCATGGGATCCAACCGGGACGGGCAAGACTGCCATCCGCGGTGGATACGGAGTCTTCTTTGAACACACTAACGGCAACGAAGGGAACACTGAGTCCCTGGAGAACTCACCGCCGCTGGCCACAACGGAGCAGCAGACCAACATAATCGGGTACGCGAACATTGGGGCCGGTGTGGGGGCACAGCCTGTGTTTCCTTTAGGCGTAACCTCAATTCCAAATAAGGCCGTGTGGCCCTACATGCAGCAATGGCACTTGGATATTCAACGCGAGCTCGTGAAGAACACAGTGGTCACGGCTTCCTATGTGGGAAGCAAAGGGACGCACCTCACGAGATCGTTGGATTACAACCAATTGTTGCCAGTTCCCGCGAACCTCAACCCGTTCCTCGTCAATGGTGAGGCAATGGGCGGCGATTGCGGCACGCTGGATGCATTTGGTGTTCCGACTAACGGAACGACTCCTGACGGCGTCCCAGTTCCTTACGGCGGTCCCGGGGTCTGGAGTCCCGCGGTGAACTTCGGCGTTGCGAATTGCGGTACTGTTGCGGATCCGTTCCGCCGTTTCCAAGGCTACACCAGCATCAACCGGCTGGAGAACAAAGCTTCTTCCATCTATCACGCCTTCCAGTTCTCTGGGCGGCGTCAGATGGGAGGTTTCCAATTGCAGCTGGCGTACACCTACAGCCACTCGATTGACGATTCGTCCTCGCGCGGCGACCTGAACATGGTCAATGCCTATGATCCCCGGATGAACCGAGCGAGTTCGAACTTTGACCAGCGGCACGTCTTGAACGCCAGCTATGTCTGGGATCTGCCATTCTTCAAAAATCCGGGTCTAGTTAACAAGGTTCTGGGTGGATGGCAGTACTCCGGCATCATGACCTTCAGCACAGGCACGCCGTTCACGGTAACTTTTGCCGGTGACAACGCTGGAGTGGCGAATGGAATCTCGTCGGGATCGACCTCGGCTTATGCCAATCGCATTGGCGACCCGAACGCGAATATCCCGAGCGTACCCGGCGTGCTGCAGCTCTACAACCCGAATGCTTACGGACCTCCAGTTGGCCTGACGTTCGGAAATTCCGGGCGGAATTCGCTTGTGAATCCGAATCGAACGAACTTTGACATGGCGATCTTCAAGCACTTCGCCATTAAGGAGAACGTTGGGTTTGAGTTCCGCGTCGAGGCATTCAATGTGTTCAACCACACGCAATTCGGATACATCGGTGGAGACGGTGGTTCAGCCGCGTGGAACACCAGCAACTTGACGTCTGGCACCGCGGACTTGACCGGTAGCAACTTCCTGCAGGTACTCACGGCGCACAACCCGCGGATCCTGCAACTGGGAGCGAAGTTCATCTTCTAAGCCTGTGGTGGAACGGGCTTAGATACAGAATCCTGGCTCTCTCCTGGAGGCCAGGATTCTTTTTTGCGGTTAGCACTCGGTCATCAGCGCCAGGTGCATTCTTCGTTTTGCTCAGGCTGACAATTGACGTCTTGAAGATCTTCAGCGGTGTGCTACTTCAGCTTGCCGGCGGCTGGGAGCGACGGCTGCAAAGCCATGCTCCAAATCGGCAATCAAATCCTCGCTGTTCTCGATCCCTACAGACAGGCGCACCAGTTGCTCGGTAACGCCCATCTTCTTCCGCTCGTCGGCGGAGATCATGGCGTGGGAGGTGAGCACTGGAACAGTGACTAAGGAATCTACTCCGCCCAAACTCGGTGCCAACGTAAACAACGACAGAGCTTCCGCGAACCGACGAGTTTCCTCTGCTGTGCCCTCCAATTCGAAGCTGAGGACACCGCCGCCGCCCGACATTTGCTGAGTAGCGAGCCCATAAGACGGGCTGCTCTCGAGGAACGGGTAGTTCACTCTGCGCACCTGCGGGTGTTTGGCAAGAAATTGTGCGATCCGCAGAGCGCTGTCATTTTGTCGCTGAACTCGAACCGCGAGAGTCTTGATTCCCCGCAACAGAAGCCAGGCCGCATGCGGGTCCATGTTTCCGCCGAGCGTGGTACGGGTCTCATGAATTCTGTCGATAAGGTCCTGGCGGCCGATCGCGATGCCACAGATCAAATCGGAGTGCCCTCCGAAATACTTGGTCCCGGAGTGCAGGACGAGGTCGAGTCCGAACTCCGTCGGGCGCTGATTGATCGGCGTGGCGAAGGTGCTGTCAATCATGGAAACGAGGTTGTGCTGCTTCGCAATGGCCGAGACTCTCTTTAGATCAATGACCCGCAAAGTGGGATTGGTTGGCGATTCCAGGTACAGGATCTTCGTGTTCGGCCGGATCGCGCGCTCGTGTTGGGCGTAATCGGTGCTGTCGACCAGCGTCGTTTCGACACCAAGCTTCGGCAGCCATTGGGTAAAGAACTTTGTGACTCCCCCGTAGATGTCGCGTTGCGAGACGATGTGGTCTCCGGCTTTGACGAGCGAGAGGATGGATGTGGTGATCGCCGTCATGCCGGAGGCGAACAGCAGGGCCGCATCCGCGCCCTCGAGCCTCGCGATCGCGTTTTCCACCACTGTATGCGTGGGGTTTCCATAGCGCGTGTAGAACATGTCCGTGTGCGTGGCGCGGACTTGCTGTTCGGAATCGGAGACTTCAAAGGTGGAGGTTTGGTAGATCGGGGTCGCGAGTGGGCCATTTTTCTTGCTTAGGTCTGCGGCGCCGCGAACGGCTTCGGTTTCCGGCCGGTGCTCATGCGATTTCATGTTGAGTCTCCACTTAAGCTTTTACGCTGGCCGCAAACGCCGGCACATACGACAACCACTGTTCGGAGCGCGGGTGCGCGCCGGTCGTCACCCGGTCAAATACCTGTTGTAAGGCCCGTGCGACTGGACCAGCTTTGCCGTTGCCGATCGTCCGGTAATCGATTTCGCGGATGGCGATAACTTCGGCAGCGGTGCCGCACACGAACACCTCGTCTGAAATATAGAGCTGATCGCGGGAAATCGGTTCTTCGACGACGTTGTAGCCGATTTCACGTGCGAGCGTCAGCAGGCTATCGCGCGTGATTCCTTCCAGAATCGAGCTTCGCGGGACGGTGTATATCACTCCTTTGCGGGCGACAAACAGGTTTTCGCCGGTACACTCGGCAACGTAGCCGGAAGGGTCGAGCATGATCGCCTCATCAAAACCCAGGCGCACTGATTCGGTTTTGGCCATCACCGAGCCGACGTAATTGCCAGAAATCTTGGCCTTCGTCATCGATACGTTGGGGTGCAAGCGCGTAAGAGACGAAACATTGGCGCGGACGCCGCGCTCTTTTGCGTCAGCCGTAAAGAAGGTAGTCCACTCCCATACTGCGACGACGAGGCGCGGCTTGCCTGTATCAATCACCATGTTCATGCCGCCATCCAGAAAGATCAGCGGGCGGACATAGCAGGCGGGGAAACCGTTGGCGGCCACGGTCTGGTAAATCGCGTCGATGATCTGGTCACGCGTGAACGACAAGTCGCGGAAGCCAATGATGTGGGCGGAATCGATCAGCCGGTCGACGTGTTCTTCCAGACGGAAGATCGCGGGTCCGCGTGGGGTCGCGTAACAGCGGATACCTTCAAAGACGCTGATGCCGTAGTGTAGTCCGGCGTTGATGAAGGGCACCGTGCCTTCAGCGAAGTTCTTGAGACTGTTGTCGAGCCAGATGTAGCGGGGACTGGATGCCATGGGCCCTCGGGACAGGAAGTGATCTTCTTAGAGTATCGGTTGAACGCGGGGTGCCGCAAGGGCGCGGTTGACCCTTTAAGAGTGGGCCGGGAGGGAAGGCCTGCCTTTGGGCGAAGGGTGCCTGCTGCCTCTCGGAGAATGTAAATTCCTCCATTTATAATCCGTCGCCTATGGATCTCGGACTGAAGAACCGGGTGGCAATTGTCGCGGCCTCAAGCCAGGGAATCGGGAGAGCTACGGCCGAGTCCTTTGCTGCCGAGGGATGTCGAGTCGCAATGTGTGCCCGAAACGCTGAGGCGCTGCGAGTGGCGAGCGAGAAGATCAAAACTCAACATCGGGCCGATGTCTATGCGGATGCCTTCGACGTAACCGATAGAGACGCGGTTCACCAGTTCGTGGATTCGGTGGCGAAGCGGTTTGGTTCGGTGGACATCTGTGTCACGAATGCGGGAGGGCCGCCGGCCAAGGGTTTTCTGGCCACTACGCCTGAGGACTGGGACAAGGCGGTGGAAGCAAACCTCCTCAGCACGATCTACTTCGCGCGGGAGGTGATTCCTCACATGCAGAAGAAGCACTGGGGCCGAATTGTGACAATCACTTCCATCACGACGAAACAGCCGGTACCGGATCTTATTCTGTCGAATGCTGTTCGTACGGCGGTCATAGGGCTCGTCAAGAGTTTGGCGAACGAGTTTGGCAAGGACGGTATCCTGGTGAACAACGTGGGCCCTGGCTTTACTGCGACGGACAGACTGAAGCAACTGGCGAAGGCGCGGTCCGCCGCGTCTGGAAAGACTGAAGGAGAGATCTTCGATACGTGGGCGGCCGATGCGGCATTGAAACGGGTCGGAGAACCGCAAGAGGTGGCCGACACCATCGTGTGGCTGGCCTCGGAACGAGCTTCTTTCATTACCGGACAGAACATCCTGGTCGATGGCGGTGCCTACAAGGGCCTGTAGTAACCGAAAGAAAAACTTCAGAGTATCGAGGTAAGTAACTCCCGGCAGTTGCCATCTTGTAACTGTTCTTTTTTTCAAGTAAGCTATCGCCCATTCAGCAGAGTTCAAGTCCTTCAGGATTTCTTAGGGAACGTGTTCTTCCGGGGCGATGGTGCGGGCATACAAGGATCAGGTCGGAACGTACATTGTCCGCACAAATTCAATCAGTTAGGTCGCGGCTGTAAGAACAGTTCCAATCCACCGATTGGGCAGCAACGATTGTACAGAGGGCCGTTCAGCGGCGCAGGCAGGGAGGTTCTATGGCACGGGTTCGAAGAAGCCTATTAGCAGCTTTGTTATTGGCGGTGTTGTCTACTGTTCAGGTGCTCGCGCAGGGCGGAGCAACGGGAGCGATCACCGGAACCGTGCAGGACCCGACGGGAGCGTTTGTCGCGAACGCGGATGTGCGCATCCTGAACCAGGACACCGGCGTGGTGGCGCGCACCCTCAAGACTGACGCGAACGGCTCGTTCACAGCACCCCTGCTTCCCGTAGGTACATACACGGTCCAGGTTGAGAGCACGGGTTTTACTCCCGCCAAATTTCAGGGCATTGTGGTGCGCGTGACAGAAACGACGCGCATGAGCGCCAAATTGGCGCCGCTGCAGGTGATGGAGAAGGTGGAAGTGCAGGCCGAAGTCCAACAGGTGGAGACGACGACGGCCGCGACCGGGCAAGCGATTGAGTCGCAGACCATCCGTGAGCTGCCGCTGGCCACGCAGAATTTCGAGCAGTTGCTGACCCTGTCCACCGGAGCCCAGAGCGATCTGAATGCGTCGGCGCAGCTAGGCCGCGGGAATGTGCGCGTGATTGTTAATGGCCAGCGCGAGGACAACAACAACTACCTGATCGAAGGCATAAGTGCGACGGACTACAACGTTGCACAGGCGACCAACATTCCACTGCCCAATCCCGACGTAATTCAGGAATTCAAAGTTCAGACCTCGCTATACGACGCCAGCCAAGGCCGCAACAGCGGCGGCAACGTCAATGCGATTTTGAAGTCCGGCACACGCGAATTTCATGGCGATGTGTATGAATTTCTGCGAAATGACGTTTTCAATGCGAACGAGTACTTCCTGAACCGCAGCGGTCTGCCGCGGCCATCGGTCAAGCAAAACATTTTCGGCGGAAGCCTGGGTGGGCCTGTCGGCAGCGGAAAGCTGGGATTCTTTTTCATTAATTACCAAGGCACGCGGCAGCGCAGCGGACTTTCGCCGGGTACCCAAATCAGCAATCCGGGATTCCCCGTCTTGGATCCGAACGATCGCTCCGACGCGAAGATCATGAGCGACTTCAACGTGGCGAACGTCGATCCCGTCGTGCATACGCTTCTCAACCTTAAGAGTACCCAGTTCGGGAACGGGCCCGGTGGATGGCTGATTCCCTCGGTCGCAGGAACACCTGGCAGCGCAGGCCAGTTCATCATCAGTAAGCCGGGCAAGTTTACCGACGACCAATTTACGACGAACTGGGACAAGGAATTTCACGCCGGCAAGGACAAGCTTTCCGCACGCTTCTTTTTTTCGGACTCTGAGCAAGTGCTCCCGTTCGGCGCGGGCGGTTTGCAGGCTTCGTTGGGTGGAACGTTAGGCACCAGCATTGCGGCGAGCGATCTTAATTTCCCGCTCGACCTGCCGGTGCATAATCGGTTGCTAACAATCAACGAGACTCACCTGCTGTCGAACTCACTGGTGAATGATTTCCGGTTTGGATACAACCGCATCAATGACAGCCTGGTGAACATCGAGCCGGTGGTGAGCCTGAATGGAGGCAGTCCCCAGCCACTCACTGCTGCTCTGTTGGGAATTGACCGGCCGACCAATAACGTCACCAAAGATATTTACAAGTTCACTCTTTCCAGTTTCCAGTTTGGTCCGACGCCGTTCGCGAACCAATACCAGACGCAGAACAACTACAACGTGGTTGACAACCTGAGCTGGGTGCATGGAAAACACACGTGGCGATTCGGTGGTGAATTTACCCGGGTCAATTTGGATAAGGTGTTCCCGCAGGTGTTCAACGGGCAGTTGTTCTTCGTGCCGACGCAGCCGACTCCGACGACGAATGTCAGCGATTTCCAGAACTTCCTGACCGGTACGGCGCAGGCGAGCTTTGGCGGATCCGGCATTTCGAATCACGAGTACCGCAGCAACAATTACGGATTCTTTGTACAGGACGACTGGAAGGCGCGACAGAATTTGACGCTGAATCTGGGACTGCGGACGGAAATGTTCGGCGCTTTCTATGACAAGCTTTGCCATATCGGAAACTTCGACCTGGCAGCGGCAAATGCGGGGCAGTATCCGATGGTCTACGGCGGATGCGCCAACCACCTTGGTGTTGCGGGCCTCACCGGTAGAGGCAATGACAGCACCATGAAGAACAACTACAGCACGACCATTGGTCCTCGAGTCGGGTTTGCCTGGGACCTGTTTAACGATCACAAGACCAGCTTGCGCGGCGGTTTTGGCATGTATTACGTGCGCGAAGACGTAGGTACCGTCGATCAGCTATCGTTCCAGGCGCCGTATCTGCCGATTGCTGGGTTAGGTAACAACCCAGGATGCTTACCCGCGTTCTTCTCGGCTGCCGCACCGGCCAATTGCCAGCAAAATGGAGTCAATCCCAATGCTCTGCCGGTAGCGGGCACGATCGATCCAAACTTTATTCCTTGCGCGGGCGTACTGGATTCGTTCCCGGGTGGCGATACCACCCAGTTTCCAAACTACACCTGCGCCAGTGGCAGCCCGGGAGTGTTTCCTGCGCAGTTCCTGTTTGTCTTGGCTGTGCCACGTCACTACGTCGTGCCGTCGACGCAAGCGTGGAACCTGACGATCCAACGAGATCTTGGAAAGAACTGGATACTCGAGGTCGGATATGTCGGAAACCATACCATCCACCTGCGAGAGACACGCACGAACGTCCAGGCGCGGTTAGCGACCGCTGCGAATCCCATCAATGGTGTGGGAGCAAACGGGGTGCCGTACTCAATCACTGAAAGCACGACCGCGAACGCGGTGGCCCGATCGAACCAGCAAGGTGTGAACGGCTACGGCGGGATGCAGCTTTTCGCGAACGACGCCTATTCTCATTACAACTCGTTGCAGACTACGCTCTCGCGTCGCTGGGGAGCCGGATACTTCCAGGCCGCGTACACCTTCTCCAAGGCGTTGGACGCGACATCGACCGGGAATACCGCATTCAACACCGCTTTCAACGACGAGTCGAACGTCCGCAATTCTTATGGGCTGTCGGACTTCGATCGGCCGCATCGGCTAAGTGTAAGCTATCGGTACGACCTGCCGTTCTTCTCCAAAGCTACGGGCTTCGCTCACCACGCGTTAGGTAACTGGGCAGTCAGCGGTATTACTACGGTGCAGTCGGGTACTCCGTTCGCGGTTCTCGACGCTACTGCGGGCTCCGCCTATATTGCTAATGGTCTGGCGTTTGCCACCCTGGGTGCGACGCTGGCTCCGGGGAGAACGATTGCCTCGGCTAATACATCGGGTGACATACACCATCGCCTTGATCAGTACCTTAATCCAGCAGCGTTTGTGAATGCGCCGCTCGCCGATCCCGCCGGTTGTGCCAGTGACCCCTCGGGTGCTGCTTGCACCACGGCGTTTGGAACGCTGCGACGTAACTTGTACCGGGGCCCACATCAGCAGAACTGGGACTTCTCGTTGATTAAGAACTTCACCATCACCGAGAGACAGACGTTGCGGTTCACGGCCGACTTCTTCAACATCTGGAACCACGCGAATTTCGCCAGTCCGGCACTTGCGCAGCAGGACATTAATAATCCTAACTTTGCGCAGATCACGTCGACGGTGGGTACACCGCGTCTGATCCAGTTGTCGCTGCGTTATGCCTTCTAACGCGGGCGGAAACGAAAGCCAGGGCCGCATCCCAATGTTGGAGAGGGATGCGGTCGCTCCAGAAATCGCCGCCATGTACGACGCGCTGCTGAAGCAGCGGGGCGTCGTTCCGAACATGTTCAAGACCATCGCCCAGATCCCTGCCATGGCTCAGGGGTTTGCTGCATTTCTTAAGCCGATTGTCGGTGACGGGGCGCTGCCCGGCTGGTACAAGGAACTGATTGCCACGCGCATGTCGGTCTTGAACAAGAGCACGTACGCAATCAGTGCGCATTCTCTCTCGGCCAAGCAGAAGGGTGCCAGCGATGCGCAAATCGACGCCGCAAAATCCGATTTCGAGTCTGGGCCGTTCACAGACGCGGAAAAGCTGGGGTTCCGTTTTGCCGAGCGGGTACACCGCTCGGGAGGGGACGTGGACGACCAGATGTTCCGGGAACTAAAGGCCGTCTACAGCGATCAGCAATTGATCGAACTGACGGCGGCAGCGGCTGCTTTCGAATTTTTCCCGCGATTTGTGGACGCTTTGCGTATTCCCACCACGCCAATTCCGGCCTCCGCGATAAAATAAAACCCTGATGAAACCTTTAGCTTCGCGGATCTCAGTGATGAGCGGGGAAGGCGCGCTATCTGTCTACGCGCGCGCCAAGGAGTTGGAACGGGAAGGCCGCTCCATCATCCACCTGGAATTGGGGGAACCGGACTTCCACCCTGCCAAACCCGTTATCGAATCGCTACGACAGGCTATCGATCAGGGGAAGGACCGTTATTGCCCAGTGCAGGGTGTTCCTGCGCTGCGGGAGGAGATTGCGGAGTATTTACTACGCACGCGGGAGATCAGGGTCTCCCCCGAGCACATCGCGATCGCACCGGGATGCAAAATCGCACTGTTTATGGCGATGATGGCGCTGATCGAACCGGGAGACGAAGTCCTGTATCCGGATCCTGGCTTTCCTGGGTATCCGTCGATCACGCTGGGCCTAGGCGGAGTACCGGTTGCATTTGGACTTGCGGAACGGAACCGCCTGCAGCCTGATCCGGACGAAATCGCGTCGAAAATAACCAAGCGGACGAAGGCGATAGTTACCAACTCTCCGGGAAACCCGACCGGCAGCGTGTATAGCGACGAAGTGCAGCGACGGATCGCCGAACTCGCGGTGAAGCACGACCTGTGGGTTTTGTCGGATGAGATTTATGCGCGCATCATCTACGGAGCGAAGTTCCTCTCCATGCTCCGGTATCCTGAGATGGCAGAACGTACCCTCATCATTGATGGGTTTTCGAAGAGCTTCGCGATGACGGGTTGGCGACTGGGTTATAACGTCGCGCCTCCGGAAATGGTCGCCGCGCTGAACATGATCGCGGTAAACAGCTTCACGTGTGTGGCGGAGTTTACGCAATACGCGGCCATAGAGGCATTGCGTGACAGCGACGGCGCAACTCCGCGCATGGTAGGTGAGTTCGCCAAACGCCGGGATCAATTCATTCGCGATCTCAATGGCGTTCCGGGATTCCGGTGTATTCCTCCCGAGGGTGCCTTCTATGCATGGGTCAACATCGTGGAGACAGGGATGACGGCAGAAGAAGTATGCCGCCTCATGCTGGAAGAGGCAGGAGTGGCCGCAATTCCGGGCGCGGCGTTCGGCCCACTGGGAAAAGATTTTGTGCGCTTCTCGTTTGCTTCGTCTACCGCAACTTTGAAGGAGGCGGTGGAACGTATTCAAAAAGTCTCAACCACTTGGCAAGGCGCTGCAGCCAGTCGATAAGGGCTTTGACCCGAGCAGTTCGTAGCGTCTGCAATTCCTCTTTCGTTTTTTGTGAGCAGTCAGCCGGAACGTTGGAGAAGCTTTGATGAATGCAAATTGCTTTCGCGTAGTGCTCACGGCCGGTGCAATGATTCTCGTCAGCACCGCAGCTTTGGCGCAAGCCCGACCGTTCCCCGGTGCGGATGTTCAGCAGACTTATCAGCGGCTGTTGCCGCAAGTCGAGAAGATTCCGATCTTCGATCACCACGCTCATCCCGGATTCGCCGATGACCCCGATGTGGATGCGATGGCGGCGCCTCCGGGCAGCGCGGCGCTTCGCGAGCGGGACACCAACCCTGAGCTGGTCGCCGCGGCGAAAGCACTGTTTGGTTTTCCTTACAACGATTTTTCCGGCGACCACGCGAAGTGGCTGGTTCAGAAGAAGGCGGAACTCAAAAAGCAGTATGCGGGACCGGCGTATTTCGACATGATCCTCGACAAGCTCAATATCGAGCAATCGGTAGCCAACCGCGCCATGATGGCGAATTATCTGGACCCTAAGCGATTTGTTTGGGTCTTCTTCGTTGACTCGTTCATGTACCCGTTCAACAACTCGCAGCTGACACACCGAAATCCGGATCAGGAAGTCTATATACCTCTGCAAGAGAAAATGTTGCATCGGTGGATGCAACAAGAGAACGTTTCGCAATTGCCGGATGACTTATCCGGATACCTGGCCTTCATTACGCGAACGCTTGAGGACAACCAAAAAAAGGGCGGAATTGCGATGAAGTTCGAGGTTGCGTATTTTCGGCCGACCAAGTTCAGCGATCCCACCGAGCAGCAGGCCAGTGCGATTTATGAGAAGTACCGTGCTGGTGGCGTCCCGACATGGGACGAGTACATCACCTTCCAGGACTTTATCTTCCGTTATTTGGCGAAGGAAGGCGGACGGTTGCACCTGCCCGTGCACATTCACTCGGCAGTTGGGATCGGCGACTACTTCAATATTTCGGAAAGCAACATCATGAACCTGGAGAGCGTGCTTCGGGATCCCCGGTACGCCGCCACTACCTGGGTGATGATTCACGGCGGCTATCCACTGGAACGGGAGGCGATCTGGCTGGCGGCTATGAAGAACGTCTACATGGATTCGTCGTTCATGGAAATCGTGATGTATCCGTCGGCGTTCAAAAATACTTTGAAGCAATGGCTGGAAACATTTCCGGATAAGGTGACGTTCGGAACGGACTGTTTCCCCTACAATGAAGTTCTCGGCGCAGAGGAGAGCTACTGGCTCGGTGTGCAGTCGGCTCGGGAAGCTTTAGCGGCCGCGCTGGCCGAGATGATCTCCGAAGGGGAAGTAACCGAGACACAAGCTCTCGAATTGGCACACGGATATCTGCACGACAATGCAGTCAAGCTTTATGGCGGGAAGGTGCACTGATATGGCGAAAGCAAGCCCGGCGAAAAAGAAGGCGAGCAGCAAAGGGATGGGCACGGCGAAGCGGAAGGCGATGATTGCCCCGGCGGGAGAAGGATCTGCGTATCGTCAGCAGGGAATTCCTAAGCAGCGTGCTCGGGCGGAGTTGAAGCACATTCCGTGGAGTTCGATAGAGATCGAGGCTCTGAACCCACTGATCGGGCGGCAGTTCATCGTCGGCCGTGACATCATGGTTGCGCGCGTTTTGATGAAAAAAGGCGCGATCGTCCCCGAGCACAGCCACATGAATGAGCAGGTTACGTACATTCTCGCCGGCGCGCTTAAGTTCTGGATTGATGGCAAGGAACTCGTCGTCCATGAGGGGGAGGTGTTGACGATCCCTCCGGACATGCCCCACAAGGCGGAGGCCCTTGAAGATACTGTGGACCTGGATGTTTTCAATCCCCCGCGCGCCGACTGGATGAACAAAGACGACAGCTATCTACGGGGAAAGTAACTGAGCAACTGAGGACCTTCCAACTAGGTCGTGACCAACTCAACCGCATCGGAATCACAAGTGGACCGAGGCACCGCAACTCTGCGGTGCATCTCGTGCGGACAGGTTGCGACAGCTCCCAGCCAGACCTTTCGATGTGCAGATTGTGGCGACCTGCTTGAGATCGCGTACTCCGGGTGGACACACAATCCGAATGCGCTGAAATCGCTGTGGCGCGAGCGCAAGACGCTGCTGGATCCCAGGGATCAGAGCGGCGTGTGGCGGTTTCGAGAACTTCTCCCTGAGATCAATCAAAGCTCCGTCATTACGCTGCGCGAGGGCAATACTCCGATATACGACCTTCCCGTGTCCGGGCGCGCGCTGGGAGTGGGCCGGCTCTTTGCAAAGCATCAGGGCATGAATCCCACCGGCTCTTTTAAGGATACGGGCATGACGACGGCTGCTTCCTTTGCAAAGCAGCGCGGGTTTCGCTGGGTCGCGTGTGCATCGACCGGGAACACGTCGGCATCGATGGCGGCTTATGCGGCACGGGCTGGCATGAGAAGCCTCGTCCTTATCCCGGAGGGAAAGATTTCGTGGGGGAAGCTGTCGCAAGCTCTCGACTATGGCGCGGTGACCTGCCAATTGCGCACGGACTTCGACGGCTGCATGCGAGTGCTGAACGAAGTGGTGACGCGCATGCCCGTGTATCTGCTGAATTCGGTGAATCCGTATCGAGTGGAAGGGCAGAAGACCGCGGCCTTGGAAATGGCCGAGCAGTTCGATTGGGAGCTGCCTGATCACGTGATTGTCCCGGGTGGCAACCTCGGGAATTCGTCTGCTCTCGGTAAGGGCTTTGTTGAAATGAGGGACTTAGGCCTGATCTCCCGGCTTCCAAAGCTGTCAATCATCCAGGCCGAGGGAGCCAATCCTCTGTTTCGCATGATTCGGTCCGGAGCAAAGGACCTCAGCGCGATTGAGGCTGACACTTTCGCGACAGCGATCCGCATTGGAAACCCGGCCTCCTGGAAGAAGGCGTTACGCGTTCTCGAGGCGACGGGTGGAACCGTGGAGCAAGTCAGCGAAATCGAAATCGCTCAAGGCAAGGCGGAGATCGGATCGGAAGGGATCGGCTGTGAACCAGCTTCGGCGGTCACGTTGGCTGGGTTAAAGAAATTGGCGTCGCGCGGGTTCGTGAAGGGCGGGGAAAGTGTTGCGCTGGTCCTTACCGGACATCTTTTGAAAGATCCTGAGTTCACGCTGAAGTTTCACCGCGGGGACTTGTTTTCTGGGACGCGATTCGAACAAGAAGCAGCGACATTGCAGCAACAGCAGCGCGCCCCGCTGGTCCTGGATGCCAGCGTGGATGCTGTATTGAAGACTCTCGAAGCGGCAGAGAAAGCACAATAACCGGGTATGCGCACTGGCAAGTCACCCGCCCCTCGTGGGCGACTACGCATGAGCTTTCCGGCCACTTCCGCCAACTTAGGGCCGGCATTTGACGCAGCCGCCCTGGCATTCGACCTTCATCTCAAAATGGATGCGCGGGCTGCCGGCGAATTTGCGATCGTGGCGCGTGGTCGGGATGCGGACGTCTGCGGCAATGCCGAAAACCACTTGATAGTTGAAACCTATAAAGAAGTAATGGCCAGTCAGGGCAGACCGGTTGTGCCGGTGGCGCTTCGGATCGATAACGAGATGCCGATCGGCAAGGGATGCGGTTCCTCGGCGGCTGCCCGGTTGGCCGGAATCGCACTCGCCGTCCATTTTGGCAACCTGCCATGGACGGATGAACAGATCGTGGGCGAAGCATCACGGCGGGAGCACCATCCCGACAACGCGGCAGCGTGTTGGCTGGGTGGCTTGGTGGTTGCCCGAATGGAGAACGAAGCGGAAGCGCAGGCAATCAAGATCAAGCCAAAAGGGAAGTGGCCGCTGTTGTTTGCGGTCCCGGAAGAGCCGCTTTCGACGGAAGAGGCTCGCCGGGTTTTGCCATCAGAGTATTCGCGAGATGATGCAGTCGCGAATATCCAAAATTCTCTGTTGCTGCTGGGAGCTTTCGTCCAGGGGCGTCCAGATCTGCTCGGGTCCGCCCTCGAAGACCGCCTTCACCAACCATATCGCGGCCCGCTATGCCCACTGCTGCCCGCCTTGCAACAACAAGTCGGACAACACGGAATCGCTGGAGTTGCTTTGAGCGGTGCAGGACCCTCGGTCCTTGTGTTCCTTGAAGTGAACGCGAAGGGAAAGATGGCCAAGGCTGCGGTCGGAAAGTACTTAAAACAGCGGAATATCAAAGCCGAATTGATCCTGACCTCGATTGTGGAGGCCGGGGCAGTGGACTCTCCCGGTTGGAAGCATCGCCGCCGAATGGGCGGTCGTTAGTTAGAGATGCGAAGGTTTAAACCGAGCGGCAACGGCGGTTCCGCCGGGTGGTCCGGGGAGCGGAAACGCCCATGACTGTCATCAGGTGCTTCTGAAAGCTGAGGTTTCGGTGCGCGGCAAACTGATCGGCGTAGGAGTACAAAGCAATCAGATAGGTCTTTAAGTCCTGGATGGCTTCAACTTTTCCCGAAAAATCAGGATGAACGGCTGAACTGTTGGTGGCGTGTGCCGACATGGTTGTTACCCCACTACTTGCCCGTAGGGCTTGCCTGGAGATCACGACTGAGGTTGGGGAACCAGGAATCGTGGACGCTCTTCAATTTCCCTGGGGCTGGTTGATGGGTACGCTACTTGGGTGTGCCAAAGATGTAAATAGCACCTTCGTGCTATCGGGGCCATTGGGACTGTGCCAGAGCCCCGGGAGCCCCCGATTCACTCAGCTTTCCCAGGGTATGGGGTGGGGGCAGGGCGTTACTTTTGCGAGCACAGCGTTGCCGGTGCGCCAAGCTTGTCGCCCCGATAGGAGTATCGGCCGTCGAGAGCAATCGATGGCGACTGTTGTGCGAACCAGGAGAACATCGCAACATCCTGAGGGTGATAATCGGTGCCGTTTGACCTGATGTGAAACGACAAGTTGCGGTTCGCCTGGAGCACGTCTCCCACTTCGAGCAGGTTGGAGAAGCAGGTTCCTGTACTCGGTTGGATCCAAGCGGGTACAACGTTCCGTATCAGTGGATCGGTATACCACTCGGCGATCTCGTGGCTTAACGCGGTGATGTCCTCGATGGGCGATTCGAAAATGCGAGGGTCGGTATAGCTGGCCCAGATGTAGGTATTCAGGTTCTGTACGTTGCCCGGACCGGGAGATGCGATTGCACTGTGGAACCCGATGACACAGCACTTTGCGGGCGAATCGGCAAATAGGAAGCTGTTGTAGGTCAAAAAAATGGGCAGGGTGTGCGGATCGATGTCGAGTGCCCGGATCAGTTTCTCCAACTGGGTTTGAAACCAGTTCATATCAATCAATCCGATCGGCGCACCGGAAGAAGCGCCTGAAAATTGAAGTCCCCTTTCGGCCGGAACGGTTATCGTTTGGGTCGCAAGAACCGCCGGGGCGTTCAGCAGGACGTGCCAGTCAGGACTGGTCGCGCTCACCACCTTGTAGAACGAGGTGCGAAAAACAGCGTCGCCGAATTGCGTAAATCCGACCGGCGAGGAAAACGGCTGGAACAATGGAGAGGCGACGGTATTGGCGACTTTGCTGCCACCGTCCAGCGATCTCCCGCTGGAAAAGATCAAAGCAATCGGAATGATTTCGGTGGGAATCCGCGTTGTGGCTGATCCAGCCCAGGGGCTGGTGCCCACCATGGTGTAGGAATACGTGCGAGAAGTTTGTAAGGTTCTGTGGCTGAACTTGCCTGTCCAAGTCGGGATTGTGGCCTCAGTCTGTCCGGGAGCGGAGGCCAGTGGCGCTGCCGTGAAGATTGGATTCCCGATATGATCCCCGTGAGTTGCAGCCAAGCCCGCGATCGGCGACCCTCCAATAACGGCGATCACAGCAAGCAGTAGACGTAATCTCCAGCGCACAAACATTCCTCAACCACCTAGTCCGATGCGACGGTACCCCGCCTGGTTTTGCGGCCCGGTCCAAGTGTGCGGGTCTCGAACGCTTCGAGGGCTTTCAACATGAAGGCGCCCAGGAGCGTGTGCAGCCGCGAATAGTCGTAGAAGAGGGCGGCAATACCCATGTTGGGGAGGTTGTTGCGTGCGAGCGTACTGATCGCTTCATCCAGGATCTGAAACTCGGTGACCACCATGCTGACGGTGTAGCGCGCCGCCTTGCGACTTTGGCCATATTGGAACGCCATTTTTAACTGTTGATCGGAGGGCTTGTTCTGATTGTTTTCAAGTTGCTGGGTGGCAGCGGTCACAAAGCTGGTTAGATGCTGAAGCTGCTCAGCCCCGTCGATCATCACCGCGGAGAGGTCGGGGTGATGTTCGATGGCTGTGGCGGCCAGTTCAGCTACCTTGACCCCGGAATCCCGCAGCAGTTCCGGCAAGCGCGTGACGCGTTCGGGGCGCTTGTCCTTACGCGACGCCAGCTTGCGTTCGATGGTGCTGAGCAACAAGGTGATATCAGCAGGTTTCACCAAGTAATCGTCTACTTGGTTGTGCATGGCCTCGACTGCCGTTTCAAACGCAGGGTAGCCAGTCAGGATTAAATTCACGCATTGAGGATGCAGGTGGCGCATGGCAGCCAGGACCAGGAAGCCGTCTCCAGGCTTGTCAAGGTTCAAGTCGCAGATGAGCACGTCGAACGGGGCGGCATTTATCTCGACCAAGGCTTCTGCGACACTGGCGGCAGTTCGGACCTTAAACCCGTGCTGCTGCAGTACTGCGGGCAACATGATGCGGATACTTTCTTCATCATCGACAAATAGGACCCGTGCGTATTCCATGGACATTGCTGCGCTCTTTTGAGTGAACTGGGAATGGGCTGGCTTGAGTTAGGAAAGTACCCTGACCCGTGTACGTCATTATATAAGGGAAAGGCGGGATTATATAAAGGAGTCGGCGGGGGCTAGCGTTCCGGGGGACGGATGCCATATTTCTGCAACTTGTACGCCAGCAGACTACGCGAAATGCCCATGCGCCGCGCGGCTTCGGCTTGAGCTCCCCCTGAGGCATTGAGAGCTCGTCGAATTAAGTCCTCCTCCGTACGCTGCAAATACGCAAGCAAGTCGAAGCTCTTGCCGGAAGTGGGAGCGATGTCGGGGTCGGGCAGTCCCGAATCTTTCGTATCGATCTCAGGAAGCAGGAAATCTCCGGAAGCTAGTTCCGGGCCAGTCGAAATCATGTAAGCACGTTCGATCAGATTACGAAGCTCACGAAGATTCCCTGGGAATGCGTGACGCGATAGTTTCTCGAAGGCGGCAGAACTCGGCAAGCGAAGGGGGACCCGTAGGTCCGCTGCGGCTTGCCGACAGAAGAGATCGCACAGCGTTCGAAGGTCGTCCAGGCGGTCACGCAAGCTTGGGACGTGAACCCGAACCAGATCCAAACGCTGGACCCAGGAAAACCGGAAACGCTTTGGGTCCGTAACCTCTTCAAAGCCCCCCGTCGCGGTAATCAGAGTTCGCGAGTGCACGGTTAGCTTGTCTGATGAACCGGCACACGCGACTTGGGAATACTGAATAAGGTGCAGAAGGCCTGGTTCGGCGTAGCTGGATATTCCGCCGATCCCTTGTAAAAGCAAACTACCCTCGCGCCCGGCTTGCAGCAGGGCGGACTGTGCGGGATCAGCCCCGACCTCCAGCAGTTCCGAGAGAGACGGTCCCGACAAACGGACGAGCGGATGCGAGCGTCGCGGGGAACTGGCGTGAATGGCGCTCGCGATAGATCGCTTTCCGCTGCCGGCTTCGCCGGTGATGAGGACGGGAAGATTAGACGAAGCTATCTCGCCGATTCTGTCACGCAAGCCACGAGCCGCATTGCTATCGCCATATAACAGGGTTCCCTCGTCCGCCGGTTGGCTGGCAGTCTTCAGCAGGAGATTTTCGCGCACCAGAGCAGAGCGCTCGCCGGCTCGGCGTGCCGCAATGCGGAGCTGTTCGGGAGCAAGGGTTCGCGGCACGACATCAAAGGCATCATCGTGGGATTCCGTCGATGAGTCGGCGGTGAAGTAGATCACGGGCAGCGAGCTGTCGATCGTCTTGACCGTGGCGGCAAGCTCCGAGCCGTTGCCGTCGGGCAGATGCTGGCTGGCAAATAAAACGTCGAAGCATCCGGAAAGGAGGGCCTGACGTGCTTCTTCGAGTCCCTGTGCTAACCACAGGCTATTGCCGCCATCGCGGAGGGACATAGCGGCGGCTTGCAGTCGTTCGGGTACGCCATCCACCAGAAGAATTCGCGCCATGGTGTCGTTACGGATGGCCAACCTAAGCCCCGAAAGGACTAACAAGCCTCGAGCGGGGAGGGCGCAAACCAGAGAGAAGAGACTGGTATTCGCTTGGTCCCCTGCGTTGCCTTGGTTCGACCGGGGAGGGCCATTGACGGAGGCATGGTAGGACGCAGTAAGAGGAAAATCTTTGCGCCTCAGCAAATCTTCACGCATATAATCCGCGAGCCGGGGTGCATTTCGGTTTCGCGGGCGAGAGTTTGCGGATGCGCAAAGACGATGCTGCCGTCGAAGCTAAGATCAGCGATAGTCCTACGCTGGGAGGAGTCCGTCCCGGTGCTGGTTCTGCATTTCGTTTGCTGTCACCAACGCGCCATTCCGGCCCGTCCGGAAGGAGTCCTATCTTGCCTATGTCTTCGGGTGCGACGCCTAGATCGACAAAACGCGGAAGCTGTCTACCGGCACTTGCGCTAATGATATGTAGCGTTTCGATATCGATGGTAGCGCAACAGCCCAAGGACGGTGACAAGGCGCCTGGCAGCACTGATGCTGCTGTACTGCAACCGACAGTCGAGGAAACGGACCTGGCTCCTACGCCGCGGCCTTTGACGCCCGAAGAGATGCCGCCTGTTCCACCGCAGGTGACTTGGGATGGCGAACAGCTGACCATCTCTACTGACAATTCCACGTTGGGTGCTGTTCTGGAGGCGGTACGGACTAGCACGGGAGCCGACATTGACATTCCTGGCAATGCAGCCGGAGAGCGCGTTGCAGTTCACCTGGGACCAGCGTCGGCCCGGGAAGTGCTGTCCGACCTATTAGGCGGAACCGACTTCGATTACATAATCCAGGCCGCGGATGACAACCCGAGGGGCGTGCAAGCGGTTTTGCTAACTCCGCGATCCAAGGGTAATGGACGTCCCGCATCAGGGAGAGATGTTCAGGCGGCGCAGCAACGGCATGATACTTACCGGAGAGCTGTAGCGGCGCCTGTCGAACCGAGTGAGGAATCCCAAAACGTCGCGACAAACGCAACCGAGGCCGTAACTCAGGTTGCGTCCGCGGGAAATCCGGCCGCAGAGCCAAACCGGACCTCGCAGAGTGGGCAACCGGAACCGGGCCCAACCCCGACGACGGATGCGCAGCCTACCGAAACTGCCCAGGCGAGCGTTCCGGCGGCCACTGCTTCCAACCCAGACGGGCGCGCGCCGAGTCTTTTTGATCAAAAAGTAATGGATATGGAGAGCCTGTTCCAGCAACGGAAGGCCATGCAGGAGCAGGCGTTGAAGGGTAAGACCAGCAACTAGCCGCTTCGGCAATTTCACACTGAGATGTCGGCGATTATTGGCCTTCGGCCAATTTGACCAGTGCCGGCAAGTTCCGAACCAGAACCGACTCGCGCCGCGCGCTCAGAATTCCCAGCACTTCCCATTGACATAGCAGACGACTGACGGTGAACAGCGTGGTCCCAGTCAATTGGGCGAGTTCTTCGCGCGAGAGTGTGATTTCCACGTGACCATTGGTTGTCTTGCCAACCTGCTTGAGCAGACGTACCAGCTGGCTGCTCAGTCGCGGAGCCACTTTTTCGGTGGAGATTTCACGAAATCGCTGGTCCATCTCGCGCAGGCGCTCCTGCAGAATGTGAACGGCGTTGCGGCGCAAGATGGGGAAACGCTCGGAAAGCAATTCAAACTGACTGGGATCCCACACCAGGGCTGACGTGGAATCGAGCGCCTGGGCTGTTGAGCAATGGCTCGGCTGGCTGAAGCCACCGAGTACTCCGACGACTTCCCCGGGGCCACTGAGGCGGAGAATGACTTCGCAACCACTCTGGCCGAATTGCGTGACTTTGACGCAGCCGCTAATCAGAAGCAATACCTGGCGGACCGGATCGCCTTCGAGAAAGATCGTTTGTCGCCGGGAGAACTGCCGTTCATGGGCGCTGGAAACAATTGTGGTGCAGTCGGGGGCGGAGATGTCGGCAAAGAGGGATGAGCGCTGGGCCATGTTAACCCTGGTGTTGGAAACGACCGATGTATTCAATCCGTTTACGCGGTGCAGCAAAGGCCTCTCGAGCGGCTGATAGTGCATGCAAAGCATCCTCTTCGTCGGAGTTGTAGCCCCACATCTACTTATAGTTACTGCTGCTCCGGGCGAGGGAAACCCAGTGCTCGGGACATGCTGAGCCGTGGCCCATTGAGGATCTCGCCAAACTCGGCGGGGTCGCTCGCGGGTTGTTAGCTGATGGTCGATTACGCGGTCGATTGCGATCGCTCACCCGACTCAAATATCCCGGAAGCGCGAACTCTAACCTTCGTTAGCAACGCCTTTACAACCGGGTATTTGGGCACGCCCACATCTAGCGGTGAGGCGCCGCCCACACGCAAAATCCGGGGGATGGATCTGCCGCCACAGCCGAATGAAATCAACTGATTAGGGAGGTCTACCGACGCTACTTCCACCCCTAACGGCTTCGGCCAGTTCCGTTAAGGGCTCTCTCTCTGGTTGGGAATACTAGTGCAAGTACCCTGCCATTGTAAAGAAAATGTAAGTCTCTGGATTTACAATCTGCGGTGGATCGCAACCGGGAGGAAGTAGTACAGGAATCTGCACACATGGAGAAACGACTTTCACGACCGTCGTCGCACACGGCTTAATCGAAGGCGCAGGTGACAACGTCCTTCTTGACCTCAACCGCGTGCTGCCCATATGGGCAGGGGTCGGCCATCGCGCGCCGTGAATATTGTTGCGGACTGGGTCTCTGAGGAGGACGTGCCGCCGGTGCCGGTGACGATTCAGCGGTAGAGACCTTCATGGGTGGCAACGGCTGGGCCGACGGCGGAATCGAGGATGGCGTAGTACCGTTCTTCTCCGACGGGGGTGGCGCTTGAGTTTGCGCAGTTGGCGCAGTCGCTGGCGCTGTGACCAAAGGCGCTCCAACCGGAGTCGTCCGTGGCATAGCCGCGGGTACCACCGGCGGAGGCGGGGTGGTCCGCGCGTTTTTCTGAGTATTGCCTGGAGTTTGTGCGGATTGGCCCGCTGCTGCGCCCGGCGCCGCCGCTGTAGTTGGGCGCACGTCTGTATGACGCAGACCGATGGCCCCACCAGTTCCCACATCAACCATGCGGAGATTCTGATCGGTGAGATCCTGTGCGCGAACAATGTGGGGCATGATCGCGAAGACGATCTCGTTTTCGCGACGTTCCTTGTCTGTTTGACCGAATAAGTTTCTCAAAATCGGGATCTTCGTCAGCCAAGGATAGCCGCTTAGCGATTGCGTTTCGGAATCCTCGAGAATCCCACCCACAAGGTTCACGTCGCCATCCTGCAACCGAGTCTCATGCTCGATTCTGCGCTGGCCGATGATCGGTTGCGAAACACCTCCGATGTTCTGCTGACCAGTCACCGACGAAATCTCGAGAATCATTTTCAGAGTGACTTCGTTGGCCGAGTGGATGTGAGGAACGATGTCGATGTTGACGCCAACATCGATGTACTGGAATTGGGTGTTCACCGAGCCTATGCCGATGCCGGATTGGAACGATCCGGTGGCGATCGGGACTCGATCCCCGATTTTCAGAGTGGCCTTCTCGTTATCCAGGGCGCGAATTTCAGGATTCTGCAGGAGCTTGGTGTTGCTGTCGCTCATGAGAGCAGTCACTGAGGCGCCGGGGATACTCACCTGGAAGCTATTCGCATTCAAGTTGGTGAACGAGTTCAGCGTAAGAGTTCCGCCACCGCTACCACCACTCGTGCCACCGTTCGTTCCCGCGCCTGGGACGAGTGAGATACTCGCCGACGTCGGAACATTCGTTCCCAGGTTACGAATGCGGTCACGACTTACCTGCATGACGGCAATGTCGATCACGACCTCTGCTTTTGGCTTGTCGATGTCATTCAGTAACTTCGCGGCGAGGATCATCTGGTCGGTTGTTCCGCGGATGATCATGGCGTTCTGGTTAGGCACCAGTTGAATTCGGCTTACATCGAGAATGCCTTTGATGGTGTTGGCCGCCTCTTGCAATTCTGCGGGCGTGGCGACGTTCTTCAGGTAGAAGGTCTTCATGACGTTGCCCTGAAGTTCTTTCCGCTTCCCGGCATTATCAATGGCCACGAAGATCGTATTGGACGAAACCGGCTGCCAAAAAGTTTTCGACTGGAGCGCGATCATATCGAGAGCTTCTCGCGGCGTCACGTCATTAAGTTCGACGTTGATTCGCTGTGGCCGGTACTCCGAGTCGATAAGGACGTTCACACCGGCGAGCTTGCCGATGACTTTGTAAACCATGTCGGCATTCTCGCTCATGCGCAGGTTGATGGGCGTTGTGGATAACGCCTTGAGTTCGATGGGACCTTCAATCTTTTCAGCAAGCTTGGAGAGGACTGATTCGGGTAGCAGGCCTGCGGGCTGCTGCTGCTCCTGCCGCTTAATCATCTCAGTGGTCCGGCGTACTTCCTGAGGAGCGACAAAATTGGTTGGATCGATCGCAGCTGCGCGTTGAAATTCTGCCAGTGCCTCGGTCAACTTCCCACTGTCCCGAAGCCCTTGGCCTCTGTGCACGTGTTCCGCAGCCGCGTAAAAACGGAGCCGGGCAAACGCAGCGAGATACCTGGGATCTCTCGGCCTTAACGAATGTGCCTTTTGAAATGCTTCGAACGCTGCGTCGTAATCATTGTTCGCTTCGGCGTGTAAGCCGTGCTTGTAGGCAGAGCCGGCCTGGTCTGCATAGCCTGGCGAGCAGATACACAAAACAAAGAAGGAGATCACCAAGATACGCAAGTGCCTCATAAAATGTGCCGACTCCGTTGATGAAGCGAAACCCAGGTTCCGCGAAGGCCAGGCCTCTACGGACTGAGAGAACCAGTTCTGTGGGGGAGAAGTTGACGACGGCAGACCAATGCCGTTCGCGCTGCTCAAAAAGCTGAACTACTGATAACGCACCGAAGGTCACTCGTATTTGCGCCAGCGCAAATAATTGTCGTTATTAAGCCCCTGCGGATGAGGATTCCCGACCCCATTCTATGGCACTTTTGTGGGGTTGCTATTGAGCAGGTATCCGGTTGTGCATTCACGAACATGCGCGGTTTGCGCGCCAACAAAGATTAAAGTCGCGTGTGCATGCATGCTACGCGCTCGGTCATTGCGATCTGGGAGGTCGCTCAGAATATGGACGCGTTACGAATTGATACTGCTTCCACTTTGTCATCGGCCAGGCCAGCTGACGTGAAGTATGAACGTATTCTCTATGGGCTACCCTGTGCCGGGTGTGGAACCTACTACGCTTCACACGTTGAGTTGTGCCCTATCTGCCAATCGAGTGAACGAGTTCCTGCGGATCCGCGACAATAATCGCCTGTCGTTGACAGAACCACTGCTCTACAAAATTCCTCTTCCAATCTAACGACTGATGCAGGGGGCACCTCGCTCCCATTCTGCCCCGTCGCCCTGTCCTCACTTGTAGTTCCAGCCTTCAATTCCATTCCTTTTGCCGTCCGATGAAGCTTAATTAGCGCCAATCCTCGACCCGCACGGGCACGAGTTCTGCCTCGAAGATCACGCCAATAACTCGTCGTGGAGCATGTCCAGACGAGTTCATTTTTGTAATAAGAGTTTACTTTTTCATTTGTTTGTTGATATGGAGCAAAGAACTTGGCAACGAACCCAGTATCTTCGGACGCAAGAGCCGGGATCAGATCTCCTGGTAAGCAGCTTGCGTCGTCCTGTAATAGGTACTCGCCATTCCCCCCCTAAATAACGTGGCGACGGTAGTGACCGTTACAGCCTGGACCCAAACGGGAATGTAGAAGAGATCGGTTCCGACAGTGAATTTCGGCCGACCTCCGCTGCCTTCGTCCGGAGCGCAGGACTGTGCAGGACGGGATGCTCGCGTTGTCGAGGTGACTGGCAATGTCATCCCGGGCGGATCGTGAAACTCCTAAGTACAGAGAACTAATGAGTCAATCCCAGGAACGGCTGCCGGCGCCGGCAGGTCGTGAAGGAGGCTGTAGAGCCATGAAGAGTTTCCATCGAAACTGGCTACCCATCTTTTTGCTTTGTCTCGTAACCGCGGCAGCGCATGCACAAAGTTTTCGGGTGCAGTGCCCAACCAGCACGATCACGCACCTTGCCGCCAACAACGACTCGGAGCCGCCTTATCAGGGTCCGACCGCCTACAAGTGTTCGGTCAATGGAGGCTGTGCCGGATTTGACCCGAATGTCGTGGCCGGCGCGGGTTCGGCGAACGTCGGTTTTCTGGAGCCGGTAAATGGGGGCAATGGCGCCATCAAGTGCCAACAGATTTCCGGGGGCGACGGCTTCTCGACCATGGGCGACGGGACGCAGACGTACATGTTCTCGTTCGGTCCCCTGTCGGGTTTGGCCGACATCGCGAATGGACAGCCGGGTACGGAATCCCCAAGCGTCTTCAACGGACTTTACCCGGGAACTACGCCTTTAGCTCCCGGCGATCCAGCCACAACAGTCGATGCCGGTAGAACATTTTCGTTTAACGGCGCGGTAGGTTTGGCGCCTGACATCGCAAACCTCGTCACCATTTTTGACATTGTGGAAGTACCTAACTCCACGATGGTCGTGGTTCAGACGAATTCGCCTCTCAACCTCGGCATGAAAATCGGTGACATGGTGACCATCGCTGGAACGGGAACCGGGTATGACGGGACCTGGCCAATAGCGGGGCTCGGATTTCCTACCCCAGCTCCAGCCGGAGTTACAAACTATAACTTCCCGGCTTCTTTCATTTTCACTTTGAACTTGCCCAGCGTACAAAATTTGCCAGATGTAAATACCTCCCAGACAGCGACCGCCTCCACTCCTGCAGTTATCGATGGTCACGTAGATCCCCGCCAGATTATGGATGTCGCCGTAATGAACGGGAACATCCCGGCGCCCCTGATGGCGATTGATGAGGATGACGAGTTCTTCCTCACTCTGACGAATGTCGGCATGATCATGCGGCCCGACTTGTTCGAGCAGCACACCGTGCACTTCCACGGTTATCCGAACGCGTCTTCGTTCTATGACGGCGTACCCGACGCATCGGTAGCCATCAACATCGGCGCGAGCTTCACTTACTACTACCTGGCGCCGGATGCCGGAACTTACTTCTGGCATTGCCATATCACACCGCCCGAGCACTTGCAGATGGGGATGGTGGGACAACTTTATGTGCGGCCGAGACAGAATCGAGTTCCGGCCGGGACAAGTCTCTACGCTGCGCTCCAGAAGCAGGAGCTCGATCTGCGTACTGCCTGCATCTCTGCCAACGATATTCTCTGCAGCAATCCATTACCGGCGGATATGGGCATACTCCCCGGCAACAATACGGCGACGGTAGCTGTTGCCGGTATTAAGTATGCCTACAACGACGGGGATGGTTCGACTGCGTACGACGTCGAGTACCCCCTGCAGATCCACGGTTTCGATCCTAACTTCCACTTTGTCGGAATGACCTTCAACCCGGAAGGGTTTGCCGACATGAAAGACAAGTATTTCCTGTTGAACGGTCGCAGTTATCCGGACACGGTCACTCCCGGACCACTCGAGACGCAGACCACGGATGGCTCAAATCATTTCTCGCAACCTCTGCCGGCGATTATCACGATTCCCGCTGGAAAGAAGGCGCTGTTGAGAATCTCCGACCTGGATGTTTCGGAATATCAGACTCTCGCATCGCTGGGAATTCCGATGAAGGTTATCGGGATCAACGCGAAGATGTTGCGGGATCAGGCCGGAAACAACATGTCTTACCTGACCAACTCAATCACTCTCGGCGGTGGGGAGTCGATCGACGTCATTCTCGACACTACCGGCATTCCGAAAGGCACTTACTACCTCTACACCCCCAATCTCGATCACTTGTCCAACGACGCTGAGAACTTCGGCGGGTTAATGACGGAAGTGCACGTTATCTAGGAGCGCAGCGATGATGGCAACGAACATGAAAAAAGCAATCTCGACGACAAAACTGCTCTTGGCGATGGTGGTCGCTGTGGCTTTGTATACCACCGCGGCACATGCTGCAGCTCCGGGGATCACGGGGCCGACATTCAACTTAGTCGCGCAGTCAGCTTACATAACGCAGCCTGATGGACAGATGATCTACTCGTGGGGTTACGGCTGCAATGGTACGCCGGCAGGGTTCGCTCCATCCGCCATTAGCAACACCTTCTGCAACACAATGCAGATTCCTGGCCCGACATTGATCGTGACGGAAGGTCAGACCGTAACGGTTAACCTGACCAACAGCCTCCCCACGGCTGCCGGAAATACATCGATCCTTTTCCCAGGTTTCCAGGTCACCGCACATGGTGTGGCTCCGAACGCGATCTCGCCTTGCGCCAAAGCGCCTGCAGGTCTGTTAACGACGGAAGTTAAGCCGGGGTGTACCGTCCAGTACACCTTCACCGCAAGTTCTCCGGGCACTCGCGCGTACTACAGCGGCACTCAGGGGGACCTGCAGGTTGAGATGGGCCTGTACGGCGCGATTATCGTGCTGCCAAATAGCTCGAATGCTCCGACTTGCCCTTCGCACAGCACTTACGCAGGAGTCGACCCGACAACCGGCAAGTTAGTTGCGGGCGGAGAACAAGATTTCCGCCTTTCTACGACTCACGCTGCATACCATGTGCCAGGTAGCTGCTACGACCGAGAATATTTGTTTCAGTTCTCGGAAATGGATCCCCGCATTCACACGCAGGCGGAAGCACAAGTTCTCGATCCTAATCGAATTGCCGCCTGCAAGGCAGGACCGACAGCACCGGGTTGCAGCCTTGCAGTTGCTACCGAGCCGTACCATCCCGCGTATTTCATGATCAACGGCCGTTCCATGCCGGATGACATGGATCCGAACTACGCTCCGGAATATCCACACCAGCCGTACAACGGAAATCCACACATGCATCCCGGGGACTTGACGCTGATTCGCGTCATTGGCCAGGGACGCTGGCAACATCCTTTCCACGAGCACGGCAACCACGTGCGTATTCTGGCCCGCGATGGAAACTTAATTCTCAGCTCAACAAATCCGGGAGAAACCAATCTTGCCGGACCTCTCCTCTTCACGACGACCACGACGCCGGGGTTAGCCTTCGACGGGATCTTCTACTGGACCGGCAAGGGATTGAACTGGGATGCCTACGGGCACAATCCCACGTCGAATGATCCATTAGCCAAGCTGCCGTGTACCCCAGATTCAAATGGCTACAACACTGGCGATCCGAGCGCAGTGAACTACTACGAGTGGTGCCAGGACCACAACAAGCCGGTGCAGGGTGCTCCGTTCGGTGACGTCGCTGGCGGTGGTCCCGTGACCCTGCCGGATCCGAACCTGTTTACGAACGGTGCGTGGTACGGCGGCAGCCCTTATCTCGGACCCGATGCAACTCTACGGGCGACGGGATGCAGTTCGGATCCACTCGCCAATCCTCCGAGTTGTGGGAGTTCCGGATCCACCCCGCCATCCGGCACGATCGCAAACTCGCCTTCAAGCGAGGCGGGATTTGCCTTCATGTGGCACTCGCACAACGAGCGCGAAATCACCACTAACAATATCTTCCCCGGCGGCATGCTGATGATGATGCTGGTCGATTCCCGGGAATTCGTAATTGACGAGTCGAACTAACTGAGGAGAAGAGCAATGCGATTCAACCATCTCAAAACCGTTTTGAAGACAGCCACACTCGCAGTGATTGTTCTCCTCCTCGGAGTGGGCCTTTGTGCAGCCCAGCAAGCAGTTAATTTGATGGCCGGGCCGGCCACAGCGACGCTGCCCGACGGTTCTACCGTGCCCATGTGGGGCTACAGTTGCGGCGCAGCCGTGCCGGGTTCCGCGGCGACTTGCGCAGCATTGAAAGCCGGCGCGGGAGCTGGTGTCTGGTCGCCGGTGGTCATTACCATCCCCACGGGGAAGGACCTAGCGATTAACCTCACTAACAACCTGATATTCCAGAACGGCACCACGAAACCGAACAACGTACCCACATCAATAGTAATCGTAGGACAATTAGGCGGCGGCCTCGGAAGCGCTGCAACATACGCACCCAGCCCGACGCACGCCATCCAGGGGACGACTTGGCCGATCGCAGGAGACAGCAGTGGAGCTACGTTCAATCCGCCGAAACAGGGACAGCGCGTCCAGTCGTTTGCAACAGAAGTGGCCGCAAACTCGACTGCGTCCCTGTGCTGGGGTCCGACCTGCAGCACGCCGTCGCCGGCATTGAGACCCGGGACGTATTTGCTCGAGTCCGGTACGCACCCATCCATCCAAGGGCCGATGGGGCTTTACGGAATTCTGGTTGTCACGACCGCGCCCTCAAACGGAACGGGTACTGCCTATCCGAATGTGTCTTACGGCGCGGACCTGCCGCTGATCTTTAGCGAAATCGACCCTAACCAAAACAAAGCGGTAATGGCTGCTGTCGGCGCAGTGGGCTTTAGTGAGACCGCAGCTCGCGTCCTTCGCGACACAGTAAGTTCCGTGACTCTCGCCGTAGACAATGCCGGGAACGTCATCAATGCCGGCAGTGGTTATAGCGTTGGAGATCCTGTCACTATCGGCGGAGGCGGTTACTCCGTCCAAGCCACGGCGCAGGTCGCTACTCTCGGTCCCAATGGAGCAATAGCCACCGTAACCGTGATCAATCCTGGACAGGGATATTCCTCAGTTCCTACCGCGACCGCAGGAGGCACCGGCACTGGTGCGCAACTCACCGCCAATCTGAGCTTGTCAGGAGTGATGTGCAGCGACGGTGCCACCGCATGCTATCCACCGGCCGTGAACTATACGCCGCTGTATTACCTCATCAATGGACAAGCATTCGATAAGACGAGTCCCGGTAATTCGCTGTTTGCGGCCGTGGGAGGCCTCGATACAAGCAACAATCCCGTAACGACAGGGATAACCAATCCGGTCCTGGTGCGTATGGTTAACGCCGGGCTGCGCATGCATATTCCCTCGATAGTGGGTGCTCAGACCGGTTCGGCGGCGTCCGGTTTCTCGCTAATCGCGGAAGACGGTAATCCCTTGCCCGGTGTTCCGCGCGTGCAAAGCGAAGTGTTCATGCCGGCAGGCAAGACTTACGATGTTTTGATTAATGCTCCGCAAGCGAACGGCGCAGTTCCGCCGATCGCACTTCCGATCTTCGATCGTGAATTGAGTCTGTCAGGTAATGCGATTGCTCGCGACGCCGGAATGTTGGCATATATCGGCGTCAATGGCGCGACACTCCCAGTCGCCCCGGCTGCCGCGCAGGCAAATCCCGATACGTACAACTCCGTCATTGCTGGCAAGGTGCTCTCAATAACAGATCCATCCAAAGGCGTGATCTCAAACGATCTCAATGTTTTTGGAGTGACTGCCGCTACTCAACCTACGCACGGAAATGTCGTGCTGAATTCGGATGGGACCTTCAGCTACACACCGGACGGTAGCTGGACTGGTACAACGCCGACTGTAACCGATTCATTCGTGTACTGCGGTAACAACTTCACTTACGTTCCGCCCGCGACGTTGCCACACGCTTGCGCGATGGTAACGCTAGGCACCGCCCCAGTTGAAGCTGCATCCGGCATACACGCCAACAACATTACTTACACGGCGAGCACGTCCACTTACATCAATATTCCGGCACCAGGTGTGTTGTCGGTGGATAGTGATGATGCAGGCTATCCCTTGAATGTCGCTATCTCATCGGTTCAGGCACAGTCAGGGCTGACCCTGACCATGGAACCAAATGGCGGGTTTATTGCCCAGGTGTCGGGAGCGGGTACTTACACCTTCACTTACCAGGCACAAAACTCGCAGGGAACGCTTAGTGATCCGCAGCAACTGGCGACGGTGACCCTGGTGTTTCCCGCAGCCGCGAATCTGAAGGTCAGTGTCGTTGATGGCGTCAGTAAAGCGCCAATCGCGGATTATCGCTGGATTATCGAAGAAGATCGCACGTTCTACACCGATCCGAAATGCACGACGAACCCGCCGCCAAGCGGTTGTCCGACCGGATCTCCGACGCTGGGAACGAATTTCCACACCAGCTTCATGCCTATGGTTGCTACGGGATGTACTGGCCCGCAATCCTGCGAATCCGGTCAGACTGTGTCGGGGCATGCAGCCGCCTGCGATGCGGGCAATGGTATCTGCGACACGACGCGGTCGGCGGAAACAGCCGTCACACCGGACAAGGTAGTAGCGTGTTCCTCAACTGTCACCACTGGTTGTCTTGATCCGACTAAGCGTTACTACATTTCCGTTCTCCCCGGGGACGCAGCCAATCCGTTCAATGCGGCGTACGGTGGAACACCCGATTGCTCCCAAGCCGGCGCAGCAGCGGGACAGTGCGGACACACGATGGGCGGTGCTCCGATCGCGGCCGGACAGACGTCGGTTACGGTGTTGTCGGAGCCCACTCCTTTGAAACCGGCCAAATTGTCGGTCTTTGTGTTCGAAGACGATGCACCGCTGAACGGTGAACAAGATGCGGGCGGCGGCGTAGACGTGCTTTCACCAAACGAGCCTGGCTTGGGCGGTTTCCAGATCACGCTGTTTGACGACGCCGGTGGCACGGGGGACGCGACCGGCCAACCGACATACGACATGTTCAACATGCCGTTATCCAACAGCCTTGCGGGTACGATTGATCCCGCCAATGGGAATGACGCCTGCCCAATATCGAAGAACGCGACCACCGGCTTCGATGGCACAGTGGGAACGCAAGGCATCACTGGAATGATTGTTACCTGCCCGACGTACGAGTCGGATGGTAAAACTCTGTCCCCATTGGCTGGTCAGGCAGTAGTGGCAAACCTGTATCCCGGTAGATACGGTGTAGTCGCAAACCCGGCCGCCGACCGCATTGCCCGCGGTGAAGAGTGGCTCCAGACCAACACACTCGACGGCCAGAAAGCCCACGATTCGTTCATGAGAGTGGGTGAGCCGGGCTATTTCCAGGAGTTCGGACCGGCGGGTTATCACGTATCCATCGGCTTTGCCAGCCCAAAGATCATCAACAGCCGTTACGCTGGTGTCTGTGCTGCGATTGGCAATTGTACGAACACCGTAAAAGGCCAGGTCACAGCTGTGCACAATGCTCGCACGCCGGACGAACGTATCTACGGCAGCGGTTCGCGCGATAGCTTGAGCTTTACGCAGTGCTACATCAGCCTTGGTGACCCTGATGGCGAGGATTTCATGTTTACCAAGTGCGACGACCAGGGGAACTTCAGCTTCGCAAACGTTCCTCCGGGCGATTGGAAGGTCGCGATCTTTGATCAGTGGAACGATCAAATCGTTGATGGTATTGCTACGCCGGTCCGAGTTTGTGGTCCGAACCAGCCAAATTGTGTCAGTACGGCCGACATGAAGCAGATCGCGGTTAATCAATGGCAAGCGGACATTTACACCACGACGTTCTTTGATCAGAATTTCAACGGAGTTCGAGATGGGAATGAAGAAGGCCTGGCGCTGGTTCCAACGAACATTCGTTTCCGTGATGGCAGCTATTCCAACTTTAACAGCACCGATCTGAACGGTTACGCAGGCTTCAACGAAGTATTTCCGCTGTTTGCGTGGTATGTAATCGAGACCGATTCAACGCGTTATAAAAACACCGGCACTCACGTCGTGTATGACGCGGGTGGTCCGGCCGATGGAACGTCCGACTGCAACCCGGCAAACAATGCTCCATGCGGCCTGGCTAACCAGAATAGCCCCTACAATTTCTTTGCGAATACCTACGAGAAGTTCCCAGTACCAGCGAATTTGCATGTCCCCGGTTCGGTGTACTGCGCCGAAGCAACCTGCAGCAAGGAATCAATCGCTACGGGTCCGAACAGTGCAACCCCAAACTCCACGGCTCGAATTGATGCGGGCTGGGTGAACAGTTATGGATGGCAAGGTTTCGCAGGGCAAAACTCGTTCCTCGAGTTCGGTAAGAAGCCTTTTTCCGTGGGTGAGAATGGCGGTATTCACGGTCACGTGGTATACGCCTCGACTCGTCCATTCGATGATCCGCAGCTGCTGCTACAGCTGAGCTGGGAGCCGCTGGTTCCGCACGTGACCATCAACCTATATCGGGAGGGAACCGCACCCGACGGGACAAAGTCGCTCACGTTAGTCGACCATACCCAGACCAGCAGCTTCGATGATTGGGCACAGGGTTTCCACGCTGATCCCACCAACCCAAGTGCTTTAGTCCCGAACATGAGCTGCCCCGGCCAGGACAAAGGCGACATCTTCTTCTATTCCATGAAGGATGAGCCCAACTACCTCGATTGGTACAACTCGCAGCACGGCGGTCCTGCTGCGACGCCTCTGCCGTATAACTCGCAGTTCAAGTGCTACGACGGAATGCACAACTGGAATCAGTTACAGCCGGCGCCATACGACGGCATGTACTCGTTCCCCAGCGTCACTAGCATGGACCCGCTGACCGGGAAGCCGACCGGTACGAACTGCACGATTTGCATACCAAACCCAAGCAATGGTACTGACAGCACCAGCCCGGATTACGATCCTTATCGTGCTGGCCAGTCCATGCTTCCCGCCGGTAAGTACGTCGTTGAAGTTGTCGTTCCACCGGGTTATGAACTGGTAAAGGAAGAGGACAAAAACATCCTGATCGGCGACAACTATATTGCGCCGGTAACTCAACAGTTCGCCGGACTCGGCAACATCTTCATCCTTCCTGATCAGGCTGAAGTTACTTCCCTGTACAACGCTAACAATGCGCAGAATCCGACTCAAAACTTGGGCCGAGTGCAGGATCTGCCAAGCCACGAAGGCGACACGGGCAGTGTTGAGAGCTTCTGGCCGTGCGTCGGACAAGCACGTGTGGTCCCTGACTACATCAGTCTGTTCCCGGGATCCGCGGAAGTATCCCCGTTCGCCGGTGCTACCCGCAACCTGTGTGACCGTAAGGAAGTCACCCTGACCGACCAGACTGCGGCACTGGCGAAGTTCTATATCTTCACCTCGACTCACATCGCGTCCCACTTCACCGGTATCATCACGGACGACCTCACGTCGGAATTCGACCCGTTCTCGCCGCAGTTTGGGGAGAAGTTCGCTCCGTCTTATCTGCCGGTGGCCATTAAGGACTTCAACGGCAATGAAATAAATCGCGTGTACTCCGATGCATTCGGTGCGTACAACGGCTTGAATTACTCGACATGGGAAGTCAATCCGCCGAACCCGACGGGTTACGCCCCAACCATGATGGTTACGTGTATGAACGACGCAGGCACCGGCGCGACTCCGGATCCCCTGTTCCAGCCGGGTTATAGCCAGTTCTGCTACGAACTGCCGTTCATGCCTGGGCAGACTGGATACTTCGACACACCAGTGGTAAGCATCTCGGCGTTCCAGGATGGGTATAACCACCCGGACTGCAATTACCCGGATGCAACTCCGGCGGTCAGCGAAGTGGATGGTGACAGTGTGGGTCCATGGGTTAGCGCGACTGGGCCGCTCCAAATCACCATCAAGGCTTTAGGCGATCAGAAGGTAGAGAACTACGCCTATACCGGTCCCTCGGCAACAGTTTCGCCATTCAACCAGCAGAAGGTCACGCGCCACTACGGTTTCGGTGCTACACAAGGCACGGGCAGTGTAACCATCGGCGGCGTACCTGCCACGATTACTTCTTGGTCGGATACGCAGATTCTCGCCACGGTCAAAACCAATGGGACGGTGAACGGACAACCAGTCACCATGCCGGCCTGTGCTGTCCAGCAACAGGCGATCTACAACGGATCTCCTGCGAAGTGCGGCCAGTTGGTTATTACCGCCGGCAATGGCAAACAATCCATCGATAGCATCACCGTTACCGTAGGCGGGAAACAGCCAACCGTTTTGGGTAGTGGTCAGACCATCCAGTCGGCAATCGATGGTGCCTCGCCAGGCGACATGATTATTGTGCCGCCAGGAAAGTACTCGGAACTTCTGCTGATGTGGAAGCCCGTTCGACTCCAAGGTGTGGGAGCTGCATCGAGCATCATCGATGCCAATCCGCATCCAGCGGGCAAACTCGATCCATGGCGCCGCGAGGTTGGCTGCTTGTTTGGCCTGGCGATGAATGGTCAACCCAGCACGGGTAATGTAACAGTGCAAAATGGGCAAGTCGTTGCGGGATCCGGCGGGTCCAATCCCTACGATGCGAGTGGGACATACGCATGCCCATGGGCCGGAGTAGATAAGAATGCGGTGCTCCCCACGTTCTCCGGTGGTCCAAACTACCCAACGATGGTTGTCGACCGTATCCCCATGGAAGGCATTCTCGGTTGGGACACCACCGTCAACGGGAACCTGGCGGAGCAGTTAATCGAACCCGGCCTGATGGGCGCGTATGAAGGTGCGGCCATCACCGTGCTAGCCAAAGGCGTTAACATCCCGACCGGCGCGACAGATATATTCGGCAGCGGCGCAGAGGCGGCGTTCCCAGCTGGTAGTGTGCCTCTCACAGCAGCGGATTGTCTGAACTCGGCCGGTAACAACAATCCTTATCCCACGAACTTTGCCTGCAACCCTTCGAGTATTGACGGATTGGGCATCAGCAACAGTTCCCAGGGTGGTGGCGGCATCTTCGTCCACGGCTGGGGACACAATATCCAGATCGCCAACAACCGGGTTTACAACAATACCGGGACTCTGGCGGGCGGCATCACTATCGGTCAAGGTGAACACGTGGATCTGCAGCTCGTAGGAGATACCAACATCATTCCTCCCGGGTCCTGCGAGAGCGGTACGGTTACTGGCCAGGGCCTGCCGTACTGCTACAACCTGTACGTCAACGTCCACAACAACTCGATAACGCTGAATTCTTCGATCGGCGACGAATTGTTTTCCTCGACGCCGGCTGGCGCCGGTGGAGTGGCATTCTGCAACGGTGCCGATTATTACAAGTTCAACTACAACTGGGTATGCGGAAACCTGAGTTCCGGAGATGGTGCGGGTTTCTCGCACATCGGATTTATCAAGAACGGTGACGTCGAGCACAACTCGATCCTGTTCAACCAGAGCACCAATCCTACGATCCCCACCTACGGTGGCGGTCTGCTGGTCATGGGTGCTCCCGACCCGGATCCGGCATGCGGTTCTGTGACCGACAAGGACTGTCTTCCCGCAGTGGGTGAAGTTCCGCCCAGCGATGGCACCGGTCCCGGTCTCACGATCAATGCCAACCTGATTCAGGGCAACGCGGCTGAATCCGGCAGCGGTGGCGGTATCCGATTGCAGCATGTAAATGGTACGGACGTGATGAATCTGCCATCGACATCATCGTCCTGGAACAAAGTCACGATCACGAATAACGTAATCGTAAACAACGTGGCCGGCTGGGATGGAGGCGGAGTATCGCTCCAGGACGCATTGAATGTCGATCTGGTGAACAACACGATCATGAACAACGATGCCACCGCGTCGTCGGGCGTGCTCTTCAACACGTTGTTCGCCCCATTGTCGAGCAGTCCGGGTACGAACTGCATCAACCCGAGCAATAGCTCGCAATCCTGTCCGCAAATTGCGGGTGTCGCGTCGACGCAAAACAGTGCGAACTTGGTCGCGAACCTCGCCACCGTCGCCGGCATTACGTGTCCGGCTGGCCATTCCAGCGTTCCGGGGGCGAACGATTGCACGAAGGCGTCGTTCCCACTCCTTGCGAACAACATACTGTGGCAGAACCGGTCGTTCTTTATCGCTGTAACCAGTTTGGGTACTGCGCCCAACATGCAGAACGAAGTCGCCTTGTACAACCCTGGATTTAGCGGCAATGCTGCAACGTTAGCCGGAAGCCAGTCCAGCACGGGTGATTGCCCATCGGGCGCTGCTTACTGGGACATCGGTGTAAGAGGCGACTTAGCACCCGGCGACCACAGTTCTGGGTTCACGCTCGCGCCGATTTACTCTGTGCTGACGAATACGGGCAACTTGTCTGAAAACGGCTATGGCTCGCATAACTTCATCGGCACGAATCCGAGCGTAACAAGCCAATACTGCAATGGGTCGCGCGTTCCTCCAGAGGCCGGGGGAATGGGATATACCGTCAGCCCAGGAACGAACGAATCCAACGCGCCTATACCCTTGTTCAACCTGCAGCCGAACGCTACGGTCGACGAAGGCAACAACTGGATCAGCATGCGATGGGGTCCGTTGTCGCTGACGAACCAGGATGTCACCACTTCGAGTTACGGCACGCTGATGGGGAATTACATGCTCCAAACAACGTCGCCCGTGATTGATGCGGTGCCGACCAACTCTCCCACCTATGCTCTGGCTCCGAGCACCGACTTTTTCGGTAATCCAAGACCAGACGTGAAGGGAACGCAGATTGATGTGGGAGCGATCGAGGCCGCGGGCTCTTTGTATCCCAACGCCTCGGTCTCTCCGGCCTCGCTGGCTTTCGGCAATGTGTTTGTCGGCCTGACCAGCGCGCCACAGACGGTAATGCTGTCCAACACCGGTGATGCCGTGCTGAACGTAGGCACCATCACCGCCACTGCTCCGTTCGCGCTTGCGCCGGGCGGAACCTGCACGAATAACGGCACTGTGGGCATTAACTCGAGCTGTACCATTAACGTTGCGTTCAAGCCGACGGTTGCAGGCCCGGCAAATGGCATCCTGACCATAGCCGGCATGAACGACCCTGCCAACCAGAGCCTGAGTGTTGCGTTGAGTGGCACCGGTGTCGTGCCTCCGATCGGCAGCGTCAATCCGACGTCGCTGCTGTTCGGCGGTCAGGCTGTTACCGTAACCAGCCCAACCAGGACGGTAACGCTGTCCAACACCGGCGGTACTACGCTGACCATTAACAGCATCTCGATCACGGGACCTATCCCCAGCCAGTTCGCGCGCACCAATGCAGTTGCCAACAACTGCGGCGGCAGCGTGATCCCGGGCAGCAGTTGCAACATCGGCATAACCTTCACCCCGACGACCATGGGAGCTAAGACCGCCACCTTGGTGATCGCTACGAACGATCCGTTCAACGGCAATCCAGTCGGGACGTTCAACGTTGGTCTCAGCGGCACAGGCGCTGCAATGAGCATCAACCCCTGGCCGTTGGCGTTCGGCAACCAGCCGGTGGGCACGACCAGCGCGGCACAAACCCTCACGCTCAGCAACCGGACCGGAGCAACCCGGACCTACACGGTTGCAGTCACGGCTCCATTCGCTCGTGCGGCCGGCGCAAACGGCGGTACTTGTACCGGTAGCCTCGCTAACGGCGCGAACTGCACCATCAATGTGGTCTTCTCGCCGACAGTCCCCGGTAACTTCAATGGATCGGTGACGGTCACACTGACTGCTCCGACGGGTGGCAACGTGGTCGCCAACTCGCCGGTAGCGCTCAGCGGAACCGGGGTTGCAGCGCCGAGCAAGCCGGTGCTGCCGGTTCTGGACGACTTCAACCGCGGCAACACCACGACGCTCGGAGCCAACTGGAGACAGGTTGTAGCTCTCGGGGTCGCGGCGCTCCAAGTCAACAACAACCAGGTGTTCTGCAACAATACCGGCGCCCTTGGACTGCCCTGCATGACGGGCGGCTGGGCTTTGTGGAACGCGGCGAACAACAACCTGTTCGGCGCGCGCCAGGCGGCGGCATTCACCTTCGCGAATGCGCCGTCCAGCAATACCGTGACGCCGGCTTTGATCCTGAAGTCCACGGGTAGCACCAACGCGCTCGGATTGCAGACGAACTTCATTCGAGTGCTCTACCAGACGGGTGCCGGCGGCTCGATCCAGATCGCGACCACCACCAACAGCGGCGGCAGCTTCACCACGGTTGGCACGATCGCGGGCAGCTTCGCCAATGGTGACACGGTGACTGCCTTCGTGGATGGCACCGGTACGGTGTTCGTCTGGAAGACGACCGCAGCCAACATAACCACGTTGCTGGGCGGGGTTACCCTGCCTGCCAACGCGAACAATCTCTGGACGACCGGCGGCGGCAGCATCGGCATGGCGCTTGCCCCCGGCGGCCGAGGAGATAACTTCGCAGGGGCGACAGTACCGTAACACTCAGGGCGCCGGCACGGCAGGCAGGTGTGAACCAGCACCGACCTGCCATGCCCGGGGCCCTTAGTTGTTCATCCGATAATCGGCCCGCGCAGTAGGATCAAGCAGAGACTTTGGGGAGTGAACATGTCTAGGAATCGAGTTCTACTAAGCGTGCTGGTCACCTGTGTGATCAGCATCGTCGTTTCAGCCGTGGAGGTTAAGCCTTCTACTACTCAAAGGACGTCGGCGCCCCCATCCGGTCAATCCCCGAACCCTGATGTCCATTCGATCCGCTATCGCCCCGACCGCTTCGCCGGTCGGGCGGGGCACTATTACCGGTTGGTGTGGGGGGTTGACGCGCTTCAAGTGAAATGGACGGAGTCGGGAGAAGTCATAAAGTTCACTTACGAAGTGGTTGATGCGAATAAGGCTAAGATGCTGAATGACAAAAAATTCGAGCCATCATTGATTGATCCAAAGGCGGGCGTCAAACTGGTTGTCCCCTCCTTGGAGAAGGTCGGGCAACTGCGTCAGAGTTCCACTCCGGAGGCCGGCAAGTCTTACTGGATGGCCTTTTCCAACAAGGGCAGGCTAGTGAAGCGGGGGGATCGGGTAGACGTCGTAATCGGTCGGTTTCGAGCCGAGGGCTTGGTTGTCGACTAGCCAATTCGTGCTATTTCTTGAACATGCCAGCACTCCGAACTTTGATCTAGCGCAAATAGCCAACCGCGGTTTGGCGATATCGTTTTGAAAGCCTGCTGTATCTCCTCCCCTGTAAGTTCGAAGTTCCATTGACTTCGCGACGGCGATTTTAGACGACGTCCTCATCCTCAGCCTCTCATCGCTGATTCGATGGCGAGCTGGCGGACAAAACGATCGCTCATCGTCCGTGAACAAGGAGTGATAGATGCGCCGAAAGCCGTTAATGCTTGGTAGTTTCCTCGTCCTGGCAGTTTCACTGGCCGTTGCTGCTGATACTGCTCCGGCACGTCCGAAGCTGTCGGCAGCTGAGATCGTTGACAAAAGTGTTGCTGCCAGCGGAGGGTTACAAGCTTGGCGGGCGGTTCAATCGATCACGATGAAGGGCAAGATGGAAGCTGGCGGCAACCAGCGTCCCACTCTCCCGGTGCCCGGAGCGAAGGCTGGCCGTCAAATGCCGGCAAAACGTCCACTGGAGCAAGCGCAACTGCCGTTCACGATGGAGCTAAAGCGTCCTAAGAAAATGCGCTTGGAGTTGGAGTTCAATGGCCAAACCGCGATCCAGGTCTTCGATGGCACCAACGGCTGGAAATTGCGTCCATTCCTCAATCGCCATGAAGTGGAACCCTATACGCCGGACGAGATGAAAGCTACCGCTTTGCAGTCTGAGTTAGATGGGCCACTCGTTGACTACGCCAAGAAAGGCACGAAGGTCGAAGTCGAAGGTCTTGAGAAGGTAAGAGGCGATGACGCTTACAAACTCAAACTGACTTTCAGCAATGGAAAAGAGCAGCGCGTCTGGATCGATGCCAAAACGTTCCTGGAGACAAAGATCGAGGGCACGCCTCGTCGGCTCGATGGGAAATTTCATCCCGTCGCGACTTACCTCCTTGATTATCAATCCGTCAACGGACTGATGGTAGCCCATACTCTTGAGACAGCCGTGGATGGAGTCCAGCAATCGGAAAAGATCCATATCGAGAGCGTCGTGGTCAACCCTAAACTCGACGATGCTCTCTTTGCCAAGCTGCAGTAATCCTCAGCGACCACCCTAGGAGACTACGCGCAATGTATCAAGGTATCGGCCAAGGTGGCAGCAATGTAATAAGAAATGCGTCATTGTTTAGTGGAGCTTGTTTCGTACTGGCTTTAATGGCCTGTCCGCTCTTGCCGGCACAAGTTCCGGCAACTCGCGCCCCGCGTAATGCCTCGGTTACGACGGCCTTCGGCTCTGGACGCGGCGGTGGTTACCAACGCCCAAGGCAGCACGGGCAGCCCCAGAAGTCTGTCGTTGACCGGCGTCTGGAGGCCCTCACACAACAGCTCGACTTAAATGAGGTGCAGCGCTTCGACACACGAAAGATCCTTGAAAGCGGGCAGCTCGAGGCCAAGCGCCTGTGGGATGATCAGGCCATTTCACCGATAGATCGCATGACCAAGTTGCGTAGCCTGCGCGAGAATTCTCAGAAACAGTTTCGTGCTTTGCTGACTGAGCAGCAGCGGGCAAAGTACGATCAGATCCTGCAACAGCGCGCATCAGCAACCTCCGCCGCCTCGCAAGCCAGTTCGTCTTCCCAGACGAGTACGCCATCGGTGCATGATGAAAAGGGTGCGCATTGAGCTCGTGAACGTGCGTGTGATTGGGGGATAAGAGATGACGAAAAAGCACGCAGCCGCCGTTATGGCGATCATGGTCACGGGCTTCATCGTTGGGCGCTATAGTGTCGTTCCTCGGCCGCAATCAGGCGCATCGGCCGCAGCCACTCGCCGCATCCTTTATTACGTTGACCCCATGCATCCGTCCTATCGGTCCAGCAAGCCTGGAACCGCACCGGACTGCGGGATGCAGCTTGAGGCCGTCTACGCGCCGGATATCAATTCATCGCAATCCGATCTCGGGGGTGCGCCCGCAGGATCAGTTGCCATCGACGCCGCTGTTCAGCAGAGAGTTGGGATTCAGGTAGCTCAAGTAGAGAAAAGCGAGGGGCCCCATACGGTCCGGCTACTTGGATACGTTGTTCCAGAGGACACGCGGGTCTACCGTATTGATTCCGGAAGCGATGGATTTGTCCGCGAAACTTATAACGACTCTGTCGGCACGCTCGTGAGAAAAGATCAGAAGCTGGCCGCGTGCTATGGACCTGAGTACTTGTCGGTCGCTTCCGGGTACCTGGCCGCCCTCGCCGGAGTGCCCGGCGCCAATGGTAAGGACGGCTCGCGCACGATGCCGTTCCCGGGCGCGGTAGCAAAGCAAGGTGTGAGCAGCTTGCAAGGCTACACCGATCGCTTGCGAAATCTCGGCATGAGCGACGCGCAGCTGAAACAAATGGCGGAGACTCGTCAACTGCCCGAGAGTGTCGACGTCGTCTCGCCAGCGGACGGGTTCGTTCTGTCCCGAAACATAACTCCTGGACAGCACTTTGATCGTTCTACGGAGTTCTACCGCATCGCTGATTTAAGCCATGTGTGGATCGTGGCAGACATCTTCGAAAGCGAAGCTCAGACCATTCGCCCGGGAAGCATCGCGCGCGTAACCTTGCGGGACAGTGCGAAGAGTTTTTCCGCGCGCGTGAGCAATATTCTTCCGCAGGTTGATCCCGCGACCCGAACTCTGAAGGTTCGTCTTGAAGCCGACAACCCAGCCTTCGCGCTGCGTCCCGACATGTTCGTGGACGTCGAACTCGGAAGTTCGATGCCCGCGGCGCTTACCGTTCCAGCGGACGCGATCATCAATTCGGGGCGCGAACAACGCGTATTCGTTGAAAGTTCGAGCGGAGTGTTTGAGCCTCGCACAGTACAAACCGGCTGGCACGTTGGTGACCGGGTTGAGATTGTCAAAGGATTGTCGGAGGGAGACCGAATTGTAGCGCAGGGAACCTTCCTGGTTGATTCAGAAAGCCGGTTGAAGTTCCCGGCCCAGCCTGAGCAGCGGGACCAGCATGTTGAAAGTGCTCCCGTCCGTGCCATTTCAGTCCCCGTGACACACGCCGAATTTGACAAGGCGAACCACCGAATGCAAGGGCCGATGATCCACGCCGCACCCAGCGGCACGAAAGCGGCTGAGGATTCTGCTTTGCACCTGAACCTGGGTTCGAAGAGATCATCCGGGCACTACATGGCCTCGAATCGATCAGGTCAGAGCCATGATTAACCGCATCATCGAGCTGTCGGTTAGAAATAAATTCTTCGTGTTCGTTTTGGTAGGTGCGGCGTGTCTCTGGGGGGCATGGTCCATGATGCACTTGCCTCTGGATGCCACCCCCGATCTAAGCGAGACGCAAGTGATCGTGCTGTCTCGATGGGACCGCAGTCCCGACATAATTGAAGATCAAGTCACTTATCCGATCATTTCGGCGATGACCGGCGCGCCGAGAGTTAAGACCGTGCGCGGCATATCCGACTTCGGATTCTCCTACGTTTACATAATATTTGAAGAAGGCACCGACATTTATTGGGCACGTTCGCGCACGCAGGAATACTTGGCTAGCGTGAGTGGCAGGCTGCCGGAAGGTGTCAAAACCGAGCTGGGACCGGATGCGACCGCGCTGGGTTGGGTATTCGAGTATGTCTTGAAAGACGAGTCCGGCAAACACAATCTTGGCGAACTCCGTGCGTACCAGGATTGGTATTTGAAGTACTACATAAAGGCCGTCCCGGGAGTAGCTGAGGTGGCCTCGCTGGGTGGGTTTACTCAGCAATACCAGGTTAACGTCGATCCAAATCGCCTTCGCGCATACGGAATTCCCGTCTCGCGCGTAGCCGAAGCCGTGAGGGCCAGCAATAACGAAACGGGCGCGCGCCTCCTCGAGTTCGGCGGCGCCGAGTACATGATCCGTGGTCGGGGATATGTCAAGTCTCCGCAGGATCTCGGCGAGACGGTTCTCTCCGCTAAGAACGGCACTCCGGTTCGAATTAAAGATGTTGGCAGTGTTGTCGTCGGCCCCGACATCCGACGCGGGGCCTCCGACCTCGACGGACAAGGCGAAACCGTATCCGGCATTGTCGTAATGCGAGAGGGCAGCAACGCACTCGACGTCATCAATCGGGTCAAACAGCGTCTGAGAGAAGTCGAACCGGGTCTTCCGGACGGTGTGAAGATCGTGCCTGTTTACGACCGGTCTGAATTGATCGGTCGGTCGATCTCCAACGCACGACTTACGTTGATCGAAGTCATTGCGACGGTCGTGGTGGTAATTCTGATCTTCCTCTGGCACTTTCCCAGTGCGGTGGTGCCCGTGGTCACGATCCCGGTTGCTGTTCTGCTCACGTTCATCCCGCTGAAGTACGCCGGTGTGAGCATCAACATCATGTCGCTGGCGGGAATTGCCATTGCGTGCGGCGAGCTGGTGGACGCCGCGATTGTCGTTGTCGAGCAAACGCACAAGAAGCTAGAGACGTACCAACGTTCCGGTCTGCCGTTCTCGCATCAGGAAGTTATTCTGGAGGCAGTGAAGGAAGTTGCCGGCCCAACTTTCTTTGCTCTTCTCGTCATTGCGGTGGCATTTCTCCCGGTGCTGGTGCTCGAAGGCCAGGAAGGTAAACTTTTCCGTCCGCTGGCCTACACCAAGAACTTTGCCATGCTCGTGGCTGCGGTGCTCGCCATTACTCTGAATCCCGCGCTACGCCTGTTGCTGGTACGGCGCCGTCCCGCCTTGGCAGTTGCAGGCGGCAAACTGCGGCGCATGGCCGATGCATTACTGGGCGGAGCCCTTAGGCCTGAGAATGAACATCCCATTACGGGCCCATTGATGCGAGTTTACGATCGCGTTGTTCGCTGGACCCTTAGGCGAAAAGCGGTGGTACTCACGAGCGCCGTCCTGATAGTCCTCGCGACCATCCCGCTGCTCTGGAAAATCAGCTCCGAGTTCATGCCTTCTGTTGACGAGGGCTCGCTACTTTACATGCCGACTACGATGCCGGGTATTTCGATTGCGGAATCGCAGAAGCTGTTGCAGGTTACTGATGCGATTCTTAAGACTTTTCCCGAAGTCGACCACGTGATCGGGAAAACTGGGCGTGCCGACACGGCTACAGATCCTGCTCCTCTGTCGATGCTCGAGACAACAATCGTATTGAAACCTCAGTCGGAATGGCGGAAAGCGCATGTGTGGTACTCGGCATGGGCGCCAAACTGGCTTTTGCCCTTGCTACGGCACATCACCTCGGACCACATTTCCGAGGAGCAACTGATTGCTGAGATGAACAGCGCATTGAAAATACCCGGCCTCGCGAATTCCTGGACCATGCCAATTCGAGGTCGCGTGGACATGCTCAGCAGCGGAATTCGCACACCGCTTGGACTTAAGATCCAGGGCGATGACGTCCAAAAAATACAAGAAATTGGTCTCGAGGCGGAACGCCTCCTAAGTACCGTAACGGGTACACGCAGTGTCTTTGCCGAGCGCACTGGCGATGGATATTTTCTCGACATCGAGTGGGACCGGCAAGCGCTCAGCCGTTATGGTCTGTCTATCGAGGATGCCCAGAATGCCCTTTCCACAGCGGTAGGCGGAGAAAACGTCAGTACGCTGATCGCCGGCCGCGCGCGCTATCCGATTAACGTCCGCTACCAGCGAGACTTCCGTTCCGACATCGAATCTTTAGGCAAGGTTCTCATTTCGACCGACGGCCAGAAACAGATTCCGTTGGCAGAACTGGCGACCCTGCGAACCCTGAACGGGCCCTCTATGATCCGGGATGAGAACGGATTGCTGACGGGATATGTTTATGTAGATCCCGGTACGCGAGCCCCCGGAGATTACATTCAAGACGCCAAGCGCGCACTCGAGAAGCTGTCACTCCCCGCCGGATACTCGCTTACGTGGAGCGGCCAATACGAATCAGCCGAGCGTGTGCGCCAGCGGTTGATGTGGATTGTTCCTGTCACAATTGTCTCGATCCTCTTCCTCTTATATTTGAACACTCGGTCGGCGGTGAAGACCATGATCGTTATTTTGGCTGTGCCGTTTTCGGCGGTCGGAGCGATCTGGTTTGTATATCTGCTTGGCTACAACATGAGCATTGCCGTCTGGATTGGCATTATCGCTCTGCTGGGCATCGATGCTGAGACCGGAGTGTTCATGCTTCTCTATCTCGACCTCGCTTACGAGAAGGCGAAGAGCGAGACTGCACGATTGACGCGGGAGCAGCTGTACCAGGCGATCGTCGAAGGTGCGGCCAAGCGTTTGCGTCCCAAGTTCATGACCTTTGCCACCATGAGCATCGGTTTGATTCCAATTCTTTGGTCGACCGGTACGGGTTCGGAGATTATGAAGCGCATTGCGGCGCCCATGGTAGGCGGGATCCTGACATCGTTCTTGCTCGAACTTCTGGTCTACCCTGCAGTGTACGCGGTATGGAGAGGCAGGGAGATCGCTCAACTCCCTCGAAGCCCCGAACAAGTGCTGTCACACGGGTACTTGGGACTGCAATCGGACGAACAAGCCACGCTGATCGGTGCTCCGCTGGGCCGCTCGTAACCACATTGCATTCCATCCTTCCAGTTCACCCGCCGGTGTGGCATGATGGCACTCAATCAAGGGGCGGACGGGACGCCCTGCTTCGCTGGGGCGCATATCTTTCGAAATACAGCAAAGACATTGAGTTTTACGGTTCCGGGCTCAGCGGCAGGACGCGGCCCGATTGTTCCAGCAGTCATGACGGAACACCGAGCGATTGTTTTTTGAGTTGCTGGTGCGAGGTTGGCAGTGCCTAGCGTCGTCGGTAAATCTCGCAAACTCGGAGGTGTGCGCAGACGTCGCGCTCCGGTATTTCTCATGATCGCTTTGTGCGGAATGGCAGTACTTCTGATCGTGATCGCCGTGCTTCAGTACCAGTGGGGCAAGCAATTGCGGGCCGCTACCGAGCTGCAAATCGGAAGCAACCTGCAATCCGTGATGACCAGTTGGCAGCGCGACCTTTATGACGAGCTATCGGCTATCTGTATCGCCCTTCAGGTGGGGCCCGATTCCGGCGCTCATGATGCGTGGAATGATTATCTCCAGCGGTATGCCGACTGGGATCGGGATGGCGTGAGCCACGAAGTCGCTGGCGGTCTTTACGCCAATCCCGACTTGATCCGCGAGATCTATATCTGGCAGACCAGTATCCAGCCGGTTCAACTGCTAAGGCTCAATCCGCAATCGAAGGGTGTGGAAATTACCGAAGTGCCGAAAGAATACGGGGATCTGTTGAAGCGGTTAGCCAATAACTCGTCGGATCTTCGCCAGGCATTTCGTGCATGGGAATCTAGCAATTCTGCCGAAGACGAGAGGAATGCTTCGATCAGATCGAATCCCGCACGGCGTGGCAATGCTCTCGCCGGATGGCAATTCGATTCCAAGATCCCGGCGATTGTTCACCCGCTTCTCCATCATCGGGATCCCTTCAACGACCGCACTCCGGTCAACGCTCAAGCTTTCGATTGGCTGGTAGTTGTATTGGATATAGGCACCCTGCAGAATCGCATTTTACCTGAATTAACGAGTCGGTACTTCGGTCAGCCTGGTGAATTGGAGTACAACCTCGCCATGGTTTCCGATGCTCCTCCGGCCCGGGCAATTTATTCGTCGGACGCCAACTTCAAGCTCGACGACGCGGACAAGTTCGACTTCGTGATGAATGTGTTCGGCTGGTCCACGCGTGATGCGATGAGATATGTCAACTCGGAAAAGGACGCTCGCGGTGGTCATCGCAGCGAATGGCGCAACTTTGCTGCTCCTGTGTGGTTTCCGGTGATTCGCTACGCTTCCGGCAATGAGCCCTGGTTATTGGTACTGCAGCATAGAACGACACCGCTGGAAGCGGTCGCGAGCCGTGTCTGGCATAGGGATCTGGTAATTGGCAGTGTCGTCCTATTGTTGCTTGCAGCAAACATGACGCTGGTGGTACTGGCCGGTATCCGCGCACAACAGTTTGCCAGGGTGCAAATGGAATTCGTTGCCTCCGTCTCGCATGAGCTACGTACACCGTTGGCGGCAATCTTCTCAGCCAGCGAGAACATCAGGGACGGTTTTGTAGAAGGCAGGGATAGTTTGAAGTTCTACGGCTCGCTCCTGACCAGCCAAACTCGACAACTGACCGATCTTGTAGATCGCATAATGCTGTTTGCCTCCACTCGTGAAAGAAAGACCCAATACACTCTCCGCCCATTGGATGTCTCAGAAGTACTTAAGGCCGTCAGGAAGAACACGGTAGAACTGGTAGAAGGGGCCGGGTTCCGAATCGAGCAACGCATTGATCGTCAACTGCCCCCTGTTTTAGGCGACATGGCCGGGGTGTGTGCTTGCATGCAAAATTTGATAAGCAACGCTATCAAGTATGGCGGCCAGGACCATTGGATCGGCATAACCGCCAGTCTGTATGCCTCGGATACAGGTTTCAGTGAAGTCAGAATCAACGTCGAAGACCACGGTCCGGGCATAAGCGGTTCGGAACTCCCCCATATATTTGAGCCGTTCTATCGCAGCCCCGCCGTGGTGAATGCCCAGATACACGGAACCGGGTTGGGACTAGCGTTGACAAAAGAAATTGCAGAGACTTTAGGCGGGAGAGTTTCTGTTGTCAGCAGGCTGGGTGCGGGAAGCATGTTCACCCTCCATTTGCGTGTGGCTGATGAAGCGAAAGAAAATCCGGGCGCTTCCGTGTCCGAAATGAAATCGGTATCTAAAGATGCATGAAAGCATTCTCTTAGTCGAAGATGAGCTATCGTTGCGAACGACCCTCGGTGACAGACTCCGCGGGGAAGGATACATTGTCGATACTGCGGTAGATGGGCACGAAGCGTTCGAAAAAATAACAAATCTGCCATTCGACCTGGTTATCCTCGACTTGATGTTGCCTTCCAAGAGCGGCTTAGATGTTTGCCGCGAGATTCGGCAAGCTGGTATGGCAACTCCGATTTTGATCTTGACCGCTCGCACTGAGACGATCGACAAGGTCGTTGGTTTAAAGCTTGGTGCGGATGACTATGTAACGAAGCCGTTCGAATCGGCCGAACTTATCGCACGGGTAGAAGTTTTGCTGCGGCGCGTGCCCATTCACACTGGACACGGTATTCACGAATTCGGGCCCATCCGCGTAGATGTCAAGCGCGGCGAAGTTACGCGCGAAGGCAAGCACGTATATCTCTCAGCACGAGAGTTTCAATTGCTGCGCTATTTCCTTGAACGCGCCGGGATTACGGTTCCTCGCAAAGAGTTACTGCGATCGGTGTGGGGCTACGATGAAGACGCTCTCACGCGCACGGTGGACACCCACATCGCAAGTCTTCGACAAAAGTTAGAAGAGAACCCAAAACGCCCAGAACTCATTGTCACGGTGGCGGGTGTCGGATACAAATTTACGGCGTCGCCCCGCAAGCAAGCCAGTTAGCGCATGAGGTTTTGAACGAACCGGATGTAATGAAAGTTTACAACTGCCAGAAATACAAGTGAACTGTAACCTCTGTTAAATATCCGCAAAATCAGTTCGTTACAGTGATCTACTTGCTCACCAACAAATTCCAGATTTTGTTCTGCCCCTAATCTCCGATCACTGCTGCATCTCCCCCTTTTCGGAAGCAGCGAATGCGCACCCATGGGGACAACTCCCTTCCCGCGTGGTTGACCGCTTCCGAATACACACAAATCAAGACTCATTGACCAGGCGGCGCAAGGCGCCGGCAGTCGTGAAGGAGGCTGCACACATGAGTAGGTTTTATCGAAACTGGATTCCGATCTTTCTAGTTTGTCTCGCGACCGCAGCAGCAAACGCGCAGAGCTTCCGCGTGCAGTGCCCGACAAGCACGATCACGCACCCGGCGAGCAACCCAAACAGCCCGACTGGCGATAACAACTCTGAGCCAACTTATGTCGGTCCCACTTACACGGGCACGAATGGATACGGCACCACGCCGGCAAACGTAAACGGCGCGATCAAGTGCCAGCAGATCTCGGGCGGTGACGGTTTCGCCACCATGGCCGACGGGACACAGACTTACCTGTTTGCATTTGGACCCTTATCAGGGTTAGCCGACATGGCGGCCGGCCGGCCGGGTACCCAGTTCCCGAGCGTGTTCAACACTGTCTTCAATGGCTTGGTACCAGGTGATCCAGCGACAACGGAGGGTGCTACGTCTGGCGACAATCCGTGGATGCATTTCCCCGCGCCCTTCAATCCAGTGTTTAGCTACAACGGCGCAGTAGGACTGATGCCCGATACGACCGGCAATACCAGTACGCCCAGCGCGGGTCATGTGGATGTGCGGCAGATCATGGACGTCGGTGTGATGAACGGCAACATGCCGGCGCCTCTGATGGCGATTGACGAAGATGACGAGTTCTTCCTCACCCTGACCAACGTCGGCCAGCTCATGCGTCCGGACCTGTTCGAGCAGCACACCGTGCACTTCCACGGATATCCCAACGCATCGGCGTTTTATGACGGCGTGCCGGACGCCTCGGTAGCTATCAACATCGGCGGTAGCTTCACTTACTACTACTTAGCCCCAGATGCGGGCACTTACTTCTGGCACTGTCACATCACGCCTCCCGAACATTTGCAGATGGGTATGGTGGGACAAATCTATGTAAGGCCCAGGCAGAATCGCTGGAACGGCGATCTCTATGCCGGACTCCAGAAACAACAACAGGATTTGCGAACCAAATGCGATTCCAGCGACATCCTGTGCAGCAATCCTTTGCCGAAGGTGAACACAGCCGCTGCAAATGGCGGCAGTCAGACGTATGCGTACAACGATGGCGATGGCACCACCCGATACGACGTCGAGTACCCACTGCAAATTCACGGCTTCGATCCCAACTTCCACTTCGTCGGAATGACCTTCAACCCGGAAAGCTTCGCCGACATGAAAGACAAGTTCTTCCTGCTGAACGGACGCAGCTATCCCGACACGGTTACACCAGGACCTTTGGCGACGCAGAGCTCGGATGGGTCCATGCATTACTCGCAGCCCCTGCCAGCGATTATCAACATCCCTGCGGGTGGTCGCGCATTGCTGCGTATCTCTGACCTGGACGTCACCGAATTTCAGACGCTGGCTTCTCTCGGCATTCCGATGGAGGTGATCGCGCTGAACGCGAAGTTGTTGCGCGACCAGGACGGGAACAACATGTATTACACCACCAACTCCATCACCTTAGGCGGTGGCGAGTCGCTCGATGTGATTCTCGACGCGAGTGACACCACCAAATACCAAGCGGGTCAAGTCTACTACCTCTACACACCTAATCTCGACCACCTAGCCAATGATGCGGAGAACTTCGGTGGGCTCATGACTGAAGTTCACATTTGTTCCAGCGTGACGGGCGGTAATACCTACGGAAACATGTGCAACTAGGAGAGCAGCGATGAAGCCAATGAACATGACTAATGCGATTACAAGATTGGTTCCGGCGGTAGTGATTGTTGTCGCCATGCTACTGACCGCCACGGCTTTCGCTGCCGCTCCCGGCATTACCGGTACAAACACCAGCGGAGTAATGTTCGATCTAACAGCCGAAGCCGCTTTCATCAGCCAGCCGGACGGTGCTGCGGTGTACTCGTGGGGCTACGGTTGCGCAGCTAACTCTACACCGGCCTTCGTCCCTTCGGCGATTACAGGCGGGTTCTGCAGCACTATGCAGATTCCTGGCCCGACGCTCGTCGTTACCCAGGGACAGTCGGTCTCTGTGAAGTTAACGAACAATCTGCCTAGCGCGGCCGGCAGCACTTCGATTCTGTTCCCGGGATTCGACGTGACTACGAGCGGCGGTGTTCCAGGATTGTTGACCCAGGAAGCTCTTGCACCAAGTTGTGACACAGCGGTGCACCCCGGTTGCAATACCGTCACTTACTCTTTCACGGCCTCCACGCCGGGTACCCGTGCATATTACAGCGGCACACAGGGCGACTTACAGGTCGAGATGGGTCTGTACGGTGCCATCATCGTGTTGCCGTCGACGAGCGATTCCAACTACCCAAAAAACTGCGATGCTGGTCTCCCTGCTACTAATCCAGGGGGCAATGCGAAAGCCCAGACCAAGCATGGTGAGTCTGATTATCGCCTTGCGCACGCCGCCTACAACCACGCCGCGACTTGCTACGACCGGGAGTACCTATTCCAGTTCTCCGAGATGGACCCGGTGATTCACCGTTTGGCGGAGGAGCAAGCTTCCAAAAGCTGTACCGATTGCATGAATGTTCCGACCGAGCCTTATCGCGCCACATACTTCATGATCAACGGCCGGTCCATGCCCGATGACATGGACACGCCCTATGCGAGCGCCTATCCCCATCAGCCTTACAACGGCAATCCACACATGCATCCCGGCGAGCTGACCTTACTGCGCATCATTGGCCAAGGGCGCTGGCAACATCCATTTCACGAGCATGGTAACCACGTCCGCGTTTTAGCGCGCGACGGCAACCTGATTGTCAGCCAGAGCGATCCCAAGAGTTTAGCCGGACCGCTCTTGTTCACGACAACGACGACCCCAGGCCAAGCGATCGATGGAATCTATTACTGGTCCGGCAAAGGCTTGAACTGGGATGGCTTCGGTCACCACGCGGCATTCACCGACGCCAACGGAGTCCTCCACCCAGCTCAAGACCCTGGCTGCGCACCGGACACTAATGGGTACAACACTGCCGATCCGACGGCCCCGAATTATTTCGAATGGTGCCAGGACCACAACAAACCGTTGGAGAGTTTTCCTTTTGGAGACGTGGGCTCGGGCGGCCCAGTTTCGCTTCCCGACCCCAACATCATGGCGCTCGGTCCTTGGTACAGCGGCAGCCCCTACTTAGGTCCAGATGCGGCCCAGCGAGCGAATGGTCCGACAGGCACCATCCCGCCATCGGGGACGGTCGCCAATGACATTGGCTCTGAGGCGGGTTTCGCATTCATGTGGCATTCGCACAACGAGCGCGAAATTACAACCAACAATATTTTCCCCGGCGGCATGCTGATGATGATGCTGGTTGACAGCCGGGAATTCCCGATTGACGAGTCGAAATAACTGAGGAGAACAGCACATGTCATCGAATTCCAGCACCAAGATCTTAAAAACGGCGGCACTGGGGATCTTTGTTCTCCTCCTATCCGTGGGGCTGTCCTTTGCCCAGTCTGTTGATCTGACTGCGGCGGGAACGACTGCTACTCTGCCTGACGGCAACAGTGTGCCGATGTGGGGCTACAGTTGTACAGCTTCGACGGCGCCTGCCAGTTGCGACAGGCTCAATCCGGGCGCGACGGGATGGTCTCCGGTGGTCATCAGAGTCTCAGGCAGCAGTCTGACAGTCAATCTGACGAATGGCCTGCCCGCATCTGTCCCAGAAACGTCGCTGACCATCGTCGGCCAACTGGGCGGTGGCCTGGGAACCGGCGCCAATGCCGTGAACAGCCCTCTGCACTCCCAACAGACCACCACTTGGCCGAGTGTTGATCCAACGACCACGAATAAGCCGCCACTACAACCGAAGCGCGTTCAATCATTCGCCACTCCGGTGACTCCGGGCAATACTGCAGCGCTTACCTGGACCAATCTGCAGCCGGGCACTTACTTAATCGAGTCCGGCACCCATCCCTCCATTCAGGGTGCAATGGGTCTGTACGGGATGCTGATTGTCACACAGTCAAACGGCGACGCCTATCCGGGCGTCACTGCGGGCGCTGATATCCCAATGCTGTTCAGCGAAATTGATCCGGTTCAGAACACCGCAGTGGACCTCGCGGTGAGAACCTCTGGTTTCAAAGAAAATAACGTATGGGATGGGCACACTGGAAAATGTGGCGACCCCGCCGTGCACAACTGCTATCCGCCGACGGTGAACTACAGTCCGCTTTATTACCTCATTAACGGCGTTGCCTTCGATAAGACGCATGCTTTGGCCTCGTTGTTCAAGACAACACCGGACGGCTCATCGACAGCAGTAACCGGATCGGTGTTGGTACGAATGGTGAACGCGGGTCTTCGCATGCACGTCCCTTCGATCGTGGGCGCGCAGACTGGACCAACACCAAAAGCAGGATTTTCCCTGATCGCGGAAGACGGCAACCTGGTGCCCGACGTTGCCTTGGCCATCGCCAACAGCAAACCTCTTAGCGCACGAGTACAGAATGAAGCCTTTATGGCTGCCGGCAAGACATTGGACGTAATGATCAATGTCCCGGCAGCAGGGTCCACGGCCTTGCCAATCTTCGACCGCCAAGGAAGCCTGTCGGGGAACGCCATCTCGCGCGACGCCGGAATGCTGGCGTATATCAGTGTCAACGGCGCCGATCTACCCAAGGTTCCCGCCTTTTCGGCAGTTACGGCCGCGGTTGCGGATTTCTATAAAGTAATTCCTGGCCAGACGCTGACGGTCTCTGACCCGGCCAAGGGTGTCATGGCTAACGATTCCAACGTTTTCAACGTCATAGTTTCAAATCCTCCCACTAAGGGTTCACTTACACTTAATGCTGACGGTACGTTTAAGTACATTCCGTGCACGCTGTACGCCACCAGTCCCTGTGCGTCTTGGGCCGCGGACACATTCGATTATCGCGCGAACGGCAGCGGACCTACTGCGACGGTAACGCTGGACCAGTGTACGGCCGCCAACTCGTGTCTCGAAGACGGTGCCAGTATCACGTTGGGCAACGACGCCTACACCGCCAAGACTGCAACCTACCTCAAGATCAACGGCCCAGGCGTCCTTGCAAACGACAGGGATCCGGCTGGCTATCCGCTCCAGGTCGACTTAGCATCTGTTGTTGCAAGCAGTGGCCTGACTCTTACGCCATCTAAAGATGGTGGCTTCATCGCCACACTCAGCTCAAATCTGGGTGGGACCACCACAACTTTTACCTACAAAGCGCGGAACTCCCAAGGCACCGTCAGCACCAGCAGCGCAACCGTTACTCTGACGTTCCCCGCGCCCAGCAATGTGGCGGTTAAGGTTGTCGATGGTTTGCAATACAAGACAAACCCGAGCACGGCCAGCCAAATTACCGATTACCGGTGGATCATTCAAGAAGACAAGACGTTTTATGTGGATCCTAAGTGCACCACGAACCCGCCGCCTGCGGGTTGCTGGCCAGGGATGCCTGCAAAGCTGCTTCCCGCGCTGAACACGAACTTCAATACCAGCTATATACCGGTGGTAGCACAGGGTTGCACTGGTTCAATCTCCTGCGAAGCTGACCAGACCGTCATGGGTAATCCCGCGGTGTGCGACTTGGGTAACGGCGTTTGTCGGCAAGCAGCTGGCGGGAAAACGCCGTTGAAGCCCGACCAGGTCGTTCTCGATCCAGCGAAGAGGTATTACATCTCGGTTCTGCCGGGCGATGGCATGAGTACCGATGCCAATGACAACCCCATTGGCCACGCGATGGGCGGGTCACAAATTAGTTGGAACGGCAGCCGCTGGGTGTCGCCGTTTTCACCCGATCAGAGCGGCGTAACAGTAATTGTGGAACCGATGCCATTGCCGACCTCCAAGGTCTCCGTATTTGTCTTCCAGGACGATACCCCGCTGAACGGCGAACAGGATTCCGGCGGAGGCGTGGACGTGCTGGCGCCTAATGAGCCGGGTCTCGGCGGGTTCAATATCACCCTCGAAGACCAGATAGCACAAAACGGCGACTCGGCGGGGCAGTTGACGTACGACATGTTCAATATGCCGCTGTCGAATGCGCTGGCAGGAACCACTGATCCGGCGACAGGCTTGGATGCTTGTCCGGTCGTCGCCAACTCGAAAGTAGGTTTCGATAACAATTCCCTGGACACGGGCGCGATGACAGGCGTCGTCCCAGTGTGCCCGAAGTATGAGTCCGACGGCCAGACGCTATCTCCGTTAGCTGGTCAGGCGGTGATCGCAAATCTCCCTCCAGGCCGATATGGCGTAGTTGCAACCCCGGCGGCGGACCGCATCGCGGCTGGTGAAGAGTGGCTGCAGACTAACACCCTGGACGGCGGTAAGGCCCACGACTCTTTCCTTAAAGCGGGTGAGCCGGCCTACTTCCAGGAGTACGGTCCGGCAGGATTCCACGTCACGATTGGTTTTGCTAATCCGGCCATCATCAATGCCCGCCATAACTCGGTCTGTGCGGGTGCAGGAGGGTGCGGAAGGACAGTTACGGGAAGAGTCACCGGTGTGCACATGAGCCGCACTCCAGATGAGCGACTCTACAGCAGCGAATCCGGCGACATGTTCGGATACACGCAGTGCTATGTCAGTCTGGGCAGCCCGGACGGTGCCGACTTTGCATTCACGAAGTGTAATGGAGATGGAACCTTCAGCCTTGATGCGCCCGCCGGCGACTGGCGCGTATCCGTCTTCGACCAGTGGAATGACATGATCGTGGACGGCATCACCACTCCCGTTCGGGTAGATCAATCCACTAAGGACATGGGCGACATTGCTGTTCATTCGTGGAAGACGAACCTGTACACCCGGACGTTCTTTGATACGAACGGCAACGGCGTTTCCGAAGATGGCGAGCCCGGACTTCCCTTGGTCGCCACCAACGTTCGGTACAAAGACGGTAGCTTCTCGAACTTCAACAGCACCGACTTGGACGGCTTTGCCGGTTTCAACGAGGTGTTCCCGTTGTTCAACTGGTACGTGGTCGAAACCGACTCCACGCGTTACAAAAACACAGGAACGCACGTGGTGTACGACGCCGGTGGTCCGGTGGACGGCGCGAGTATTTGCGGTACGGCTGGCTATCCGGCTTGCGGTACGTCGGTCATCGCCAAGAACCTGGCGAGAACAAAAGAAGACGCACTTCTGCCCACGGAGCTGCGCATTCCCGGCGCGAGATATTGCGCCGGTGCAGATTGCCCCACGGGGGATGCCAGTGGTGGATCCACCGGTCGAGTTGATCCCCCGTCGGTCGTCAGCGAAGGTTGGCAGGGCTTTATCGACTCCAACCAATTCATGGAATTCGGCAAGAAGCCGTTTGCTGCCGGAGAGAACGGCGGCATACGTGGGCATGTCATTTATGCCTCGACCAGGCCCTTTGACGATCCGGCGCTACTGCTGCAGTTGAGCTGGGAGCCGGCCGTTCCCAACGTTATCGTTAACCTCTATCAGGTCGGGACCGCGCCGGATGGCAGCCGCTCACTGAAGCTCGTGGACACGACCAAGACCACAAGCTGGGACGAGTGGGCGCAGGGCTTCCGCAAGGACGTTGATGGGAATCTCGTGACGGCAACTGATGGTAATCCCATTCCGAACATGAACTGCCCGGGCCAGCAGGCAAGTGACCTGTTCTTCTTCACGTTGAATGGCCAGCAACAATGGCTGAACCCCGGCACCCCGCTGCCGTACAAGTCGCAGTTCAAGTGCTTCGACGGCATGCACAACTGGAACCAGATCCAGCCGGCGCCGTACGACGGCATGTACAAATTCCCCAGCATCGTTGCTAAGCCGGGAGCGACCAACCAGCTCCCAAGCGGCGACTATACGTTGGAGTTCGACCCGACGATTTACAAAACGAACTGCACGATCTGCACGACCAACCCGACCGACGGCACGCCTATGTTGCCCGCGGGCAAGTACGTTGTAGAGATGATGGTTCCCGAGGGTTACGAGTTGGTAAAGGAAGAAGATAAGAACATCCTGATGGGTGATGCGTATGAGGGGCCGGTAACCCAGCAGTTCGCGGGCGCGGGCAACATTTTCATCATGCCCGACCAGGCATCGGTTTACGCGGCTTACAATCCGTACAACACCCTGATACCGAATACCGATCTGGGCGCTCAGCCGAGGCATGAGGGCGACACCGGAAGCATCGAAACCTTCTGGCCGTGCGTAGGTGAAACTCGCATCGTGCCCGATTGGATGAGCCTGTTCCCGGCCGCAGGGCAGAACGCGCCATTCGCGGGAGCGAGCCGTCCCCTCTGCGACAAGAAGGAAGTCACACTCGAAGACCAGATGTCGGTGCTGGCGAAGTTCTACGTCTTCACGCCGACCCACGTCGCTTCCCAATTCACCGGTCTGATCACCGACGACTTCACGGCGGAATTCGATCCTTTCTCTCCGCAATTCGGTGAGAAGTTTGCGCCTCCTTATATGCCGGTCGCGATCAAGGACTGGGCGGGTAACGATGTTGGCCGCGTGTATGCGGACCAATGGGGTGCTTACAACGGTCTGAACTTTACGTCATGGGGCGTTAACCCACCTGACCCAAGCGGCTACGTCCCCCAAATGATGGTTCTGTGCATGAACGATGCTGGCCAGAACGATCCACTGTTCCAGCCCGCTTACAGCCAGTTCTGTTACGAACTGCCCTTCATGCCGGGCGAAGGAGCGTATTTCGATACGCCCGTGGTGCCGAACTCCGCGTTCGCAGGTGCCGGCTACAACAATCCTGATTGCGCGTACCCGGATGCAACTCCTGCGGTGAAAGAAGTGGATGGCGATGGTACTGGTCCCTGGGTGGCGAGCACCAGTTCAGGCGTGGTCACGACCGTTACGGTTTCAAATGGCGGATCGGGCTACACCAGCGCCCCGGTTGTGACTTTCAACAACACCGGGACTGGCGGGACCGGTGCAGCGGCCACCGCGATTATTTCGAGTAGCGTTAGTGCGGTCACGGTCACTAATCATGGAACCGGTTACGCCACCGCACCTGCGGTCACCTTTAGCGCTCCCATCAATGGCGGCGTGACTGCAAAGGGCACTGCTGTTCTGACCGGTGGAGTGACAGCGATTGCCTTAGGCAACGGCGGTAGCGGCTACACCAGCGCTCCATCGGTGAACTTCAACAACACGGGAACTGGCGGCAGCGGTGCAGCAGCTAGTTCGCGGCTTAAAGTGGGCGCTGTGCCGTCGTTCACTCCCGGCACTGGCACCACTGGGTACAACAACTTCCCGACCGGCTTTAATTTCCCAATCACCGGAGGAGGCTGCTCGCTGTTGGGCGGTACCTGTGCTGTTGTGCATGTCACAGTTGGAACGAACGTACCGCGGCGCATCACGGCTGTATCGCTGGTCTCGGGCGGTAGTTACAGTTCGCGCCCAGGAAACAGCAGCGGTGTGGTGACAGTCTCCATCCCGTTTATCACCGGGTGCGCGGGCACCGGATGCGGCACGATCACGGTGAACATGAGCGTGGGCGCAGTGACCATTACGAACTCTGGTACGAACTACGCTAGCGCGCCTGGCGTCTCGTTCTCCGGAGGCAGCGGTTCGGGTGCCGCAGCGACTGCGACCGTCACGAATACAGTCGTGGGCTCTATAACCATCGACCAACCCGGGTCTGGATACACCAGTGCGCCGACAGTTACGATTGCTCCGCCATCGACCGGGGTCCGGGCTACCGCGACCGCGGCGATCAGCGGCCAGGTCGTTGCCGTGAACGTCACCAATCACGGATCGAATTACAGCAGTGCGCCTTTGGTTGGCTTTACCGGTGGCGGAGGCAGCGGTGCAATGGCCACCGCCAATCTCCGCACGGGTACCGCTAAGCTCACCATTATGGCGCTTGGCGACCAGGATGTAACCAACTACCAATACTCAGGGCCGTCGGCTACTCTGGCGCCCTACAACCAGAAGAGGACCACGCGTCACTACGGGTTCGGTAGCACGCAAGGCACCGTGGTTCTCGTGGACAACACGGGCGTCAAGCATCCATTGACCAACGTCAATTGGAGCGATACCCAGATCACTGGCGATGTGCCGTCCATGCCAAACTGCGCGATTCCGCAGCAGGCGCAGTACGGGGGTCTAACTGCACAATGCGGTGAACTGGTCATTACGACGGCCGCCGGGAAAACGTCCATTGATACAGTGACGGTCACCATCGGCGGTAAAGTACCGCACGTACTCACTGGTGGAGAATCCATCCAGTCAGCGATAGATGCGGCCGCTCCAGGCGACCTGATCATCGTTCCAGCGGGGAAGTATCACGAGCTAGTCCAGATGTGGAAGCCGGTCCGGTTACAGGGTGTTGGCGCTGCTTCGTCCGTCATTGACGCCAACAGTCATCCGTCGGGCATCCTGGACGCGTGGCGCTCACGGGTTAATTGCCTCTTTGGGCTGACGCCTGATGGTAGACCCAGAACGGACGGCGATCGGTCTTGTGGCAGTTCGTGGGCTTACTTCTCGTCTCAAGACCCGCAGGTGGACCGTCTGCCACTGGAAGGCATCCTCGGTTGGGATACCACCACGAACGGTAACCTGGCTGAGCAGTTGCAAGAGCCGACGTTGCTCGGCGCGTACGAAGGCGCCGGCATCACCGTCATGGGCAAGGGCGTCAGGATGACGACCACGGACCCCTGGAGCGCTGGTGCATTCGGATCTGGAGCGGAATCCGCGTTCCCGGCGGATGCCACCCTTCTGACCGGTGCGGGGAACGGCAGCAACTGCAATAACGGCGGCACAAACCGATACCCCAGTAACTTCTACTGCAACCCGTCGCGCATTGACGGATTGACGGTCACCAACAGCTCGCAGGGTGGTGGCGGAATCCTGGTGCACGGCTGGGCGCACAATCTGGAAATTACGAACAACCGCGTCTTTAACAATACGGGCAGCATGTCCGGCGGCATCAGTATCGGCATGGGTGAAACTCCCGACGCCTATCTCGCAGATCCGGCCGGTATTCCGGCTCCTGGCTCCTGCGGTAACTCAGGCACGACTGGCGTGGAACTTCCGTTCTGCTTCGACCAGAATGTTTCGGTCAAGTACAACTCAGTCACCACCAACTCCTCGATGGGCGACGAACTGTTCTCGTCCACTCCGGCAGGAGCGGGTGGTGTCACACTGTGTCCCGGATCCGATGGCTACAAGCTCACCTATAACTGGGTGTGCGGCAACCTGAGTACCGGTGACGGTGCGGGCGTAGCGCATCTGGGCTACAGCGAGAATGGCTTGATCGACCACAACACCATCCTGTTCAACCAGAGCACTAACCCGACGGTTCCAACCAACGGAGGCGGCCTGATCATCATGACCACCGCTCCCGATGGTTTTGATCCTCAAGGCCTGGAGTGCGGTACTACGACGGACGTGGATTGCGCACCGGGTCTCGGCGACGGGACCGGCCCTGGCTTGGTGATCAATGCAAACCTGATCATGGGTAACTCGGCCGATAGCGGCAGTGGCGGCGGCATCCGCTTCCAGGGTGTAAACGGAACCGAGGTTTCACGTTTCCCGGCTTCGCCCAGCCGTTGGTATTCGGCTACTGTCACCAACAACATCATTGCGAACAACGTGGCCGGTTGGGATGGCGCAGGCATCTCGCTGGTTGATTCGTTCGCGGTGAACATCATCAACAACACCATCGTTTCCAATGACAGCACCGCCTCTTCCGGCGCTCTGTCCAACACCTTCCGCTCCGGTCTGGCGAGCTCTGACCCTGCGGCGCAGTGCACGTCGGCGAGTTCACAGTTCTGCGCGCCGAATTCGCCACCGCAACCGGCCGGAGTTTCAGCCGCCCCGAATAGCGCGAATATGATCGCGTCGTTCCAGGGGCTGAACATCACCTGCCCGACCGGGCATCCGAACTGCAGGTCGGTATCGTTCCCCGAACTGTACAACGACATCATCTGGCAGAACCGCGCGTTCAACATCACTGTCGGATCGTTAAGCCCGACGTACCAGCAGAACATCGTTCAGCTGGTGCCGGCGTTGAACCAGGCGTTTACTGGTGAATGCGTCTCAGCCAGCTCCAACAACTACTGGGACATTGGCGTACGCGGCGACATAGGGGCACTCAATCACAGCTCCGGCGTGACCCTGGCGCCTATCTCTTCGGTGCTCTCGAGTGGTGATTACTTCACCAGCAATCACAACTCAGCGTCCGACCCGGTGCTCGTAAGCCAGTATTGCAATGGCTCACGCGTCCCGCCGGAGTTTGGTGGGATGGGATACAACGTGCCGCCGGGAACCAACGAAGGCAACGTACCTACGCCGGTGTTCAATCTGACGGCGAATGCGACGACCGATGAGGGCAACAACTGGATCAATATCAGTTGGGGTCCGCTGACCATGACCAGAGCCTCAGATAACAACATCCTGGGCAATTACGCCCTGGGCTCAGGGTCTACGGCCATCAACTACATCACCTCAGTGAACTCGCTGGCGACCTACAATGCAGCGCCGACCACAGACTTCTTCGGCAATGGCAGAAAGGGGAACCTGGGCAGCGATACGTCGGTGGACGTCGGAGCAGTGGAAGGAGCTATGACGTCGGGAGGCAACGGCAGCGCGAGCGTTGCGCCTACCGCGGTGAACTTCGGTACCTTCGTCGTCGGTGGCACGCCTCTTCCGACCCGGACGCTGACACTAACCAACAACAGCGGTGTCACGGTGAGCGGCATCGCCGTGGCAGTCGCGACGACAGCACCGAATGCAAGCCCGAACGTCTTCTCGCAAACAGGGGGTAGTTGTTCCGGAACCCTGTCGAATGGTGCCAACTGCACCATCATCCTGACGTTCACTGCTCCCGCTGGAGTGACGACGGCAACCAACTATGCGGGCACCGCGACCATCACGGACTCGTCAAACGTTACCATCATCGGCTCGCCGGTAACGCTGGCAGCTTCGGTGTCGCCGACGGTGAGCAGCGCGCGTGTAACGCCGCCATCGTTGGTGTTTGGCAACCAGTTGGTTGGTACGACTAGCTCGACGCGAGACATAACCGTCACCAACAACGGTAACCAGGCTCTGGCCGGCGGAAGTTTCACGGGGCTTGCAGCGCCGTTCGCGCGAGTCACCACTGGCACGTTCCCAAGCGGAGCTCCGAGTTGTGGGGCGACGTTGGCAGTCGGCGCCTCCTGCACGGTTCGAGTTCGGTTCGCGCCAACCTCGGCTGGTCCGTTTAGTGGATCTGTGGCGGTCAGCTACACCGGCGCAACTGTCTCACCCGCGTCGGTGAGTCTCAGCGGCACAGGAACGGCGATTACCGTTGCTTTCACCGGTCCTACGCCCTCGCTACAAAATGGGTCGTCGAGTGCACACAACGGCACCGTGACGGTCACGAACAACAGCGGTGCTGCCATTCAGTTGACCAGCTCCGCCACCGTCACAAAAGTGTCCGGTCCAGGAGGGAACAGCACGTTCAGCATCTTTAATCCCGGAACTACATGCACGAACGGTGCAACCCTGCAGAACGGCGGAACTTGCAATATCGTGGTTCGTTACAGTCCGCCTTTTGGCAGCACGAGCCTGGCAACTGGGCGCGTCAACATAAACGTCGCGCGACCGGACTCCAGCGGCGCGCTGACACAGAGCAGTCCCAACTTCAACGCGAACTAACCAAGCAAACGGGCCGGGCACTCATGCACACACGTGAGTGGCCGGCCTCTAGCACAAACCGATGTCGGACTGTGATCATCGGCAGTTAAGGAGAAGGTAAGTAATGTTGGGAAAACACGGTCTGAGCGCAGAAGCTTTTATCCTCGGTTTGGTCCTCGCTGTAGGGGCATTGGATGTAACGGCCCAAAACGCAGACACCAATTCAGCGCCGAAAGCGGCTTCCAGCGCAGTCCAATCGCAAACAGTTCCGGCTACTAAAAATCCGACTACCGCGACAGAGAGTCAAACAACCCGCAAGCTGGGCGGCCCAACGCAATATCCGCGATACCGCTTCGGTCACCGCGCCAAGCTGCACTATGGACTCGTGTGGGGAGTTGACTCGCTTAGTGTCAAGTCGGTGGAATCCGGCCAGATAGTCCGCTTCGCCTACCGCGTGTTGGATCCAGCGAAAGCAAAGATGCTGAATGACAAGAAGAACGAGCCATACCTGGAATGTCCGCGCGCGCGCGTCAAGTTGGTGATCCCCCAGATGCCCAAGGTGGGGAAACTGCGCCAGACCAATACTCCGGAAGAGGGCAAGTCGTACTGGATGGGCTTTTCCAACAAGGGCGGATTCGTCAGAAAAGGCGATCGCGTCAACGTTGTGATCGGACAGTTCAGAGCCGACGGGCTTGTCGTAGATTAGGACCAGTCGTAAACGTTTCCTTCGCGCCTCCCCTCATTGCCACCATTCGTGCAACTAAACCCAGAGAGTGTCAATCGACGAGAGAATGCTTAAGGCCTTCATCGCTACGCTCCGTGGCACAGAACGGCTGCTGCTCATACCTGTTCTCCTCGGCAGCATGCTGTGTCCAGTGGCGCAAGCGCAATCCAGCCAAGGCACCGATAAGGTCCAGGCCTCAGCCGGGAGCGATGTGATGATCCCAGCTCAAGGCGAGCAGTACGCTACTAACAGGGCTGAACACGCGCAGAGGCACCGGCGTATTACTCTTGATGAGCGAATAAAACTGCTGGCCAAGTCCTTGGATTTATCCGATTCGCAGAAAACAGCTATAAAAACGATCCTCGAGGAGCGGCAGCGCGAAGCTGTTCATCTCCGGCTTGATTCATCCATCAACGGAAACACACGGATCGAGCGGTTCCGGAGTCTTCAGGAAAATACCGTCGAAAAGATCCGGGGGGTGCTCAACGACGAGCAGAAGAAGAAATACGATCCGCTGGCGTCCCGGAAACTACAGCCTGCTCCCGGCCAGCGGACCGTAGAAGATTGGCTTAAAGTCACAACCCCTAAGTGAAACAGACTTGTGTACCGTTCCGGCGACTGCCGCACCGTAAATCAGAAAACGGTAGTAGAAATGCCGCACAATCTATGTAGAGGAGTCTCGCGCCATGCGAGCACGTTTCAGGAGTGACGGTCAGAGGAGGATTGTGGTCACTTACGGGAGCAAGGGTCTTCTTTGATACCCAACGCATTCACGGCCTTGTCGTGATGCGCTCGGGTGTACCACGTGGGGGCATATTCTTCCAGAAGTTCATACAACGTGCGAAGTGCATCCTCCAAACGCGAGCGGTCCGTCTCTAGATCGGAATTGAAGGTTGGACGGCCAACCCTCTCCTTTCTTAGAGCTGAGTGCTTGATCAAAGTTTTGCCCCGTTTTTATGCAGCTCTCGCTAAAGGGTTTTGCGGACAAACGACAATCGCACTGGTGGAATCGGGTCGTGGCAGAACCCGAGGCAAAAACTACCTAATATTACACGGAAAGTGCCCCTTCCGGAGGTAAAAGACGTGCAAGGAGAATGTAAAGCAGGGCCGACGCATGATGTTGGTCGGGTTCGCTACATAGTAAAGGCGGCACGGTTCATTAGGGTATCCGGTTTCAGAAGTCTCTGAGTCCAGGTATAGATGACATTGCCCGCTCAGCCAAGGCGGTGATCGTAAGGCTGGGATTTACTCCGAGGTTCGTGGCAATCACCGATCCATCACAGATATACATGTTTTGGTAGCCGAAGACCCGGTGCCGATGGTCGACTACTCCTCGGTCGGCCGAATCAGCAATGACGCATCCGCCTATGCAGTGCGCGGTTCCGGGAACGTCAAAAAGAATTTCTGGCAACATACTCATCGGGGTACCGCCGGCAATCCGTGCACAGGTTTTAGCAAACTCATTGGCCTTGGGGATGTAGGTTGGTACTTTTTTGCCGCGGCTGACAAGGAACTTACGAAACGGCCAGAACCACGGTCGCTGCCAAAACATTTCGATCTCGCCGTCCAGAGACTGCATGCACAGCAGAATCACAGACTCCCTGGCCCAGCCAAATGGTTGAAGAACTCTAAACGTTCGGGCAGGATGCCGGACCAGCGCCGAGATGACATTTCTCAACCAGAGGGCGATGCGTTTGGGGCCCGGCTTGCCATCGGTAAGGATGGTCGTGAGAAAGCTCATAGCATCGGAACCGCTGGGATATCGGACGGCTTCGATGTGGGTATGTTCGTCGATGTAAACGCGAGAGCCGATCGCAATACCTTTGGACAGGTCTTCCTTGGAATGCGCGACGCGCAAACCAATCAGCGATTCGGAATTGGTACGCACGTGCTTTCCGAGTTGATTGCTGATGTTGGGCAGCGACCCTCGTTGTTTCAGTTGGAAGAGCAGTTCCATAGTTCCTAACGATGACGCCGCGAAAATTACCGCGCGACAAATAAACTTGCGACGTTGTCGGCGGAGCCGGCCGGCCGAGTTCACAGTGTGCACTTCGTAGCCGGTGGATCCGTCTGTTGCTCTGCCGTATGGGCGGACATCGATAACTTTGGTTTCGGCGAAGATTTTTGCGCCGTGCTTCTCCGCGAAGAATAGGTAATTCAGATCGAGAGAGTTCTTGGCGCCGTGGCGGCAACCCATAATGCAACCGCCGCACGCGGTGCAGGTGGTTCGCGACGGACCCTGGCCGCCAAAGAACGGGTCGAGGAGAGTTTCGCCGCCCGGCTGTCCTTGCCGAGACTGCAAGATGCCTACGCGGGTCGCGGCAAAACTGGGTTCGACTCCGTGCGCAGCTGCGGCTTGCGAGAGCAAGTGATCGGCTGGTCCGAAGATCCTGTTTTCAATTACGCCGAGCATGCGCTCGGCAGTTCGATAGTGTTGAGGCATCTCCGTCGCCCAATCGGCTAATCCAGCCCAGGTTCCGGACTGCCAGATTTTTTCTGGTGGCGCCAACAAAGTCGCAGCGTAGGTAATCGATCCTCCCCCCACCGCGCAACCGTGGAAAATTGTCGCGTGCCGGAAAAACCGCATGTTGAAGAATCCGCGCAGGCCGAGTTTCGGACGCCAGAAATAACGGTGCAGGGCCCAGCTAGTTTGTGGGAAGTCTTCGGGTTTCCAGCGTCGGCCCATCTCCATAACGGCGACGCGATAGCGTTTTTCGACGAGGCGTAGCGCTGAGACACTTCCGCCAAAGCCGGATCCGATCACGATGTAGTCGAAATCGAATTGATCTAGTGGGGGCGGCATGGAAGCCCCAGTCAGGTTATGGCGTGATCATCAGGCGTAGTCGATTGGGTGTTTCTCAAACCAGTGTTCGTCGCGGACTTTATTAACATTGTCGAGAGCGGCAGAGGCCGCAGTCGCCGTGAGTCGACGGGTTTCCCACGCGATGCCAGCCGTGAAGCCGATCAATCCACCCAGGAGCCCGAACCCGAGTACCCGCGCCGAGGACCTGGGGCGGCCATTCTGAGGCGAACTGGCCATCACTCCGAGGCAGGCGCCAATCGCCGCCGGCCACCAGGCGTGCCGAGCCGAGTCGTGGAGAAAGGGATCGAGCGGTTTGCCATCGAGAAATTGTCGTTGGCCTGTCATGACTCCCGCCACTCCGGAGTTCAAGAGCTTGAACCCATACTCTACTTCTGACCTTGACCATTCACGGAAAGTCATGGGATTTCTCCCGATCATCACGTTTGTCTTTAGTAGACCATGGCTAGCGCGGTGAGTCAGCAGCCACAGTCACACTGAGAGGTGAGCTTGCGCGAGGATAGTTGTGATCTAGCGCGATCGAGAAATCCAGCTCGTGCGAGCGAATCACCTTGCTTGTCGATGTTTAGAAACGCGGCGTTTGCCGGAGTTGCTGGACGATGAGGTTGATCGGTGCGGTTTTGCCTTGACGAGCGCTTCCAGCTCGGCCACTCGTTGGCGAAGGGCAGCCACTTCCGACTTCGAATCGGGAGTGGCAGAGTGACCCGCGGATCCTGTGAGCAGGCGCTTCATGGTCTCCACTGGAGAAAGGATTGCCGTCTCTACTTCAGTCAAGCGATTTTGAACCGTGTCTTGTACTTTCTGATAGGTATCGAAGGCGGACTTCAAATACCACATCAAGAATTCCTGCCGGACCTGATCGGAGGCCATGATTACCTGGCGTAGTAGCTCAAGGGGCAGGCCAGTGGGACGGTCTTTGGTGTGCTCCGTGATGATTTGAGTCAGAATGACACGAGTAAGGTCCTGTCCTGTTTTGGCATCGATTACCTGCACGTCTTTACCTTGCTGCACGAAAGAAGCTATGTCGTCGAGGTTTACATAGCGGCTGCCCGCGGTGTCGTAAAGTCGCCGGTTAGCATATTTCTTGATGACGATGGTCTCAGGTTTCATTTTGAAACTCCTGCGATGCTGCTGCGCAAAAATAGCTCGCCTACATATTGACACAACTGCTGGGGCTGTCTAGATTTAAGTCGATGCTGCAATGCAGCAATTTGGAGGTGGATATGCCCGCAGCGGTTCGACCCGAGCGTCATCCCCGGGAGCTGTCCTTCGTATCTCTGCTGTCGGACTGGGCACAGCAGGGGGTCCAGAGTTTGTTCGCCACCCAGCGTATCCTGCTGGATTTGGCCATGCGGCAAAATGCCAGTGTGATGCACGCGATGCGTGAACAGCTGTCCAATCCTCATCATTCGCCTACCGCCATTCTCAGCGAGATGGTGGGCGAGGGAATGAGTAATTTCATTGAGGGCCAAAAGGTCCTTCTCGATTTGGCACAAGAACAGAACAAAATCCTGATGAGTGGCGTGAAAGAGCGGATCGGAGAGTGGCCGGCCGCGCATGCGATTGCCGACACACTGCGGCGCAGTGTGGATACCTTCATCGACATGCAGCAGGAATTTCTGAAGATAGCCCATAAACAGAGCCACGAGTGGGTGGAAGCGGCGAAGAACGGCAAACCGTTCGAGGGTGAGCGCCTGATTGAGCTCGGCCGTGAAAGCATGGAGAGCTTCATTCGAGCGCAGAAGGAATTCCTGGACGTCATTGCTGATGAGACGGCAAAAGCCACCGGCAGCAAACATCCGGGTGCGGTCAAGAAGATGAAGAAGACTGAGCTGGCCGAACTCGCCCGCGAGGCCACCCAGACATTCATCGATGCGCAGAAGAAGATGTTTGACGTCGTTGGCAAGCAAATGAGTGTCAACGTCAAGACTGCTGGAAAGACGATAGAACTGCTCAAGCCATTCCCGTTTGTTCCCTTCGCCGAGCTGACGCGGGAGGGTGTAAAGAGCTATGTCGACGCACAGAAAGCGCTCATGGACGCGATGCTGAAAGGGCAGAAACATGAGCCTGTTCACCGCGCGAAACGGCCTGCACGGGCGAAGAAGCAAGCCGTAGCGGCAGGCGTGGCATAGTTGTGTATCGGTGATTCCGCTTGCAGTGACAACCTGCACTGCCCGGAATCCCTGCGCCGACGGATCTGGAGCAAAGCAGATTCGTCGGCGCTATTGCATGGGACGGTGTTGAAAAATTCATCAGCTCAACTGAACTTGCGGGTAGAAAAACTCAACTGCAAAGCGAGCATCTGACACACCGCATGACTGAGAGTTCTCGCGGAAACGAAATAGTAGACAACGATCCGAAAATCCGGGTACTCTGTATCGCCACCACACGAATTTCTGATCGACAAAAACATAAATTTGCGTGAAGAGGAATACGGGCCCAGGGGGCCAGCGTTTACTGCGCGACAGCGTAAACAAAAAGTTGCAGCCCAAACCAGGGTGGAGCAACAGCTAACGTATGGCTAAGGCTCGAAACCACATTCGGCAAGATGGGGAAGCCAACGTCTCACTTTGGACGGAGGCGTTGTTTGCGACCGAACTGCTGTTGTTGCATGCCGCACCTGTGTTCTACGGGTTTGGAGTTCCCCGAGGCGATGGCGCGGGAGTAGTAATCATCCCGGGTTTTCTTGGGACGGACATTTATCTCACCGAACTTCACGCGTGGCTCGCCCGGATTGGGTACAAACCGTATTTTTCGGGCATCGGCATCAATGCGGACTGTCCCAATCTCCTCATCCAAAGAAAACTGAACGAGACGATCGAGCGAGCGCTGGAGGACACAGGTCGTAAAGTGCACCTGATCGGTCACAGCCTGGGTGGAGTGATTGCACGATCGGCAGCGGGCCAGAGGCCGAAAGATATAGCCTCCGTTATCACTTTGGCTTCTCCATTCCGTGGAACCGTCGCGCATCGCGCGATTTTGCACGCCGCGGAAGCAGTGCGCAAAGACATCATCAAGCAGCGTGGCCGCGGTGTGCTGCCGGACTGCTACACCGGGCGGTGCACGTGCGACTTCATCGGATCGCTGCGTCGCCGGATTCCAGACTCGGTGCTAGAGACGGCGGTCTACACTCGCCATGACGGAATCGTGGATTGGCAATGTTGTGTTACGGATGACCCGGCAAGGGACTTCGAAGTTCCGGGAACGCATGTCGGAATGGCGTTCAATCCATCAGCGTACATGATCATTGCGGAGCGCCTGGCACTTGCGCGTGCCGATGCACGACGAAACGGATTACGCGTCCTCAATTAAGCACACCTCAATCAAGCCGTGGAACGAGCTACTCGAGGCCGCTCGAGTGCGTTCTGGATGCCTTGCAAGGAAAGCCTTCCGGGGAACAACAGAGCACTGCACTGCAGCTGCATCCAATCGGCGAAAGTGAGAGGGGAGCCAATCGTCTTCCAGCTTCCTTTCCATGTTTCGAGGATGTGGCGTAGCATGACCGATTCCATGCTGAAATCGGGCGCGCCGATGTCGTGCAAGATGCCGTCGAGCGTGAACAACGCTTTGCGGAACATCACGAGCGAGGGTGGAAGTCGCACTCCTTTCCAGGCGATGTTCTCCAGCAGGTTCATGGCGTCCACCGCCGAAGGGATACGTTTGGCGGGAAGGGAATTGAGGTATTCAATAACCGACTGACGAACCTGCTGGGGTTTCCTTCTCTCCCGATGTCCAGCTTTCGGGCTGAGAGCAAGCACAGCATCAGCGGCGCCAATTGGATCGCGGAGAAAAATCATCAGGAATAGCATGGCGAGATGGCGACGGTTGGCGCGAGTCAGGTGCTCGGTGAGGGCCCAGTCGAGGATGACGAGTTGGCCGTCGCGGCGGCTGTAGAGCAGATTGCCGGCATGCGGGTCGGCATGAAACATGACGTCGCCGGTCGGCGCGAACAGCGGAATCGCGATAAGCGCGTCCACCAATTGCGCCGACAGGTGTGCTCGCTCCGACGCCGAGATACCGCGTGCCGCGTCGGTGATTTTCTTCCCGTGTTCTTCGGTGATAGCCGTGATCCTCGCCGTGCACAGCGGCTTGATCACCCGTGGGACCCGCACGCCGGGTACTGATTCGTACAGCTGTCCGGCTTTGATCAGGGTTGCTTGTTCGCGAGTGAAGTCGACCTCGTGCTGTAAAAGGCGCCGGACGTCATTGAAGGTGTCGGGCAAAACGTGAGGTGCGAATCCATACTGGCGCGCCTTTGCTCCGAGACGTTTCGCCAACTGCGCCAGCAGTTCCATATCCTCGGCAAAGCATGTTGGGATGTAAGGCTTGAGCACCTTGAAAACACCGCGTTCGCGGCGCCGAATGTCGGGATTCCACCATGTGAAACGCACGACAGCACTGACGCTGGCTTCGGAAAACAGCTTTGGCTCGATCTTTACAGAACAGCAGTCCAGATGCGGGCCAAGGTCAGCCAGAATGATCTCGCGAACATGATCGGCATCGACGTCGCTGATACCGTTCTCCAGGCCGGACAGTGCCCGGCGCAGCGGTTCTGGAAGATGCTTGTTTCGCGCCAGGACCTGACCGAGTTTTTGCAGGCCGGGAACCTTGGCGATGAGCTTGAGCAGGCGTGTTTCTGGCTTGGTATCGGGCGGCAGTTCGATTTGCTCGACTAGTTTGGGTGCGAGGCGACACGTGGACAGATGGGAGAGCATAAAGCTCATCGCATCGCGAACCAAAGGCCGCCAGTGAGCGTACGTTTCCGGAACGAGTTTGTCGACAGGGAGGAACTGCAGGACCCATTCGGCCATGCGATCGCGAAAGTCCCGGCCGATCTGACCATTCAGCACCGATTCGATCGCTTGAATTTTCTGTTGTGTGCCAGCGCCGGTTGAAAGAAGAGAAAGCAAGAACTCCCCTGGCGAGAAAGGTGGGAGTGTTACGGCGGTGGAGGAGTTGGACATCATGATGTGTGCCGTTCCTGCGGACTCTGCCTTATTTGCTGCCGGCGCCCACTGCCGGGTTTCCTGGGCCGCCTCTGCTGGGGTATTCCGGTTTCCGGCCAGAGGACGGGCAACGATCATTCCGGTAGCACTCATCGACCAGGCACAGAGTGCGTAAGGCGACATGTTTCGAGAGAGAGTGGCGCGGGTTAATCGTGACCGACCATCTCTAAAACGGCGCCGGTCGTCGTTGTAAAAATCTCGACAGGGGCGCCGCGGTTTTCCAGTGAAATACGCGCTTTCGCCAGGCTGTTGTTTCGAACAGTAAAGGTGCCACTGCAATCGGTTTTCACATACGGCAGGTTGTGCTTACTCGGTCCGCCACCGTCGATTGCGACATGCACACGAAAATCGTCGCGGTCGGAGCAGTCAAATTCCCAGCGCATGTTTTCCTCATCGCGAATGCGCTGGTACAGATTGCGGAAAACACGTTTTTTGCTTTCGTGCCAGAGCACGGCTTTGCGGAAGGTCAGCCCCAAGGGCATGTCGTAGGTCAGAGCTTCGAGAGTGCTGGCCGAGCCATCGGCGCGAACGAAGTACAGGTGGGCCCACGTCCAGAAGCTCCGGTGGCGATATCCGCAGTTGTGGCCTTGCAGTCCATACCCCAGCGGGTTGCCGGTGAAGACGCGACCGTTGAGCGTGATCTGTCCTGAGAAGACGGCGTTCGAATGTGGCGTCCGGGAAAAGCCAATCCAACCCTTATCGCTCATGGTGGTGCGAAATGTGGAACGATAATGAAGATTCCAGGAAATGTGATGGCCATCAACATCCAATGCGCCTTCGCAGGAGTTCTCGTTGATCGCGTTTCTGCCGACCCGCAAGTGAAATGGCGATACGCCTCTTCCGCTGAAATCGAGTTCATTCAGCGTGAAGCCCTGGATATAAGTTTGGGGCGGCTCACCAGCAGGGAACCAGGTGGCCCAAACCTGGACAGGCTGTATGGTCAGAGGGCCTGCAGTCGCGGAGTTCGGGTCCGAATCGCAGCCGCCGCGTCCGGGATTGGTGAGCAGATATCGGAACCACCAGGCACCTGCGCCTTGCGCTAATCCGAGGCGCACGAACCAAACCTCATAGCGGCGTCGCGTCGATAGAGTGGAATAAGCTTGGTTGAGAGTCTTCACAGGACAACTACTTTAACCGGGGTTAATCAGCCGCGACCATGGTCAGCCCCTCAGAGGTCCCTACGGCTCCCGCAGTATTAGGTGCGGAGACCGCAACTACCCGGGGGACATCCGATGTCGGCTTCGGCATAGGTGGTGGACGGCGCATGTTGCGCTTCCGCATAGCAGGCCTGCGCGCACCCTTGGGTGGAGGGTGAATGCCTGTAGCGTGTTGCAATTCGGAGAGGCTTTGTATCAACAGAGTCTCGAGGCGGTTCAGATCCGGAGCGGCGTGCACGTCGCCGCTGAATCCGAAATACGTAACCCCGTTATAACTCAAGATCGCGCAGTTCATGGCCATTTCACCGCCGACCGGCACGTAGGGGTACCACTCCAGCATCTTGTGGCCTAGCAGATAAAGTGGGGCATCCGGACCACGGACGTTAGTGCAGACCAAGTTAAAAGGGGTGACCGGCAAGAGGCTGGCGATTGGGCCGACCAGAGCCTGCAGCGGAGCCGGGGCGGTCCCGGCCAATCCGCCGACAAGCGCGACCCACTCCGCAATATGCGCTCGTTTCAGAAACTCCGTGCGTTCGTGTACGGCGGCGAGAAGCTTTCTCGGGCTACGGATGTCGAGAGGCACGGTTACGGGAAGCAGGGAAATGCAATTCCCTAGATCAGTGGCGCTGCCGGTGCCTCGAACGTTGACGGGCACCATCATGCGCAGCAGGCGACCCTTGAGTTGATCCCCGTGCGTTTCGGCGTACTTCGCGATGGTAAGAGTCATGAGGGCAAGCACCACGTCATTGTGAGTGCCGCCACACTTTGCTTTCAGGACTTTGATGTCTGCAGTCGAAAGCTTCGCCCAAGCAAACTTCTGTGGACCTTGATAGGTGATGTTGAAGAACAAGCGTTTAGTCGGAGCTGCCAGTTCGGGCAGTAAGCGGGCGAATTGCTGGGAAGGCCAGCCGCCGGGTGCGAGAAAACTTTCGCTGATATTTAACAGGTCGGCTTGTGCGGCCAGGGCGCGCTCCAGCACATTGGAGTAGCTGCTAATCCAGGCATCCAGCAATTGAGACCAGGGGTCGAGGTGGGGCTGAGCGGGGGCGTGTCGCTTCTTTGGGCGTTCCTGCTCCTTCTCGGAGTCCATCAAGGTGCTCATCAATCCAAGGCCGGCGATTCCGTCCGCTAAACAATGATGGACGCGCAACAACATGGCGGTTCGGTCGCGCTTCAAACCGTGCACCAAGGTGAAGTCCCACAAGGGGTGTCGACGGTCCATCGCCGAACTCAGGAGTTTAGCGGAAACGGACTTCAGTTCGGCTTCCGTGCCGTGCTTAAGCCTGATCTCGCGGATGTGGTTGCAAATATCGAAGTCGGGATCGTGCTCCCAAGAGGGAAAACCAATGTTCAACGGCGGCGTTACGACCCGTTGGGTATAGCGCGGCAATAGAGGCAGCTTCGAGACCAGCGCGCGAATACAATCACTGAGCGCCAGTTTGCCTTCGAAGATGCTCACGGAGGCGATGTTCATGGGCATGCCCTCGCGCTCCAAGTAGAAGAAGAGCGCGTCGCCCCAAGAGAGCCGATCACCATTTAACCCGTTTGCCATCGCCATCCTCCGCTTGTCCCGGTTGCAAGGGGGCACTCGACAGTTGAATCGTAAGCACCGGGTGAGCTCACCGCAGTGACATAGGACAACCACTGCGGTGACGCGACACTCAGGCGGTCTTTGGTTGCGGCGCTGCCGTCGTGCGGGTGCCTCGTCCTTCGTACGCTGCCCACAGCAGTTCTTCCAATTCGCTCATCAGGGGCATGCGCGGATTCGATCGCCAGGACGGATCGTCAAAGGCCATCTTGGCCAGTTCCGGTACTGCCTTCTTGAAGTCTTCTTGCGAGATTCCTAGCTCGGCAATGGAGCGCGGCATACCGATCTGATCGAGCAGTCGTTCCGTCACCTCGATCAGGGACTTGACCTTCTCCTCGACGGTGTTGCCGCCAAAGCCGAGCAGTTCGGCCACGGCTGCATATTTCCTATGTGCCACGTAGCCTGCCTGGTTGGGAGACGGCATGAATTTCGTCGGCACCGAAGCGTTGAACCGCATGACGTGTGGCAGCATCAAGGCGTTGGCGCGGCCGTGCGCCACATGGAATCTTGCCCCGAAAGCATGTGCCAGTGCGTGGCTCACGCCCACCGACGCGTTCGAGAATGCCATGGCTGCAATGGTGGCAGCGTTATGCATCATGGTGCGGGCTTCGGCATCGTCAGGATGCTCATACGCAACCGGCAGGTGCTTGAATACCAGGCGGATCGCCTGCATGGCGTTGCAGTCGGTGTACGGGGACGCGAAGATCGACACGCCCGCTTCGAGTGCGTGAGTCAAGGCGTCAACACCTGTATCGGCGGTGAGGCCCTTGGGCATCGACATCACAAATTGCGGATCGACAATCGCAACGTCCGGTGCGAGGGAGTAGTCGGCCAGAGTTACTTTGCGGCCATGCTCCTTGTCGAACATCACAGCGAATGGCGTAACTTCACTTCCGGTGCCACTGGTCGTGGGAATTGCGATCAGGCGGGCGTGGTTCGTCTTTTCCTTCGGGTACTCGACAACGCGTTTGCGTAGATCGAGGAAAGGCGCGGCGAGCTCCTCGATGTCGGCTTGCGGGAACTCGTATTTCAGCTTCATCAGCTTGGCTGCGTCGATGACTGAGCCCCCGCCGAGCGCGATGATCTGGTCCGCCTTATAGAAGTTCAATGCTTCGACGCCTTCCATGATGACTTTGACTTCGGGTTCGGCGTCGGGGATGACCGAGACATGGACGTGTGTGTCGGGTGGAATGCACCGGCGAACCGTGTCCACGTGGCCGATCTTTTCTAAAGGTGGATTCGTGATAATGACCGTTGTTCGCGTGGGGAAATTGAGCAGGTTCTCGACCGCATTCGGATTGAAGTAGATCTGATTGGGCACTCGGAACCACATTTGGGGTTGTGTCCTCTTCGCCATCCGCTTAATGTTGAGGTAGTGATAGACATTCACGTTGTCGGTGGTGCTGTTACCACCGCCGGTGCCGCAGCCGAACGAAAAAGTCGGGACCAGGTCGTTGTAGACGCCGCCCAAGGCGCCGATTGAGCCGGGAGAATTGACAATGATTCGGCCTGCATTCATCAGTTCCCCGAATCTGCGGATGACCTGCTCGTTTTTCGAAAAAACAACAGCAGTGTGGCCCAGTCCGCCCGCATGATTGACTTTTACGCATACATCAAACGCTTCCTCTTGCGATTTGGCGCGATAGACAGCGAGTACGGGGAACAATTTCTCTACTGAGAGCGGATGTTCGCGCCCGACGCCTTGAATTGGGGCAATCAGCAGCTTGGTGTGGGGCTTGACCGCAAGTCCGATGAAGCGCGCGATGGCAGTGGCTTTCTGGCCGACCGCCATGGGCTGCATGAAGCCAGTCTTCGGATCAATCACTGTCCGGCCGAGCAGCTTGGTCTCTTCTTCGTTACAGATGTGAGCTCCCAGTTCCTCGAACTTCTTCAGCACAGAGTCGTAGATCTCGTCATCGATGACGACAGTCTGCTCCGAGGCGCAGATGGTGCCGTTGTCGAACGTCTTGGATGTGATGATGTCGACGACCGCCATATTCAGGTCGGCGGATTTCTCCAGGTATACGGGCGTGTTTCCCGGTCCGACTCCGAGCGCGGGCTTGCCTGAACTGTAAGCCGCCTTGACCGCGCTGGGACCTCCGGTCGCGTCGATCAGGCCGACATCCTTGTGGTGCATGAGATAGGCGTTGTCCTCGAGTGTGTGCGCTTCCAGACACGTGAACACGCCTTCGGGTGCGCCATGCTTTACGGCGGTTTCGTACATGATCTTTACGGTTTCCGAGCAGCAGCGCCATGCATTCGGGTGCGGACTGAACACCACGGCGTTACGCGTCTTGATCGCCATGATGCATTTGAAGATCACGGTCGAGGTAGGATTAGTGATCGGCAAGAGGGAAAAGATTACGCCAATTGGCTCTGCCAGTTCGATGAGGCCTCGATCCAAAATTTCGCGAATCACACCGACGGTTTTCTTGTCTTTCACATAGTTGTAGACAAACTCGGTGGCCACCATGTTCTTGATGACCTTGTCTTCGAGGACACCGATGCGCGTTTCTTCGATGGCAAGCCGGGCGAGGTGTTGGGCCTGTTCAAGGCCGGCGAGCACCATAGGCTTCACGATCTGATCCACGTCCGCCTGAGTGAAGCGCATGAATGCTTCGGCGGCTGCCTTGGCGCGAGCAACCAGGCTGTCAAGCTCCGCTGCTCTTTCTACGGTCTCTTGAGGCGACGTCTGGTCAGCCTTGCTGGTCGGGGTGAGCTTGGGTATGGCTTGAGCAGTCGCGCGACTCGGGTCGGCGTCGGACGGCTTGCGCGCAGGTTTGGACGGATCATGCAAGACCTGGGTAGTCATGGGGGCTCCTAATGAAAACGACCTGGGCTGTCCGAGTGTAGGCATGGAGAAAACCAGAGCGCCGTGATGTGTGTCCGCCTGCATCGTGACCGGTGGGCGAACTTACGCGCGTGAACACACACAATCACGCTGCTGCCGCAGTCATGAAAGGCGGTCAAGGCGTCGGCTATGCGGCACGCCGAGGGAGTTCGGGGGGCTTGTGTTGGACTCCGGTCACCGGATCAAAAAACGTAGCGTTCTCCTCGGGCGCGAGCATGATGCCTTCCTGGGCGTGCAGCGCGCTGAGGCAGGCCGCGCAGGTCGATCCGTTCATGAACAGGATTTCCGCATCGCACTCGTCACAGATGCCGTATCGAAGTCGGTCCATGGCAGTCCTCCTGGGTCGGCGAGTAAAGCCCATTTCGGCCTATGCGACGGCAGCGCCTTGCGGACGAGCGTCGGGACGTGCGACCTGTGGAACTACCGTGGTGGCAAACTTCGCTACCGGTGCAGCGGCCTTCACCGGTTCTGCGGTTGGCTTCAAACTCACCGGCGCAGCCACTTTACGTTCTTCAAACAGAAGCCGGCGAAGCGAACGAAGGTCATTAATGATGCGGCAGCTCTTGGTCACATGAACATGGAGCTTATCGAGGTTGTAGATGGCAAGCCGCATCGCCTGGACGCGACGCGAGACCTTGCCGTTTGCCTCTCTCTTCACATCTTGTTCGATTTCTTTTCTGGTCTCGGCGACGATCTCGCCTAAGAGGGCAAAGAACTCATGAGTACTTTCAATGCTATCGAAGGGGCCGGTCGGTTCGCATTTCATCGCGCGTCTCCTGGTGAGCTTTTGGGTTAACGCCTGGACTGCTTAATGGTCCAGAAGAGTTCGCGTGTTGGTGAAAGCCGGGGCCGGGATGAAGAACTTAGATCCGGTCACCAGCCAGTATGCTGTAACGAACCACGTGCGACTCGGGTCGCATATCGCGTGACGCTATGGTCTGATGTTAACGTCTCTGTGTACCTGGGATGCAGTGATCCACTGTTGTCATGGTGTGACGTTCGGGCGAGCGCGTCTGTGACTTAGGGCACGTCCTGTCGTGATCACTGGTGCGTGGCGCTTCTTGGCGCACCGGTAGCACGTGCCGGCGCAACCCATGACCGTTCGCGCTGTGATGACCCTCACAGATTCTCGCGCCCACAGTCCACATAATTTCGACGATGCCTGACAGCAAGTCGCAGCGCTGGCAGGTGACTCACTCCCAGGTTGTCCGCAGCCTCAGACGTTCGGATTGCACCGGAGGCAAACCATGACGTCGGCGGCAAAGTGGCGTCGGCCATTTCTTGTCCCGCTAATCCCGAGCATCGTGCGAGCGTCGCAGAATCGGGGTAAGCGTCCGCGTTCACAACGCAACTGACGCGGCGTCTGCCGGGGAGCGAGCCTTGTTCACACTGGATTTGAGGGAGAATTGCCAGTGGAAGGCTTTCCATCGCCCGCACAAGCAACCTACTGGTTTATCCAAGGCTGGTTGCTGTTCCTGATCATTCATGTCGTTGGTGTAGCCTGCTTCGCGTACATCGTCTGGCGACGGTTGATCCCGTTGTCGCGGGCCGAGCGCGATCCGCGGTTTGATCAGCCACTGGTACGGTTGCAGCGAGTCGCGAAGTATTGGCTGGGACAATGGAAGCAACCCCGGTATCGCGGCGCAGGCGTGATGCACATCCTTATATTTGCCGGATTCATCATCCTGGCGACCCGCGCATTCTCTCTTCTATTAAGCGGCACCTGGGATGGGTTTGTGATGCCCGGGTTCTCGGGCGAGTTCGGACACGTTTATTCGGTGGTGGCCGATTACGCCGGGACCATGGTGTTCCTGTGCATGCTGATCGCGATTTGTCGGCGGGTCGTCTTTAAGCCAGCGAGATACGCCGTACCGGCAAAGTTCGGAAAAGGGCATCCGGCGGACGCCATCTTCTTATTAGCGCTGATTGCCATACTGATGATGGCTGACGCCCTCTTCTCGGGGACAAAGGCGGCGGCCCAGGCGAAGTTTGGTGAAGGCGAACTGCTTCCGCTGTTATCGCTGCCGTGGATCGTGCAGGCTGCGTTCGGTTCCTCGAGCATCGGGTCGCTGGCGGCGGTCCACCTCGGTGCTTTTCTCGTACATGATTTCGCCTTCTTCTTTCTACTCTGCTACCGGCCATTTGGAATTCAGTTCCACGTCGAGACCTCGCTCTTCAGCATTTTCTTTTCCAAGCTCGATCGCGAAGTGCTGAAGCCGGCGAAGTGGGGAATGTCGGACGAGCAACTTGCGCAGGCGCAGTCGTTCGGCGTGAAGACCTTCGAGGACTTCACCTGGAAGCACATGCTGGATTTCTACTCCTGCGCCGATTGCGGGCGCTGCTCCGACCAGTGTCCTTCGAATGCGGTCGGGCGACCGCTTTCACCGCGCTTCCTCACGATCAAAGCGCGAGATTACGCCTTCCAGCATTATCCGATGTTTGGAAAGCCGGGGAACGGCAAGCTGCTGGTGGGGAGCATTTATTCGGAAGACGAAATCTGGTCATGCACGACGTGCGGCGCCTGCGAAGAAGAGTGTCCCCTGATGACCGAGTACATCGACAAGATTGTCGATTTGCGGCGGGGGTTGATTGATGACGGCAATGTACCGCAATCGCTACAGAAGCCGCTCAAGGCTCTGGAGAGCAGAGGGAATCCTTACGGCAAGATCGAAAAGAAACGGGCCGAGTGGACGAAAGCCAAAGATTTCGCAGGAAGCTGCCCGGTCAAGATCCTCAACGGCGAGGGCAGCGCGCAGACGCTCTACTTCGTGGACAGCATCACTTCCTACGACGATCGCATGCAGGCGATCGGGCGAGCGACAGCGCGGATCCTGAATCATCTGGGTGAGAACTACGGGATTCTAGGCTCTGCCGAGAAAGACAGCGGCCATGAGGTGCGGCGGTTCGGCGAAGAAATGCTGTTCATAGATCTTCGCGACCACAATGCAGAGGCGATCAAAGAGTCCGGTGTGACGCGGATCGTCACGGCCGATCCGCACGCGTTCAACGCGCTGAAACACGACTACAAGGATGTGCCGCCGGTCGAACATATTTCGCAGGTGATTGCGCGCGAGGTGAAGGCGGGCAACATCAGTTTCAACCCGCTGCAAAATGGCACCCACGTCTACACGTATCACGATCCCTGCTATCTCGGTCGGCACAACCAGATCTACGACGATCCGCGCGAGGTACTTGATGCGATACCGGGATTGAAGCGGGTTGAGATGAAGCGCTCGCGGGGCCGGTCGTTCTGCTGTGGCGGCGGCGGGCTCATGCTGTTCTACGAGCCCAAAGAAGAAGAGCGCATGGGTGTGAGGCGCGTGAAGATGGCGGCCGAAGCCGGGGCCAATGTCATCGTCACCGCCTGCCCGTTCTGCATGGCCAATATAGAAGATGCGATCAAGGTTGCCGGGCTCGAAGGGAAGATGACGGCGATCGACCTGGCCGAACTGGTCGATCAGCAGATCGCAAGACAAGTTCCGCAACATAACTGAGGGAGGTCAACTGTGGAGATCCTCGTTTGCGTCAAAAGAGTGCCGGACACGTCGGAAAACGAGATTCAACTTAACAGCGCTGGGAATGATATCGAGCGCGACGACCTCGTCTACTCAATCAATGAATGGGATAACTACGCGGTTGAGGAGGCGATTCAGATTGCCGACAAGGTCGGTGGGAACGTGACGGTGGTGACCGTCGGCACGGAGGACGACGAGGAAGTTCTCCGCCGCGAGATGGCCATGGGCGCCAAGCATGGCGTGCTGATCACCGATGACATGCTGGCCGGGTGCGATGGCCGGGGAATCGCGACTGCACTGGCCGCCTTCGTAAAGAAAGGGAACTACAACCTGATCCTTACCGGCGTGCAGGCCGACGATGGTGCGGCGCAGGTCGGGGGTATGCTCGCGGCAATGCTCGACTATCCGTATGCATCCCTAGTCAACGCGATCGAGGTAGTCAACGAGAAGAAGCTGAAGATCACGCGCGAGATTGAAGGCGGCAATCGCGAAATCAGTGAAATTGAATTGCCGTGCGTACTGTCGATCCAGACCGGGATCAACGAGCCCCGATATGTCGGCATGCGCGGCATCCGGCAGGTGCAGTCGATTCCGATTCTGACGTTCGGCGTGACGGAGCTTGGCCTCGATCCAGCCAGCGTTGGCGGAAAAGCTGCCAAGGTGAACCGGGTCGACTACTTCGTACCGCCCGCCGGAAAGGGAGCGCGGATTCTGGAAGGCAGCCAGGAAGAGATCGTCGATGAGCTGGTTGAGCTGGTCAAGGCAAAAGGAGGTCTGCGATGACGGCCCGGATTTTCGCTTACATCATTCATAAAGCTGGCGTGCTGGACGATTCTGCTCCTGAGCTGTTTGCCGCAGCCAAGACAATCGGTGCCGACGCATCGCCGATTGCCATTGTTGCCGGTTTCGGCGCAGAGGTTGATGCGGCCTGCGAGATAGCGAAAGGCATGTTTCACGAGGTCTGGAAGATCTCGAACGAGTCGCTAGCGTATCCCAATGCCGAGCTCATCCGGCAGGCGCTGACTCGTGTGATCCCGCAAGGTAGCCTCGTAATGGTTGCGCATGAGCACTTCGGGATCGACCTGTCACCGGGACTATCTATTAAGCTGAACGCTGCGTTTGTTTCGGACGTACAAGCGATCGAACCGGTGCAGCCCAATGTGCTGAAGGTCGTTCGCCAGGAGTTCGGTGGCGCGATCAGCACGCACGTGCAGGTCGACATCTCCGCGGGCGCGGTGATTACGGTTCGACCTGGATCGTTCAAACCATCCGATGCGGCGGTGAATGGCACTGTGATCGATAAGTCTGACGACGTCGGCGTGCTGACCGCAAAGCGTCGTTACGTTGAAACAGTCGTTGCCGAGTCCGGCGATATCGACATCACGAAGCACGCGATCCTGGTCTCTGTAGGACGCGGCATTCAGGAGAAGGACAACATACACATCGCTGAAGAGCTGGCGGAAGCACTAGGCGGTGCGGTCAGTTGCTCGCGCCCGGTGGTCGATGCCAAGTGGCTGGAGAAGTCGCGGCAGGTGGGCACGTCCGGTAAGACCGTGAAGCCGAAAGTTTATATGGCGTGCGGCATCAGCGGGGCGTTCCAGCATCTTGCCGGGATCAAGGGCAATCCGTTCCTGATTGCGATTAATAAGAACCCGAAGGCGCCGATCTTCCAGGTCGCCGATGTTGGCGTTATCGCCGACGTGCTCGAACTCCTGCCTGAACTCACCAACAAAGTGAATGAACTGCGCACGGTCGCGAAATAGGGGAGTGCCATGATTACGAAGAAAAGTCTCAACCTGATTCTGAAATCGTTGAAGGACTTTGCCAAGAAGCAGCTCCCCGACGAGAAGCTGATCGAACTGGATGAAAAGGACGAGTGTCCCATCGACATCGTGCGCACGATGTGCGATCCGGACAAGCTCGCGATCCAGCTTCCGTTCGTGCCGGAAGAGTATGGCGGAATGGGAGGCGGGACGTTCGACGTCTACTTGATTTGCGAGCAGATGGCGCACATCGATCTCGGGCTGGCGACGGCTGTATTCGCCACTTTCTTAGGGAGCGATCCCATCACAGTCGGCGCCACGCCCGAGCAGAAGAAGAAATGGCTCTCAAAGATAGCGGACGAAGGATGCTTGTTCGCGTACGGTGCGACGGAGCCTGAAGCGGGCAGCGATCTGCCATCACTTAAGACGACAGCCGATCGCGTCATGCAGGACGGCAAGATCGTCGGATACAAGATCAATGGAGCCAAGCAGTGGATCAGCAACGGGGGTATCGCGGACGCGTACACGGTGTTGGCCAATGCTCCCGGCGGTCCGAGCTGGTTCATCGTTGAGAAAGGCGCCAAGGGGTTCAGTCACGATGAGCCGGAGGACAAACACGGCATTCGTCTCAGCAATACCGCAGCCCTTGCGTTCAGTGACGTGTATGTTGATGCCGATTGCTTGATCGGCGGTGTCGAAGGCCAGGGACTGCTGCAGGCCCAGGCAGTCTTCGGCTACACGCGGTTGATGGTCGCTGCCTTTGGCCTGGGAGCGGGTTGGGCGGCTCTCGATCGCGCGATTCCGTATTCCACAAAGCGAATTCAGGCCGGTGCGCCCTTGTCGGAAAAGCAGGGCTACACCCACAAGCTGATCGTGCCCCATGCTGTCCACCTCGAGGCCGGGCGTGCCTATATAGAGGAGACGGCGGAGCGCCTCGATATCGATCCGAAGGCCAATCTCAATACCGAAGGCGCGATCGCCAAGTACATGTCCACCGAAGCCGGGAACGGCGCGGCCGATGCTGCTATCCAGGCACTCGGCGGCTATGGATACACGCACGAGTACATGGTCGAGAAGATCAGCCGTGACGTGCGCATCACTACGATCTACGAAGGCACCTCCGAGATCATGGAGATGACCATCAGCCGCGACCGCTGGCAGCAGCACCTCAAGACACGCGGGCAGTACTACCACGAAGAAGCCAGAAAGATGGAAGCACTGCACGCGACGAATCCCAAGGTGGGCGCCGATATTGCGGCGCTCTCACTGCATGCGCTAGCCGACATCATGGAGAGAGCGCGTGTCGGTCGGCTGACACGGTTCCAGCACGTTCTGCTGCGTCTTGGAGAATTGATTGCGTACGCTGAATGCGCCGGATGCCTGGCCCGTCGATCTGCGCGTGCCGCCGAAGGCAAGCTGCACGAGAAAGCCAGCCAACGTTTTGATGCGACCGCCATCGCCGCCATTAGCCGGGTGTTTGCTCGTGAAGCCGCGCTGAAGGTCGTCGAAGATGGTTTGAAGCTGATCGTCGGCACGGGCGCGGTAACCGAATCCGAAATCCCCCAACTCGAAACAACGTTCGCCATCCCGGCTGTGCATCGAGCGCAGGCCGGCCTCATCGCTGATTTGGACTACATCGCAGACGTTCTTTATAACCGCGCGGCGAAGCCCGCGAAAATCGCCGCTTAGAACACGGTCACGTGTGAGCACGAGCTATTGCTCGTGCCACGCGGGCGAGGCGTCCGCGTCCACACGGCCACGAATTCATAAACGAAAAGTCCTGGCCTCCAGCCGAGGCCAGACCGGTCCTTCTCATATCAGGAGTGTCATCATGGAAAGCACCGCCTATCGTGCGATCGCGATTGTCGGAGTTGGCGCAGTTCTCCCCGAAGCACCCAATGTGTCCGCCTTCTGGAATAACGTGAAAGGCGGCCGCTACAGCATCACCGATGTCACGCCCGACCGCTGGGACCCGGAGATGTATTACGACGCCGATCCAGCCGTGCCCGACAAGACCTATTCGAAAATCGGCGGCTGGGTGCGTGAGTTCGAGTGGGAGCCAATGAAGTGGCACCTCGCTATCCCGCCAAAGGTGGTCGACGCGATGGACGTGGCGCAGAGATGGGCGATCGCGTGCACACGGCAGGCGCTCGAAGACTATGGGTATCCCAAACGCCTGCTCAATCTGGATCGCACAGCGGTGATCCTCGGCAATGCGATGGCCGGGGAAAAGCACTACATGACGGCGTTGCGTGTGTACTTCCCCGAGTACGCGCACGAACTGGAAACAAGCCCGCATTTTGCGGCACTGCCCGAGGCGGTCCGAAAGGACATTCTCCGCGAGATGCACGATCGCATGGCGCACGACCTGCCGCCGATCACCGAAGACAGCATGCCGGGTGAACTGGCGAACTGCATTGCCGGGCGGATTGCCAATATCTACAACTTCCACGGCCCGAACTACATCGCGGATGCGGCCTGCGCATCGGCCATGGCGGCGATGACCTCGGCGGTAAAGGGGCTGGTCGAAAACGACTTCGATGTCGTGGTCACTGGTGGAATCGACCGCAACATGGGCGCGTCGACGTTCGTGAAGTTTTGCAAAATCGGTGCACTGTCCGCCACCGGCAGCCGGCCTTTTGCGGAAGGAGCAGACGGGTTTGTGATGGGCGAAGGTGCAGCTATCTTCCTGATGAAGCGGTTGGCGGATGCCGAGCGGGACGGCGACAAAATCTACGCGGTGCTCCGCGGAATTGGTGGTTCGAGCGACGGCAAGGGGAAGGGGATCACGGCGCCGAATCCAATTGGGCAAAAGTTCGCTATCGAGCGGGCGTGGGAGAACGCGGGACTGCCGCCGTCGACCGTCACGCTGATCGAGGGACACGGTACGTCAACGCGAGTCGGCGACGTGGTCGAAGTCGAGAGCATGATCCATGCGCTCGGCAGCGATAATCTGCCGAAGCATTCGATCGCACTCGGGTCGGTGAAGTCCAACATCGGACACCTGAAGGGTGCAGCCGGGGCAGCCGGGTTCTTGAAGACGGTTCTGGCACTGCATGACAAAGTGTTGCCGCCGAGCGTGCACTGCGATCATACGAACCCGGGCATCGACTTTGCCCACTCTCCTCTTTATGTAAATACCGAATTGAGGCCATGGGACGTCGTCGGGGATGTTCCGCGTCGCGCTGGATTGAGTGCCTTCGGATTCGGCGGAACGAACTTTCATGCAGTACTTGAAGAATACACTCCGGGAAGACTGAACGGACACGGGAAACGTTCTGTGTCAGTTGCGGATCTCCCGCCGGTCACACCCGCACCCTCAATCCCACAAGCCGGCAAGTCGCAGGGCAATGGAGGAAGCGGAGGCGCGTCACTCAAGTCTCCTTTACGCGGTGCGCTGGTTGTTGGTACGAACTCAACCGAAGAACTGATTGAGCGCGTGCGCAAGTTTCACGAGGAAGCGAAAGCTGGTCGTGCACCGCAACCGGCTCCTCCAGATGTCGCGGATCTACACGCACCCGAACGGCTGGCTGTCGATTATGCGGATGCCAAGGATTTAGCTAACAAGCTGGGACAGGCGCTGAAAGGGTTGGCTGCCAATCAGCCGCCGATCTGGAAGGCGCTGCGCGCGCAAGGTGTCTTCCGCGGCCACGGTCCGGCGGCCAAGGTGGCCTTCCTCTATACCGGGCAGGGTTCGCAGTACGTCAACATGATGAAGCCATTCCGCGCGATCGAGCCGATCGTCGACGAGACTTTCACGGAAGCGGATCGAATCATGACGCCGCTCCTGGGCAAGCCGCTGAGTCACTACATTTTCGTCGACCACGGTGATGAGGCCGCAGTGGCCAAGGCGGAAGACGACCTGCGGCAAACAGCCATTACGCAGCCGGCGGTTCTGGCCACTGATCTGGCACTAACGAAGTTGCTGGCCGCATACGGCATCAAGCCTGACTTCACGATGGGTCACAGTTTGGGTGAGTACGGGGCTCTGGTCGCCGCCGGAGCACTGCCGTTTGATGATGCGCTCGAAGCGGTCAGCGCCCGTGGCCGCGAGATGACGCGTGTTTCCATGGCTGACAACGGCAAGATGGCCGCGGTCTTTGCTCCCCTCGAGAAAATTGAGGAACTCATCAAGAAAGTCGACGGCTACGTTGTGATTGCGAATATCAACAGCCGCACGCAGGCCGTGATCGGCGGGGCGAGCAAGGCAGTCGAGCAGGCGATGGAGATCTTCCAGAACGCTAGCTACGAAGTTGCCGCCTTGCCGGTGAGCCATGCATTTCACACTTCGATTGTTGCACCGGCGAGCGAGCCGCTGAGAAAAATGCTCAGCCGGCTGCGGCTGAAGTCGCCGGATATCCCGATCGTCGCCAACGTGAATGGCGAGTTCTATCCCACCGGCCCGGATGTCGTGCCCAAGATGCTCGACATTCTGGGCAAGCAGGTTGCTGCGCCGGTGCAGTTTGTCAAAGGGCTACGGACTCTGTATGAGGCTGGCGCGCGCGTGTTCGTGGAGGTCGGACCGAAGAAGGCGTTGCAGGGGTTTGCCGAGGATGTGCTTGGCGACCGCGCCGACGTGCTGTCGTTGTTCACCAACCATCCGAAGTTCGGGGACATTCCTTCTTTTAACCAGGCATTGTGCGGGTTGTATGCGTCAGGCCTGGGTGTGGGAGTCGAGCAGAAAGTTCAGCCACAAACGGCGGTGTCAACCAGCCGAGCAGCGGAGGCTCCGAAGGTTATGAAACAAGAGATCCTGGCGGAATCGTCAGTCGAGAAAAGAAGTGATCTGGCAGCGCAAGCCTCGACGGGCGAGGACGCCCATCGCTCCACCTCCAGCGATATCTACGGTGAGTTGGGACGGTACTTCGCCGAGGTGCTGGAAGAAGGCTGGCAGATGTACAAAGGCGAAAAGCCGGTCACAGCGGCGACTCCGGTGGTTATCACCGGCGCAGGACTGGGGCTGCCGGGAACCGAGCGCATTTTTGATGACGAGAACCTGGGGCGGATTTTGCGAGGCGACCAGTTCATCGGCTCGATTCCTGTGCCGTTCCGTCGGGCGATGCTCGACAAGCACATTACGCGGCTAGTGAAGACGGACAATGGCGGGCCAACGTTTGAGACCATCACGGATGTCGGCGATGTGATCAAACTTGCGGGACGTGGCGGTGCTTTCGATCTCGAGCAGGAGTTCGGGGTTTCTGCCGAGCGCATTGCGGCGCTGGATCGGGTGACCCAGTTGGCAATTGCGGCAGGAATCGACGCGCTGCGGGATGCCGGAATTCCACTCGTGCTTCGTTACAAGACGACGACGAAGGGAACGTATCTTCCTGATCGGTGGATGTTACCCGAGTCACTGCGCGACCAGACCGGCGTGATCTTCGCTTCGGCGTTCCCGGGCTACGATTCGTTTGCGGACATGATGGCTCACTACTACACCGACCACGGGCGGCGCGAGCAGTTGACCGCGCTCGAAGCCGTGCGTGCGCGAGTAGCGGAATCAGATGGCCGCTCCGTGTTATGTCAGGAACTGGATCGGCGGATCGAGGAGCTGCGGGCGATCATCGCCAAGGATCCTTATGTCTTTGATCGTCGGATGTTGTTCCGGGTGCTTGCAATGGGGCATTCGCAGTTTGCTGAATTCATTGGGGCGCGCGGACCGAATACTGCAATCAATGCGGCCTGCGCCAGCACGACCCAGGCGATTGGGCTTGCGCAAGACTGGATTCGGGAAGCTCGTTGCCGGCGGGTCGTGGTCGTATCTGCCGACGACATTACCTCCGACCACATGATCGATTGGTTCGGCGCGGGATTTTTGGCCAGTGGTGCGGCCGCGACGGACGACGCCGTAGAAGATGCGGCGTTGCCCTTTGATCGGCGGCGTCACGGAATGATCATTGGCATGGGCGCGGCGGCGGTTGTGGTTGAGAGTCAAGATGCCGCTCGCGAGCGCGGATTGCAGCCAATCTGCGAAGTGTTGAGCGCAGTCACCGCGAACAGCGCCTTTCATGGAACGCGGCTCGACGTCGATCATATCGGGCAAGTGATGGAGACATTGATCGAACAGGCGGAACTGCGCCACGGCATCGATCGGCGCGAAATTGCGCCTCGCACCATGTTCATGTCGCATGAGACTTACACGCCGGCGCGCGGCGGCAGCGCTTCGGCGGAAATCTCTGCGCTGCGCCGTGTGTTCGGCGATGCGGCCCAGAAAATCGTAATCGCCAATACCAAGGGTTTCACCGGGCATGCCATGGGCGCGGGGATCGAAGATGTTGTCGCCATCAAGGCCCTGGAGACCGGTACCGTTCCTCTCGTGCCCAACTTCAAAGAAGTTGATCCTGAGCTGGGTGAACTGAATCTGTCGAAGGGCGGAGCATATCCAGTGGAGTATGCGTTGCGGTTGGGCGCCGGCTTCGGATCGCAGATCAGCATGACACTGGTGCGCTGGATTCCTACGAAGGATGGTGTGCGTCGCGCGCCGAATTCGCTCGGATATGCCTATCGCGTTATCGATCAGAAGACCTGGGATGAGTGGTTGAAGTCAATTGCCGGGCGGCCAACAGCGCAGTTGGAGATAGTCCGCCATACACTGCGAGTTCGCGATGAAGGGGCGCCGGGCCGCGTTGCCGAGGCTCAAGACCTCCGGCCGGCACCGGTTCCGGCGCCCCAGCCGCAAGCACCGAAGCCGGTTCAGACGGCGGTTACCGAGATACCCGCGCCGGCGCCTGTTCTTGTTCCGGTTGCGGCATTGAAAGAACCAGGTGTCACGGCCACCAAGCCTGAACCTGTTCCGATCTCCAAAGCGGCCCCGCAGGCGGATGACGTTAAAGAACGCGTGCTGGCGTTGGTGTCGGACAAGACCGGGTATCCGATCGACATGCTCGATCTTGACCTGGACCTGGAGGCCGACCTGGGCGTCGACACCGTGAAACAGGCGGAGGTGTTTGCGACGATCCGCGAAGCTTACGGCATCCCGCGGGATGACCAAATCAAGCTGCGCGATTTCCCGACGCTGGCGCACGTGATTCGGTTTGTGCACGAGCGCAGGCCGGATCTGGCTCCAAAGGCGGAGAAGGTCGAGATTCCGGAACAGGCTTCGCTTGTTGCTCCTGCAACTTCCAAACCACAAGCTGTGAACGAAAGTAAGGAACAGCGTGAACCTGTTCAACCCGTCATCGTCTCGGCCTCTGGTCCCGATGAAGTGAGGCAGCGCGTCCTTGCGCTCGTGGTTGAGAAGACCGGATACCCGCAGGACATGCTTGACCTGGATCTCGATCTGGAAGCCGATCTTGGTATTGACACCGTCAAGCAGGCGGAGATGTTTGCCGCGATCCGCGAGATTTACAACATCCCGCGTGACGAGAACCGGAAGCTGCGAGATTACCCGACGCTCGCGCACGTCATCCGGTTCGTGCATGAGCAGCGGCCTGATCTGGCGGCGAAAGTCGCTGCGCCTGCCTCGACTGAAGGCCAATTCGCTGAGACGGAGGGCAGGGCGGAACCGAAACCGGTTACGATTGCATCCGGAAGCCCCGCGCCTGCGGTTATTCCTGAAACTGACACGGTTAAGGAACGCATTCTCGCGTTGGTCGTGGAGAAGACTGGATATCCGGCGGAAATGCTCGACCTCGACCTGGATCTGGAAGCTGATCTGGGAATCGACACGGTCAAGCAGGCGGAGATGTTTGCGGCTATCCGCGAGATGTACAACATCCCGCGCGATGAAAACCGCAAGTTGCGGGATTATCCCACGCTCGCCCACGTGATTCGGTTCGTGTACGAGAACCGGCCGGATCTTGCGGGTGTTCCGAAATCAGAAACAGCAATGGCCAAGGAGTCGGGAGCGGAACTCGTTCCGGAAGCCCCGGCCGCCGAAGCCGTACCTGCAACTTACGCCCCCAGCGACAGTGAAATCAAAGAGACAGTGCTTACCATTGTTTCAGAAAAAACCGGCTATCCGAAGGACATGCTGGATTTGGATCTTGATCTGGAAGCAGATCTGGGGATTGACACAGTAAAGCAGGCCGAAATGTTTGCTGCGGTTCGGGCGGCTTACAACATTCCGCGCGATGAAAATCTCAAGCTGCGTGATTTTCCAACCCTCGCTGCCGTGATCAAGTTTGCCCACGACAGAGCAGGAGCAAAGGCTGCGGCAGTTCCGCCAACTTCCGCGATTGGTGCACCTCCGGCTCCGGCAGTAGTCGAAGTGCCGCGTGTGCCGCTGGCGAGCTTCGATGCGGCTAACAAAATCCCGCGGCGGGTTCCAGTGCCGGTGTTGCGTCCGCCGCTGAGTCTCTGCAAGTCGACAGGGGTGACACTCACGCTCGGCAAGCGCGTCCTGATCATGGCCGACAAGGAGAAACAAAACGTCGCGCACGCGCTGAAGGAGCGACTTGGCGCGATGGGGGTGGAAGTAATCACGATCAATGACAGCCCGACTGTCGAAATTCTGACTGACCGGATTGCGGGATGGCTGGCTGCTGGGCCGATCCACGGAGTGTATTGGCTGACGGCGTTAGACAACGAAGGTAACCTGAGCAAAATGGATCTTGATGCGTGGGGCGTGGCGGTCCATGTGCGGCTAAAACTGCTGTATCACACGATGCGGAGTCTGTATGACCAGGTCTCCGCGCCGGGCACATTCCTGATATCCGCGACACGCCTTGGCGGGCAACACGGTTACGATCAGGCTGGAGCGGTTGCGCCGCTTGGCGGTGCGGTGACCGGTTTCACGAAGACTTATAAACGAGAACGCATCGATGCCTGCGTTAAGGCAGTCGATTTCGAGAGCGATGCCAAGCCAACGGAAATTGGCGACCTGCTGATTGCCGAGACGCTGCACGATCCCGGCGCGGTGGAGATCGGGTACAAGAACGGCCTGCGTTGGACGATCGGTGTTGAAGAGCGACCGGCGGCCGATGGGCAGCCCGGTCTGATTCTCAATAAAGACACCGTCTTCCTGGTGACGGGAGCGGCGGGAAGCATCGTGTCGGCTATCACCTCGGATCTGGCGGCTGCTTCTGGAGGCACGTTCTACCTCCTCGATCTCGTGCCCGAACCCGATCCGAACAATCCCGACCTGAAGCGGTTTGTCAGCGACAAGGACGGACTTAAGCGTGACCTGTTCGCCCGCATTCAGGCACGTGGTGAGCGGGCCACGCCGGCTCTGGTCGAGAAAGAGCTGGCCGGACTGGAACGGGCGCAAGCGGCGGAGGCGGCGATCGAGGCCGTGCGCGCGGCGGGCGGAACTCCGCACTACATCAGCGTCGATCTGACTAAAGCCGATGCGGTCGCCAAAGTGGTTGAGCAGATTCGGCAACGCAGCGGACGGATCGACGTGCTGCTGCATGCTGCGGGGATGGAGCGCAGTCATCTTCTGCGCGATAAGGATCCAAAAGAATTCAATCTGATCTTTGACGTGAAAGCAGACGGCTTCTTCCATCTGTTGCATGCCATTGGCGATATGCCGCTTGGCGCAACTGTCGCCTTCAGCTCGATTGCCGGACGCTTCGGAAATGCCGGGCAGACGGACTACAGCTCCGCCAATGATCTGCTCTGCAAAATCACATCGAGCTTCCGAAGCACGCGGCCGGCGACGCGGGCGATCGCGATTGATTGGACCGCGTGGGCCGGAATCGGAATGGCAAGCCGCGGGTCGATTCCAAAAATGATGGAGCTGGCCGGAATCGACATGCTGCCCGCCGAAGCAGGCGTCCCGTTGATACGGCGCGAACTGACCACTGGGGGAACGCGCGGCGAGATCGTGATCGGCGAGCGCCTCGGTCTGCTACTCCATGAATGGGATGACGACGGAGGCCTGGATCCGGCGGCTGCGGGGAAGGCTGGAGCTGTTGTCGCGAAAGGACCGATGATCGGCAAGATCGCGGCGGCGGGAATCAATAGTGGTCTCAGCTTCGAGGTTACGCTTGATCCCTCAGTTCAGCCGTTCCTAGACAACCATCGGATCGAAGGCACGCCCGTACTGCCTGGCGTCATGGGAATCGAAGCCTTTGCAGAAGCGACGCAGTGTCTCTGTCCCGGCTGGAGAGTCGAATCCATCGAAGATGTTAATTTCCTGGCGCCATTCAAGTTTTATCGAGATGAACCGAGAACCGTGACCATCCGAACTGTGATTCGGTCCGAAGGCGACATGCTGGTTGCAAAGTGCAGCTTGATCGGCAGCAGACTGCTGCCCAACCAAACGGAGCCGCATGAAACGGTGCATTTCACGGGACGGATCAGGTTATCGAAACAGCACAGGAATGCTGCGTCAGGGATTTCTGTGCCGCAGCCGAAGGGATCAATGATCGAGGCAGGCGAAATTTATCGGGTTTACTTTCACGGCCCAGCCTACCAAGTGGTCAAGCGAGCCTGGCGAGACGGCGATCGCATCATCGGCGAAATTGCCAGCGATTTGCCAGCGAACCATCATCCGCCAGAACTAGCAACCGTGATCGCGCCGCGCCTGATCGAACTCTGCTTCCAGACTGCCGGCCTGTGGGAGATGGGCGTGGAGGGGCGAATGGGGCTACCGCTTCATGTCGATGAGATACGTGCCGGCGGCGGCGAGGATGAACGGGTGGCGGGACCGCTGTTCGCCGTTGTGACTCCCTGCGCAGAGCAAAAGAGCTTTTCCGCGCAGGTTGTCGACAGTACGGGTCGTTGTCTGCTGGAGTTCAGTGGTTACCGGACAGTGGCGATCCCAGCGGATCAAAAAACGTTCGCGGCGATCCAGGCAATTATAGGAGAGCCTTTGGTGACAGCTTAAACCTGGCGTCCCGCCGTGAATGCGCTCGGACAGTCGAAGTGTCATGAATGTCACGTGGTTCTTACAGTCCGAATCCGACGTGCCCGCAACCGACGATTGGTTATCACCGGGAGAGTTGAGCAAATTGTCGGCCATGCGCTTCCCTAGGCGTAGAGCCGATTGGCGGCTGGGACGCTGGACGGTAAAGCGGGCGCTTGCTGCACGCTGTAATTGGGGTGACGACCTACTTAGCTTTGCCAGTACAGAGATCCGGTCGTTGCCCAACGGTGCGCCCGAGGCATTCCGTCACGCGCAACCCATCCGGGAAGCCGTTTCACTGAGCCATCGGGCTGGATGGGGGCTGTGTGCCGTTGCGCCGCACGGCACTCACATCGGATGCGATTTGGAGTTGATCGAGTGCCGGAGCCAGGCCTTTGTCGAGGATTACTTCACCGGAAGGGAACAAATCTTGATCCAGCAGGCAAGGGCCAAAGATCGCGCCGCTATCGTTTCTCTCTTGTGGAGCGCGAAGGAGAGTGTACTCAAAGCGATGCAAGCAGGTTTGACGCTTGATACGAGAATCGTCAGTGTGAAGCTGCCGGTCGTCAACTTGATTCCAGGCAGTTGGGAACGCTTCCAGGCGTCTTGCAAGTGCGTATCGTTCTTCGGATGGTACCGGTACGTCGAGCAATTCGTGGTCACAGTTGCGGCGGACGAGATACTCGACCAGCCAATCGCGCCACGGGATGCTGTTGAATACAGTTACTTGGCGTGCAAGGAGATGTCGTAATGCAACATCGAAACGGTTGTAATAAAGAACTACTTTACCCGGTTGCGATGGTTGCCGCGGTTGGAGCATTTGGGCTGTTGTTGACCTATGGCCCGGAAAGGCCCTGGCAGCTGCCGGCATGGATCATCCTCGCTATCATCGCAGCTGTGGTTCTCGGGGTTTTTGCAAACCTGCTGTATGCAGTCGCGGCTGTCGAGACTGGATACACGGGAAAATCCAATTTGGGAGAAGATCCGACCGGGGGGCAAGGGCGACCATCGCGTCATAAACTGGGACGGTCGACGCTTAGCCGAGCTGAATGGACCTCCAGCCTCTTGCAAGTGCGTTCCAAAGAGAAGCAGCTGAGCCCTGACGTACCGATGTTTGTCGGAATGCCTCAGAGGGTACGCTCGCCCCAGCTGCAAGATGCGGTTGCTGACCTGGAAGCTGCCGAGTACTTGCTCACCAAAGTCCAGAACGGCCCGGCTTTCGGTCAGTTCAACGACAAACAGCAACAGGAGTGTGTCAATGCCGTGGCTCACATCCGTAACATGCTGAATGAGGCAGCCGAGGAGGTTGTCGAGCGCAGGTTCGCGTTCTAGGGCCGCCTACAAAGGAGAAAATTCGTCTTCGTTCTCCTCTTTCTTTTCGCGGACAAGTTTCCTTTCGAGAAAAGCCTGGGCCAACTCCCGACCGCCGAGGCCGAAGGCGATGGCCAATCCAAGCATCATCGCCCCGAACACGATGCCGAAGGCGAGAAGCATGGTCTGCTCGGCGACGCCGAGCTCCTCGAAACACATCGAAAGAGCGAAGATGATGATAATGCTCCGCACCGAGATACTTACCAGGCGCGGTGAGGGCAAATTAGAGTTGACGGCCGCAAGCAAAATGGCGCGCGAGAAGAAGCTCGCGGCCAGCATGCCGAAAAAGAGGATCAGCAGTGCGACAAACAAACGGGGAAGAAACAGAAGGAAGCGGGCAATTTCATCTTGCAGTCCGAAAATGCCAAGCACGCTGATGCCCATCAGAAGAAAGCCGAGCCAAACGACCCAGAAAACAAACCGGCTCACGAGCTCGGACGAAGAAGGCAGGGCGGCCCGGGTGAGCAACTGAGAAGCGCCCGCATTTTCTGATAGTCGATCAAACTTCACCAGCCGCAAAACGCTTCGTAAGAATACCTTCACGATATAAGCGATAGCCCAGCCGACAAGGGCGATGATGAGCATCACCATCAGCCTTGGCAGCAGATGAGCGAAGCCGCGAACGAATTCCTGCGTGGCCTGGGTTAATTCACTGACGATGACTTCCCGCATAGATGCCTCACGGTTTGGATTTCCAGAGCTCCAGCAGATAGGGCTTTTGTTTTTCGAATTCCAGGCACAGGTTTTCGATGCTGTCGGCGACCTGCCCGGCGGTTGTGTTCCGGTTCTCACTGACGAAAGTAAAGGCCCGGCCTCGGAATAGCGGTGCTAGCGCCTGGACGATGTGGTCACGATTGATAACGGACTTGTAATAAGAGGCAGCGAACTCATAGACCGTACGCACCCACAAATCGGCGGGATATTGAAACTCCTCCTCCCTCAGGCCTGCAATTTGTTGGAGCTTGCCCAGGGTCTCCGCCGTAAGGATGGAGTGAAAAACCGACTCCAATTCGCCAATGCCCCTGACATACATTTCGTACAACCGCTTGCGGTTGATGCGTAGAGGCTCGATATCGAAGTCCTGCTCCGGCCCCGTGGTCGGGAGCGGTTGAGAGCCGGTGCGGCCGCTCCAAAAAGCGAAATCCTGCTGCAGACAGGCAAACAAGACGCCCACCGTCCGTCGGAGAGCAGGGACAAGGTCAGCCGAACGCCTTTCCACGCGATCACGCTCCCCAAGGTAGGTTTGCTGAATGCCCGTTTTGGCGGTCACGGCCGCCAGGGTGAACGCAATTTCCGGGAACGTTCCTCGTAATTCTTCGGTCCACGAGTTCTGCGCCAGGAACTGCGACGCCCATGTACCGGAGAACGCGTAGTCAGAAGGGTAGGGCTCGCGAATACGCATTCCATAGAGCGCGCGGGTCATGGGATAAAGCAGATTCGTCACCAACAACCCATCAAACTTGTGCCGCCGATACGTGGGGAGTACCAGGTCTATGCCTTGCCGGTAAATCGGGCGAAGCAAGTTCGCCACCGAGTCAGGATCAAGCTGGCTCGATTCAGGGCTGATCAGGGCGCACGCCTTGGCGCGGAGCAGTTCAGCGGCAGCCAGAATCGTACGCAGCGCGGTTCCGCTAGATGGAGTGTTGGCGTATCGCGTACTTATCGCGTGCAGGGTACGCAAAGTATAGAGGTTGGGTGCGCGCCGCACGTCGTCGATCGAGGCATTGGCGACCGATTCGGGTGTGCCGTCCCTCGATCCTCCATCGGCGTTAATGATGACAGCCCGTTCCCGAGGAAAGGACCGCAGGATACCCGCTTGGATGGCCTGTAAAACGGGTCCGATCGTTTCAGCATTATTATGAGTGGGGACGCCGATCAGAATATCGACCTCACCCACATCGATCAATTGCCGCAGGAAATCGTCGCTAAGAAAGCTGTCTTCTCCGAGTTTAACCTCGGTGCGAACGGGAAGGCGTTCCTGGGTTGTAGCGTCAGCCGGCATAACTGATTACGGTCAAATTCGTCGCAGTCGAAACCAATAGAACTGGTATGGGCCTAGAGTCAGAAGGTAGGGCAGGTCACCAATTCTTGGAAAGATATTCTTACCAAACATTTCGATCAAGATATTGCCTTTATAGCGTCGAAGATCCAGTTCGACGGCTTGCGCGGCACTGGAAAGGTTGTTAACGACCAGCACGGACTCGTTTCCAAGTTGTCGCACATAGGCAAGGATACGGTGATTCTTGGGATGAAGAAATTCAATCGTTCCGTTGCCGAAAACCTTGGTGGAGCGGCGAACCTTGATAATCCGTTTCATCCAGGATAGCAGTGAGTGTTCACTGCGTCTTTGCGACAGGACGTTCACCGCCGGATAACCATATACCGGATTCAAAATGAGCGGTGCGTACAAGCTCTCGGGGTCGGCAAATGAAAAGCCTCCGTTCCAGCCGCCGCTCCACTGCATGGGGGTGCGCACTCCGTTGCGATCGCCGAGATTGATATTGTCCCCCATCCCGATTTCGTCGCCGTAATAGATGATGGGAGTTCCCGGCATGGAGAACAACAGGCCATTCATGAGTTCGATGGCCCGGCGATCGTTATCGAGAAGCGGCGCCAGTCGGCGCCGGATACCCAGGTTGATCCGCATCATGCGGTTCTGGGCATACATGTCGTACATGTAGTCGCGTTCCATGTCGGTGACCATCTCAAGCGTGAGCTCGTCGTGATTGCGCAGGAAAAGGCACCATTGGCAGGAGCTGGGAATCTCCGGAGTTTGCTGCAGGATTTCAGTAATCGGCTTGCGATCCTCGAGCTTGATGGCCATGAACATGCGAGGCATGAGAGGAAAATGGAAGGCCATGTGAAACTCGTCTCCATTTCCGAAGTACGGGCGCAGGTCCGAAGGCCATTGGTTGGCTTCTGCGAGAATCATCCTTCCGGGGAATTCGGCGTCAACTCGCCGGCGAAGATCACGGATGATGTCGTGCGTTTCAGGCAGGTTTTCGCAATTCGTACCCTCACGCTCGACAAGGTAGGGCACAGCGTCGAGGCGGAAGCCATCCACGCCCATGTCGAGCCAGAATCTCATCACGTCCCAGATTTCGCTTCTCACCGCGGGGTTATCGAAGTTGAGGTCCGGTTGATGGCTGAAAAAGCGATGCCAGTAGTATTGCTTGGAGATGGGATCCCATGCCCAGTTGGACATCTCCGTGTCCAAAAAGATGATGCGCGCGCCCTTGTAGCGCGTGTCGGTGTCACTCCAAACGTACCAATCCCGGCGGGGATTGTCGCGTGAACTGCGGGACTCCTGAAACCACGGGTGTTGATCGGAGGTGTGGTTAAGGACCATCTCGATGATCACGCGGATCCCGCGCTCATGGGCCATGTTGAGGAACTTCTTGAAATCCTCCAACGTGCCGTAGCTCGGATGTACGGACCGGTAATCAGCGATGTCGTAGCCATCATCACGCAGGGGTGAAGGGAAAAAGGGCATGAGCCAGATGGCACTGACGCCCAGCTCCTGGAGGTAGTCCAGCCTCTGCTCCAAGCCTGGAAAATCACCAATGCCATCCGAGTTGCTATCGTAGAAGGTGCGGACGTGCACCTGGTAGATGATCGCATCCTTGTACCAGAGTGAGTCCTGATCTAATGCCAACCTAGTGCCTCCACGAACGACCGAGCGTGACCAACCACGGGGACCAGATTCAGAGTCTAAATGATGAGGGCGAGTGGAAATCGAGTCTGTGGTTCAGTGCACGTCCAGTATTTGCTTGGATGCCACAACACGCGCCTGTTCTGCTATGTTCTTAGAGGAACACTGACACGCTTATGACAAGACTCGCTGATCCCAAAACAATCGTCGTCACCGGGCTGTTGACGTTCGGTGCGTGGGTTTGCCTAGGTTCTTCGGCTCTCCAGGCAAAGAACGCTCCCAAGGTGGATAAAGAAGCGAAAACCGCATTCGAATCGAGATGCTCGGGCTGCCACGGTCCGGATGGGTCGGGTACCCCTCTTGGAAAGAGCCTACAAGCCGCGGATCTGCGCTCAGGAGACATTCAAAAGAAGCCTGATTCCGAACTGATCGATGCCGTTACGAATGGTAAAGGCAACATGCCGCCGTTTAGTACGAAATTGTCGCCCGGGGAAATCCAAGCTTTGATCGGATACGTGCGCACCCTCGGAAATGCGAAAGCGAACACGACAAAGTAGGGTGGATGCAACCTGCAATTCTCAAGCATAACCGCGCCGACGAACTTCTTACGCCGGAAGGCTGCTACATCGCCGAGACCTCCAATTCGAGCAAAGATGATTCAGTGTCCATCGCGCGGGCGCGCGTCGAACCGGGAATCACGACTCGATTACATTCAGTGGATGGCACGGAGGAACGCTACCTGATCATTGAGGGGCGAGGCCGCGTACAGGTGGGAAATTGCGAGCCGACCGAGGTCGGACCCGGTGACGTCGTGTTGGTTCCGGCTGGGATGGGCCAGCGGATTGCCAATGTTGGCGACGTAGACCTGGTCTTCTACTGCATTTGCACGCCGCGGTTTCGGCAGAGCAACTATCGAGTCCTCGAGTAGATCCTAGTCGAGCCAATCAAAGGAACGCTGCACAGCCTTTTTCCACATCCCGTATAAGCGTTCCCGCTTGGGTTCGTCGAAACTCGGACTCCAGGTGCGATCGACCGCCCATTTTGCCCGCAGGTCGGCGGTAGTGCCGAAAAAACCGACTGCCAGGCCAGCCGCATACGCGGCCCCGAGCACCGTTGTCTCCTTTATCTTTGGTCGTACTACCGGCCGATTGAGGATGTCCGCCTGGAACTGCATGAGTAGTTCGTTTTCGACCATGCCTCCGTCTACTCGTAGAGCGTCGAGCGGAACTCCGCAATCTCTGACCATGGCCTCGACCACCTCTCTTGTCTGAAAAGCTGTGGCTTCGAGAACGGCCCGGGCGAGGTGACCCTTGTTGCTGAAGCGAGTTAGTCCGGCGATGATTCCCCGCGCTGTGTGTTTCCAATGAGGGGCATACAAGCCGGAGAAGGCCGGAACGAAATATACGCCGCCGTTGTCATCGACCGACTTTGCCAGGTGTTCAATTTCAGAACTCGATGAGATCAGCCCGAGATTGTCACGCAGCCATTGCACCAAAGCTCCGGTGATTGCGATGCTTCCTTCCAAAGCATACGCGGCGGGTTCTTTGCCCAACTTATAGGCCACGGTGGTGATCAGGCCGCATCTTGATTGGACAGGTTGAAGACCGGTGTTCATCAATAGAAAACATCCCGTGCCGTAGGTATTCTTTGCCTCTCCGGCAGCGAAACACGTTTGCCCTACGAGCGCAGATTGCTGGTCGCCGAGAATGCCTGCCAGTGGTATTCCTTTGAGGGGACCACGCGTAATCGCGCCGTACACTTCGGAACTGGAGCGGATCTGCGGCAGCATTGGCGCCGGGATATCGAAAGCGGAAAGCAGGTCGGGATCCCAGGCGAGTGTCTCGAGGTTCATCAACTGTGTGCGGCTCGCATTGGTCACATCGGTGACATGTAGACCGCTATCTGGTCCGCCTGTGAGATTCCACACGAGATAGGCATCGATGTTGCCGAACAATATCTCGCCAGCTTCCGCCTGCGACCGCAGACCGGCCACGTTATCGAGGATCCAGCGGATTTTTAGGCTACTGAAATATGTGCTTAAGGGGAGACCGGTTGTGGCGCGAAACCTGTCCTGACCTCCTCCAGTAGTGAATTGGGAAACGTAATCGCTAACGCGTGTATCTTGCCATACGATGGCGTGCGCGACAGGTCTGCCGGTCTTGCGGTTCCATGCGAGAGTCGTTTCACGTTGATTGGTGATGCCGATCGCAGCGATGTCTTGCGCACGGACGCCGCTATGATCTAATGCATCCTGGATAACGGTCTGCGTGCATGTCCAGATCTCGTCAGCATCGTGTTCGACCCAACCCGGACGCGGATAGATTTGCTGGTGTTCTTTTTGCGCGCAAGCGACGATGTGGCCATCCGCATCAAAGATGGCGAAACGGGTACTGGTCGTACCCTGGTCAATTGCTCCGACGTAGTGGCTCACGGGGATATAGTAACTGAGCAAATTGGGGGAATCGAATGCAGCGCATGAAAGTGAAGACCCGCAAGAAGCGGGAAGTCATTGACATTACCGATCGCCTGGAAGAGGTCATACAGAGAGAGCACAACGGCGATTCTGGATTCTGTCATTTGTCTGTGCTTCACACAACTGCGGCGTTGACGACGGCCGATCTTGATCCAGGTACCGACCTCGATATGCTGGACGCCTTCGAGGCGCTCATTCCCAAACTGCGGTACCGACATCCTCACGATCCGGAGCACGTGCCGGATCACATTCTGTCCGCATTGATAGGGACGTCAATCGGCGTTCCAGTGGAGAACTCGAAGCTAGTGCTTGGTACCTGGCAACGAGTCGTGCTGATCGAGCTGGATGGTCCACGCGAACGAGAGGTAGTTATCTCCCTGGCGACGGAGAAAGCCGCGTAGCGCCTATGATCCCCCTGTCTAGAAGCTGAACACTGCCTGGAGATCGATCCTGCGGTTGGCCGAACCGGACGAGAACGGTCCTCCGATCGTCGAGGTAAATTGTCCAAAGATCGGCGACGTAAGATTGCTAACCGGGTTCCCATAGTTGGGATGATTGAAAATGTTGCGCACCAGGACGCTGAAAGTCAGGCTGTAACGCCGGTCAGTGGCAGCACCCAACATCATCGGTCCACCCGTCGCTCTGCCAAAGCCGCCGCCGTGATCATGGCCGCGGGGGCCGCCCGGTCCTCCGGGCCCGACGTCGCCCCCACCTCGTCTTTCAATTTTGCTGCCCAAGCCAAAGGTTTTTCCAAGGCGAAGGTTCATCGTAAATCTTGAAGGGCCGGAAAAGGTATTGATCGGAAGGATCGGCGCGCCCGCAGCCGGAGTGAAGCTGAAGACGCCGAGCGATGTGCATTTCACGGTCGCTACCGGGGTGGCTGGGCACGCGCCCAAAACCCAGGGACGATCGTTGTAGATCGAGTCGCCGTTCAAGTCGTCGCCGACGGTGACACTATATGGAGAGCCGGAGCTGGCGAAGATCATCGGGCTCAGGCGAAAAGCATATGGCAGGGCAATGGTCCCCCCCAAAAAGAGCCGATGGCGGGTGTCGAACGAGGCGCGGCCCCAATCTTGCGCGATGTTGTATGGATTGGAGGGGAAGCTGCCCGCTCCTGAAGCATCGCTGTGGGCGTAGTTAAGCGTGTAATTTCCGAACAGCGACAATGCTGAGCCGATGCGCATGTTGACGTTGGCAATCAGCTGGTTTTGCTTGAAATCACCAAGCGACTCGTATTGGTAGATGTTGCCGATATTTCCCAAAGGCCGGACACCGCTGCTGGGATCCGTGGGATCGAACGTCCCCGGCAAAGGGGCGTTTATATTTCGGGTGAGTAACTGGTGCACGCCGCGAGAATTCAAATAGGAGACGGCGAAGTTCGCGTTGCGTGAGATTTGCCGCTCAAGGCTGACAGCACTCTGCATCGTGTACGGAGCGTGGAGATGGGGATCGATCTGGTACGTAGTTAACGCGCTCTGGGCTCCTGTCAGATCGCAGCCTGAGGCAGGGCAGGGAAAAGTGGCCGGATCCTTAACGATGAACTCTTGCTGATTGTTTCCATTCAGCCGTTGCGCTTGCAGGATCAAGTCCTCGCCGAAGCGGTCGTAAAACATGCCGAAGCCGGCGCGAAGGACCGTCTTTGGATTGGAGTGACCGCCAATGCCCCATGCCAGCGCGATGCGCGGTGCCCAATCGCCATGATCGCGAATGGCATTCTGCGTTTCGAACCGCAACCCATAACTGAGGGTCAGGTTCGGGCGAACGCGCCAATCGTCTTGGAAGTACACACCAGCGTCGACATAAGTTGCGGTCGTGCGGGGATTCCCCATCACGATGGAATATTGACTTGCCCCAGTCGCGGTGGTTGCGCCAGCCTGCAGTTGCTGTTGAGCCGCCTGGTATTCGGTCAGAGAGCTGAATGTGAAAGTGCCATTGAAGCCGGAAGTCGAGTTGTTGATCTCGTGTGTACCGCGAATTCGCGCTCCAAATTTCCAGAAGTGAGAGCCGGCGGAAATGGATGTGTAATTTTGCAATTCGTATCTGTCGCTTTGGTCGGTTGCTTTTCCTATGCTGCTGCCGCCACCTTCAAAAGAGCCCAACACAGAAATAGTCGGCCCGTTGGTGTTCGCAATCTGGTCGCTGTTCTCGCGGACGAATTGGAAGCGAGTCTCATTGACCACCCTGGTTCCAAATATCTGCGTATCGCTGACTTGGACGGTGTGTTCGGTGGAGCTTTCGTTGTAAGCCTGTGACGGCAGCGAGAGTTGGCCCACGCCTTCGTTCTCGTCGACATCACGCCAGAACTGATAACGGACAGTCAGGGTGTTGTTCTTGCCAAGCTGATAGTCAATTCGGGGGCCGACGTTCGTACGAGTTCGAGGATGCGGGATTGCGGCACTGAAAGGTATCGGCGAGAGAGCAGGATCGAGAATAAGAGCGCTGACAACCGTCTGATCATTGATATTACGGCGCTGGGCGTCGATGAAAAAAGAAGCTTTCTTCCCCAGAGGTCCGCCTAGGCTGCCGTTGTAGATGGTGGAATCGTAAGGTGGAACGCGCACGGCGCCTTCACCGGCGTCTTCAAACGTGCTTTGAAAATTAACCAGCGGATTCGGCGAGTTAAAAGCCGATGTATTTCCATTCACCGTGAACTGCCCGTGATATTTGTCTGTACCGGGCTTGGTGAAGATTTCGATTCGACCATACCCCAGTTTGTCGTATTCGGCGGAAAAGGGGTTCTGGTTGATACGAATCTCGCGTATTGCCGATTTGGGCGGCAATTGACCCGCGGTAAACCCGTCGATATACATCTGGCCGCCGTTGGGTCCAGCCGAAGGCCCGGCTAGCGCCTCCAAATCGGACTGCAACTCATCGGGATCGTCGGAGAGAGCGTCGAGATCCTTTCCCCTGAGAACGATCGAGCTCGCATTATCCGTGGGGTTGACGTCGACATTCGTACTCTGATCGTTCACCTGGACTTTTTCTTCCTCTACGGCAATGGTCAGAGGGATGTCGAGCTTCTGTGCTTGTGCAGCCACCACCGAAACACCGCTTGCGTAGCTTTGGAAGCCCTTCGCTGTCGCTGTGATGGAATAGGTTCCGGCGGCGAGCCCCTTAAATTCGTAAATGCCCGACCGGTTACTCTTCGTGGTGATCGTCTGGTCGTCGGGAGTCACAGCCTGCACGGTTGCGTCAACCACCGCGGCTCCGGATGGATCTGTTACCGTACCGCGAATGCTGCCGCTATCGGCCTGGGCGAACACAATGGTCCCTGAACACAGCAATAGAAGACAGGACAAGCGCCGGACATATGAGTACAGACGACGTACTTTCATTCCACACCCGAATTGGAGACGAACTCAGGAGGTCGGATCACTATTGGCTCGCTTCCTCTCCACCACCGCCGCCGAGGCTCCACGGCGAGAGCACCATTCCTTCACCGCCCTTCGGAGATGCTGCCAGGATCGGTTCGACTCCCGTGAGTAAGGTGATCGCAGTCACAGCGCCAGACGTTGTGCCTTCGGTCGAGACAATCATCACCGCGTCGCCTTTCTGCACATCGGCTAGTGGAATGGCAGGACTACGCGAGAGCACCTGCTGGAAGTCGCCCTGCCCGCCTGCGCGCCGACCAAACCCTCCAGCACCGGCGGGTGCGCTGGGAGTACCCGGCGAACCTGCGGGTTGATTTGCAGGGCTCGCGGCGTTCCCCGGCTGTCGTTCAGCTGTCAATTGCGTTGCGATGTGTTGCGCGATCTCAGGCGGTAGTTTTCGAACTTGCGAATCAGGCGAGACCTTTACAGTCACAGGTTTTTTGGCGGTTGCGTCCATGACAGTCACGCTATTAGCAGCCGGATCGAGTGACGTAACCCGGCCGGCGATGTAGCGAAAAGCGCCCGCAACGATTTCGTCGGCCGCCAGCTCGTTACCATCAGAGCTGCGTGTTCCCCTGGCTCTAAGCTGGTCGCCTTTTTTTATTTGATCGAGAGTGGAAGGACGGGCATCCTCAAACTTGACCGAATCGGGAGCGTATCGCCGGATGATAGTGTTCTTCGATACGTGAATCATCGTGCTCTTTTTTCCGGCGAAGGTCGTCGACTCTATCGTGATCGTGCCTGAGGGTGGGTCAACCGCAGTGACCAGCCCTCCCGTGCCGTGCTGTTGCCATTCTTGTCGTTCGTGCTCCTGGCGCGCAGCCACATCGACGCGGCTCATTGCCAGGATCAGAGAAGCTTGCAGTGACTTTCCCCCATCAGCAGGATTTCCGCGCACGACAAGTCGATCGCCGGGAACAACATCACTCAGCTTCAACGGCGTCGCAGACTTTAGATCTTTCTGACCCGGCTCAACTCGGAGGATTCGTGTGGACGAATCCGTTTGCACGGAGGCTGCTTCGCCATTGTCGGTGAGGACGGAGATCGTTGTCCCATTCACAGCTTTCACTGTCCCCACGAGCTTGGATACACCGGCTGGCGCCTGCAGCATGGCACTTGCTTGCAGTCCGGACAAAAGCAAGCTGACCGTAGGCAGGAGCATCAGGACTGCGAATCGGAAACGCATACTCATACCGAAGAGCGGGTCTCTCTGCTAGCAATGGTAGCATTCGGAAAACCGCGACTGAGCCGTTTTACAAACCTTTACGAGGTTTTACCCGTGTGCCGGTTCAGCTTGGGAACGCAGGGGCTGCTACAATGTGCGGCTCGCTTCGAGAACTACCAACCATGAGAAAAGTGCATTTCCTCTTGCCCCTTTTGTTAGCTGGCGCCACGAGCTTAACCTGCATGATTCCCCCGCTTACCTTTGCCCAGAGCGGTGGGTCTGCGCGTCCCGCTGCCACTTTGCAGCGGACTGACTCAGACAAGCAAGCTTATCGAAGGGAAATGGAGTCCGCGGATCAGAAGATCGCCGAAGAAGTCAAAGCGCATTCTGAATTAATGAAAAACCTCGAGTACCTGACGACGCAAATCGGCCCGCGTCTCACCGGATCGCCCCAGATGCAAGCTGCGAGCGATTGGACGCTGAAGCGATTCCGCGACTACGGCATCGATGCCCATCTGGAGACCGCGCAGATTCCGCACTCATGGACCAGGGGCAGTGACACCGCCGAGATCACGGCACCCATTTCACGGCGAATCGAGGTGCGTTCGTTTGGGTGGGGAAAAGCGACGGACAGGCCGGTCAGTGGACCTGTCGTGGTAGTCGAAGTGAAATCGCTGGACGATTTGGCACAATATAAGGACAAGCTGAAGGGTGCGGTCATTCTGCCGGGTAAACCGCGCGATCCTATCGACGAAGAGAAAGCAGACAACGCTTATGATGCCGTAATCCCACCTCCCAAAGGGTTGCCGAAAGAGGGAGAGATGTCATTTCGTGATCGGTTCCGCATGTTGAAGCTGGTCGCGGAAGCCGGCGGGGCCGTTGTTCTGCTCGACAGCAGCAAGAATGACAACTTGTTCAATATGGCAGGTGGCTACAATCGCTATCAACCGTCCGACATGCCACTGGCATTCATCAGTCACGAGGACTACAGCCTCATTTACCGTCTTCGCCAGGCCGGCCCGGTTACATTAAAGGTCGATCTGGAAGGTAAATTCAGTTCCGGCCCGGTACCCGCGTCCATCACTGTCGCGGAGATCAAAGGCAGTCAACTGCCCGACGAGCGCGTTATCGTCGGCGGCCATCTTGATTCGTGGGATTTGGGCCAGGGTGCAGTCGATAATGGTACTGGCGCCATGGCGGTGCTCGAGGCGGCACGAACCTTGAAGGCGCTAAATTTCAAACCAAAGCGCACGGTTACATTTGTTCTTTTCACCGGAGAAGAACAGGGCGGTGTCGGGGCTGAGACTTTCATCAAGAACCACGAAGCCGAAATTCCTAAGATGGACGCGGTTCTGATTCATGATACCGGCACTGGTAAGGTCTTCAGCATCGCGCTAGAGAATCTCTGGAGCACAGCGCCCTTGATGCATGAGATTTACCTGCCTTTACAGGAAATTTTTGAACTACGCCCGCTCAGTACACGTTTTTTCGGCGCCTCCGATCACGAAATATTTCTGCGCAAAGGCGTTCCTGCATATTTCTGCATCCAGAACCCGGACCACTACGGCGATGCCCACCACAGCCAGGCTGACACGTTCGACAAAGTAATCCCGGACGAGATTAACGAAGGGGCTGCATTGCTGGCCGCATGGGCATGGAATGTCTCGGAGATGCCCGCGCCGCTACCGCATCATGCTGCGGCTGATGAGAGTGGCGGCATGGAGTAGCGAAAGTGGCACTTCCTGGCGATCCATCGCTGGGATAGAACTCCTGGTGTGACCCACGCGGAATTGATCAAAGTAGGCGAGCGGTGGCTTCGGAGCCATGGCTGCCGGATCGTACTGAGTGAGCAGACGGTGGATTCCGGCGAAGTTCCGGACATAATTGGCTGGCGAAGCAATGCGCACTCGATTGTGATCGAATGCAAAGTTTCACGTTCCGACTTTCTCGCCGACCAGAAGAAAGCCAGTCGCAACCCGGAAATCGCTATGGGATGTGAGCGGCTGTATCTTGTTCCCAAGGGACTACTGAGCAAATTCGATCTGCCGCCTGGTTGGGGGCTGCTTGAGTATCACAAGCGCGAGGTTCAGTTAGCAATCAGGCCTTCCAGTCGCAGTTGCCGGAAAGAGGCCGGATTCGTATCCGAAATGAAGCTGCTCGTTGCAAGTTTGCGGCGAGTGGAAGTCCGCATTGAGCCGCAAACGATCACCGACTTTCTGAAATGGAAAAATCGCATGGCTGAATACAATGGCGGCCAGCTACCCGAAGGATTGTCTTCTCCCGAAGAGGAAGCCGCCCAAATCTTCTGACCTCTGCCGCGTAATAACGGGCCTCCGTTATAAAGGGATTTTCTTGCCTTATAGAAATTTCTTATCCGGAGATGCTGGTTCCAGCGGCCGACCGGGCTCATCCAATAGGTACTCAGAATGGGTGACCCATGATCGCAAGCACGAGTCGTCCCGCAACTTGGAAGTTCCTGCTAGCCTTTGGCGCGATCTATTTTCTGTGGGGATCGACTTATCTGGCGATTCGTATCGGCGTCAGCGAAGTACCGCCTTTTCTGCTGGCGGGAATGCGTTTTACCAGTGCCGGTCTCATTTTGTATGGATGGATGCGATTGCAAGGAGTAGAGTCCCCGTCGCTGCGGGAATGGCGATACGCAACACTCCTTGGCACGATTGTTTTCGTGCTCGACTACGGTGCGCTGTTCTGGGCTGAACGCCGTGTGCCGTCGGGCATCGCTGCCGTCGTCCTCGCGACCATACCGGTGTTCATTTCCATTCTCGACATTACCTTTCTGCGGACTCAGAGACTGACGCTGCGACTTGGCGCAGCCTTGCTTGTCGGCTTGGCGGGAGTGGCGGTGCTCATGAACAACTCGATGACTCTGGGCGAAGCTCCGGTCGATCGCGCCGGCGCACTGGCTCTGCTCTTAGCTGCGGTCAGTTGGTCGTTCGCAACCATTCTTACGCGCAAGCTGCCATTGCCGGCTTCCAAGGGCATGAATTCCGCCGCGCAGATGTTGACAGGCGGCGTTCTCCTGATTGCGATTGCGTTTGGTGCGGGCGAGCTGAAGGGATTTCGCTTCGCAGCCGTCTCGGCCAAAACATGGCTGGCGTTGGTATATCTCGTTATTGCGGGCTCGATAGCCGCATTTACGGCCTACATCTGGTTGCTGCATTACGAATCTCCCACAAAGGTCGGAACCTACGCCTACGTGAATCCGGTAGTTGCGGTCGCGATAGGCTACTGGTTTGGCGGCGAGAATGTAGGCGCGCGGACGTTGATGGGAACCGCCCTGATTCTGGTCAGTGTTATTACGATCAATATGGGCAGCACGCTTGCGAAGCAACGTGGTGACAGCGGAGTTCCACAGTTTGAAAGTGAAGTCGAAGAGGCCGGTTGAGCTACTTCGCATCGTGAAAAATAATCCCGAGCGTATATCGCGTCCCTGAACGTACACGGCTGACCCCGTGCCGGATATTCACGCGATAGAACCCGCGTGCACCGCGCGCCGGTCGATAACGCGTTGTGAAGACAATGATCTCACCCCGTCTTGGAAGGACCGCCTCGCCCTTCGACTGTGCACGCGGTCGTTGTTCGACCAGCAAAAACTCGCCCCCAATGTAATCGGTTGCTGGTTCGCTGAGAAAGCACGTGAGTTGCAGCGGAAACGCGACTTCGCCGTAAAGATCCTGATGCAAACAGTTGTATCCTCCGGGTTCATAGTGAAGCAGCAGCGGGGTTGGTTTTTTCTGGCCGCGTCGGTGACACACCGCCAGGAATTGCTCCAGGGAATCCGGGAAACGGGTTCCGTCCCCGAGTTGTTCTGCCCAAGAGTTCGCCACCCGCGCGACGTACGGGTAAAAGGCGGTTCGCAATTCCTGCACTAAGTCCGGCAGCGGGTTCGCAAAATATTTGTAGTCGCCTATGCCAAACCGGTACCTTGCCATGTCGATATGACTGCGAAAGCGGTGGTCCTCAGGGTAGAGGTGAATCAGGCCCTCGCATTCCGACTTCGTCAACAGCGGCTCGGTCCTGGCATAGCCGAACTCGTCGAGAGAGTTGTTTATAGCGTGCCAATTCAAGCTGGAAAGCCGCTTCGCGATATTGCTCATGAATCGCCTCTGGGCAGCATGCTATGAGGAAGCGAAGTCTCCCGCTATCCGAAAATAGCGTCAAATTGCTGATAGTCGGACGGCGCGCTACTCAGAGTTTTCCGTGCCAGCTGACAACATGATTTGGAGAAGAGAACTATCTGAGGCCGTAAAACAACAGGATCTGCTCCACCGAGCAGTCATAGATGTGAGCCAGCGAGTACAGGCGATACATGCTGGGAACGACGTCTTTCGACTCCATCACCGATAATCTGGCGGGAGAGACGATCAATCGCGGATTGTGACGTCGGTGTGCGAGGTGTCGGCTGGCGAGTTCCACTTCGCGCATTGTCAGTCCGAGTTTTTGGCGCAGCTTGCGTAATCTTTGACCACCTGTCGACATGCTCAGGCCTCGAAACTGGAATCAGCCAAGCGAAGCATAACGCCTGGATCGATGGGCGGCTGTGACGAATCTCACAATTGCCGGTTTGCGGGGCCGGAGTGGCGCTTCTCGAGCCTGGCCTCCCAATCACCTTCCACCGTGAGTAGAAGGTTTTGCCGCTCCGTTTTCGGAGGGGAGGAATTTCAAAGCAGAGCTCGTGGCATGAAAAATGACTAGGTAAGTGCAACTCAAAGCTAACCCGAGACATCCGAAGTGTGTCTCTGGACCCGCCCAGGGAACGTGCAGCGGGACAGCCCATCCGTTCTGGGTCGCTCCTACGGATGGGCTGGTTTTTAGGAAGGCTGTTCGAGTTTCAAAATCAGAGGCTGAAGCTCACCCACCACAGCCGCATCACCCTTGGCCAAATCGCTGGTAATTTTATCGCGCGCTGCCAAAACGTCGCTTAGGATGCCCTTGGTGCGCGCATCAGTGGTCGCAGCATCGAGTTGCTGAGCCAGTTGGAATAGTTGCTGGGCATAGTTAGCTGCGGTTCCGTAGTTGAGCTGAGTAGCAGCAACATAGGTCAGTGCCGCATACTGGCGTACTTGGTCGAGTTTCACGGTCGCATCGCACTGACGGTTCTGTTGCTCCAGCGCATGGGCCTTCAGATATTGCGGAACGAATCCGAGTAGAAAACCCACTGCCAGTAAAATGACCCACAACAAGAGCTTTCGCATGCCCCATCTCCCTATACGGCACCGCAATTGTAGCGCGGTTGGTTCGCCTCCCGAATTGCCGGGAACTGGGATGTTGCCGAAAGAAGGCCCGGTTACTGCATTTCGGCGACTCCTACTTTGTTCACTCCGCTGCAGGCCAGATAAACTTTGCCGTCCTTGGTGGATGCCATGTTCCGAATAACTCCGCCGCCGGAGGGCACCCCCGTACTGGAAAACTGCTTCGTCTTGGGATCGAAACGTACCAGGTAGTTGGGCTTAACGCCCGTTTCCGCATACCAGACGATGCCGTCTGGAGTGACTGTAATCCCATACGGCTCCGCGCCGGACCCGTGCGGAGAAGGCCATTGCTCGACGGTTTTGGTTTTGGGGTCGAACCGACCGAGCTTACCCGCTGCGTAGTCGGTGAAGTAGATGGTGCCGTCGGGAGCCAAGGCGAGCCGCCGTGGTCGAGAGTCTTTGTCAGGCAAGGGGTATTCACTTACCGCGAGGGTCTTTGGGTCGATGCGGCCCAGTTTGTTTGTGCCGAACTCGCAGAAGAAGGGAACACCAGACGAAGTCACGACAATTCCATACGGGATTGCATGGGGAGTCGGCACGGTTCTGAGCTGAATCTGGCCGGACCGAGGATCCAGCCGTCCGATAACGTTTGCTTCCTCGGTGGTGAACCAGAGGATTCCCTGCTGGTCGAGCACAGGAGTGTGCGGGTCGGCGTCCCGTCCTTCAGGCATGCGATATTCGGTAATGTCACCGGTTTTGGGATCAAGCTTGCCCACATAGCCCTTGAAGATTGCCGTAAACCAGATATTTCCGCTGCTGTCGGCCACTAGTCCATGAGGGCCCGACTCCGCCGTCTTCAGAGGGTATTCCTTGATTTCGCCCGTATTCGGATCGAGGCGTCCGAGTTTGTTCGCCATCTGGCCCGTGTACCACAAGGAGCCGTCCGGCGCGACAGCCGGATCGTGAGGGCGAGAGTTTGGCGTGGGGACATCCCATTCTCGAATTGCCACCTTCATGCCCGTAGCCAACACGGTGGCGGAGCCCATTGCGACGAGCAACAAACAAACTAACCAGGAAGGAAAATGCATAGTGTCTCCTCCTTGTATGGGCAGTTTGATGACGGCGGAGCGGAGCGAGTCTCCAGAACTTCAAATCAGGTAGACAACCGCGATCTACGCGATACCGAAGCGGCTAAAGGTTGCAGAGGTCGCGCAAGCTGGAAACGCGGATATTAGTGGAGACGATGTAAGTTGCGAAGAGTAAGCCTCCCCAGGTAGGAAACAACAGGGCAAGCCGGTGAACTACCGCAAGATAGTCTGATCCGGAGTGGCTTCGATTCCGCATGCTTCCGTTTCCATCGTCCTCAGAGTTAAGAACACGCGGGCGAGAGGAAAGATGCGCCCACAGGAGCGGCCTGGGGAAGGTTTGTAACGGATAGAAGGAGTGGGTTTTGCCGGGGCCAGAACGGCTCGGTTGTCGGCGGATGAGCATAAACGATAACGCGAAAGATTCTTTCGTAACATCAGGTTGCCGCGTGTCTTAGTACCTCCGTACCGTGCTTAGTACCTTGGTTATGCGCACGCGGAGTAGCTGGTGGAGATGTGCAAAGTCAACCCCATAAGTGGTATTCATAGTCACCCCGTGTCCAACCTATAGATAGGGACAGCAAGTTCGAGGTCATTACCCTCCAGAAAACCGGCAAAAAACCCAGTAAAACGCGGAAATACACTAACAGTCAGGGACTTTCAGGGTTGAGCTATGCTCTGCACACGATTAACCCCGAAACCTAGTTTCATGGCCGAAGTTTTGAAGACGAACTCTCCAAATCGCGCTGTAGCGGCCGGTAGAAAACTGGCTGCGCAGGCGGCTTTTCTGTGGTTGGGGCGCTAACTCTATGGCAGACGCACGCGAAGTGATGAATATTCGCCAGGCTTCGCAGTACCTGGGAGTGAGTCCTGACACGCTTTACAAGTACGTCAACGAGCAAAAGATTCCGGCTTTCAAGTTAGGGAATCGTTGGCGGTTCAAGAAGTCGAAGCTTGACCAGTGGATGGAAGAGCAGAGCGCGGATGTCGACGCGCGCGATGGGAAGCGGAGCAAGGCGGCGCGAGCGGCCACTTCCCAGTAGTAAAGAAAGCCGGCTCAATACCGGCATAAAGGCGGGCACATGTTTGGATTCGGATCGAAATCGATAGTTGGTCTGGATGTGGGCTCTTCGAGCATCAAGGCCGTGGAGCTGAAGCGGACCCGGGCAGGTATCGAAGTAGCGCACCTGGGGCTGGAATCGCTGGCTCCTGACATTGTGGTCGATTCCATGATCGTTGACTCGGGCACGGTCTCAAGCGCGATCTCGAAGCTGTTTTTGGACTGCCAGATCAAAACCAAGGCGGTAGCCACGGCAGTCAGCGGCCACTCGGTGATTGTGAAGCGTATCCCCTTGCCCTCGATGAGCGACCAGGAGTTGGCGGAAGCGATTCCGAAGGAAGCCGCGCAGCACATCCCGTTCGATCTGGCGGACGTGAACCTCGACTATCAGATTTTGTCGGAGGACACGGGCAGCCCGACGATGGACGTTCTTCTGGTGGCGGTTAAGAAGGACAAGATTCTGAACTACACCAACGTACTCTCGATGGCGGGCAAGACACCCGCTATCGTGGACATCGACTCCTTGGCGCTGCAGAACTGCTACGAGTACAACTACGAGCCGGCGCCGGGGCAAGTCGTGGCGTTGCTGAATTTGGGCGCCAGCGTGATGAACATCAACATCGTGAAGGGCACGACTCCGTTGTTCCCGCGCGATGTCAGCGTGGGCGGGCATCAGTACACCGACTCGCTGCAGAAGGAACTGGACCTGAGTTTCGATGACGCGGAAGCGCTGAAGCTGGGCAGAAAAGTTGGGACGGTCAGCGAAGACGCGAAGACACCGATCCTGCAGCAGGTGACGGAAATCATCGTCCTGGAAATCCAGAAGACGTTTGACTTCTTCCGTGCCAGCGCAGCCGGAGAGCACATCGAGAAGATTTATCTGGCGGGCGGTTCTTCGAAAGTGCCGGGGCTGGTGGAAGCGTTGCGCCAGGAGTTCTCGTTGCCGGTGGAATTGTTCAATCCGTTCCAGAAGATCGCACCACCGGCGGACGGAGTATCGGCGGACCTGATCGAGCAAAACGCTGGGCAGATGGCGGTCGCAGTGGGCTTGGCGCTGAGGAGCTTTGACGACCTATGATCCGAATCAACCTACTGGGTACATCGAAACCACGAGGTAAGCGCGGCGGAGCTCCCGCCATGCCCGAAATCAGCATGGGCGGCGGGATCAGTCCGCTCGTCAAGGCTGTCGCCGTGATGGCGATCGCCGGAGCTGCCAACGGAGTGTACTGGTACAAGCTCGACCGCGAGAAGCAGAAGGTCGAGCAGCAAATGGCGATTGCCATCCGTAAGAACCAGGAGTTGTCGCAGGTCAAGGCGCGCTACATGGAGCGCCAACGCGAGGCCGAGAACTACAAGCGTCGCGTCGACGTGATCGACCAGCTGCGTACGGCCCAGACCGGTCCGGTGAACCTGCTCAACATGGTGGGCACCACGATCAACAACACCGACGCGGTGTGGCTCAACAACATGAAGGACCAGGGCGGCACGATCGAAGTGGAAGGCCTGGCTCTGAGCCAGGATGCGGTCGCAAACCTGATCACAAACCTGCAGAAGACGGGTTACTTCAAGGCCGTCGAGATCAAGGAAACGTACCAGGATGATCAAGTGAAGGACATGCAGGCATTCCTGTTCACGCTTTCCTGCGAGAAAGGCAAGTCGTAAAGGCTGGAACTATGGCGAACTTCAGCGAACTATCGGACATCAAGCAGTGGGGCGCGATGCTGTTGGGCGGCGCCGTCCTGAGCGGTGCTTTGTTCTTCACCGTGTTCAAGGGCCAGGCGGAAGCCAATGCGAAGGCGCAGCAGGATCTGAGTTCCAAGATGCGCGAGAACGCCGAGTTGGAACAGTATCGTCCCAAATTGCAGGAACTGGAGCGGCAAGTAGCCAATCTCAAGCAGCAGCTGGAGATTGAGCGCCGCATTGTTCCCGACGAGAAGCAGGCCGACGACTTCATTCGAATGATGACGGCGGAAGCCAACAAGGCTGGTGTGGAACTTCGCCGCTTCACAGCCAAACCGATTGCCAGCAAAGAGTACTACACGGAGATGCCGTTCGAACTGGACATCGACGGGCCGTATTACTCGATGCTGAACTTCTTTGACCGAGTCAGCAAGCTGGAGCGCATCGTGAATATCTCCAACCTGCTGGTGTCGTCAACGCGGAAGGCGTCGGATGCGAAACCAAAACACACCTATGCCTACGCTCCAAACGAGAGCGTAGTGGCAACGTGCGTGGCGACAACGTTCTTCAGTCACGATCCGACACCAGTCGCGCCGCAGGTGAAGCGATAAGGGAATCCTATGAAGCTGACTTCAGGCATTCTGTTATTGGCAATGACGGCGGGCGGCGCGTATGCGCAAAGCCCCAATATTCTCCAAAGCACGAAGGACAAGCTCAATGCTGCGCAACAGCAAAGAGTGGCCCAGGAGAATGCAGCTCTCAGCGGTGGCCAGGCCACCTCGGCGAAGCCGGCTCCGGCCGGCAAGCCCGCGGTAAAGACGGTTGCACAGACCAGCGCTCCGGCGACGAAACCGGCTGTTCAACCCGCCCAAGCCGCGGTGCAGCAGCCCAAGCCCGCCGCCCCCGCGGCGAAGCCTGCGACTCAGGCAAACATAAAGCCGGGTGCTCCAGCAAACGCGAAGCCTGCTCAAGCGAAAGCAGAGCCGCAAGCGCACAAACAGCCGCCAACCAAGATTTCGATTGCTCCGGTAGCTCCTCAGCCCAAACAAGGCGCGCAAAAGACAAAAGCTGTCGCGAAGAAAGAAGTAAAGAAAGAAGCAGCGCCGAACAAAGCTGAAGCCAAGAACGAAGCGAAGCCGGCTTCGACGGACAGCGCTATCGCCGAGGCCCCGAAAGAAAAGAAGACCATCACTGCCGAAGGCAGACGCGACCCGTTTATCAGTCCAGTCGTGAGCCGGGCCTCGGGCCCCAACTGCAGCGTGGGCAAGCGTTGCCTGGCTATTGACCAGATCAGCGTACGCGGAGTGGTGAAGTCGGACGCCGGAATGATTGCAGTCGTAGTGAACTCCCTCAACAAAGCTTACTTTCTGAAAGAGAACGACCCGGTCTACAACGGATATGTCGTGAAGATCACGGGAGATTCCGTGGTTTTCAAAGAGACGGTGCAGGACCGGCTGGGCAAGGAATCCACTCGAGAAGTGGTGAAGAAGATTACAACGCCGGCCGTTTAGGCGAATAAGTTTTTGCGAAGAGACACGCCGCGGAACAGACCCCGCGCGTGTAGGGAGAAGCGAAATGCGAAAGCAATTGCTGGGTGTTTTCCTACCGCTATTCATAGTTAGTTTCATGGTAGCGGCTGAGACGGGGACCACGGGGACGGCAACCACCGCCCAGGCGGCCTCGAAGCGCGCCGCGGTGCGCAATGTCGAGGTGGTGCGCGGCGAAGACAGCGTGACGATCGAGATTTCTGCCAGCGGGCAGCTCGAGCCCAAGCTGAGCACACTCGACCGGCCGAACCGTGTCATCGTCGATCTGCCTAACACCGTAGCGGCCACGAGCGTCCGCAACCTGGCGGTCGACACCGACGGCGTCAAAGGCGTTCGTTTGGGCATGGACGGCCAAGGCACGACGCGAGTCGTCATCGACCTGGATCGCAAGATGGCCTATGACATGGAGCCAGCCAGTGAAAAGCTGATTGTGAAGCTCCATACCGGCAATGTTGCGAAATCGGTTGCTCCCGCGATGGCAAAGCCGGTTGTCGCGCAAGCGGCGCCGCAAGCCCCCGCGTCTGCTCCGGTTGCGAGCGCGCCTAAGAGTGGGCCAGCTCCGGCGCAGATCGCCTCGGCCAAGCCCGCGACCGAATTCGCGTTCGTGGAACCGAGCTACAGTCCGAAGGACAGCAAGGCTGAGTTGCCGGCCAGCAACGTGATCGCGCCCCCAGCACGCGTGATCGAAGCCGCCGCCAAGTTCTCAGACAAACCTGCTGACGCTCTGGTTCCCAAAGCGAGCTCTTCGTTCCAGCAATCCGCCAGCTCGGAAAAGGCCGTGAACATGGCTGCCGAGCAAAAGTCGGAAATGGCCCACAATCCTTCGACCACTGGGCCGAAGTATACGGGCGAACCGATCTCGGTCAATTTGAAGGACGTCGACCTCAAGGATTTCTTCCGTCTGATCCACGAAATCAGCGGACTCAACGTTGTGCTTGATCCCAACGTTAAGGGTACGCTGACCATCGTTCTCGACGATGTGCCGTGGGACCAGGCACTCGACATCGTTCTTAAGAACAACGATTTGTCGCGGCAGTTGGAGGGCAACGTCCTCCGTATTGCCACCGTCGATACGCTGAAGAAGGAAGCCGAGGCGCGCCGTGCGCAAGTGGAAGCCGAGGCTCTGGCGGTAGACAAGATTACCGTCACCCGGTTCCTCAGCTACGCACACGCGAAGGATGTCGTTCAGACGATGAAGACTTTCCTGAGCCAGCGGGGTGATGTTATCGCGGATGAACGTACGAATGCCCTGATCATCCAGGACATCCCGTCCGTCATTCCTCCGATCGACCGCCTACTGCAGCAACTGGACCGCAAGACTCAGGAAGTGGAGATCGAGGCCCGTGTCGTAGCCGCTACGCGCAGCTTCGCCCGGGACATCGGCACACAGCTCGGCTTCGGATTCGGCAACTCGTCGACCGCAGTGGGTGGTGCCAGCAGCGTGGGCACCTCTCCCGTGGGCGTGTTCGGGTTGCAACCGCAATACACGGTGGTTGGCAGCTCGGCCCCGAGCGGTACTACTTTGACGCAGATTCCGCTGTTCTCGAATTTCCCGGTAACCAGCCCGACCAGCGGATTAACTTTCTTGAACTTCACTCGCCACTATCAGATCGATGCCATTCTCACCATGGCCGAGTCACGTGGCTTATTGAAGATCCTGTCGCGTCCGCGAGTCGTGACACAGAACAACATTCAGGCTCTGGTTCGCCAGGGCGTGCGTGTTCCAATTGTGACCCAGGCGCAGTTGGGTGGTCCGCCCACAGTGACCTACGTCGACGCGTTCCTGCGCTTGACGGTTACTCCACAGATCACATCGGAGAACACGATCTTCCTGAATGTCGACGTCGAGAACACGACGCCGGACTTCGGCCGCACCGTCCAGGGCAACCCCACTCTCATCACCCAGCAGGCGACCACGCAGGTACTGGTGACCGACGGCGGCACGGTGGTGATCGGTGGCGTGATCCAGACGCAGAACAACACCAACATTCAGCAAGTGCCGCTGCTCGGCAACATCCCGGCGCTGGGCAACCTGTTCAAGCGTCGTACAGTGAGCACTTCGAACCAGGAGCTGATTTTCTTCATCACTCCGCGAATCATCCAGACATAGCCACAACGAGTTGAACGAAGACCGCCGCCGGAGTCCCTGAAGAACCTGTCAGGACATCCGGCGGTTTGGCCTTTTAGGGCAGTTCGTTTAGTTCTTAGTTCTCAGTTCCCAGTTCTCAGTTCTCAGTCAGGTTGGCGTTGGTCGCAAAATGAATTGGGTTAGTCCCGGATGCGGGCAATGAGTGTTAACGCCTGATTACAACAGTTCCGCCCCCAATTCAGCACAAATTGGCAATTCTTCTCTTCACCCAGCCTTGCTTCCGCACCCAAACGGGCGCAAAATACGCGGCTGACCAAAGCAACTGGTCCCCTTCGGAGGTCAGCCATGCTTCCTTCCTCAGCTGTTGAAGATCTAAAGAGAAATTTCCGAGGACAAGTTCTGCGTCCAGAAGATCCCGGTTACGAGCAGGCTCGCAAAGTCTGGAACGGCATGATCGATAAGCATCCTGCCTTGATTACAACTTGCCATGGTGCGGGCGACGTGGTCAACACTGTGAGATTCGCGCGCGAGCACGACCTGACCGTAGCCGTACGAGGCGGAGGTCATAACATTGCCGGAAAATGTGTGCCCGAAGGAGGCTTGCTCATTGATCTTTCTGGGATGAAGGGCGTTCGCGTGGATCCCGCACGTCGCACGGCACGCGCGCAGGCTGGAGTGAAACTCGGAGAGTTCGATCGCGAGACCCACGCCTTTGGACTCGCAACTACTCTGGGCATCGCGACCGACACAGGCATTGCGGGTATCACGCTGGGCGGTGGTTATGGGTGGCTTGCCGGCAAGTTCGGCATGGCCTGCGACAATCTTATTTCTGCGGATGTGATCACCGCTGATGGCGAGTTGCTGGTTGTCAGCGACAAGACGAATCCCGATTTGTTCTGGGGCGTTCGCGGCGGTGGCGGCAACTTTGGCGTGGTCACGTCTTTTGAGTACCAGCTTCATCCCGTGGATCGCATCTACGGTGGAGTCATGTTTTATCCGTTCAGTGCGCTGCAGCAGGCCATGCCCGTCTTTCACGAGCTCTCCAGCACTGCCCCGGACGAACTCAGCACATTCATCGCGCCGGCAGCGGCATTGGGTGGGACTCCGGCGACGGGCATTGCCGTGTGTTACTGCGGAGACCCGAGCCGGGGCGAACAGCTGGTTGCGCCACTTAGGAAGCTGGGCACTCCGCTGGCAGACCTCATTCAGGAGCGGTCCTATGTGGAGATGCAGAGCCTGTTCGACGATCTATTTACGCCAGGCCGAATGTACTACTGGAAATCGAGCCTCATGCGTAAGGTGAGTGACGGATTCACGGACGTAGTGTTGGAACACGCCAAGAACATGCCGATGACTACCGGTAGCTTCATCTACATGCAGCAACTGCATGGCGCCGCGGCGCGCGTGCGGCCCACCGACACCGCCTTCCCGCACCGCTACGATCACTACAACTGCGGCCCATTGGCAGGATGGGACAGTCCTGCGGAGACGGAGAGAAATCTACGCTGGGCGCGGCAATGCTGGGACGCGCTGCAGCCGTTCTACGACCGCTCGGCCTATGTAAACGATCTGGGCGAGGAAGGTGAACAGCGGGTGCGCGAGGCCTTTGGGGAAAATTATCCGCGGCTGCTGGCTCTGAAGAAGAAATACGATCCCACGAATTTCTTCCACATGAATCAGAACGTCCCACCGGACGCGGAACAGGCAACAGGCGCGGCGTAGACCCTTCCCACGTGACCCAACATGGCTTCAGAACAGGAGTAGCAGTCCCCGAGAACTAGGGAGTACTACATCTGTAAGAACGCAGTGGTTGGCGATAAATCCCGATTACTCTCATCGACCTTGCTGATCCTTTGAACAAACACCACCGGGCACCGCTGCTACACTCGTCTGGGATGAATTACCAGCGCCGCCTCCAACAGACACAAGGCGAATTCCAAGCTCACAGAATTGATTCTCTGCTCGTAACCCATCTTCCGAATATCCGGTACCTTTGCGGTTTTACCGGCAGCGCGGCCGTTCTGCTTGTCACGGAATCGGGACCCTTCCTTTTCACCGACGGCCGCTACACCTCCCAAGCTCGTGAGGAAGTCAAAGCGGCTCGGGTAGTTATTTCGCGCAAGAACCCTCTTTTGGCCGCTGCCGAATACGTCGGCGGCAAAGGGAGCCGCCGCAAGCACCTAGTAGGCATCGAGGCGGAACACGTAACCCTGGCCGGCCGCCGCATCTTGATGACAGCCCTACCTAAGGGCGTGCGGATTCGAGACGTCCACAATGTGGTCGAACAGCAGCGCATGATTAAGGACGCAGATGAGCTGCGTGCCATCGAAAAGGCTGTTCTGCTGGGTGCGGGGCTGTTCAATACGGCGTTGGGGTCGGTGAGGCCTGGCGTTCCGGAGACGCTGGTGGCCGCGGAAATGGAGTATGCGGCGCGCACCGCCGGCGCCGACGGTATGTCCTTCGAGACCATTATCGCTGGCGGCAAACGGAGCGCGCTGCCGCATGGCCGGGCGTCGAGCCAGGTACTTCCACGTAAAGGGTTCGTGGTGTGCGACTTCGGTGTTATACTCGCTGGTTACTGCTCGGACATGACCCGAACGCTGCACGTGGGCCGGGCAAACCGGGAAGCCCGTAGCTTCTATGAGGCTGTACGGGAAGCCCAGTTAGCGGCCATCGCCGCGGTCGCGCCCGGAGTTCCAATCGGCGAAGTGGACCGGGCAGCACGACTTGTACTGAAAAAAGCTGGTCTGGGTCAGTACTTCACGCATTCTACAGGCCACGGAGTGGGACTAGAGATCCACGAAGCCCCACGCGTGGCTGCCGGGCAGTCGGACTTGCTGCGGCCCGGCATGGTCATCACGATTGAACCAGGCGCGTATGTCCCTGAGAAATGGGGTGTGCGCATCGAAGATATGGTTGTCGTGACGGAAAAGAGCTGCGAAGTGCTCACTCCCACTAGCAAAGAACTCATCGCTGTCTGAATCAGGAGCCCCTAAGTCCCCGGACTAGGGGGTCCTCCGGCAAGCAACGCCGGAACGAAAGCCCCGGACATGAACCAAAAAGAACTGAGAGAGCTCATCGAGTTCCTGAAAGAGCAGGATATCGCGGAGTTTGAGCTGGAGCGTGGCGATGTAAAGGTACGAATCAAGCGCTCGGTCCAGGCAGCGGTGCCTGCAGAGACGCGAATCGTCGCGATTCCGACAGCGGCTCCGGCCGTACAGCAGGTGGCCGCTCCTTCGAGTGCACCGGTTTCGGCCGCCGCGCCGAAAGAGGCGGTGGCTCCGGCCGTCGACGACGGTTTGCACACAGTCCGATCGCCGATAGTCGGTACCTTTTATGAGTCACCCTCGCCGGGAGCGCCTCCTTTCGTGAAGGCCGGCGACACGGTGGAAGTTGGGCAGGTGCTCTGTATCGTGGAAGCGATGAAGCTGATGAATGAGATTGAATCGGATGTTTCCGGGGAAATTGTGAAAAGGCTGGTCAACAATGGTCAGCCGGTCGAATACGGGCAAGAGCTATTTGCGATTCGGCCAACGAATTGAGAGTCAGTCAAATTGTGGGGCGCGCCCAGCGCGCCTTTTTTGTGTCTCATACCAGCACTTAGCGATTATCAATAGGGCGGCATTCTAAAGGCCCACTCGCTGACTGCCTTCGGCATTGCCTCATGTTCAAGAAGATTCTGATTGCCAATCGCGGTGAAATCGCTCTGCGCATCATTTGCGCTTGCAAAGAGCTCGGGATCCGTACCGTAGCCATTTACAGCGAGGCCGACCGCAACTCGCTGCCGGTGAAGTTCGCCGATGAAGCAATCTGTATCGGTCCGCCGCAACTGGCGCTCAGCTATCTGAGTATTCCAGCCGTCATCAGTGCCGCTGAGATCGCCAATGTGGACGCCATCCATCCCGGTTACGGGCTCCTGGCGGAAAACGCCAACTTCGCCGAAGTCTGTGAGACTTGTGGCATCAAGTTTATTGGCCCTCCACCGGAAATCATTCGGCTGATGGGCGAAAAGGAAAAAGCACGTGCTGCCATGAAAAAGGCGGGCGTGCCGATTCTGCCGGGATCCGAGGGAGTTCTCACGTCGGACGGCGAGGCCATGGAGTGGGCCAAGAACGTCGGCTTTCCGGTCATTATCAAAGCGTCTGCCGGCGGCGGCGGACGCGGCATGCGCATCGTTCGCAACGAGGAGGAGTTGCCCGGGCTTTTCCAGGCGGCTCAATCGGAGGCGGCGGCAGCGTTCGGAAACGGCGACCTGTACATGGAGAAGTACGTTGAGCACCCGCGGCACATCGAGTTCCAGGTGCTCGGCGATGCCTACGGGACTGTGGTAAGCCTCGGAGAGCGCGAATGCAGCATCCAGAGACGCCATCAAAAACTGCTCGAGGAATCGCCATCGGTGCGGGTTACGCCGGAGCTGCGCAGCGAGATCGGAGCCATCCTGGCGCGCACGCTGTCGCAGATCGGGTACGTTAATGCCGGCACGGTCGAATTCCTGATGGACCAGGACCGGAAGCTGCATTTCATCGAAATGAATACACGCATACAGGTCGAACACCCGGTCACTGAGATGGTGACGGATGTGGACCTGGTGAAAAGCCAGGTTTTGTTGGCCGCCGGCGAGCGTATGCAGACGGTACTCCATGGTCCGGTAATACATCGCGGCCACGCAATCGAATGTCGCATCAACGCCGAGCACCCGGAAAAGTTCACCCCATCCGCGGGTAAGATCACCACTTTTCATCCGCCCGGCGGCACCGGTGTGCGTATCGACACGGCTGCGTATGCGGAAGGGACGATTCCACCGTACTACGATTCGTTGATTGCGAAGCTGGTGGTGCGGGGCAAGGACCGTGACGAAGCTATTTCGCGTATGAGCAGAGCGCTTGAAATGTTTATTGTGGAAGGCATCTACACGACGATTCCTCTCCACCGCCGCATACTTGCCGATCCAGATTTCCGAGCCGGCAATATCGATACCAGCTTCATAGAGCGATTCCTGGCGGCGACGAAGAAGAGCGCAGCCAAGTGATGGATCGTGCGCACTTCGAACCTGCGCCTACAAGCTGAACCATGCTGAAAGTACCCAAGCTGTATGCAATCCTGGACATCTCTTGTTTCGCCGATTCTGCCGCCTTACTGAATGCGGCAGAGCAACTCGTACTGGCGGGCGTGACACTCATGCAATACCGGAACAAGACTGGTAGTGCACACAACATCCTGCGGGAAGCGCGCGAACTGAAAGCGAGTGTGGGAACCCGTGCAAAGCTGATCATGAACGATCGGGCTGATCTATGCCTGGTAGCCGGCTTTGACGGTGTGCATGTCGGGCAGGATGACCTGTCACCGGATAGCGCCCGAAAGATTGTCGGACCGGACTTGTGGCTCGGAGTGTCGACCCACAACCCCGGGCAGCTTACTGATGCCGATAGGACCTCAGCTGATTATGTGGCGGTTGGTCCGGTTTTCTCGACCTCGAGCAAAGCCAATCCCGATCCGGTCATTGGTATAGGAGGCGTACGCAAAGCCCGCAAATTAACCTCCAAACCGCTGGTTGCAATTGGCGGGATAACGCGGCAGAACTGCCGCCAGGTGATCGAGGCGGGTGCTGATTCGGTCGCCGTTATCCGTGACTTAGCGACATCTCCCCGGAAATCAGCAGAGGAATTTTTCGGCATCTTGAGGTAAAGTCGTTCCGCTCCCACTTTAAGGACTCGATGAGTACGCAGGCCAAACCCCCAGACCCGACTACCCTTGCGACCGAGTGGGAAACAGCCACCCAGCAGAACACTGAGTTCGTTAAGGCCCTTGGACTGACGAGCGCAACGACGCTAGTCATGGGCTCCATGATCGGCTCGGGCATTTTTATCGTGTCGGCAGAAATAGCGCGGGAGGTCAATTCGCCGGCGCTACTGATCGGAGCCTGGCTGGTTACCGGATTCATGACCATTGTCGGGGCCCTTAGCTATGGCGAATTGGCCGCAATGATGCCCCGAGCCGGGGGCCAGTACGTCTACCTGCGCGAATCGCTTGGACCATTGTGGGGCTTTCTTTACGGATGGACCCTGTTTCTGGTCATCCAGACCGGGACGATTGCCGCCGTTGGAGTGGCGTTCGGGAAGTTTCTGGGTGTCTTCTTCCCGTCGATCTCTTCGACGCACTGGCTGCTGCACTTTTGGAAGGCGCCCCCGCTCAAGATTGGTCCCATGGTCCTTGGCAACATGGACGTTGGATTGAATACCCAAAACTTGGTGGCGATCCTATTGGTGATTGCGCTGTCCATCATCAATGTCTTTGGCGTGAAAATCGGAGCGATGATCCAGAACATCTTCACGGTTTCCAAGGTTCTGGCTTTGGCTGGACTGGTGTTTTTGGGCCTGTTAATCGGGCGAAATGCACAGGCGCTGGCGGCTAATTTCAGCGGTCACTTTTGGCAGAACGCAGGACTATCGGCCAAACATGCGATTCAGGTTGGGATGGGCGGACCGATGGTTTGGGTAGGTACGTTGACTGTCCTGGCGGTAGCGCAAACGGGATCTCTGTTTTCGGCTGACGCCTGGAACAACGTTACGTTTACGGCTGGCGAGGTCAAGAATCCACAACGCAACCTGCCGTTATCCCTGGCATTGGGCACCGGGGTTGTGATTCTGCTGTATGTACTTTGCAACGTGGTTTACCTGAACGTGCTGCCACTGGATGGAAGTCCCGATGCCGGCACGATTCTCGGAAGGGGAATTAAGTACGCGAGTGAGGATCGGGTCGCCACCGCCGTTCTGACGCAAATGTTCGGATCGGCGGGCGGTTGGTTAATGGCGGCTGCGATCATGCTCTCCAGCTTCGGTTGCAACAATGGCTTGATTCTAGCGGGTGCGCGAGTCTACTACGCTATGGCGAAAGACCGATTGTTCTTCCGTCAGGTAGGGCGGCTGCATCCTAAATACAAGACCCCGGCAGTATCACTGATGGTACAGATGGTCTGGACGTGCATCCTTTGTCTTTCGGGTACTTACAGCCAGCTGCTGGATTACATCGTTTGCGCCGTGCTGATTTTCTACATTCTTACGATCCTCGGACTGTTTGTGCTTCGGCGCACTCACCCAGGTGCCGAGCGGCCTTATCGAGCCGTCGGCTATCCGATATTGCCAAGTATTTACATCATTATGGCGTTATTCATTGATATCGTGTTACTGCGCTACAAGCCGCAGTACACTTGGCCGGGACTGGTTATCGTACTGATCGGGATTCCGGTGTATTTTTTGTGGTCCCGTCGAAGCGCCGGGCAGAGCGCGACAACCGTCATTCCTTAAGGAGCAACCTGGATGGCCAATTTATTGGCAACCAAACCGTTGGACGTGATCCTGGGCGAAGCTCATGAAACCGGTGAGCACAGCCTCAAGCGAGCCTTGGGCCCGGTAAACCTGATAACGCTGGGGATCGGCGCCATCATCGGCACCGGTATCTTCGTCCTCACCGGCGCCGCTTCAGCGATGTACGCCGGGCCAGCCATTGTTCTCTCCTTCATTCTGGCTGGAATCGGTTGCGTTTTCGCGGGCCTGTGTTACGCGGAGTTCTCGTCGCTGATTCCCATCGCGGGCTCCGCCTATACCTACGGTTACTCCACGTTGGGCGAGATCTTTGCCTGGATCATCGGCTGGGATCTGATCCTGGAGTACGCCTTCGGGGCCGCGACCGTGGCGTCAGGCTGGAGTGGCTATGTGATCAGCATTTTGCAGGACATTGGAATTCGAATCCCTCCCGCAATTGCCGGCACTCCGGGCCAATTGTTCGTCCTGTACAACGGCAAATGGGAGAGCATCAACCGGATCGGGAAGACGCTGAAGATGATGCACGTCGACCCTAATTCTTTGCCGCACCAGACCGGGGTTTTCAACCTGGTGGCATTTCTCGCAATCGTGGTCGTCACTGCCATCCTGGTAGTTGGTATCAAGGAATCGGCTAACTTCAACTCGTTCATCGTGATCGTAAAGGTGGCCGTATTGCTGGTTTTCATCGGGCTGGGCGTCAGCTACATTGCAGCCCACCGGGAACTGGCTGCCGGAAACTGGCATCCTTTTATTCCGCCGAACGAGGGAGGTTTCGGCCAGTTCGGCTGGTCGGGCATTGCGCGCGCTGCCGGGGTCATCTTCTTTGCCTATATCGGGTTTGACGCCGTGTCCACCGCGGCCCAGGAAGCCCGTAGGCCTGAACGCGACATGCCGATCGGCATCCTCGGCTCGCTGCTCATCTGCACCATTCTGTACATCCTGGTTTCTGGCGTCTTGACCGGCTTAGTCAAGTACGACCAGCTCAACGTTCCCGATCCCATTGCCGTGGGCATCGACGCGACCGGGGTTCGCTGGGGAAGCATGCTCGTGAAACTCGGGGCCATCTGCGGTTTGAGCAGCACCATGGTGGTGATGTTGCTTGGCCAGTCCCGTGTGTTCTTCTCGATGTCGAAAGATGGCCTGTTGCCGAAGTGGGCCAGCGCGGTTCATCCCCGATTCCGTACGCCGTATTTATCCTCGATCTTTGTTGGACTTTTCGTTGCCACGTTCGCTTCCATCATTCCGATCTCGGTGCTGGGCGAACTGGTCAGCATCGGGACGCTATTGGCGTTCGTCATTGTGTGCGCCGGAGTGTGGATCATGCGCCGACGCCGCCCGGACCTCCACCGGCCATTCCGCACGCCATGGGTTCCGTTTGTCCCGATTATGGGGATACTGATTTCAGGCCTCATGATGGTCAGCTTGCCATTCGATACATGGCTTCGGCTGATCATCTGGCTGATCATCGGCATGGCTCTGTACTTCTTCTACGGCCGTCACCACAGCCGCGTACAGATCGCTTTGGCGAATCCGCCCAAGATGCCGCCAAGAGTGATGGCGGATTAATGATCGGAAAACAACGGGCCTTCCGCACATACGCGGAAGGCTCTTTTGTTTTATAGTCACTGCTCAACCGCCGCATATGCGCGTCCTCCGCAACCTCCGCCTGATTGCGATAGCTCTGCTGGTCGTCATGGCCACTGGCACCGCCGGATTCCATTTCATCGAAGGATGGGCGTGGTTCGATGGCTTTTACATGGTCATCACCACGCTGACTACGATCGGGTATCAGGAAACCCATCCGCTGTCGCATGCGGGTCGGGTTTTCAATGTGTTCGTGATCAGCGCAGGGGTGGCCCTCGTGTTCCTGGGCATCGGGGCGCTTACGCAGGCTTTGCTAGAATTCGAGCTGCGAAACTTCTTCGGCAGGCGGAGAATGGAACGCGACATCAGCCGGCTCTCCGATCACTACATCATTTGCGGCGCGGGACGCGTGGGGCGCAGTGCGGCACGCGAACTGGCGCGCCGGCCCGTGCCATTCGTGATCCTTGAGCAAAGCGAAACCAAGGCCCAGCGTTACGCACACGAAAACTGGCTGATGATGGTGGGTGATGCAACCCAGGAACAAACGCTGCGCGATGCTCAAATCGATCGCGCCCGAGGATTAGTCGCCGCGACGACAACCGATGCAACGAATCTGTACATTGTGTTAACGGCTCGCGGGTTGAACGCGCGACTTAAAATTATCGCCCGGGCCAGCGAAGAAGATGCCGAAAAGCACCTGCTCACCGCGGGCGCCGATTCAGTTGTGTCGCCGTACTTATTTGCCGGCCAGCGCATCGCTCAATCATTTCTCCGGCCCCATGTCGTGAGCTTCCTCGATACCGCCACCACGCACCTGGGCATGGATCTGGAAATTGGCGAAATCTATGTTGGTCCGAGTTCCACGTTTGCAGGGAGAACCATCGAGTCTTCCCGCATCCGCCAAGACCGCGGAGTGATCATTCTTGCGATCAAACGGGAGAAGGGTATGCGGTTCAATCTCGCTCCGGACGATCGCATCGAACCTGGCGATTTCCTGATCGCCATGGGAGAACCCGGGCAATTACGCCAATTGGAGCAGTCTGCAGCAGCAAGATCATGAAAATTGTCAGCGCCGCCGAAATGCGCGAAATCGATCGCGTGACCAGCGAGCGGTTCGGTGTTCCTTCACTGACGCTGATGGAGAATGCCGGCACATCAGTCGCCGCTGTCGTGATCCAGGAATACCCGGCGGCCAATCGAATCGGAGTTATTTGTGGAAAAGGAAACAATGGCGGGGATGGCTTTGTAGCCGCCCGTAAGTTGAAGGACTTCGGCAAGGACGTCCTGCTTATTTTGCTTGCTGACCCGACTGAGGTTCGCGGGGACGCGGGACACATGTTAAAGCAGCTTTCGATGCCTCCCTTCGTTGTTCGCCAGGCCGGCGATCTGAGCTCGGACACTGTCGGCGCGGCAATCAGTGCGGACGTAATCGTCGACGCCATTTTGGGTACGGGGTTTCGTCCTCCGGTCACGGGCCTCTATGCAGAGGCGATCCAGCGAATCAACAGCGCAAGTGCGCCGGTGGTCGCAGTCGATATCCCTTCCGGCGCCGATGCAGACACGATGGGAGCGCAGACCGGGACTGTTTGCCGTGCGGACGTGCTCGTGACATTCACCGCGCCACGTCCAGCGCACGTGTTCGGAGCTCTCACGACAGGGCCAACATTCATCGCGCCGATCGGGTCCCCGCAAGGAGCGATCACCTCTGACTTGCGACTGAACCTTACGACTGCGGCGGACATCGGTGATCTACTTGGGCCGCGGCGGGCGGAGGCCAACAAGGGGAACTTCGGGCATGTGCTGGTTGTGGGCGGATCTGTAGGAAAGGCCGGTGCAGCGGCGATGGCCGGGATGTCGGCGCTGCGTGTCGGGTCGGGCCTTTCGACAGTGGCAACGGCGAAGTCGGTTTTGGCTACGGTTGCAAGCTTTCATCCTGAGCTTATGACCGAGCCGCTGGAAGAGACCGAAGGCGGGACCATCTCGATGCGGGCTCTCGAGTACAGCCGCTTCGATACGCTCGTGAAAGGGAAAACCGTGCTTGCCCTCGGGCCTGGCATTTCGCGGAATTTGGACACCGCGGGATTTGTCCAAACAGTCGTTAAGCGGTACGCGCTTCCGATGGTGGTCGATGCCGACGGATTGAATGCGTTTGAAGGTCACGCAGGGCAATTGAACGGCAAAGATCGCTTGATTGTGATTACCCCTCATCCGGGCGAAATGGCTCGACTGCTTGGATGTACAGTCGCAGATGTGCAAGGTGATCGCATCGGTTCTGCCCGAAAGTTCGCCAGCGACCACAATGTGGTTGTCGTGTTGAAAGGCCATCGAACTGTAATTGCAAGCCCCGATGGGCAAGTTTGGGTGAATACCACGGGCAATCCGGGAATGGCTACCGGGGGCACGGGAGACATACTCACCGGCATGGTGGCCGGCTTCATCTCGCAGAACCCCGGTCGCGTGTTGGAGGCGTGCGCGGCTGCTGTATACCTGCATGGAGTCGCAGGGGACATAGCACGGGACAACTTGGGTGAGCAGTGCCTGGTCGCTACCGACTTACTTCGCTTCCTGCCGGAGGCGTTCCGGGAGGCGAAGCGAGAAAGTATTTCAAGGATGGTACGGATACGCCGGTAACCCTGTTTACCGACTAGTTATCGTCCCATAGGCCAGTGCGCCGGAGCGAGATATCCACATTTTTCGTGGTTTCAAACGCGAATCCGGACGAGACGCTTCCGTAATCTTTTATGTCCATTCGGACAATGGCATAGTTCGATTCGGCTATGACCCATTTCCCCCAACCGCACCCGTCTCGGCGCGCGCCGCGCGTCCATTTGAGCGGCTCGATCGCGGCTGCTGTCCAATTGGACAGCGGTTTCCGCGCAAAAGCCAAGCTCCAATCTATATCGACGACAGGAGGCCTCCTGGAGCTGCCCAAAGCTCTGGGCAAGGGTGACTTCGTCGAAGTTGCGTTCCAAACCAAGTCTGGCCCGGTGCATGGGATGGCCGAAATGCTGACACCTACCCAGAGAGCCACCGAAGGGTGCTTACAGCCTTTTCGGTTCATCGCACTTGGGGACGAAGATCACCGGAAACTTAGAACAGCACTTGATTCTGTGCTGGACCGGAGTTTCGGCGGGATTCATTTCAGCCAGTTTTCCAGCGGACCGAAAACTCTGTAGCCCCACGCCGCGTTCCCCGGCGACGACAAGGCAAACGCTTTTACGCGCTCGCACTTGCTGGTCGTAGGTCTCATCGCAGTCTCGCTATACTTGACTGGCGATGCTCATCCAGAAAGTTGTCACCCACTCCGAAGACGAAACGATCGCATTTGGGCGGAGTCTGAGGCACATACTTGAGCCCCCAAAACTCGTCCTGCTGCGTGGAGACTTGGGCGCAGGTAAGACCACGCTCGTGAAGGGGATAGCAGAGTCCTTTCAAGCTGCCCACCAAGAGGATGTGACCAGTCCCACCTTCACGCTGGTTCACGAGTACCACGGTCCCGATACGAACCTCTACCATATCGATCTCTATCGGATTGATACTCCGAAGCAGCTGGAAACACTCGGCCTGGATGACCTCGTCGGGGACAATAGTGTTCTGCTCATCGAGTGGGGAGAGAAGTTTGAGCGTTTCCGACGTGATCGAGATGTGGAGATCGCGCTGGACCGCCCGGACGGAGACACACGCCATATAACGGTGGCGGTTCGCTGAGTGGGGCGAAACTAGCATCTAAAGCCGCTGCCACGTGAAAGTTATTGCCCAATTCGTTGTTTGCCTGGTGATCGCGTGCGGAACGGTCGTCGGGCAACAGTCGCAGGCTCCGCCAGTCGAAGAACAGGGAGCGCGAGTATCCAGCAGCCAGGCCTCGTCAGGTTCACAAGCGACGCCAGAAAAGCAGCGGACCAGGGACATCCAGCGCCAGCAGACCACCGGCACGTCAAATGACAGGCTCTTTTGGACCCTACCGAATTTTCTGACAGTGGAATCGAAAAACATTCCACCACTAACGCCCGGGGAAAAATTTAAGGTTGTTGCACGAAGCACGTTTGACCCAGTTGAGGGAGTCTACGTGGGGTTCCTCGCGGGTATCAGCCAGGCGACCGACAGCGAACCCGGTTTCGGACAAGGGGCAGCCGGTTATGGCAAACGCTTCGGGTCGGCGTTCGGCGACGTGGTCATCGAAAATTTTATGACCGGCGCAGTACTGCCTTCAGTTCTCAAGCAGGACCCGCGTTTCTATCAGCTTGGAAAAGGGAGTTTCCCGGAGCGCACGAAGTACGCTGTGAGTCGCATATTTCTTACGCGCGGAGATTCGGGGCGAACCGAGTTCAATTTCTCGGAAGTACTGGGTAGCGCTCTTTCAGCGGGTATTTCCACATACAGTTATCACCCCCGAGAGGACCGGAACGTAGGCAACGCGTTAAGTGTATGGGGCACGCAAGTCGGTTGGGACTCGTTGACGATCGTTGTCAAGGAGTTCTGGCCTGACATTCACCGCGGTTTATCCAAGCGGAAAAAGCCGGTGGCACCAATGGGGACAAATCCGTAGATTTGCTGTTCTTACCTAAGGTGATTTCCGGGTGAGCATAGGGAATCAGCCCGATTTCAGCGGTTTCGCTTCAGACCTATAGTGGGTTCACTTCGACTTGAACTCCTAGTTTGAACCCACCGTTTCGGGAGGGCGTCAAGGCAAAAGCCGGGCGCCCGCCTCCCGCCTTTTCTGTGGAATTTCTAAGCTGTCGACTTGCCCTCGGCCGATACACCTACGTCGAAAGCCGGCGGATTGGTCCGGTGGCGTCTGCGGACACGCTGCGGGCTGGTGAAATTTGTGGAGGTTGCGGCAATCGCGCACAGTGTATAGAAGAGCGCAGCATTGGCCGGGATCTGTAAATTGAAATCGACGAAGCTGTGCACAAGGATTCCGCTGCAGCCGAGAATGGCGGCCAGCGATACCGCTCCGTCGTACTTGAGAGTCCAATCATCAATCTTGCGAATTCCGTTTCGGAACACAAGGACGAGGAACCAGATCATGAGGGCGAAGCCGACAGAGCCGCCTTCCACCAGCAATTGGAGATAGTCATTGTGAGCTTCGTTAATGAATTTATCCGTGAAGAACGTGCGGAATTGAGGATAAACCGTAGGGAAAGTACCGATGCCCCAGCCCACAAGGGGAGCTTTGGTAAACATCCTGAGTCCGTCGCGATCGATCGTAAGTCGAAGTCCGCCGTCCAGTTCGGTCCGCGCTTCCGAGTGAATGCTTGCGAGGCGACTAATCACAGAGTCTCCGCCAATCCAAAAAACCAGGCAAGCGACCACAGTTAGAACCACCCCGGCGGTTAAAGCGGTGCGGCGAATTTTATGCGTTCGCATGAACCCGGCGACTATCGCCAACTCTACAACGAGCGCTACCATTCCTCCCCGAGATCCCGACAAAACCACAGTGCTCGCCATCAGTACTGCACTGGCGGCTACGAGCGCCCTCCATCTTCCGCGTACGTGTCGGGTGAGAGTCATGACCAAGGCGATCGGAAATAGCATTTCCATCAGCCCTGCATAATGATTGTGGTTAACGTATGGTCCATAGATCCAACCACCTGAACGCGGAGTTCGGATCCAGTACAGCTTGTCATTCGCAGAGAGGCTTTGAACTAATGCAAAAAGGGCGACCGAACCCCCGTAAGCGGTCAGGACGCATGCGAGCGTTCTGATCTGTGCAGTTCCCTTAAGGGTTTGAACGACTAGAAACGCGAGAACGCCGTAAAGGGCATAGAGCATGGCCTGACGAACAGTGTCATGAGCGTACGCCGATGTGCCCAAAACCAACTGCACTGCTATGAGCCCGGCGAACGCGAGCATGGGGGCGAATAGCGGACTCCACGCGAGTGCACCTTGGCCGGACCGAGCCATGTGAATGGCCCACACCAACAGGATTACGGAGGCGCCAGCCTGAAGGAAGAAGATCGCCCAGTTCTCCACAGCGCCGAATGCCAGCGGGCCAAACAGCAGCAGCGCGAAGCTTCCGTACAAAATGACCGTGTCGGTCTGCCAGGAGACTTTCTTGATCGGAGCCGCGCTTATTTCTGCCTGATCAGCCGCAGCCAAGTTGGGAGTCGCCAAACATTACTCCTTGTTCGTGATCACGGACGCTTCTCAGACAAGCGAAAATCATCAAGCCAAAGATGGCCGCGAATGGGACTGCCGCCGGGTATCCTCAGCACGCGGAGCAGCAGTAGTTCTGTTTCCAAGCCGGTAGTGAATGTTCCGGAAGCTTCGCGCCACATTTCAGCGTTCTTCAGATCTTCGCTGAGATAGTAAGTTGCCCCAGTGTAAGCATCGGAAAGGCTCAGTCGCGGGCCGCCTGCGCCGTCCATGTTTTCGGTCTTGTAATAAGCGGAAAAGTCATAAGACGTGTCGGGCTCGACCGCAATGAACTGAAACACTCCCGCGTCGTTGACGCCAGGGCCGTCGAACACAATAGAAAGGGATCGATGCCCGGCGTGGAAGTCATTTGGATCGAGCGCTAGGTTCAGGTCAGGCAGTTTGCTGTAATGCCAGTCGAATCCGTTATTAAGAATTTCGGAGTCAAAATTGGCGTTGACGATCAGATTGCTCGAGCTGTTGTCGTACCCGGAGAGCCCAGCCAGGCGCAAAGTTTGCCGCCACGCGGTACGCGCAGCGTTCACTTGGCGCCGGAGGATGAGGTAGTTAACATACGCCAGCGCCTGGCGTTGTTCGATCGGCTGTCCCAGTTTTGTCAGCCCCGACCAGACCTTTGCCGCCCCATCAGAATCCTTCTTCGACATCAGCAGCACGAGAAAGTCGAGATATGCGTCGGCTTGGGGAGGCAATACTTGGCGGATGATGGTGTCGATATCGGCTGCGTGCGTCGCCAGGTCCAGAGCCGGAGTACGAAGCGGCGGGTCACTGGCAACGACGACGCGGAATTCCTGGAACGCCTTATCGGTATCGCCTTGCACAAGAAAAAAGCTGCCCGCTTGCCAGGCCAACTGCGGTGTGGTTGGGTCCATGGCCACAGCCTGTTCCAGGGCCCAACGCTGGGTTGACACATCTTCAAGTACCTGGGCAGTGCCGGCCAACTCCAGCCAGGCCTGGGCATCGTGTGCATTTAAGCGGGTTGCGGTCCGATACTCGGCGGCAGCCGCGCTCGGGTTCGCCGCGGTTGCTGACAAGTAACGGGCGAGCATCACGTGATAATCGGCATTTCGAGGAGAAAGTCGGATAGCGCGACGCAAGCCGGCCATATCTGCTCGATTTGCGTAGTGCCAGGCCAGGAACTCACAGCTTGCGGCGGCTAAAAATACAACGGCAAATGTGGCGACGGTACAGACGAGGCCGATTTTCTTAATCGGCGAGTCGAGCTGAACCAACCGGCGTTGCGAAGCGAAACCGCTCATCACGCGCTAGTAGATGAAGCCTTCGAGGATTCTCCGGGATTCGAGGGTATTTCGTCTTCCTGGTAATACCGTCCGCCGTACTTCCCCTGGTATTCGTAATAGTAGTAGTAGTCCGGGGAGCTAAGGTCGACTGCGTTCAAGAGGACGCCAGTCACCTTGGCATTTACTCGGGTCAGCAACTCGCGCGCGCGGCGCAGCGCCTGCTTGGTGGTCTTGCCCGAACGAATTACCAGCACAACCGCATCGGCGCTGATCGAAAGGACGACGGCGTCTGTAACGGAAAGGGTGGGAGGCGTGTCGATCACGATGTGATCGTACTCGTCTCGCAATTTGTCGATGAGTTCGCGCATGTTGGCGGAGGCCAGCAGTTCCGCGGGATTGGGGGGCGGCGTGCCCGCGGGAAGAACAAACAAGGATGGAATCATTGCAGAACGCGTGATGGCGGTCTGCAATTCCGCGCTTCCAGTCAGTACATTGCTCAAGCCGCTGCGCGGCCCCATGCCAAGCGCTTTGTGAATCCCGGGCCGGCGTAAATCGGCATCGATGAGAAGCACGCGGACGCCTTTCTGGGCGAGCACGATAGCTGTGTTGATGCTGGTCGTCGTCTTGCCTTCCTGAGGCATAGCGCTCGTAACCAGGACTACGCGAGGCGGCGACCCCAGGGAAGAGAGCAGCAGGGAAGTACGCAAGGCGCGGTAAGACTCGGCCATTTGCGACTGTGGACGTGACTGCGTAACCAGTTCCACTGCTTCCTTGGAAGCGGCGACCGACAAGCGCCGACTTGCATCGTCGGCGGGCTTTTTGGACCCTAAGGGAATCATGCCCAGAGCTGGTAGCGAAGCAATCACCTGGGCTTGTTCGGGAGTACGGACGGTGTTATCAAGATTCTCCAGCAGGAACGCCAATCCTACGCCGGAAGTCAGGCCGAGCAAAAGTGCGAAGGCCAGGTTACGAGGGAGGTTGGGTTCGGAAGGATATGTGGGCACCCGAGCGGCATCCACAATCTTGACATTGTTCGATCGTAATCCCGCGGTGACGCCCGCCTCTTTCAGTTTCTCCAACAGTCCTTCATACAACTGACGGTTTGTCTCGTAGTCGCGCTTCAGTAAGCTGTATTCGATGGCGCTTTCATTCAGCTTGTTGGCGACCTGCTTCTGTTTCTCCATCGCATCCCGCAGCATGTCTTCGTGCCGCTTAGCCGCGAGATAATCGCTGCGCAGCTTGACCGCGATCTTGCGAATCTCCGACTGAATTTGAAGATCGGTCTCCTTCAGCTGATTGTTCAGTTGAAGGACTTTCGGATAAGAAGGGCCAAATTGCGTGCTGAGCTCAGCGATCTGAATCTTCAGGTCCGCATGCTTTGCACGAAGAGTGTCAAGCAAGGCACCGGCACCCGCTCCCGCGGTAGAGGAAAACCCGCTAGTAGCCGATGCGATCGCGTCAGGATCACCAGTCTGGGTCAGTTGATACAAGGACTCTTTTCCCATGCGGTCCGACTCAGCCTGGGTGAGTTCCTTGTTCAGTTCGTCGAGTTTTGCGGTAGTGATGTTCTGCTTTTCGTCAATGCCAAGTATCTCGTGCTCTTTCTGATAACGAACCAGCTTCTCTTGCGACGTTTCGACCTTCATCTGCAGGTCGGCAAGCTGTTTCGATAGCCAGTCCGATGCCTGCATGGTGGACTCGAACTTCGTCTTGAAATTCTGCTCGATGTACGTGTTCACCAGCGTATTGACAATGCTGGCGGCGAGCTCTTTGTTGGGACTGGAATAATGGATTTCGATCACCCGCGTGTTAGGGATGTTGGTGACCCGCAGGCTTCCCTTGAATCCTCCCAGGAGGGAAGAAGTTCGAGGAGAATTGATATCGAGGGTGTCGGTGGTCAAGGCAAGGGTGTTGGCGCTTGGGAGGCTGCCCTTACCGCCGTATTCGGCGCGCTTGTCGAGATTTAGCTGCTTGATGACCTGCAGGGCCAGCAAGTCGCTCTTCAGTATTTTTACTTCCGTGTCGATGTCGGTCTGATCGTAGTAGTCAGCGTTGGAGGTCGAATCTTTGAAATTTACCAGGCTGAGATCGGGCTTGTTGATCGCGATGCTACCGAACGCATCATAGATCGGCGTCATGCGAAGAGTGGCGATCAAGACAAGCGCGAAAATAACAACGACACAGGAGATCACCACCAGGCGGCGCTTGATGAGCACGCGCAAATATTCACGCAGCACGGATTCCTGGACCGGCATGGAGGGCGGGTACAGAGTTGGGGAAATCTGAGTGATCTCCAGCGGGAGGGGTTGCAACTCGCGCGGCTGCCCGTTGGACGGAATCAACGAACCAGGTTCCATCAAAACTCCTCAGCAAATCGGCGGCTTACCGACGACAGACCGCCTTGCCCTAAGTCACAAGTCCAGTTTGCGGCAGGGGCGTCACTGCCGAGGGTGCAGTTGTCCCACACATTTTGAATGAGAGTACCGGCATTTTAGCATCAGGCTGACGAAATTCAGCCTCCTAATTTGTTGAGTTCGGTTGTTGCGAACGGCAACAGGGCATCGGTTGGCAGTCTTTACGATCCAAGGATAATTTTTGAGGTTCTTCCACTGTTATCCGCAGCACTGTTGGTTATACTAACCAGCATCAATCCCTCCTTGATGAAAGACCTAGAGCAAACACGTCGTTCGCAGTCTTAGTGTGCGAGGAAAGCAGAGATGAACTGGGCTGAACAGGTGGTGCTGGTAACCGGCGGCACCGGGTCTTTTGGAAAACAGTTTGCGGAGCTGATGCTGCGCGAATATCACCCGAAGAAGCTGATTATTTTCAGCCGTGACGAACTCAAGCAGCACGATATGCGTGCTTCGGGTTTCGACGATGCGAGCCTGCGTTACTTTATCGGCGACATCCGCGATAAGGCTCGCCTTGACAGGGCGCTGGCTGGGGTTACTGTTCTGGTACACGCTGCCGCTCTCAAACAAGTTCCAGCGTGCGAGTACAACCCATTTGAAGCTATTCAGACAAACATCATGGGTGGGAAGAATGTCATTGATGCGGCCATCGACCGCGGTGTTCGCCGGATCCTGGCGCTGAGCACCGATAAAGCGGTGAATCCCATCAACCTGTATGGCGCGACGAAGTTGTGTGCGGAAAAAATGTTCGTGCAGGCGAATGCGTACGCGGGCGCCCAGGATACCCGGTTCAGCTGCGCGCGTTACGGCAATGTGGTGGGCAGCCGAGGCAGCGTCATTCCTATGTTTCTGGAGCAGCGCAAGCGGGGCAAGATTACCGTCACCGATCCGCGCATGACCCGCTTCTGGATCACGTTGGAGCAGGGCGCGCGGTTCGTCGTGAACTGCATTGAGCGGATGCATGGCGGGGAAATCTTCGTTCCCAAAATTCCCAGCATGCGCCTGGTCGATATGGCCGAAACCGTCGCTCCTGGCTGCGAGATCGAGTACATCGGGATCCGGGCCGGCGAGAAGCTGCATGAGGCGCTGGTGTCGGAAGACGAGGCACGGCACACCATCGAGCTTGACGACATGTATGTCATCCAGCCGAACCACCCCTGGTGGCGGAAGGAAAACTGGGTCCAGGCCCGAGGCGTCCCCGAGGGGTTCAGCTACACGAGCGACACGAACGAGCAGTGGCTGACTGGCCGCGACCTGGAACGCCTGATTGGCATTCCTGTAGCGAGGTCTGCACAAGTTCCTGCCTAGTCGAATGAATGCTACTTCCACATCCCGAGCGCTTCTTGCTGTCGATGGCGGAACGCCCGTACGGACGACTTTCTTGCCGTATGGTCGCCAATCGATCGAAGAGGAGGACGTCCAGGCAGTCGTCGATATCTTGCGGTCGGATTGGCTGACCACCGGCCCAAAGGTCGGCGAGTTCGAGGAGGCCTTTGCCGCGTATGTCGGAGCCAAGTATGCGGTGAGCTTCAGTTCCGGTACCGCAGCGCTCCACGGGGCTGCGTTCGCGGCAGGATTGCAGCCGGGGGACGAAGCGATCACTACTCCTCTTACATTCGCTGGTACGGCAAACTGCGTTTTGTATCAGGGGGCGCGGCCGGTGTTCGCGGACATTGCTTCCGACACGCTGAACATTGATCCCGAGCAGATCCTCCGTCGGGTAACAAAGCGCACCAAGGCCATTTTGCCCGTCGACTACGCTGGACATCCCGCCGATCTGGACGAAATTCTTGCGATCGCAGACCGTCACGGGCTGACCGTGATCGAGGATGCCTGTCACGCGCTGGGCTCGGAGTATCGAGGGCGCCGGGTCGGCCAGATTGCTCCCATGACAGTTTTCAGTTTTCACCCGGTGAAGCACCTCACCACGGGGGAAGGGGGCATGGTTACAACCAACAGCGCCGCCTTAGCCGAGACGCTGCGCCGGTTCCGCAATCATGGCATCTCGAGCGACGCCCGGCAGCGGCAGACCTTGGGGCAGTGGCATTACGACATGGTGTTGCTGGGCTTCAACTATCGCCTGACCGATGTGTCCTGCGCTCTGGGACTTTCGCAATTGCCGAGGCTGGGTGCGAACCTGGCGCGACGGCGGGCGATTGCCGCGCGCTACACCGAAACTTTCCGTGATCTGCCGGGGATCATAAGACCTTCGGCGCGAAGCGATGTCAATCCCGCGTGGCACCTTTACCCCGTGCGCGTGGACGCGGCGAAGCTCAGTGCGGACCGCGCCCGGGTTTTTCGAGCTCTGCGCGCCGAAAACATCGGGGTAAACGTCCATTACGTGCCAGTGCATTTGCATCCGTACTACCGCGATCAGTTTGGCTACCGGTCCGGCGATTATCCGATCGCCGAGAATGCGTATGAGCACTTGATCAGCCTCCCCATGTTTCACGGCATGAGCGACCAGGATGTGGAAGACGTGATTGCGGCTGTGGGGAAGGTGTGCAGTCACTATCAACGCTAATGCGATAAGTCCCCGGAAGGTTGACTTTGAGGGTCGTCGGCATCATCCAAGCTCGGATGGGAAGTACTCGGTTGCCTGGCAAGGTACTTTCCGACCTAGGTGGTCAGACAGCGTTGGCGCGTGTCATTCGACGTGTGCGGCGGGCGCGAGCCCTGGACGATGTCATAGTGGCGACGTCTGAGTCTGCAGCCGATCTGGCGATTGTTGATCAATGCAGGCGGCTTTCGACAGCATGCTTTCGCGGCAGCGAAGATGATGTACTCGATCGATACTATTGTGCGGCAAAAGAGGTCGAGGCTACGGCGGTCGTACGCATAACTGCCGACTGTCCGCTCATCGCACCGGAAATTATCGAGGAGACCGCGGCAGCTTTTCTGAACGAACAACCGGATTACGCGTCCAATGCGCTCGTACCAGGCTATCCTCGGGGGCTGGACGTTGAGGTATTCACGATGGAAGCCTTGTCGCGGACTTGGCAGCACGCGAGGCTCCCATACGAGCGTGTGCACGTTACACCATATATGTACGAAGTTCCTGGACGCTTCCGAGTCCTGTCGGTTGCGGCGAAGGCTGACTACAGCCATTATCGGTGGACACTGGATACGTCGGAAGACTTGTCAATGATCCGGACAGTCTATGAGCATTTTGGGAGTAATGATTTGTTCGGCTGGCGCGATGTTCTGGCGCTGATGCAGCAGGAACCGCAGCTGGCGGAGATCAATATGCACGTCCGCCAGAAAGCGGTGCACGAAGGCTAACGTTTATGGGGATTGTGCGGATAACCAACTACTTCGATGACTACCGGTTGCGAGCGCTGGCCCCGGACTTTCACGACATGGCAGGCCGGGATGGGAAGGAAGCGCTGACTGAGTTTGTGAATGCCGAGATTGCGAAGCGGATGGATTTCTGTGGTGGCGACGTACTAGTCGACGTAGGCTGCGGAAACGGCAAACTTCTGGAGCTGGCCGGGGCAAGTCTCAAGAGACGAATCGGTGTCCTTCCAACCGAGGAAGAGCAGTCGAGGGTACAGGTAGAAAAGCCGGATCTTGATATCAGGGTTGGGTTGGTTCAGAGCCTGCCGCTTGAGCCGGCGGTGGCGTCCAAAATCGTCTGCAATGCGGTCCTTCTTTACATGGAGTCGGGAGAGGATACGCGGAGAGCACTGCGGGAGATAGCCCGCATAGCAGTTCCAGGGGCGAAGATCTGGTTGGGCGAAATTCCAGATAGCGATGATTACGCCCGATTTCAACAGTACCGCGGAACATCCGTGATTGGTCTCCTTTGCCACCTGTGGCAACAAGGAGGCGTCAGGCCGTTTTTAGGGATGCTTCGCAGGCTGGCAAAGAGTGTGGTCGGTCGTGATCAAGTCATTCTCAGCTCTGCTGGCCTGTACTATGCCAAGCCGGACGATTTCATAGCCGTCGCGAGCGAATGCGGGCTGCGCCTGGTCGACTATTTTCGTCATCGGGAACTCGACGAGGCCGGCAGGGTAGTTGATTCGCCTTCTCGATACGACTACCTCTTCACTGTGTAATGAAACGCGTTCAAATTGATGAGTGAACCTCTACTTATTCGCGTCGATGCTGGTTATGAAATTGGTCACGGCCATGCGATGCGATGTCTGGCGTTGGCGGAAGAGTGGCAGTGCCGAGGGAACCGTGCTGTGTTTCTGATGTCGCAGTGTCCCTCGGCGCTCGAGGAAATAATCAAAAATCAAGGCTGCGATGTTGTGCGGTCAGATGTCGAACCGGGGTCACCTGCAGACCTCCAGATGACGGTCGACACCGCTCGTGCTGAACAGGTTCGAGCCGTCGTACTAGATGGGCATCGCTTTACCTACCAATTCCAAGCTAGCGTAAAAAGCGCAGACCTGGCTGTGGTTGTGCTTACCGACTACGTCCCGTCCGAATGCTACGACGCTGACGTCCTGTGGAACGCCGACCTCCCGATCCGAAAAGAGATGTATTCCGGTTCGGTCAACAATCTTCTGCTCGGCCCGGCGTACGCCTTGCTCAGACGGCAGTTCGTGGATTTTCAGGTCAATCCGCGAGTACCTGCGACCATCGGCAGAAACGTTCTGGTGTCGATGGGCGGCAGCGATCCACAACATGTCACCGAGCCGATAGTCGGAGCCCTGGGAGGTAAGGATGCGCTGCACGTTCGAGTCATTCTCGGAAGCAGTAACGCGAATCGGACAGAAATTTGCGAAGACAAAGATCAGTGCGCAAATGTCGAATACCTATCTGACGTCAAAGATATGCCCATCCACATGGATTGGGCCGATTTGGCGATAGTTGCACCTGGAGTGGCCCTTTGGGAACTGCTGTTCATGGGCGTGCCCACATTGTGTTGGCCTCGCTATCCAGAAGATTTCGAACTCGTCTGCGAGCTCGAACGCGCGGGTGCGGTGATCGTCCTGCCGAGAGACTTGGACCCGGCGAGGATTGGTTTGCTCGTGGATGAGCTTGCCAATGACCACTCTCGCCGACAACGAATGAGCAATGTCGGGCGCCAACTTGTAGACGGTCGCGGCGCGGCACGCGTAGCAAGCGCGATCGTGCAAGTGGCTCGAGCAAATGCACGATCCGAGAAGGCGAGAGCACATTGAAGGTTGCCATTTGCCAACCAACCTACTTGCCCTGGCTGGGGTACTTCGACTTGCTCGACCAGGTGAACACTTTCGTCCTGCTCGATACCGTTCAGTTTGAGAAGCAATCCTGGCAGCACCGCAATCGCATTAAGACTCCCAACGGTCTCCAGTGGCTCACCGTTCCGGTGCTATTTCGAGGGCATTTTGGCCAGTCGATTGATCAAGTCGCCATCCGCGAACCAGATTTCTGGCGTAAACATCAACGGAGTCTGGAAGTGAACTATGGGCGGGCGCGTTTCTTTGCTGAGTACTCTGAACCGCTTCGGTCAATTCTGGAAAACGGCAGCGAACAAGGCCGTCTCGTTGACCTGAATGTTGGCCTGCTCCGTTTCTTTGCTGACCGCCTCAAGCTCCGTACTCCGCTCGTGCTCGCGTCTTCGCTCAACGTGGAAGGGAAGAGGACAGCCTTGCTCGCGAACATCTGCGAACGACTAGGTGCGACAGAGTATATTTCGCCTATTGGTTCGGCGGCGTATCTCCTCGACGAATTGGAAGTCCTCACCAGTCGTGGCATTCAGGTCTCGTTTCACAACTACACGCATCCCGAGTACAAACAGCTGTTCCCGCCGTTTGTGCCATACGCTTGCATTCTGGATGTCCTTTTCAACGAAGGTGAGCGATCGCGAGAAATTATTCGCAGTGGCCGCGGAGTGCCATTTTCGCCAGAACAGGTTGCCAGTATGGTCACCGAAACTCAGAAGGCATGACAACATTTCGCATCAACTCGCGTGTCATCGGTCCAGGTCAACCGACCTACGTGATTGCTGAGTTGTCGGCAAATCACAATCAGGACTTTGATCGCGCGGTACGCATTGTTCGTGCGGCCAAGGAAGCTGGCGCGGATGCGGTCAAGCTGCAGACTTATACGCCGGACACGATCACCATCCGCTCCGATCGCGAATGTTTTCGGATTCGCGGTGGCACCCTGTGGGACGGGCGCTCCCTGTACGACCTGTATGCCGACGCTTACACGCCATGGGATTGGCAGCCCAAGCTCAAGGAGGTTGCCGACGAGCTGGGCCTCGACTTGTTTTCCAGCGCCTTCGACCCTTCGGCCGTTGATTTTCTGGAAGGCATGAACGTCCCAGTCCACAAAATTGCGTCGCCCGAGTTGGTCGACATCCCGCTGGTCGAAAAGATGGCGCGTACACGCAAGCCGCTGCTGCTCTCGACCGGAATGGCTACGATTGAGGAAATTACCGAAGCTGTGGATGCGGCACGCGCAGCCGGCGCCGAGCACATTGGGTTGCTGCGCTGTACGAGTGCGTACCCGGCGGCACCGGAGGAGATGAATCTGCGGTCGATTCCCGACCTTGCTGTGCGGTTCGGCGTGCCCATTGGATTATCCGATCACACTCCCGGCCATGCAGTGGCTATTGCCGCCGTGGCTCTGGGTGCGTCCATTATCGAAAAACATCTGACGCTTGCCCGCAGCGACGGTGGTCCCGATGCGAACTTCTCGCTTGAACCCGGCGAATTCAGGGCACTGGTTGACGCGATCAGGGCCGCGGAGAAGTCATTGGGCGAAGCTCAATACGGTCCGACGGCGCACGAAGTGGCTACCCGTGCTTTCCGCCGGTCGTTGTTTGTTGTGCGGGAAGTAAAAAAAGGCGAGCGATTTACGACAGAGAATGTTCGCTCAATCCGTCCTGCCGATGGCTTGCACCCCCGGTATCTGTCGCAGATCTTGGGCCAGCAGGCTCGGTGCGATATCGCTCGCGGGACGCCGCTCAGCTGGGAACTCGTGGCCGAAGGTGTAGCAACCGGGGCAGGTGGCCACCGATGAAAGTACTGCTGGTCCATCCCGAAGACTATCCGGGCACTGGTGCGTGGGCCCGACAGCAGTGGGACCTGATCGTCGATCTCGCGTTTGCGGGTCCTTCGATCTACGAAGAATGGTCGCGCCAGTGTGGTAGCCGCGTCATCAGCCTTCATCATTTTGCAGGACAAACCGAAAGCTATCGATGGATCGGCGAAACGCTTGAGCAGGGTCGGGGGAAATTGCTGGACCGCTTTGGGCTGGACTGGTGGGAGTTGCTGTCGGTTTTCGCCTTCCACGAGATGCATGGGTTTTACCTGGTGCGAAGACTGCGCACGGAGATTGGGGTCGCGAACCTTGAATTGGCCGGGACGAGGCCGCACGTGTATAGCGAGTTGCTAAGCGAAATGCTCGGGCTCCGCGTGAAGTATTTCGAGCGCCCGAGAACCGGTCTCGGCGTTCAAGTATCGCGAAAGCTGAGAGCGTTTCGGACATTTCACTTTCCGCAACTCATGGAGTTTGCCCTTGATAAGTGGGATGGCGACTATCGGCTGCGACGGCACTTCTCTCAGCGCTGCCGCGCGAAATTGAAGCAGGGTGCCGTCTTACTGCCATCCGCCTACTCCAACGTGACGCGGACTGTACTGGAATACGCGAAGCTGTTTCCCGATCGCCGGTTTCTGTTGGCAACCACTCGACGGAGTGCGTCAGCAGCGGCGCTACCGGAGAACGTGAGTTGCGTGCCGTTGGGAGCATATGCCGTGTCCTCGAAGGCTACGGATGACGAGACCACGCAGATGAGGTCGGCCTGGGAATCGTTTTGCGAGAGTACATTGCGAACTTCCCAAGAACTGCACACGATGGCGAGAGCCGGGTTTTGGAGATCAGTGCCAAGCTGGTTGCGAATTGGTTTGAGGGCTCGGGATGCGTGGCAGCAGATCCTCGATTGCGAGCCGATCGAAGCCGTACTGTGTGGCGATGATCTGAATGTCATGACTCGGCTTCCTTTGGTCCTTGCGAATCGGGCTGGGCTGGGCGCCATTCAAACCCATCACGGCGCCTTGGACGGTGGGTTCTTGTTCAAGAAGCCATACGCAAAGGTCCATCTCGTAAAGGGCGAGATGGAGCGGGATTACCTACAAGGCACGGGCTCCGTCAATCCACGAAGTATTCGTGTGGGGTCGGCGGTGAGGCCAATGCAGCCGCCAGGACGCGGTTCCGACGGCGACCTCGTGTTTTTTTCGCAACCATCCGAGGTAGATGGGGGGCGCATGCTGGAGATTTATCGCGAGCTGTTGCCCAGACTGTGCTCGGTCGCAGACACGCTCCGCCGCAATGTGATCGTGAAACTACATCCGTTCGAGAGCAGGAAAGATCGACAACGCATGGTGGATTGCGTACTGACAGAAAGAGAGCGTGCCTTGGTGACAATTTCGACCGCTCCGGCGAACGAGGTGATCGACCGCACATGGGCTGGAATCGGGCTCGACTCGACGGTTGCTATCGAGTGTGCTCAGAAGAGGGTTCCTTATTTCCTGTGTGGATGGCTTGACTTTACCGGCATCGGGTACCTGCGACAGTTTGTGAAATATGGAGTGGGTATTCTGCTGGAACGCCCGGCCGACATCATGTCGATACCCGAGCTGGTCGCGTCGTACGAGCCAGACCCTCGCGTGTTGGAGTCGCTAGCCTACTTTCCTGGAGCGGCGGACCTTGAAGCTGCCCTGTTCGGAACCGACCGCGATGTCGGTTTGCGAACGCAGGGCGAAAAATTGTTTGTGAAGGCCGGCTGTGAATAGCGTGACTACGCGAAGCAGTGCCGAAGGTTTGATGGCTGTGCGCTTGGCGGCGTACTCGGTTCGGTGCTGTAGAGGCGAATTTCGAACGGTGAGGAAGCCCCGATGAAAGTCGTTTCTCCAGTATTGAAGCGACTTATCTATCCCTCGCTTGCCGCGACCGGGTACTTCCGACGAATGATTGGAAGCGGGCCGGCGGTGGTCACTTATCACGGCGTGATGCCACAAGGGTATCGGAGTATCGACGCGAACCTGGATGGAAGTCTCGTAGCGCCCGATGCACTTCGGCGTCAGATTCAATTACTGCAGAAAAGTTACTCGGTAATTAGTCCTGAGCAATTTCGACGGTGGTGTTGTTCAGGAGAGGCTCTACCTCCGAGATCGGTTCTGATCACGTGCGATGACGGGTTGCTGAACACAGTTACCGACATGCTACCCATACTGCAGGAGACGGGAGTGTCGTGCCTCTTTTTTGTATTAGGAGACGCTCTCAGCCGGCACGCGTCGCTGCTCTGGTACGAGGAACTTTACCTGATGCTTTTGTGTGCGGAACAGCGCACGTTTTTCGTTCCAGAACTGGGGTCCGTCTCCACAGGTCGGGGTAACACACGCACCCTCTGGTTGGAACTGGTGAGCAAATTATCAGCCCATGATGCGGGCTCGCGGCGCAAGTTGCTGGATCGGATTTCCGGAGAAATTGGCGGAGACAAGGCATTCCACCAGGAGGACGAGGTATGGCGCCGGCGGTTTCTTCTGGCTGACGAGACCGGTCTGCGAACACTTATTGCCGCGGGCATGGCGATTGGCGCGCATAGCATGTCGCATTGCATGCTGTCCCGCGCACGGGATGAGGAGGTCCAGCGCGAGACGCAAGAATCGCGACGAGTACTCTCAGGCACACTCAACCTTCCGATCTGGGCGTTCGCATATCCGTTTGGCGATCAGGCATCGGTGGGGCAACGGGAGATCAGGTTCGCTGAGCGGGCTCATTTTGATTGCGCGTTTGTGAACTGCGATGGGGGCTTTGGAGCGGAATTCAACCAGTTTGCCATACCTCGCGTACACGTCACGCGCGACATGACAATCGGGGAATTTGAAGCGCACGTGTCGGGATTTTACAGACGCTTGCGTCGCAGCTTTTCGCGTACCCAATCCTTGCCCGTTCAAGCCAATCAGCACGCCGGGGAGGCTTTATGAGTGCGCACGATTGGCCTGGCAACCTGGCCGTGTACTCCAGACCGGAGGTTGCGGGCCACTATGCTCGTCTCGATTATCTGTCCCCCTGCGAAGCGCATCTGTTTCGCAAGTATTTAAGGCCAGGAATCAATCTCCTGGACATCGGCGTCGGCGGTGGCCGAACGAGCCGGTACTTATCCGAACTCGCGTCGACCTATGTGGGTATAGATTATTCACCGCAGATGGTGTTGGAGTGCCGTCAGCGGTTTCCAAACTTGGACTTTCGGCAGCGCGACGCGACGGACCTCTCATGTTTTGACGATGCCTCATTTACGGCCGTGGTGATTGCGTTCAACGGGCTGGATTACTTGTCGCCGGAGGGGCGTGCCTGCTGTTTGGCGGAGTGTCACCGCGTGCTGGACGAAGATGGGATTTTAATTTTCTCTTCCCACAATCCGCGATCGCTTCTAGTTCGCCATGATTGGAACCGGGAAAGAGTATTGACCATGTCTCGAGCGTTTGGCCGAGGCGTTCCCCTCAGGTTGGTGACTGTCGCTGTCACGCTCGCGGCTGCAACCCGCGCCGTGCTTCGATCGAGTTGGGCAAGCTTACAAAGAGTTCGAAGATTGCCCACGCGAGCCTTTTGGTCGGGAAGAGGCTACGTCTTCGACCCTGCACATGGAGGCTTATCGACGTATTGTTCTGTCCCCAGGCTTGTTTGGGACGAAGTCCGATCGGCTGGCTTCCAGATGCTCGAGTCGCTGGGTGACGAATATCCACGGAAAACCGGTGAGTTCATGACCGATTGGTACTACTACGCCTGTCGAAAAGCCAATACCACGGCGTCCCAACCTGCCGAGGCGATCCAAGCTGCTGCCGGAGGCCAAGGGTGAGTCGAGTTGAACTCCGCGTCCTCACAAGCATCCCGGAAAATCCGGAGCTGCGTCGCGACTGGAACCAGCTGGCCCAGTGCATGGAACAACCGGAGGTCTTCTACACGTACGAGTGGGCCCTTGCCGTACAGCGCGCATATTCTGAATCGCTAGAACCGCTGATTCTCCTTTGTTATGAAGAGGGGCAGTTGAGAGGAGTAGCTGCTCTAGCAACCGATCAGCACGAACGCGCATTCTTCCTGGCATCGTCGACTGCCGATTACTGTGACTTGGTAAGCCAACCCGAGTTTCGCGAGTCTTTCTTGCGGCTCGTTCTAGCCGAGGTAGGAAAGCGTGCAATCGCTAACCTCGTACTTGGAAACCTGCCGGCGACGTCGGTTTCGGCGTCGTTAATTCAGGCGGTTGCACGGGAGAATGGGTACCACGTATTCATTCGGCCTGCGTACTCGTGTGCGCGGGTCGCGATCCGTCCAGAGCACCCGGCGCCAGATGTCAAGGCGGTTATAGCTAAGAAGGTTCGACGGAAGCTCCTGCGTCTTGAACGCGAGGGAGCCGTATGCCTTATAAATCTTAGTTCATGGGAAGAGGTTCGAGTTGCATTGCCGCAATTCCAGCGGGCGCACGTAGGTCGTTTCTTGTCGACAGGGCGGATCAGCAATCAAGTCACATCGCAGCGCCGCGTTTTCCTCGAGGAACTCGCCGAACTTTTGAGTGAGCCTGGCTGGATGTGTCTTTCGGAACTTACCGTCGCCGGTCGGGCGATCGCCTGGAACTACGGTTTTCGCTACGAGGGCAGCTGGTTCTGGTACCAGCCAACCTTTGATACAGACTTCGACCACTTGTCGCCCGGCTATTGTCTGCTTGGCAAGATTGTCGAACAAAGTTGTGAATCCGACGGCATAAACACTGTCGACCTCGGCTTGGGCGACGAAGAATACAAAAATCGGTTTTCAAATTCCGAGCAGCGCACCGTGAACATAGACCTGAGCCGGCATCGAGTACGACATTTCGCCGTGCGGTTGAGATACGCCAGTGCGACTGCAATTAAGAAATTCGCGCCAATCGAAGACGCCACCCGTTCGGCGATCGACGCCGCAACTGTCGTTAAGAGTCGGATTCGTCACAAGGGAATCGGCGGTTTGATCGTTGCCTGTGGCCGACGAGTCTGGAACCGCACATTCGGAACCGATGAGGTCAGGTTTTACGAGTACAGCTCGCATTCGGTGCCACGGGTCCATGAGCACGCTCGCCTGGTACCGATCGATCTTGGCCTCCTGTCGCAGGCCGCGATGCTGTACGAAAACGACAGCGAGACAGTCCAGTATCTCTTGCGTGCTGCGTCTCGCTTGCAGTCCGGCGGCGCCCAAGGATTCGCCCTTGTTGAAAGAAATGGCAGCCCCGTTCATTTTTGCTGGCTGGCACCGTTCGAAGGCTTCTACATGGACGAGCTCAGCTCGAATCTGACGGAACCTGCGCCCGGGTCTGTGCTGGTTTTTGATTGCTGGACGCCCCTTTCACGGCGGGGCTGTGGGTACTACGGAATCGCCGTTCAACTGCTTTGTTCGCGTGCAAGGGCTGCCGGAAACGATGCCTGGATTTTCAGCGCGGCGACAAATGTTTCCTCCGTACGCGGTTTGGAAAAAGCAGGGTTCCATAGCCGCTTTTCTTTGGTGAGGACCAGGTTTGCGGGCATTCCGCGGATCAAGCAAGTGGCCGGCGCGAACCCGGCGGAAAAGTTGGGACACGGCACCTTAGTGAAGTCAGCTCAGTTCTCAAAGTAAAAGGGATCCAAGTGGCGAGCAGTACACCAACACTCCGGGAAAGCAGCGTCGAGACTCAGAAATTCCGCACCCATATGGGGCGAATCTCGCGCCAATCGGGCGTGTTCTTTGTCGGGACAGCGTTCACGATTTGTGCCGGCTATTTGTTCAAAGTCTATTTGGCAAGGGTTCTGGGCGCGGAAGCACTCGGCATTTATGCGCTGGGGATGACGCTGGTAGGTTTTTTCGGAATCTTCAATGGGCTGGGCTTGCCCGAGTCGGCCGTCCGGTTCATTGCAGCGTACGCCGCTAAGGGTGAAACCGGAAGAGTGCGGGGATTTCTTTGGCGCAGCACCGGCATTTTGACCGGTGCCAATGCTGTTTTTGTCACAATCTTTCTTCTATCCGGATCCTGGATAGCCACACGTTTCTATCATTCAGTTGCCTTGCCGGGATACTTGTACCTGTTCGCATTGATGCTTCCGTTTGCAGCGGTCAGGACATTCTTTGAAAAGGCAATGGCTGGCTTCAAAGATGTGAGCCGTCGTACGTTCATTGTGAACTTTGTTGGCACGCCGACGACGATCGTGATAGCGGTGCTGTTGATAATGTCGGGCACAGGCCTGAAAGGTTACCTCTACGCTCAGATTGCGAGCTCGGCCATCGTGGTCCTGCTGCTTGTTCTTGCGATACGGCAACTCATGCCTGGGGGTACACTCCACGCGGCGTCTGGAGTGAAAGAGAAGCTCGGATCCGAAGTACGGTCCTTTTCCGCGGTCGTACTTGGGATGGGCTTCCTGGGATTCCTAATGGCGCAAGCCGACAAGATTACGCTCGGCTATTTCCTGGGCGCGAAACAAGTCGGGATCTACGCGGTCGCGGCAGCGCTCGTCGCTTACGTTCCAATAGCGCTGAATTCCGTCAACCAGATATTTGCGCCAACAATCTCGGACCTGCATACCCGAGGAGACTACCCGGTCCTCTTGCGGTTATTCCAAACTCTGACCAAGTGGGTCATTGCCGTCACTCTCCCATTGGCTGCCGTCATCGTGGTTTTCGCTCGACCGGTTATGGGAATTTTTGGCCGCGACTTCGAGGTAGGCTGGCCGATATTGATCATCGGGACAGTGGGAGAACTGGTGAACTGCGGTGTGGGATCAGTGGGGTTCCTCCTCCTTATGTCCGGACACCAGCGTCGACTGATGAAAATTCAGATTGTTTCCGCTGTAGTCGTAGTCATTCTGAACGTTTTGTTGGTTCCTCATTGGGGGATTTTGGGCGCCGCGGTCGCAGCTGCGACGACCAATGTCATTACGAATGCCTGGTATCTGCTCCAGGTGCGCTCCGTCTTACATCTTTCGCCTTACAATCGAAGCTACTTCCGGCTCGTAGTGCCGACGCTGAGCACAGTGGGCGTGCTATGGGCGTTGTATGCAATGACAGCAGAGGTGACGCATTCGGTGCCGCTGATCATCGGTGCATTGCTGGTCAGCTATACTGTTTTTCTCGCTGGCCTTCTTTTATTCGGCCTGACAGAGGACGACCGTATGATCCTTGCTACGGCCCGGCAGCGACTTGAGGGGTTGTTAGCGGGATGACGCGCACGCAGATTACGACCACCACACCCGCCGAGTTTATGAATCCTGAAATGCGTAAGGTTACGCTTCCTGCCGAGCTTTGCATAGCGGCCGAGGAGAAATTCCGGGATCGGTTTTCTACGCTGGAAGACCTTCTGGTAACGGTGCTGCGCGAGTTGTTGTGTCACGATGCAGCCAAGATGGATGAAGCGGATCGCCGGATGGTCGAAGAGCGGCTGAGAAACCTCGGCTACCTGTGATGATTCTCCGGGCGCCATGAAATCTCAACAAAAGTCGCTGATTCTGGTGACGGTAGATTGCCTTCGTAGCGATCATGTGGGCTTTTTGGGTTACTCTCGCCCGACGACACCTTTTTTGGACAGTCTGGCCAATGACTCCTATGTTTTTTCGAGTGCGATTGTCGCCGGCGCCCCAACCTATTATTCGTTTCCGCCGATTCTCGCGTCGCGCTACCCGTTAGCATTGGGACGAGATATCGTCGGGCTGGCTCCGGGTGAGCCGAGTATTGCTTCCATTCTGAGCCATGCTGGATACGCGACCGCCGCGTTCAATGCCGGCAACCCATACTTATCGGCACGGTTTGGATACGATCAGGGCTTTCAGTTTTTCCGCGACTTTCTGGATCCGAGTTTCTGGTCAGCAGAGAATAACGAGCATTCCAATGGGCGGCCCTCGTTCAATCAGCGCGTGCGTGGAATTGCCAGGGGCCTCGGGCTCGGAAGTGTGTACGATGAGCTTTATTTCCAATATATGCATCGGGCCAGGAAACGAGAGCTTGCGTCATTCGACAAGCTTCGACAATTTCCTGATGCACGCGTGATTGTGGACGAAGCTGTGACGTGGCTGCGCGCGGTTGCTGGCAGACCCTTTTTCCTGTGGCTGCACTTCATGGATCCGCATGGCCCTTACTACCCAACTGATGACGCTTTGCAGTTGATGGATGATGCCGATATCAGCGCGGAACTAGCCTATTACCTGAATCAGTACTGGAATCGTCGTGAACTGCCACCGCGGCGTCTTCGACGATATCGCGATGCGATCGTGTGCTTGTATGACGGCGGGATTCGCTGGGTTGATGTGCAGATTGGGAACCTGGTACATGCCGTCAAGGATCTTGGAAAGTGGGATGATTGCATCTTCGCGTGTACCGCTGATCATGGCGAAGAATTCCTTGAGCACGGCGGGCGTTTTCATCCGCAGTGGAGTGGAAAAGAAGAGTTGGTGCACGTTCCCTTGCTCGTCCGTTTTCCTGAGCTGGGGGCATTGCGAACGGACGCTGTGTTCAGTCAGATTGATCTGCCGCCGACATTACTTCAGGCGATGAACATCTCCGTTCCGCCTCAGTTTCAAGGCAGGAGCCGACTGGACGAACTGCGCAGCAGCACGTGCAGCGATGAACCTGTAGTCATCGAGTGTACGGAGGCAATCAACCCCAGTCGACCACAAGACCGCCTGTCGCCCCGCGTTCTCTGTATTCGTGATCGAAAATACAAGCTAGTACTCAGGTTTGGATCGCAGGAACAAGAGTTATACGACTTGGAAAACGATCCTGCGGAACAAAGGCCCATAGGGGAGGGCAGGGAGACGGCTGTACGACGAAGATTTCTCGAGTTGGCGAGGGAGCACCTGGGACGGGCGGCCACCGGCGCTGAGTCATATCAGATGTCCGCCAAGATCAGAAATTTTCGCCATGGGGAGCTAATGTGCCAATCCCAGTAACGATGGGCTTTGTATCGATATCTGTGCGGCGAATTGGGAGGGGTCTGGTCTGAACGGGAAACTGCGAACTGCTGTGCTCTTGTCGGGCAGGGAAGCTTTCAGCCCGTATTTTGGCGGAGCACTGGCGCGTTGGACCTACGAGGTGTATCGGCGGTTGGCGAAGGAGATCGACGTCACGGTTTTTGGTTTTCCGACTCCCTCCGACAGGAGATACCCCCTTCCACACTACAGCAGTCCGATTTGCCACGTGTGTAAGATTGTCGGTAGGGTGCCGATCGCACGCCGATACGAGGAAGCGCTTTGGCTCCGTGCGCTCGCCAGCCGCATCGATCAAGCCGATGTAGTCCATATCCATAACCGTCCTCAGTGGGTGAACATCGTCCGTAAACTTGGTTTTCGTCGGACCATAATCCTTCACTTGCAGAATGATCATCTCTGCCATTGGAGCGCCGAAATGCTCGAGCGCCTGGCGGGGGAATTGGATGCGGTGGTTGTCTGCAGTAGCTATTTGGCCCAGACATTTAGCTCGAAATCTTCAAGGATTGCTTCCAAAACACACGTTGTTTTCAACGGCGTAGATACCCGCGTCTTCTACCCGCGCGAAGAAGTGCGGGAGCCCCAAACCATTCTCTTTGTGGGACGGTTCGACCGGGAAAAAGGTGTGCTGCAACTGGTCCGGGCGTACGCAAACGTTATCGAACAGCATCCCAAGGCGCGACTGGTCATTGGTGGAACAACGGGTTTCGGAACACACGAAGCAACGGCGTACGTCAGGGAGGTTCACGCCCTGGCTCGAAGACTTGAACCCGATCATTCCGTCGAATTTCCGGGATACATCGACCATGATCGTGATCTGCCAGGATGGTTTCAAAAGGCAACTGTCTTCGTCAGTCCTTCGTTATTCCAGGAGCCTTTTGGGTTGGTGAACGCTGAGGCAATGGCGTGCGCAACACCGGTTGTGGGATCCGAGCGAGGCGGAATACCGGAAGTTCTAGGAGAAACAGGTAGACTCGTTGACCCGGAAGACGGCCAGATGTTGGCAGATGCGATCTCGTTATTACTTTCACGACCTGACGAACGGGCCCATCTTGGAAGCGCAGCGTTGGACCGAGCACGCGCGCTGTTTGACTGGCCAGTCATCGCGAAACGCTGGCTCGCAATCGTGACTCAACTTGTACGAGGGACGGGGTCGGTGGCTCAGGTGGGAAACTAACCGCTTCTTTGTAGCGCAGACAGGATTGTTTCGCGAACGTAAACGGCGTCGGCGAACAGCGCACGGCCTCCGCGATGGTAAACCGAAGAAAGTCTATACAAGCCAAAACCTTTTTCCATCATCAGGGAATGGAGTTCAGGGAAGACAGCGTCATCGGAATAGTGGGCTGTGAAGTTGACTTCGAGGAGTACCGACTTTGTTTTGGCCAGACCCGCGGATGAGTTCGCCAGGACACCACGTTCGGCGCCTTGGATGTCGAGTTTAAGAATGGAAATTTCGGATTGATCGGATACGACTTCGTCGTAAGTGACTTTGTTGACCCGCACCTCGCCGATGACATCCCATGACTTCTCCTGGTATTCCCGCGCCGTCTCGATTCGAGGCTGGAGGAGAGAAGAGCTGGCTGGATGGCGAAGCTGGTAGAAGGTGCCAACTCCCTGCACGTCTGCAAGGGCGGCATCGATGACCCTCACCGAGGGAGTACTAGAAAACTTTTTTTGCAGGCGGCCTACGAGCCGTGGCTCGCACTCGAGCAACAGCACGCATTCTGGATGAAAGAATTCCAGCAAGGCCTCGGTCCACGAACCCTCGTGGGCTCCAGCATCGATACAAGTGCGCAATGAGCGGGTGATCTCTTGAGGAAAAAGGTTGAGTCGCGAATCGCCGAACGCCTGGTAACGCCGGGTAGAAAATGCCAGCCGGCTGGCCTGCGTAGGCGGAAACCCGCAGCGCATGTATTCATGCCTGCGAATAGAATAGTCGGACACGGCATTGGGAAGGAGCTGCTTTGCAACATTCTTCAGGAGTTGGATCACTTTGATGCAGTTTAGCAGCTAGACCCTCTCGTACGACGAACACCTCTCAGAGCTGAATCGATGAACCGGGACCCGATCGCGATTTTGTGGATGGCATTCGCGGATGCTGAGAATACTAACGCGCAGAGCCTGAACGCGCGTGAAATCGCCCTCCGTCTCGATCCGCAAATGTTTCATTCGACGTTCTTCTACGAGGAGCGTCCCGACCAGCGACTACTCAATAACCGGTCAGTACAGCTGGTCCGGTTGCCGGCGAAGAGGCGCACTTGGGCGATTCTACGGCAGATGTTCGGCGGACACGACCTGATCACGTACCTTGACTACAGTCCGGCATCTTATCTTTTTCTCCATTCCCCACGCTTTTTGCGGCGGGGTGCGGCTTCTGTTGTCCATGTGGAAGCTCCGGTTGGGCAGTTGGAAGGAGCGTCACGCCAGCTTCGTTTCCTACATAAAGGGATCGTGCCACGGAGTGACTTTCACACCGCGATCACAGATTTCGTCGCCCGGGAAATGGGGAGTATGGGCATCCGCAGTTTTGCCACTCTGCCGGTCGGCGTAGACACTTCCCGCTTCGTACCGCGTCCCGCTTTCAAACAGCGCGATGTGCCCACGATCCTTTTTGCAGGCACCGTGATGGAACGCAAGGGAGCCCTGTTGCTGCTGGACATCGCGAAAGAGGTGCCGAACGCCCGTTTTCTCATTGCAGGGGCAGGCCGAGGGGGATTTGAGAACACCGTTCGGTCTCGAATTACGGAAATGGGACTTCGCAACCTCGAGATGCTCGGCTCTCAATCACAGAAGCGGATGCTCGAGATCATGCAGACTAGCGACATATTCGTACTACCCTCTCATCTTGAAGGGATCCCTAAGGTTACGTTGGAAGCGGCAGCCACAGGTTTACCGTGCGTAATATTCAATTCCTACGCATCCCCATCAGTGGTGGACGGGATCACCGGCTTTCAAGTCGGCACTCTGCAAGAGATGATCTCTCGAGTCAGGTTGCTCGCGGGAAGCTCAAATTTGCGCGCTGAAATGGGGGCGGCGAGCGTGCAGCACGCAAAGAAGTTCGATTGGAATGTGATCGCACCGTTATGGCAGGACGCGTACTTGCGGATGGTTGGTAAGCCTGCTAGATTGCAGCCCAGTGCTGCATTGCGCGCCGAAATATCTTGACGATGGCGTCCCGCGTCCGCTCATCATGATCCTAAAAAATGAAGCAACCACGCCGGCAGGGAGTCATATGTGCGCGTGCTGACACTGACTCCGTTCTATCCGACCGCTATAGACGACGCGCAAGGATGTTTCATTGCTGAGCCACTGCGCGCCACGGAAGCGCTCGGCATTCAGAATGTCGTATTCGCGGTGCAGCCTTTTTATCGCAAAACGGTGAACCCCAGCCTTGCGGCTCCGAAGGCTAGCTGGGTACGCTACCTTTCTTTGCCCAGTGCTTGGGGACTTTCGACCGCCGGAGCATTCCTTTTCGCACGGTTGCTGCCGATGATCCGCCGCCTGCACCGCGAAAGCCCGATTGACATCATCCATGCTCACGCGCCTCTACCTGCGGGCCATGCGGCCAGGCTACTGTCGCGAGAATTGAAAATTCCTTTTGTCGTTTCTGTCCACGGACTCGATGCCTTCTCAACCGAGCAGGTCCGCGGAGTCCCGGGGGGATGGTGCGAGCGGGTTTCGCGCTCGGTGTACATGGGCGCAGACCGCGTGCTCTGCATCAGCAACCGTGTGCGGGAGGAAGTTGAAGAGCGCGCACCCGGGGCGAAGACGCTGGTGGTGTACAACGGAGTCGACACCACGATGTTTTCTCCGGGACCCGAGGGGTCGGATGTGGTGATCCTCAGCGTTGGGAATCTAATTCCCATCAAGGGCCATGATGTCCTGATTCGAAGTTTTGCAAAAGCCGCCGAGAAACATTCCACGGCAAGACTCGAAATCATCGGGACAGGTCCGGAACAGAATCGGCTTGCGGAACTGGCGGGTAGTTTAGGAATTGCGAATCGCGTTGTTTTCCTTGGCCGTCAGTCGCGAAAACAGGTGGCCGAAGCAATGCAACGTTGCACGATTTTTGCGCTGCCGAGTCGATACGAGGGTTTGGGTTGCGTTTATCTTGAGGGGATGGCTTCAGGAAAACCGGTCATTGCCTGTCGGGGACAAGGCATTGAGGAGATCATCCAAAGCGGCAAGAACGGCCTCCTCGGGGAGCCTGGCGGCGTCGAACAACTGGCGCATGCTCTGCGCGGGCTTCTTGAGACTCCAAGTCTCCGCGAACAGATCGGGGCAGCGGCCCGCCAAACCATGCTTCACGGGTTCACTCTGGCGGACCAAGCTCAACAATTGGTTGCGGTCTACGAGGACTGCGTGCGATGAAATGCCGTTTGGTCATTTTGACCGAAATCATCGCGCCTTACCGCGTTCCAGTGTTCAACGCTCTTGCCGAGCGCGACGAGGTCGATCCACACGTCATCTTTTTATCGGAAACCGACCGCAGCCTGCGCGAATGGCATGTTTATAAGGATGAGATCCGTTTCTCCTATGAAGTGCTGCCTTCCTTTCGCCGGCGCGTGGGTAAGTACAACGTCCTTCTAAATTCGAGAACCACCCGAGCGCTGCGCGAATCGAATCCGGACATCATTGTTAGCGGCGGCTACAACTACCTGGCGTCGTGGCAAGCGGCGTTATGGGCGCGCAGGCACAGAGTTCCTTTTCTAATGTGGGTGGAGAGCAATTCTTATGACCAACGCTCGCGGCGTTTTCCGGTCGAATACTTAAAGAAAAAGATTATGTCCTGGTGTAATGGTTTTATCGTCCCAGGACAGATGTCAGCAGAATACGTTCGATCTTTGGGCGCCTCGACCGAGCAGATATTCGTTGCGCCGAATGCGGTAGACAATGAGTTTTTCATGAGGGCGGCCGACCGAACGGAGAAAGACTCTGGGGAGCGGTCTTCACTTCGACTCCCTGAGCACTACTTCCTGTACGTCGGGCGGCTCGTAGCGGGTAAAGGAGTTTTTGACCTGCTCGAGGCATATGCCAGTCTGCCCGTGGATATGCGGCGCAACTTCGGGCTGGTGTTTGTGGGCAGCGGGGCCTGCGAACACGACCTGCGGCGAAGAGCCGCCGCTGTTCCTGGGGGAACCATTTGCTTTCAAGGTTTCGCGCAGCGAGAAGAGCTGGCGATTTTCTATGCCCTCGCGGATATACTGGTGTTTCCAACGCACAGTGATCCTTGGGGACTCGTGGTGAATGAGGCGATGGCGTGTGGCCTGCCGGTCATCTGCAGCCGTTTCGCGGGGTGCTCAGCCGACCTGGTGCGCGACGGGCAGAATGGCTGCATCATTGCGCCCGGCAACCTCGATGAGTTAGCGGCCGCCATGAAGCGTTTGGCAGTCGATCCGGAGTTGCGCGGCCGAATGGGGCGTGAGAGTCGGCGCCGCATTGCTGAGTTTTCACCGGCTGCATGGGCCGAAGGCGTTGCGAGAGCGGTTGGATGCGTTGTGGATTCCTGTCATGGATGAACGCGGAGGAAAAATCGTTCTGGCGGTTTTGCTGGCTGCGGCGCTGGGAGTCGCCGTGTATCTCGCCCGATCCATGCCGGGAATGTTCGGCAACACAGCGTATATCGGCGCGTTGATTTTCCTGCAGTTGCTGATCGTCGCCGTCTGGAATTATCGGCGCTGGTTCTTTCTGTTCCTGATGATCGGCTTTTTGTGGGCCGGCCTGGACGTGCCGATGAACGGTGCCTGGGTTTCGGGCAGATGGGTATTGCTCGCGGTGGGTGCGATCGCCGGGTTTGTGGTGTTTATGTCCCAACGCCATCACCGGTACGGAGCGTTTCACCTGCTGGCCGGGACAGCCGTGCTGGCCGCATTCGTTTCGGCCATGGTCTCCGATCTTCCGTCCCTCAGTTTATCTAAGGCGGTGAGTTTGCTTCTGCTGTTTCTGTATGCGGGCTCTGGAGGGCGGACGGCCATCCTTGGACGAGAACGGGACTTTGCCTCCGGGTTGCTAGTTGCGTCCGAAGTGGCTGTGTACGCCACCGCCATTGCTTACTTCGCACTCGGGCAGGAGCCTTGGGGAAATACCAATTCCCTGGGACTCGCGATGGGAATAGTATCGGGGATTTTGCTCTGGGGAATCCTGATTTCACAATCCCGGGCGGCGCGTGGACGGAGGAGTTTCGCGTTCACGTTGGGGATCACGCTTTTGATCTTCAGCAATTCCCGGGCCAGCATATTATCCAGCGCCGTCACGATGGGAATTCTTTGTATCTCGCTCAGGAAGAACCGGCTGCTCTTTAGAGGTATTGCGATCACGGTATGTCTAGCATCTGTGTTTGCGATCTTTGCGCCCTCCAAGTTGGCGAATTTCATGTCTGAATCGAGCGAAACGCTGATCTACAAGGGACACCGGGAAGGGGGTGTTCTGGGTTCGCGGCAATCGCCATGGCAACAGACAATGCGGTCTGTCCGGCAGCATCCCTGGTTCGGTACAGGTTTTGGCACCAGCGCAGTGGAGCAGGGTCCGTCGGAAGTTGGCACGTATTTCTCGAATCAGGCTACTCTGCGCGAGCACGGGAGCAGCTACTTCGAAATTCTGGAATGGGCGGGGTACGTGGGTGTTTTACCCTTCCTTGGGCTAGTTCTGGTTTTATGTTGGCACATCGCCAGGGTCGCGCGGTGGTTGCATCGGCAAGGTAACCTGGGTCATCCCATCGTTCCTATGATGCTGGTGTTGTTAACCGGTTTACTGCACGCCGGATTCGAAGACTGGCTATTCGCCGTTGGATATTATGCAGCCGTGTTTTTCTGGACGCTTGCGTTTTCGTTCATTGACTTATCGGCGGCTCTGGCGGATTCAACCGTTCGCGTGCCGAATTGGACGCATGCGCCGGTTGCGGCTCCGAACTTTGGGATGGCGACTCCGGGTCGATGATCCGGCTTTTCATCAATGCTCTTGCCGCGACGGCGGGTGGCGGAGTCACCTACATCCGAAACGTTGTACCTGAGCTGGGCCGACGGGACGACGTTCACACCACAGTTCTGGCACCCGCCGAATTGCGCAACCAATTAGAAGAAAGCGGCCGTGTCCAAATTGTTCGTCACAACCTCCCAACCGGAGCACTAGGCCGATTCTGGGAAGAGCAAACCGCGGTTCCGAAGTTGATTCGGCAAAGTCAGGCGGACGTCTTGATCTCCGCCGGGAACTTTGCGCTGCGTCGGTCTCCGGTTCCTCAGATACTGCTTTCGCGCAATTCGCTCTATACCTCAGCCGAGTTTTCTGCAGACCTGCTGCGCCGCCGAGCGTATCGCATGTGGCTGGACACAAGGCTCCGGGGTGCTTTCGCCAAGGCGTCGATTCGTTGGGCTGACGTTACGGTTGCGCCGAGTGAGGCGTTTGCAGCTGAGCTGACGAGGTGGGCAGGACGGACGGTCAAAGCGATTCATCACGGTTTTGATTATTCCCGATTCGTGGAGCAAGCCAAACCACTCCCGCCTGAAGTGCAAAGCAAAGTGGATGCCAATGCTGATGCTTTCAAGTTGCTGTTCGTCAGTCACTACAACTACTACCGGAACTTTGAAACGCTTTTCCGCGCGTTGCCCTTGATTCGGGATCGAATAGCGCCCCGTCGCGTACGGCTGTTTCTGACTTGCAAGTTGCGGTCGGCAGACAATCCGGGATCCTACGGGGCGGAAGCAGCCGCGGCCCTCGTTAAAGAGTTAGGAATCCAGGACAACGTGGTGGAACTGGGCACAGTTCCGTATGACGGGCTTGCGAACTTATACCGGGCTTGCCATGTATATGTCACGGCTGCGTACGCTGAGACCTTTTCACATCCCCTGGTCGAAGCCATGGCGTGTGGACTGCCGATCGTGGCGTCGGATATTGCCGTGCACCGCGAAATAGCAGGTCCGGCAGGCGTGTTCTTTCCAATCTTCTCTTTGGAGAACCTGACGCGTGAGGTGGTTGAACTAGGTGCTGCACCAGAACACATAAAACAGCTGGTGTTCGAAGGATGTCAAAGATCCAAAGCATTCTCCTGGGGACAGCATGTCCGAGAGTTGATTGCTGCGGCGTCAAGTTTGAGAACCGTTCATTCGCTTGCAGAATCGACATTCTGAAGTAAAGTGCGGGTAACACAATGATCGCAAGATTCAATATCGTCACTCGGATTTCCTGTGGTTGCCTCGTTGATACCCAACAAGGACCGAGGTTTCCTGCTGTATCGCTATGACTTCGGAGCAGGGCGATAGACCGTACCGTCCTCTGAAGTGGACACGACAAAGGCCGCCTGTTGCGCTATGACTACCTGGGAGACGTTTTCGGGGTCATTCGTGGCTGTTCTTGTCACCGGCGGTGCGGGGTATATCGGTAGTCATACGGCGCGGGCGTTGCGGCGGCATGGCTACGAGCCGATCATCTATGACAATCTCTCGACCGGGCATCGTTTCCTCGCCGAGGGCTTTGAGTTGGTGGTTGCTGATATTGGCGATGGGGCGGCGCTGAGGCGGGTGCTGTCGCGTGTCGATGCGGTGCTGCACTTTGCCGCGCATGCTTATGTTGGGGAGTCGGTCCAGAATCCCAGAAAATATTTTCGGAACAATGTCGAATCTGGACTCGTCCTGCTCAACACCGCGATGGACGCAGGTGTTCGGCATCTTGTTTTCTCGTCGACCTGTGCGACGTACGGTACGCCCGCCGATATGCCGATCAAGGAGAACACTCCGCGCCAGCCGATCAATCCTTACGGCGCCAGCAAGCTGTTCTTCGAGAATGCTCTTGAAGCCTATGACCGGGCCTACGCCCTGCGCTACGTCGCGCTTCGTTACTTCAATGCCGCGGGCGCGGATGAAAGCGGCGAAATCGGCGAGCTCCACGATCCAGAGCCCCACCTGATTCCCCTGGCGCTCGCAGCCGCCGACGGCGGAAATCCGCTGCAGGTTTACGGCACTGACTACGACACGCCTGACGGTACCTGCATTCGGGATTATGTTCATGTGAACGACCTCGCTGAGGCGCATGTGCTCGCCCTAAAGCACCTGGCCGGCGGGACTACGTCGTTTGTGGCGAATCTCGGGACAGGACGCGGCCATTCTGTACGCGAGGTGATTGGTGCCGTCGGGGAAGTTACGGGCCGCACTGTCGATTGGCGAAGTGGACCGCGCCGCCCGGGTGATCCGCCCATCCTTGTCGCTGATCCAAGCCGAGCACAGGCACTACTCGGATGGCAGGCCACCCGCAGCTTGTCCCAGATGGTCGCGAGCGCATGGACATGGATGCAGCGAGCAGGAACCCAGCACGCAGCGGCGGTCACCTAGGAAATCCGATCAAAAGGCACTATTGCATCCGCACCGTGCGCATCTGCTCGCGTGCAAAAGCCTCGTGTCCAGATGTATTATCAACAGCCGCACCGTAAATCACTTTCTTAGTCATACCGCGAGGCTCATCCATGTTTCGAAAGAAAGCATTCTTGTTGGCGGTTGCCGTATTGACGCTGGCGGCCGCTGCTCAGACCGGGACCAGCAAGCAGGCGCAAGCTAATTCACAAAGTTCCTCCACAGAATCCAAACCGGTTACGCGCCCGAAATCATTCGATATTGACGCCATGGACAAGGCCGTCGATCCGTGTACCGACTTTTTTGAGTATGCTTGCGGAACCTGGCGCAAGAAGAATCCCATTCCGCCCGACCAGGCACGTTGGGGCCGGTTCAACGAACTCGCCGAATACAACCGACAGGTGCTCCACGAGATTCTAGAGAAGGCTGCCGCGAATGATCCCAACCGCAGCCCAGTGATGCAGAAAATTGGCGACTTCTATCAATCCTGCATGGATGAGCAGGCGGTGAACGCGAAGGGTAGTGCTCCTTTGAAACCGGCACTGGACCGGATTGCGGCCATTCATGACAAGGCGGGCTTGATCGACACGATTGCCTACCTGCAGACCCAGGGCGTCAGCGCATTGTTCAATTTCCGGTCCAATCCCGATCTGCACGACGCCAGCATGGAGGTGGCGAACGTACAGCAAGGCGGGCTGGGACTTCCCGACCGCGACTACTACCTGGCCGACGATGCCAAGTCGGTGGAAACCCGCCAGAAGTACCAGGCGCACGTTGCCAGGATGATGACTCTGCTCGGGGACGATCCTGCTGTCGCCAAAAAGGAAGCCGACGCGATTATGGACATTGAAAGCAAGCTGGCCAAGGCATCGATGGAACGCGTGAAGTTGCGCGATCCCAAGAACCGCGATCACAAGATGAAAGTGGCCGAATTGCAGACCCTGGCGCCGAACTTCCAGTTCCAGAGATTTTTTGAAGGAACAGGAGCTCCGAAGTTTGAAGCGGTGAACGTAATTGCGCCTGACTTCTTCCAGCAAGCCAACGCCGTGCTCGACTCGGTCCCGCTCGAGGATTGGAAGACTTATTTACGCTGGCACCTCGTTCGCAGCGATGCACCGGTCCTGTCACAACCCTTTGTCGACGAGAATTTCGAGTTTTACGGTAAGTTCTTGAGCGGTCAGCAAGTGCTGCAGGCACGCTGGAAGCGCTGCGTGCAGATGACCGACAACCTTCTGGGTGAGGCTCTGGGCCAGCCTTATGTCGCGGAGACGTTCGGGCCCGAGAACAAGCAGCGGATGTTACACATGGTGGAAGCGCTCGAGGGTGCGCTAAGCGCGGACATCAAGGACCTGCCGTGGATGACTCCGGACACCAAGAAGCAGGCCGAGGTCAAGCTGCGGGCCATTACGAACAAGATCGGATATCCCGACAAGTGGCGCGACTACAGCACCGTGAAGATCGTGCGGGGCGATCTGCTCGGAAACAGCGATCGGGCAAGGGCGTTCGAGGTGCACCGCGTGCTGAACAAGATTGGCAAGCCGCTCGACAAAAGTGAATGGAGCATGACGCCGCCCACGGTCAATGCGTATTACAACCCCGCCGAAAACGACATTAACTTTCCGGCGGGAATACTTCAGCCTCCTTTCTTCGACAGCACGGAAGATGAAGCGGTCAACTATGGGGGAATCGGGGTCGTCATTGGGCACGAGTTGACGCATGGTTTCGACGACCAGGGAAGTAAGTTCGATGCCGTCGGCAATCTTACAAACTGGTGGACTCCGGCGGACCGCACCGAGTTCGAAAAGCGAACCAGCTGCGTTGCCGACGAATACAGCGCGTTCGTTCCCGTGGATGACGTTCATTTAAATGGGCGACTGACCTTGGGAGAAAACACAGCTGACAACGGAGGGATCCGCATCGCCCTGATGGCGCTCAATGCCGAGAGAGCGAAAGGAAAGCCGGACGCACGTGATAACCAGACAGTTGAAGGGTTTACTCCCGAGCAGCGTTTCTTTTTGGGCTTTGCGCAAATCTGGTGTGAAAATCGGACTCCCGAATCAGAGCGGCTGCAGATCAAGGTCGATCCGCACTCGCCTGGACGGTACCGCGTGAATGGCACGGTGGTGAACGATCCTGACTTTGCCAAAGCCTTCGGGTGCAAGGCCGGGCAGAAAATGGTGAGCGAGAACGCTTGCCGGGTCTGGTAGTCAGAGGCAGCAACTCGAGCCGATGGCAGGGGACGGGTAATTGCCCGTCCCTTTTGTTGGCAGAGTTGGTGACGTCCGCATGACTGGTAACGCCGCACACGTTAATATGAGTTGATCTCCCGACTTCAATTTTGTGTGTGGCATCGTAGGCATCCTGGCGCGTAACGCTCGCCTTGCTCCTGATCTTCTGGAGCGAGCGACGCGCTCCTTGGCGCATCGAGGACCAGACGACTCCGGAACGATCATCGTGAGAGAGTCTGCGCCTGGTCCAGTCGAGGTGGGCCTCGGCAACCGGCGGCTTTCTATCCTGGATTTGTCGCCATCAGGACACCAGCCGATGCAAGATGCCGAAACCGGTAATTGGATCGTCTACAACGGAGAGGTCTACAACTTCCACGAGATTCGCAGGGAACTAGAGCGCGAGGGTGTCCGTTTTTCCAGCCATTCGGACACGGAAGTAATTCTTAAGTCGTACAGGGTGTGGGGCGAGCGATGCCTATCGAAGTTCCGCGGCATGTTTGCCTTTGCGATCTGGGATGCGCGTAAGAAGCGATTGTTCATCGCACGTGATCCCCTGGGCATCAAGCCGCTCTATTACTGGCATTCCGAGGAGTACTTTCTTTTTGCCTCAGAGGTCCGCACGCTTCTGGGAACGGGATTGGTGCCCCGTAAACTCGATCGCGCCGGCGTGGTGAATTTTCTGGCCTTTGGGTCAGTCTACGACCCGAATACCGTGGTTGAGGGCGTCCGCGCTCTTGGGCCTGGGCAGTTCCTGGTTTGGGAGAACGGCAGGATTCGTACAACCGTCTATTGGGACCTGGCGGGCAACTCCCAAAACCAAGCCCCAATCAGCCGGGAAAAATTGCAAGATGACATTACTGAGGTCCTTCTAGAATCCCTGCGGCTCAACATGGTCAGCGACGTGCCCGTCGGTGTGTTTTTGTCCGGCGGCATTGATTCCAGCGTCGTTGTTGGCTTGCTGAGTCAATCCGGGTTTCGACTGAATACATTTTCGCTGGTCTTCCGGGAGGCCGAATACTCTGAGGCCGAGTACTCGCGCGCCGTGGCACAACGTTTCGGCACGGAACATAGAGAGATTTCGGTTTCTCAGCGCGACGCGCTCGATGCCATTCCCGGCGCGTTGCAGTCGATGGATCAACCGACCATTGACGGGGTCAACACATATTTCATCTCGCGGCAGACGAGGGCTGCAGGTGTGAAGGTTGCGCTCTCCGGACTTGGCGGGGATGAGTTCTTCGGAGGCTATTCCAGTTTCCATACTGTCCCGCGGATGGAGCGCTTCGTTGATCGGTGGAACCGTGTTCCCGCTGTTGTGCGCCCGGTATTAGCGAACCTATTTGGGATGATTGCAAAAGATACTGATCAGAACCGAAAGCTGTTTGCCCTGGCGCGGGACAACGGCCGTCTGATGCATCCATATTTCTTATCGCGCATGCTGTTCACGCCGGGCCAGCAGCATGATTTGCTGACAATGGTCGACCCGGCGGCCGGCGAGAGCGCAGGTGCCCCCATGCGAGAGACCTTGGAACACGCTGGCTCGCTTGACCCGATTAACCGTGTTTCGTATCTGGAAGCCCGCTGCTACATGCTGAATACCTTGCTTCGCGATTCCGATTCGATGAGCATGGCGAATGGTCTGGAAGTTCGGGTGCCATTGATCGATCACATCCTTGCCGAGCGCACGTTCCGCTTTCCGGGATCATGGAAGCTAGACGAGTCGATGCCCAAGCCGCTGCTGGTCAACTCGCTGAAGGGCACGCTGCCGAGCGAAGTTGTCCACCGCCGAAAACAAGGCTTTACATTGCCGTTTGAACCCTGGATGAGGCAGGAGCTGCGACCTGCGATCGAAAGCGGAATCGGCAAAGTTGCTACCGGTCCTCTTAGGACGATATTGAAGGCCGAAAGCGCTCATCGAATCTGGCAAGATTTTCTGCTGGGCAAAACATCGTGGTCGCGGCCGTGGGCGCTTTACGTTCTACAAAGCTGGTGCGACCTGCACTCTGTCAGCGCGTGATCATGCGGAGAGTGGCTTGGTCGCGGAGACAAGCAGAAAAAGCCCAAGTCGCCGGCCAAGGATCCGTACCAACCAGCGAGGGTAGAGCTTCCACACTAGGCTGTAGAAGGGGGACCGGAACCGCGTCGAAGGAGTGCTTAAAAGCAGGTCGCCCGGGCTGAATACTTGCCGGACCTGCACGTCTTTGAAATCAGAAAACATGTCTTTAAGTTCGGCGCAGGTAAAAGTGTTGGTTCCCGGGCTCTCCAATTGTTCGTAGACAGTGCGGCGCAGCGATCTTCCTCGGAGCAGTCCGTAGCGCAGCCACAGCATCACCCCGGTCAAGGAGGGATGTGCGTAGAGCATAATTCGTGCTCTTCCACCTGGCTTTAAGACCCGGTACGCCTCATGGATGCACCTCTGCGTATTGGGACTGTGATGCATGACGCCATATGAGTACACGATGTCGAAGGTGCCGGTTTCGAATGGAAGGCCTTCGGCGTCGGCGACGCGTAGATTGGGTTCCAAGCCCGCAATTTCGCAACGGCGACGCGCCCGTTGTAAGGAGATTTCGGAAAGGTCCACTCCTACGGCATGAGCGCCGGCTTTCAACCACTCGAGGTAATCGGCTCCCATTCCAACGCCGATCTCGAGGACGGACTGGCCGCGCGCCGAAGCGAAACCGGCGAACTCATGGATGTACGGCTCCAGCGCGTAGCGTGCACGAGCGTGGGCCTGGAAGTCGAAGTCATCCCCCATGTAGCGTGTGCCACAAGGTTCGGCATCCCAGAATTCGCGGACGCGTTGCTTTGATGGAGCAGCAGCGGAATGACTCATTACTGGAAGAGTTCCCCGCCTAAGTATTACACGTACTCGCGCGAGTTGGGGTAGGAAACTCGGCGCGTCTCGGGGTAATATGGAGGAACTTCGTTCGGTTCCGTCCTCACTAATGCAGAATTTGTTGGAAGTCCGGCCTGTGGCCGTTGTGCCTGCGCGAGCCGCACTGCTACCCATCAGTGTGATCATTTCTGTTCGAAACGAGGCGCGGAACTTGCCCCGCTGTCTGGCCGCGCTGCAAGACGTGGGAGAGGTTTACGTTGTTGATTCAAACAGTTCCGATGACACTGTGGAAATCGCGCGCGCTCACGGGGCCAAGGTCGTGCAGTTCGATTACCGCGGCGGTTGGCCCAAGAAAAGACAGTGGGCGATGGACACACTGCCTCTGGCTTACGACTGGATTCTTTTGCTGGACGCCGACGAAGTGCTTACGCCGGAGCTTTTAAGCGAAATCCGGCAAGTGATTCAGAATCCTGGCGTCGACGGGTATTGGATCGCACTGCGCATGTACTTCCTCGGCCGGCGGCTGCATTTCAGCGGTGCAAGTTTTTGGAAGCTATCGTTGTTTCGCCGTGGAAAGGGGCGATACGAGTGCCGTCTACGCGAGCAGGATGCTTCCATGGCGGACATGGAAGTTCACGAGCATGTGATCGTGGACGGGTCGACGGCGCGCTTGAAGAACGCACTGACTCATTGCAATGTCGAGTCATTGTCGCGGTACATACAGAAGCATGATGAGTATTCGAACTGGGAAGCCAAGGTTTGGTTTGAGGGCGAAACGACCGATCTGAGACCTTCGGTGTTCGGAACGCAGGCGCAGCGTCGGCGGTGGCTGAAGCGTTCGTTTCTCGGCATACCCGGGTCCCCGTTGTTGTTCTTCCTGTACCGTTATTTATTCCGTCTGGGTTTTATCGATGGCATGCCGGGGCTCATCTATTGTGGCTTTCAGGCGGTCCAATTCTTCCACATCAAAGCCAAAATCTACGAAGTTAAAGTAGGGAAGGAATAGAGCCGGCGATGTGTGGCATCAGCGGTCTGGTCAACTGGGGTGATCGAGAAACGCTTGCCCGCATGACACAGGTACAAACGCATCGCGGCCCGGATGACTCCGGAGTGTGGGAGCATCGCTGCCCGGACGGGACGTACTTCGGGTTAGGAAGCCGGCGACTTGCGATTCTGGATCTTTCTGCTGGTGGCCACATGCCCACGGCCAACGAAGAGCGCAGTCTTTGGATCACGTACAACGGCGAGATTTATAACTTTGCTGAATTGCGAAGCGAATTGGAGCAGAAGGGACACCGGTTCCATTCGCATACCGATACGGAAGTTGTGCTGCGGCTTTATGAACAGGATGGAGCAGATTGCCTTAAGCGCCTTAATGGGATGTTCGCATTCGCGATCTGCGACTTGAGAGCAGGTACGCCGGAACTTTTCCTGGCTCGCGACCACTTTGGAGTGAAGCCGCTGTACTACACCCAGCGCGGGAAGCGGCTGGCATTTGCGTCAGAGATAAAGGCCATTGTGCAGATTGAAGATGTCGAGGTTGAACTCGATGCCGAGGCGCTGCATCAGTACCTGACCTTCCTTTGGGTGCCGGATCCGAAAACGATGTTCCGCGACATATTCAAATTGCCCGCCGGACATTACGCAAAGTTCCGCGATGGCGAACTGCGCACGACGAAGTATTGGGACTTGACGTTTCCGCCGGCGAACGCGGAATTCCCACGATCAGAATCGCAACTCGCGGAGCAGGTTCGCGAGCGGTTTCGCCGCAGCGTGATCAGGCAGATGGTCAGCGATGTTCCTATCGGGGCATTTCTCAGCGCGGGGCTCGATTCGTCGGGGATCGTAGCTATGATGGCGGCTGAGACGCGTCAGCCGGTTCGAACCTACACCATCACATTCCCACCCAAGTACAGGATTGGCGAATCGACTCTGGACGACCCCGAGGTTCCCGCGAGGCTGGCGCAACAACTTGGTTGCGAGAACCAACGCATCGTGGTTGAGCCAGAAGTCGCGAACCTGCTGCCGAAACTGGTTTGGCATATGGACGAACCGACGGCCGATCCGGCGATCATCACCGCCTATCTTGTCTGCCGGGAAGCGCGGAAGAGCGCAACCGTCCTGCTGTCCGGGGTTGGAGGCGATGAACTTTTTGCCGGTTATCGGAAGTACTGCGCCCACTATTGGGCTGATGGTTATGCTCGACTCCCTCGACAACTTCGCAGAATCATCGATTCGTCGTTGCTCGGGCTGCCCGCTTTTCGCGGGAGTTCCTTCAAAGGGCGGATTCGTCTCGCGAAGAAGATGGCGCGCAGTGCGTCTTTGCCAGCGACCGACCGCTTCGTGATGAACTGTACGTATCTCGATGAACAGCAAAAGCGGTCGTTGTACACAGATGATTTCAGGTCCGCCGCTGCCTGCGATCCAGCCATTCACCATCGCGCAGCATTCGACCGGGTAGGGGACGCGGACTACCTGAACCAAATGCTTTATCTGGATTCCAAGATTTTCATGACGAGTTTGAATCTCAACTACAACGACAAGATGAGCATGGCATCGTCAGTCGAGGTCCGGGTACCGTTCCTCGACCGTGAGTTCGCAGAATTCGTGGCATGGAATGTTCCACCGCACATGAAGTTAAAGGGATTCTTCAAGCCAACGACGAAGTACATTTTCCGCAAAGCAATGTCGGGCATTCTGCCTGAGGAAGTGTTGCGGCAGCCAAAGGCGGGATTTGCGGCACCTGTAGATTACTGGTTGGCCAACGATCTTCGAGAGATGGTGGACGACCTGTTGTCGGAGTCACAGATCAGAAGGCGCGGCATATTCCGTCCCGATGCGGTCCAAACATTCGTTAACGAACATCGGAAGGGAGCACAGGACTGGTCCATGCAGATATGGCAGTTCTTGACCCTTGAACTGTGGCAGCGGACCTTCATGGATGGTGATGCGTACGCAAGTAAATCCGTGGCACGGCAAGAAGTGATAAGTGCATGAAGCAAGTTCTTCAAGATCCCCGGTCCGGAGACATTGCTGTTGCCGACGTGCCGGTTCCGCAGCTACTGCCTGGGTGCGCCTTGGTTCGCGTTGCCGCTTCTCTGGTGTCCGCCGGCACGGAGCGTGCGTCCTCAGAATTCGCTAGCAAGAACCTCCTGCAGAAAGCGAAGGCAAGGCCGGATCTCCTACGTGAAGTCGTTAATAAAGTCCGGCGCGATGGATTGCTGGCCGCGGTGCAGGCCGTCCGCGGACGCCTTGATCAGCCGAGTTCGCTCGGATACAGCAGTGCAGGAACGGTGGTCGCCGTTGCTGACGGGATTACAGATATCCGAGTGGGAGACCGTGTGGCGTGTGCTGGAGCAGGATACGCCGCGCATGCTGAAATGGCATGCATTCCGCGCCTCTTATTGGCCAAGATCCCGGAGCAATCGGCCATGGGTTTCGAGGAAGCAGCGTTTTGTACTCTGGGCGCGGTTGCCATACATGGCGTGCGCACCGCGGAAGCGAAACTGGGGGATGTTGTCGCAGTCATTGGATTGGGTCTCGTCGGCCAGTTGACCGCTCAGGTCCTCAAAGCGGCAGGGTGCTGCGTGCTCGGATTGGACCTTGTTGCGGATCGCGCGGAACTCGCCATGCGCATGGGAGCGGATGCCACTGCAACTTCCTCTCAACTCTTTCGTGATTTGTGCTCGGAGAAGTCAAACGGCATGGGCGTGGATTCCGTACTGATAACCGCGGAGACATCGAGCAGCGAACCGGTGAACCTTGCCGGAGAGATTGCCCGCGACCGGGGAACGGTCGTTGCTGTGGGAACGGTCGGCATGGATCTCGAACGAAAGAGCTACTACGGGAAAGAGCTGGATTTCCGTGTTTCTCGGTCCTACGGACCGGGTCGATACGACGTGGCTTACGAGCAAAAAGGGCGTGACTATCCGATCGGTTATGTTCGCTGGACGGAAACACGCAATATGAGCGCGTTTATCGAGCTACTGGCTTCTGGCAAGGTGGACGTGAAGCCGCTAATCACGCACCGGTTCGCGATCGAGGAGGCGAGCGAAGCTTATGATCTCATCACCGGCCGCAAGAAAGAACCGTTCCTCGGGGTCGTCATTGAATATCCCGAGCGCGACGAGTTCACAACTCGAATCCAACTGAAGACGCGGCCGACCTCGGCTGTGGACCAAGTCGCCATTGGCCTGCTGGGCTTGGGCAACTTCGCCCTGTCTACGTTACTGCCGGCCATCAAGCAGGTTGAAGGTGTCATGCTGATCGGGGCTTGTGCTGCGACTGGAGTCCGGGCTCGGCATGCCGGTGAAAAGTTCGGCTTCCAATATTGCACGACCGACGAGTCTCAGGTACTCAATGATCCCTCCATTAACACGGTCGTCATCGCCACGCGTCATCATCTGCACGCGCGCCAGCTACTGAGCGCATTGAAAGCCGGCAAGAACGTGTTCTGCGAGAAGCCGATGTGCCTGCACGAAAGCGAACTCGCAGAAATCGTGGGTTATTTTTCAGAGCCTAGCCCTAAGCCGCTGCTGATGGTGGGATTCAACCGCCGATTTGCTCCAATGGCGAAACGCATGAAGGAGTTTTTATCCGACGTGCATGAACCCATGGCATTGACGTATCGCATCAATGCCGGATACGTCGAGCCGGACAATTGGGTTCACGATCCAGAGCAAGGGGGCGGACGCATTGTCGGCGAGGTTTGTCACTTTGTAGATCTCCTGAGCTTTCTGACGGGCTCCTTGCCAGTCGAAGTACACGCGAACGCCGTAGAAAACAGCGGCCGCTATCGGGGAGACAATGTCATAGTCTCGATTCGATTCGCTGACGGCTCGCAGGGTACCGTAATTTACGTCGCCAACGGTGATCGAAGCTTCTCGAAAGAGCGCGTTGAAGTGTTCGGCGGGGGCGCAGTGGCGGTGATGGACGATTTCCGGCGCCTGGAACTGACGCGGCATGGAAGGAAACAGGTCGTGCGATCCACTCTACGCCAGGACAAAGGACATCGAGGCGAATGGCAGGCCTTTGTCGATGCCGTGCGGCGGGCGGGGTCGCCACCCATTCCCCTGGAAGATTTGGTTGCGAGCACATTGTCAACGCTTCGTATCCGGGATTCGCTTGCGCTCGGCCAGTCCATGAGCACCGGTGTTGCTGAATTCATGGGCGCGGCGGTGCGCGGGATAGACCGTCCGCAGTAGGCAAATGACAAGAAGGGAACCAAGCAGTTCATGTTGATTTTGGGCCTAAACATGTTTCATGCCGACGCCTCGGCAGCGATCGTTCAAGATGGCGAGGTGTTATTCGCAATTGCCGAAGAGAGATTAAACCGGGCAAAGCACTATGGCGGCTTTCCAGCGCTGGCGGTCAAAGCATGTCTTAACGCAGCGGGGGTAAAGATTTCCGAAGTCGATCACGTCGCCATAGGGCAGGACAGCGACGCGAATCTCGCCAAAAAGGTCCGATACGCCCTCGCAAATCCCGCCAAGGTGTTGAACTTCATCAAGCTGCGGCAGCGGAAGGAAGCCATGCGCGATGTCCGCAAGCTGCTGGGGGACGCGCTGGAAGTCGATTCCTCCGAGTTGCGCTTCCAGGAGCATCACCTCGAACACCACATCGCCCACATTGCCAGTGCGTACTACTGCTCGCCATGGGAGAAAGCTGCGGGATTCAGCTATGACGGGTCCGGAGATTTCGTCTCGACGATGATGGCGCGTTGCGATGGGAATGACATCGAGATCCTTGATCGCGTTTTCCTGCCGCATTCCCTCGGCAGCTTCTACACGATGATGTGCGAATTCATCGGCTACAAGAAATACGGCGACGAAGGGAAAGTAATGGGACTGGCGCCGTATGGCAAGCCAACGTATTGCGAGCAGGTGGAAGATGTCATCAAGCTGAAGAATGGCGGATTCCAGTTGGACCTGTCTTACTTCAAGCCTTTGGGAAGCAATCAAGGAATGCAGGTGTTACCGGATGGGACGGTTCGCCTGGCGCGGCATTTCTCGGATCGAATGACGAAGCAGTTCGGCGAGCCTCGCGAGCCGCACACGGAGATCACGCAGCGCGATATGGATCTCGCGTTCGCGATGCAGCACCGGTTCGAGGAGGTCTTTTTTCATCTCCTCAACGAACTGCATAAGCGAGTACCGAGCGAGAATCTGGCGATGGCGGGCGGCTGTGCTCTGAACAGTGTGGCCAACGGCAAGCTGTTTTGCCGAACCCCATTCCGAAAAACCTGGATTCAGCCGGCTGCGGGCGATGAAGGACTGGCGATTGGAGCCGCGTTGCACACGTATCATTCCGTTCTGAAGCAGCCGAGAAACTATGAGCTCAGACATTCTTACCTCGGTCCCGAATTTGCCGAACCGAGCGTGGAAGGGGCTTTGAAGAAAGCGAGATTGCAGTACCAGCGGCTGGAGGGGCAGCCGTTCCTGGACGCGGTGGCTGGGGAGATCGCAAAAGGCAATGTCGTCGGATGGTTTCAAGGCCGCATGGAATGGGGACCGCGGGCCCTGGGGAACCGATCCATCGTCAGCCATCCTGGATTGCCGAACATGAAGGATGTGCTGAATGCCCGCATCAAGCACCGGGAATGGTTTCGCCCATTCGCTCCTTCGATCTTGGCGGAGTATCAGCACGAATACTTCGAACACGATCACCCTTCGCCATTTATGCTGCATGTTTACAAGATCCGTCCTGAGAAGCGGGAGCAGCTTTGCGCGGTCAATCACGTCGATGACACGGGACGGTTGCAGACGGTGGCGCGTGACGAGAATCCTCTTTACTACGACCTGATCAGCGCGTTTCACCGCCAGACGGGCATACCAGTTGTGCTAAACACGAGTTTCAATGAGAATGAACCGATCGTCTGCGCTCCTGAAGAGGCGATTGACTGTTTCCGGCGCACTCGAATGGATGCGCTGGCCATCGGACCCTTCCTCGTCCGTAAATCTGAGAATTAGATGGCAACACCTCAAGCGAGTACGGCCGCCTCGGTGCGCGCAACCGAGTGGCCGTTCGCCTGTGTCGCGACCTTCCCGCGGCTGCGGGTGCTCGCGTGGGAAGGTGATGCTCTGTACGCTTCACATGCGTACACCCTTCTGCGGGGAAGGATGGAAGGCAAGACGTTCGCCTGGAAAATTGTGGGTTATTTTCGTCCAGCCGTTTGGCGGAACTTGACGGTAACCTCGCGCCTGACGTTCAGACTGTGTCGCGACGGATTCCATGCGCTGGCAGTTCTTGGTTCCGGTCACATGGTGGGAGCAGTTCCGGGGGCAATCGTGTCCATGGCACCGGGGGAGACGGAGTTTCGCGTATCCCACACTATTGCACGGGGCACGCGGCCGCTACACCTCGCATCGACACCCGATGGACGGCTGTTTTGGGGTGAGTACTTCGACAACGCCGCCCGGGACGAGGTCCACATCTACACGTCGGGGGATTGCGGCTTTACCTGGGAGGTCGCTTATACCTTCCCCAGAGGCTCGATACGCCATGTTCATAACATCGTGTATGACGAGTGGGAGAACTGCCTCTGGGTGCTTACCGGGGACAATGGCGACGAGTGCCGGATGCTGCGGGCGTCCTGTGATTTCCGCCAGGTAGACACCGTCACGGCGGGGAACCAGCAGGCTCGCGCAGTCGCTCTTGTCCCAATGAAAGACGGCATTTTCTTTTCGTCGGATACTCCGCTGGAACGCAACCACATTTATCAATTAAGCCGTGCCGGAGAATTGACCATGGTTGCCACTCTGGCGAGTTCGTCGATCTGCAGCTGCCGGGTCGGCGATGCTGTTTTCTTCAGCACCATGGCTGAGCCGAGCGACCAGAATTCCACCACGAGGGTTTCGATCCTGGGCAGTTCGAATGGAAAGGATTGGACCTGGTTGCACGAATGGGAGAAGGACCATTGGCCAATGGGGCTGTTTCAGTATGGCAATGTTTTTCTGCCAGACGGGACCAATTCCAGCGGCTTGCTCGCGCTTACCACGGTTGCAGTGCGGGGCCACGACCTGGAAACGAGTATCTGGCGAGTGAACGGGCAAGAGTCCGCAGGGCGCGTGCTATAGTTCGGTTCAATCCTACTTACTTATGGCGTTGGCCAAGCGCATACAGTACTACCGCCGAGTTTTCGGCGCGTACCTTCTGCCCGTACAGAGCCAGCTGACTTTTTGGCACGATGTGCCGTCGTTTAATGCGAATGCCTGGTCGAACGAGGGTCTCGGCGAATACTACATGGGCTTTGAGAAAAAAGCCGAGTACGCGGGAGAGCGGGACGCGGCGGGAATTCCGCTCCTCGATTATCGTGGAGAGATCGGCCGTCAATATAACCCGATCGCGATTGCGCAATGGGGATTGGGAAACTACAACCTGTTCCGCCGCACGGGCCAGGAAGCTTATCGCGAGCGGTATCTGAATTCCGCAAATTGGCTCTGCGGAAATCTTGAACGAAATCGTTTTGGGGTTTGGGTGTGGATGCATCACTTCGACTGGGAATATCGGGAGACGTTGAAGGCGCCATGGTACTCGGGGCTGGCGCAGGGGCAGGGAATATCGCTCCTGGTCAGAGCTCACCAGCAGACCGGTAAGCCGGAGTATCTGCATGGCGCTCAAAAAGCCTTTGCCAGCTTCCTGCTTCCACTGGAAGATGGCGGAGTCACGTTCACCGATGAACGAGGCGACCTGTGGTTCGAGGAGTACATCGTTTCTCCGCCTACGCACATACTGAATGGCTTCATTTGGGCAGCGTGGGGAGTGTATGACTACTTTCTCGCGTCGGGAGATCCGACGGCGCAGTCGATTTTTCAGCAAGCGATCCAGACACTTCTTGCCAACCTCGACAAATATGACATGGGTTTCTGGTCGCTGTATGAGCAATCCGGCACGAGACTGCCGATGGTGGCGAGTCCGTTCTACCACCGGCTTCACGTGGTGCAGTTGCGAGTGATGCACCGCCTGACCGGAGAAGAAAAATTTTCCGAATTCGCGGACCGTTGGGAAAGGTACGGCCGGAGTCGCGCCAAGCGGACTCGCGCACTGTGCTACAAGAGCGCGTTTAAACTTTGTTACTACTGACCCAGTGAAAATCCTTTACGTATCGCAATACTTTCCGCCAGAGATGGGCGCGCCCGCAGCGCGCGTCGCCGAATTGTCTCGCCACTGGGCCAAGGTTGGGCATGCAGTCACAGTACTGACCGGGTTCCCAAATCATCCGACCGGCGTGGTGCCGGAGGAATATCGGCGGAAGTTTCGACGCCTGGTCATGCGCGAATCCATCGATGGAACTGACGTTGTCCGGTCGTGGCTCTTGCCGTTTCCCAACGGCAAAGCGTACGAACGGATGCTGAACTACAGCTCGTTCTGCGTTTCCGCAGCGACCACGGGGATGTTCATCGCGCGGCCGGATGTGCTGATCGCGACTTCTCCGCAACTTCTGGTTGGAATCGCGGGGTGGTGGCTGTCGCGAATCAAGCGAGTGCCGTTTGTCTTCGAAGTGCGCGATCTGTGGCCGGAATCGCTGGCGGCGGTTGGCGTCGGAGGAAGCGGATCGGTTCTCAACCGGGCTCTCGGTGCTGTCGCTGGGTTTTTATACAAGCGTGCAGATCATATTGTCGTGGTCGCTCCTGCGTTCGTCGATCAGCTTGTAAAGAACTGGGGCGTTCCCCGCGACAAGATTTCTGTCGTCGAAAACGGTGTGGAGACGGAGTTGTTTGCTCCTCTGGACAGCCGAGAGGTACGACGCAAACTCGGCATCGAGAACCGCTTTGTCGTTCTCTACGCGGGAACCATGGGACTGGCCCATGGTCTCGATACCGTGCTGGACGCGGCGTCTCAACTGCAGGCCACTTTCCCGGAGGCACTGTTCTTTATGATTGGCGAAGGCGCCGATAAAGAACGCGTGATGAGGCTGGCCGAGCAGCGCAGGTTGTCAAACATCCGCTGGATTGGTCAGCAGCCCAGGGAGAACATGCCGCAGCTTATTTCTGCCGCCGACGTCTGTCTCGTGTTGCTGAAGAAGACGGAGCTGTTCAAGACAGTGATTCCGACCAAGCTGCTGGAGTTTATGTCGTGCGGACGGCCAGTCATCCTCGGGGTTGACGGCCAGGCGCGTGAAATCCTCGAGCAAGCGAACGCCGGCCTATTCGTCGAGCCGGAGAACTCCGGAGATCTGAGCCAGACGATTGAACAACTCGCGTCCAATACCGCGCTGCGCGCCGCTTTCGGACAGAATGGACGCCGTTACATCGTCGAACGCTTCTCCCGGCACCAGACAGCAAGTACATACGTGCGAGTGCTTGAGAAGCTGGTTGAGGGCGAAGGTCAACAACCTGCCGCGAAGGTCGCGCGGCGGTACTCGTGAAAGGGCGTGGCCCAGGTCAGCGTCAAAGCTAACGCCAACCTGGGAACCGTGCCCGTCATTCCCTCATTCGAAGCTACTTCAATTGGGCCGACTGCTTCGCGTTTTGAACCGCGTCAACGAAGGCTTTTGCCTGATCGTTCGGAACCTTAACCCCGCCGGTCAGAATCTCTTTGAACGAGACGTTATTTCCATACCAGGCCTGAGTAGCCTTGTTGTCCTGCTGGATTTCGGCGCCGTTTAGAGACGCTCCGATGAATGCTCCCTTGCTGCTGGAGTAGGTCAGTACACCCGCCTTCCATGCGGCATCAGCGGAGGCCGAACGACCGACCGGGCCAGCGGCCGCGGAGACATCGGCGCCGAGCTTGAAGTGTCCGGCGAGCAGGTTATTCATGCCTTGCTCGTTCATGATGAACATCAACAAGTCGGTGCTCTTGCCGCCGATCTGCGGGCCCCAGCTTACGCCGGAGAGCTTGAAGGGAGCGGGCGCGCTCCACGCGCCGCCATTGACACGGCAGGTAGCTACGCCGTCGCCGTGCTCACCGCCGACTACGAATGCTCCCTTGATGAGCTTGGGAATAACGGCGACGCACTTGGCGCCTTCGAAAACCGTGTTTGGAATGCCGTTGTCGCCGGCCGTCGAACTCATGTGTTGTACGGTGGCGGTGGCCGCCTCGAGTTCGGACATATTCTTACTGTTGGCATGATCGTCATTGTCCTGGGCGTACAGAAACGCGCCGAGGCAGAAAAGCAGAATCGCAACAGCCAGTGTTTTCATCGTGTTCCTCCAATTGCGTGCAGCAATTTGGATGACACTGTCCATGACAGGTTTACTGCGGGACGCGCCGGTCGCGGGCGGTTGCGTAGATAACCTTCCCTGCCGCGATCTCTTGGAATCATAGGTTTAGGCATCCCGCAAAATGAGTTCGCGAAAGGACTTATGTGCAAGGTATGGAAAACAAAGGCGATAGCAAACCACACGAGGGCACCGAGGATCAGAGAGGAAAAGCGTCACCACGAAGGACACGAACAAAGGCTGCTGGCTGGCTGCGTGCGCGAACAAAAGCCATCCGTTTATATATCGTGCGGCTAACAGATAAAGTATGTTAATAGCTGGATGATTAGAAACGAAGAAGTTAGATCTTGTGACCAGCGATTCCCGAATTGGCGCAGTCGCTGGTATCGTGGCCGGGCGGTCGAGTCGCTTGGCAACTGTGTTTCACTACCGTAATCTTTTCCGACATCCTCATTCTCGATAGAAATTAAGGATTATGTTGCCGCCTCGGGCAAAAAGGGTGATGCCGGTTCTGCTGGTTGCACTAAGTGTTGCAACTGCGCAAGTCCGACCCCGCGCACCCAAGAGCGGTGTGGAGCAACCGGCGGAGCTTCGGCAGTCGCCGCGCGTTGTTAGTCTGGACGAGGGAATGGCGATCATCGGGGCGGCGCTGGAAATCCGTTATCGACGGCATGCCCAAGAAGATTGCTCTCACCTGGTTCATGACATCTACGAGCAGGCAGGCTTTCCTTACAGGTACGCGGATTCGTCGGAGCTTTATCGAGGCATCGATGCCTTCCAGCGTGTGACGCATCCGCAGCCGGGAGACCTGGCGGTTTGGAAGGGGCATGCTGCCATCGTGGTCAATCCCGCACAACACACCTTTTTTAGCGCGACCCGAACCGGACTGCGAGTCGAGTCTTATGACCTGAAATACTGGAAACGGCGAGGCGCACCGCGGTTCTTCCGGTATGTGAGCCTGGCCCCGCCGCGAATGCCGTCTATCATCCAAACCACAACTCCCGAATAACCATCCTTCCTCGGTGATGCAAGACTCTGTTTAACCACAGAGGGCACAGGGGATCACAGGGGAACTTGGGCCTCGCCGGAGGTGAAGAAAAAGCTCACCACAAAGGACACAAAGGGGGGCGCAAAGGACACGAAGTAAACCGTCGGTATTTTCTTTGCGATGAAACGCTCTAACCACAGAGGCCACGGAGGATCACTGAGTAAACCACGAGAGATTGTCCTCTCGGGTGGGACTGAAGCGTGAAATGCATGGGGTCGTTCGCTACGCTCAGGATGACAAGGGTTGGGTAAGAAAAGCCTTTCACCACAAAGGACACGAAGGTCGCAATTAGGGCTGCGGCACGAAGTTGCACGGGGCTTGCACGGTTGTAAGAAAGGCGAATCAAACTCCGATTAAACTTAGCTGTTATGGATGCGCTTCCAAGTTTTGAGCTTAACGGACAAGTTGCGCTGGTAACCGGTGCGGCGCGTGGATTGGGGCGCGCGATTTCGTTGGCGCTGGCGCAAGCCGGAGCCGATGTTGCCCTGGGACTACGCGACCGCAATGCCGATGGCAATGTCGCGGCGGATGTACGGGCGTTTGGGCGGCGCGCGTTGCCGCTGCAGATGGATGTGGCCGATATGGAGCAGATCCGGACCGCGATTGCCGAGGCGGTCGATCACTTCGGACATCTCGACATCCTCGTCAACAATGCGGGGGTCGCTCCGGAAAACCTGGCGGAGAATGTTCGAGAAGAAGACTTCGATTACACGTTACGCGTGAACCTGAAAGGGACATTCTTCGCTTGCCAGGCAGCCGGTCGGGTCATGATTCGGCAAAAGGGCGGACGGATCATCAACATGAGCTCGCAAGCCGGGTTCGCGGCGCTGCCCACCGAGTCGGTTTACTGCATGACCAAGGCAGGGATTGCCCACCTCACGAAGTGCCTGGCGGTGGAATGGGGGAAGTACAACATCACGGTGAACGCGGTGGCGCCGACGTTCATATTTACACCGGGCACCGAGGCGGCCTTAGCTGACCCAGCATTCCGAAGCGATGTCATGGAGCGCGTCGCGGCGCTGCACCGGATCGGTGAGCCGATGGAAGTGGCAGGAGCAGTGGTGTTTCTCGCGTCGCCAGCCGCGTCGCTGATTACCGGGCACACATTGCTGATCGATGGCGGGTGGACCGCGCGGTGATTCAGAAGCCCTTCCGGGCGTTAACCACAGAGGGACAGGGAGAAAGTTGGGCTGGAATCAGGCGAAGAAAAGCGCACCACAAAGGACACGAAGGAAGACTTTAACCACAGAGGACACAGAGGATCACAGGGGAACTTGGGCTGGAACAGGCGAAGAAAAAGCTCACCACAAAGAACACGAAGGGTGCACAAAGGGCACGAAGTTAAACCGAATCGGATTTCGTAGAGAAAGGAAAAATCTTTAACGACAGAGGACACCGAGGAATCAGGGGAATTGCCTAGCGGCGCTTCAGGGCTTCGAGTTCGTCGAGGGTGCGGGGCCAGTCCGATCCCAGCAGACGCGACAGACTTCGGTCCGCCAGGACCTTCCCGCCGGTCTGACAGCGCGCACAGTAGTTGGTTTCGTTGTCGGCATAGCGAATTCGCTGAATTGGTTCGCCACAGCGCGGACAGGGCTGCCCATAACGTCCGTGGACAGCCATTCCTTCGCGAAAAGCGGTGACCTTTTCCGGAAATGCGCGCTGTGCCTCGATCCGCAGACGATCGATCCAGAGCTGGAGACTGTCACGAGTGGCGGCAAACAAACGATGCCACTCATCCGGCTTCAATTTTTGCGTGAGTGCCAGCGGGGACAAGCGTGCCGCATGCAGGATCTCGTCGGAGTAGGCATTGCCGATCCCACTGAGAACACGGGGATCCGTAAGAGCGCGCTTGAGCGTGCGGTTCTCGGACGTGAGCGCATCACGGAAGGAATCAAAGTCAGCGGCGAGCACATCAATTCCGCCGGGATCGATCGCTTGCAAAGCGGCTTCACCACGGAACAGGTGCAGGGAAGCGCGACGTTTGGAGCCCGCCTCCGTCAGCACCAGGGAGCCATCGGGAAAATCGAAGGCGGCGAGCGTAGTGCGTCCAGCGAGTTTTGCTCCGGGAGGCCGCCAATGCAGGCGTCCAGCGATCATCAGGTGAAGCGCCAGCCAGAGATCGCCATCGAGTCCGAAAACAATTCGTTTGCCGATGCGCCGCAACTCGCGGACCGTGCGTCCTTCGACGGCGCCGAGCGGTGGCTCGACAGTACGAAGCAAGAACGGACTGGCCAGGCGCACTTTCTCAAGTGGCTGCGCCTTGATTCGGGGCTCGAGTGCCGTGAGGTATGCGGCAATATCGGGCAGTTCCGGCATGCTCAGTAGATTGCAATGTGCAGCGGACCTTTTGCAACCTTACATCGGACCGAATACTGTCACCTGATTCTGACCGGCGACGTAAACCTTCCCATTGGCGACAGTGGGAACGGTGAACCGTACCGCCACGCCGAATTGATCACGTCCTCCCGCCTGGCTGCTGTTGTAGAGCTCCTTGGAAACGTCAAGGGCATCGTAGGCATGGAGCACGTTCACGCCCGCGGCTTCGATCGCCCAAACAATTCCGTTGCTTGAGCCATTGGAAGAAATGCTCATGTTAGCCCCGGGATATCCGTAAACATGGGTGCCTTTGATTGGCGAGGTTGAGAGGTGTCCGCTCGAGAGCGGGAACTGCTTGATAACATCCTTGTTGCCGACATAATAGACGTTTTGGTTCCAGTAGACCGCCGTGCTGAAGTCCTCGTCGGCGACCTGGGTTCCGAGCGCACCTGGGATCGATTGAACGATCTGGTTATCGCTGCCGGACTGGAACTTACCCATGTTGTCGCGGTTGAGCACATAAATCTTGCCGGCTTTTCCGGCACTAACACCCAAATGCGGAACGGACCCGGGCTGATCAGGAAGAATGGTGAAGCCGCTCGAGCCCACATCTACGTCGGCGGCCGACAAGGCTGCCTGGTCGAAGGGGGTAAAGTAATCGCTCACGGTAAAGCTGTTTCCGTTGGGCGTGAGTTTTACGAAACTATCGCCGTAGTCTTGGCCGCCGCTGTCGGCGTCGAACGTGCCATTGCCAACGACCAGGAACAAGTTACCGGCGCTGTCAACAGATAACGGTGCGCCCGCCATCCAGATCCCGCCGCGCTGTCCGTTGGGGGTGGAGTTCCACACTATCTTTTGCTGGAGAGTGGAGGCATCGTAGCCCATAACCCATCCGTGATAGGCGCCAAAGTCCTGGTAGGAGGCCCAAGCGATGTAGACAACACCGTTGGCTAACGTTAAGGCGCAGCGCTGGAGCTCGAGGGTCGGATCGAAGGTGATTTGTCCGTTATTGCTTCCAGCGCCAGTTCCAGGAACCGATGCCTGGATAACGACTGGGCCGCCGAACTTCTCGTTGCCATTGGTGATATCGAGGGCGTGCAGGCGATGAACCTGTCCGCTGCTCTCCTGCGTGGCGGTGACGACGTAAAGTGTGCCGGTGGAGCCGTCGATAACCGGAGTTCCAGTGATCCCTACGTTGGGTGTGATGGGACCGCCAATGCCGCCGGTCTTGGTACCGTCGACAGGTTTCGCGCCGGCGGGCATAAGGCTCTTCTGCCACAAAGGTGTCTTGACGTTTCCGTCGGCGTCGAAGGCGTATACGCTATTCGAGGCAGTGGCGACATAAATGGCGTTGTGCGTGCCGCTGGCAAAAGGAACGTTGAAGACGAACAGGGGTTGGGCGAAAGACTGATCGTCAGTTGGATAAGAAAACAATTTTCCAAAAGTATTTATGTTGACGTTAGTGGGTGTGAGCGTCGTCTCGGTGAGATTCTGGCCAGTGATGCCGCCATCGACGTGCCACTTGAGGATGCCATGAAAACCTTGGGTCACAGTAACTGACGCATGATCGGACTTGGTGGGATCCGCGTGGCTGGTTGCAGTTACGGTGATGGCCCCTGACGGAGCTTGACCGGGCGCGGTGTAGAGGCCCGAGGCTGAGATCGTGCCGACGGAGGCATTTCCACCTTGCGCTCCATTGACATCCCAAGTGACAGCGGTGTCGGGGGTTCCCGAAACCTGGGCATTGAATTGCGTGGTTGCGCCAACCGCGAGGACAGCAGTTCTCGGAGAGACCGCGACGACTACGTTGGCCGCTGGTGGTTGATTGTTACCCTGAGAGGAAGAACCACTTCGTGTTCCACAGCCCAATCCGAAAATCGCAGCCGAGAAAACCAGGGAAGTCAGAAAAAAAGCACGATAGGAACAAAGCATAATCACGCCCCGCGATGGTGACTCACCAACAGAATCGATAGGTGTTGTAAAAGCGCCGTCAGGTATCTAGGTCGTGCCGAACGACTATGATGTGGATTGCTGTTTCAGAGTTGCGCGTAGGGCCAGTGCAAATGTATTCACTGTGGATAAAAGCTGGGCGGGCGTCACGCTCCGTGCCGCTCGGCCAAGGTGAAGACTGTGCGGCCGGTTAGAGCCGGCGCACAGCGCCTATCCCGTTGCTACACGTGGGCGATACGTATTCGTGATTGTCGCGCGAAAAACATAACAATCACAGTGGTGGTCACGACCAGCATCATGAGCGCAACGCCGGGCGACCATACCGCTCGGGTGACGATTCGCGGTTCGCATCCCTCCGGACATTCACCTCGGTGCCTTTAGGGGAGGTGAAATCCTCGGTAGACTCTTGGCAGGATGACCGCACCGTCCACACTGTTTAAACCCTTTTCCCGCCTGGTGCGGATCAGGCTGCTGGATCGCGAGTTCGAGGTGCCGGAGAACAACACGCTACTTCGCTGCTTGCAGTACCTCGCCCCGGAAGCCGTTGCCTACGGGCGTTTCTGCTGGAATGAGGATTGCCAATATTGTCGCGTCACCTTCGACATGGGGGAAAACACGCCTACCCGCGCGGCGCTTTCGTGCAAGCTCCCAGTAGAAGACGGGATGCGCGTAAAATCGATCAGTACGGAAATCCGTTACTGTTTGCGCGAGATGAATCTGGGCGCAGACGCGCAATCCGAACCTCGTTGACACCTCGTTCCACCATCTTTAACCTTATTGGTTTCTAGTAAAGTTCAAGGGGGGACTTCCATGACGACGACCGCGACCGTGCCGGCGATGACTGGCGACGAAATTGTTTCTTTAGCCAAGAAGCACACACTGTACGAGTGGTCTGCCCAATCGAAGGTTGATCCGATTCCGGTCGCGCGGGCCAAAGGCATTTACTTCTGGACACCGGAAGGGAAGCGTTTCATCGACTTCAACAGCCAGTTGATGAGCGTCAATATCGGCCATGGGGATCAGCGGGTTATCGAGGCAATCCAGGAGCAGGCGGCCACTCTCTGTTACGCCAATCCGTTCATGGCGACGGAGCCCCGGGCGCGTCTGGGGGCAAAGCTCGCCAAGATTACTCCCGGCGATATTGACACGTTCTTTTTCACGAACGGCGGAGCTGAAGCGACGGAGAACGCGGTGAAGATCGCCCGTTTCTATACCGGGCGGCAAAAGATCATGGCGCGCTATCGGTCTTACCACGGCGCGACGGCCGGCAGCATAAGCCTCACGGGGGATCCGCGGCGGTGGGCGGCTGAACCGGGGGTTCCGGGCGTGGTACGCGTGCTGGATCCCTATCACGGCATCGAGCGGGGCTGGGAATCGGCCGACTCGGCCCTCGCGAATATCGAGGAGATCATCCAACTCGAGGGCGCGCACACGATCGCTGCATTCATTCTAGAAACGGTGACGGGCACGAACGGCATCCTGGTTCCGCCGGATGGGTATTTGCAGGGTGTCCGCGAAATCTGCAACAAACACGGCATCCTGATGATTGCCGATGAAGTCATGGCCGGGTTTGGCCGTACGGGCGAGTGGTTCGCGGTGGACCACTGGAAGGTCGTCCCCGATCTGCTTTGCATGGCCAAAGGGCTGACCAGCAGTTATCTGCCGCTTGGCGCAGTGGGAATGCGTCATCACATTGCCGAGCACTTCAAGGACAAAGTTTTCTTCGGCGGGCTGACGTATAACAGCCATCCGATGGGTTGCGCCGCAGCACTGGCCACAATTCGCGTCTACGAGGAAGATGGCCTCATCGGGAACGCCAAGAAGATGGGGGCGGTGATGAAGGGGCTTTTGGCCGATCTCGAGAAGCGTCATCCATCGGTCGGTGCAGTCCGCTCGATCGGGTTGTTCGGGATTGTCGAACTGGTCCGGAGCCGAAAAACACGGCAACCGATGGCGCCGTTCAACGGCACCTCCGATGAGATGGCGGCACTCGGACGGTTCTTCCGCGAACAGGGCCTCTATACGCTCGTCCGGTGGAACACGTTCTACACAAATCCCCCACTGTGCATTAACGAGGCGCAACTGAGGGAGGCGTTCGAAATCATCGACCGGGGTCTTCAGATCACCGATCAAGCCGTCAAAGACTGACGGAATTGCCCGGAATTGACCGTCCGGCTTGGAATTTTGAGCGGGTATGTCACAGGGCACTGGAGTCTGGGGCACATCTGTCTTAAGATTTCCGGCATGGCAAAGAAAACCGGTTTCAGCGATTCGTCGCTTTGGATCATCACGGTCGTGTTAATCGTCCTGAGCGCCTGGATGTGGTTCAGGCACTAACGACATTCAGCAGTGAGCCAGAGCGTCGCTTCGCGCGGCTTCACATTTTCCGCAACTCACGCCGGAGAATTTTTCCGGATGGCGTCCTGGGGAGCGTTTCGACGAACCGCACCTCGCGCGGTTGCTTGTAGTGTGTAAGGCGGTCGGCGACGAACGAGCACAGTTCCTGCTTCAGGGTCTCGGCTGAAGAGAAACCCTCGCGCACCACCACGAAGGCGCACGGGACTTCTCCGGCGCTTGAGTCTGGCTGACCGACAACGCCGCAATCGCGTACGGCGGGGTGTTCCATCAAAACGGCTTCCACCTCGGCCGGAGCAACCGAGAAGCCCTTGTACTTGATCATCTCTTTCCTGCGATCGAGCACGTAGTAAAAGCCGTCCTGGTCTCGGGTCACGATATCGCCAGACCAATACCACCCATCGCGTAAGACGGCACGAGTCGCCTGCGGATCTTTCCAGTAGCCCAGCATGAACTGCGGGCCTCGCATGACAAGTTCGCCGCGTTCGCCGGCGGGCAGTTCACGGTCGTTCTCATCGAGAACCCGGCAGTCGGTTTGTGCGACAGGTTGTCCGATGGACTCCGGCTTGTATAAATCCGGCTCTATGAACCCGATGTGTGTGACCGGGGAGGCCTCGGTCATGCCGTAGCCTTGAACAACTTTTATGCCGGTGAGGGCGGTGAATCGCCGGGGAAGCTCGGGGGCGAGAGGGGCCGCGCCCGACTTCATCCAGCGCACGGAATGGTGCTCGGGAAACTGTCCGGCTTCGGCAGCTTGGGTCAAGGCATTGAGGACAGGAGGCACAGTCAGCATGCAGGTGATGGAATGCTCGACGAGTAAATTCAGCAGGGCCGCGGTTTGAAACCGGGGCATGAGAACGAGCGTGCCGCCCTGCGCGAGCACGGGATTCAGCCCAACATTCAACCCGTAGATGTGATAGAGCGGCAGGAAAAGCAGCATGACGTCATCGGGCGCGAGCGGCGCAGCGTTCGGTCCGATGATCTGGTATATGTTCGCGACCAGGTTGAAATGGGAAAGCATCACTCCCTTGGGTAGGCCCGTCGTCCCGCTGGAGTAAGGTAGAGCCGCCAAGGTGTCCTCCGGCGAAGCGGCGGGAGTGGGGAGGAAAACACTGCCGGGTTTAAGCAGGCTGCTAAAGTCCTCCATTCCTGCACCGCGTCGGCGGGTCGCATAGACGGTGCGGAGGTTGGGAAGTGCCGCCAGGTTGATTGCTTCAAGGCATGGGCCATCGCTAACCAGGAAGACAGCACCGGAGTTCTCGAGTTGGTAGCGGACTTCGCGTTCGCGGTAGGTAGGATTCAGGAGCGTGGGGATACCTCCAGCCAGGGTCGCGGCATGATAGGCAACACAGAATTCCCAGGAGTTGGCAAGAAAGATAGCGACAGTCTCGCCAGGGTTCAGGCCGGCAGTCATCAAGCCGCGAGCGGCGGACGTAACGAGTTCGCCGTACTCGGCGTAGGAGAGGCGACGCCCACAAGATGAATCAATGATGGCTGTCCGATTCGGAAACTTTCGGCAAGCTTCGAGGATAAGGTCGTGCACAAACCGGCCGTGGGGATCGGCGTGAAGGTGGCGGAGCATTTAGAGATTGTAGCGAATTCTATGTGCAGCTAAGAGGCGAGTTCTGCCGACGCGAGCAAAACCGCTTGCTCTGCGGAACCCGCGATTGGGGATGATTAGCCCGCAAGCCTCCGAAGGAATTCGCGCTCGTCCATCCGGTACTTGAATGCCTTGCGGCCGTCGATGAACACGACGGGAACCTCGTCGGTAAACCTGCGGCGCAGCTCATCGTCGGAGTCCACGTCCACCTCGCGCCAGCGGAAGCCGCCTCGGCGCTCAAGTTTGGTGAGGCTCTCTTTTACGATTTCGCAAAGGTGACAACCCTTGCGGGAGTACACAATAACATCGCGCGCATCCGACACGCGTGCATTCTAGCCTGTTCTTAATGGCAGTTCTATAGCTTCCTCCCAGCAAAAATGCCCTTTTTAGCCATATTCCTGGTGAGATAGACGAGTCTGCGGCAGTTAGACGCAGCGGACAAGAGCGCCACTGTACAATCCCTGCATGTCGCAGTCGGAAGGAAGTTTGCGGGGTAAGACGGCAATTATCACCGGGGGTGCGAGGCGCCTGGGGCGCGCATTCGCGCTTGCCCTGGCAAAGGCTGGCGCCGATGTGGCGATTACCTATATGACCTCGGCACGGGAGGCACAACATACAGTGATCGACATCAGCGGATTAGGGGTTCGCGGGGTGGCGATACGCTGTGATGTACGCGACGAGAAAAGCGTGAAAACAGCGATCAAGGACATCACCAAGGAACTGGGCGGGATCGACATTCTGGTCAACAACGCTGCGCTTTACGAGTCGGTTGAGTTCGAGAAAGTGACGGCCACGCAGTGGGACAACATGTTTGCCACGAACAGCAGGGGGCCATTTCTGGTAACACGTGCGGCGTTACGACCGCTGCGCGAAAGGAAGGGCAAAGTTATCAATCTCGGCTCGCTGGGTGGACTTCGCCCGTGGGTTACACACGCCCATTATTGCTCGTCGAAAGCGGCCGTGATCATGCTTACCCGAGTTATGGCCAAAGCGCTGGCGCCGGAGATTTCCGTCAACTGTGTGGCTCCCGGGATGATCGATCTGGGTGAAAAGGCTGGGGCGCCGTTTTTGAAGCGTATGAAGGCGAAGACGCCGATGAGGCGGAACGGGACAGCCGATGATGTGGTTGCGGCGGTAATGTTTTTTGCGACAGCTCCCCACTTCATTACTGGGCAGGTCCTTGCGGTCGATGGTGGTCTTGAGTTCGCTTGATACAGGCGGGTGGAATGAAAGCAATCGGGATTCTCGTTCTCTTGATGAGTATTTGCGTCGCCGCTCAGCAGGGTCCGGAGAAGGGCGGGACTGAGGTGCAGGTCTGGGCAGGCGGGGGACACTCGGTTTCGGGCGGCACGAAGAATACGGGCGTGTTCAATGTCGGCTTACGCTATGGATGGGTGTTGACTGGCCAGCACGGTCCCGGTTTCTTGAAAGGAAACTTCGAATACGCTGTAGACGCCGTGCCGATGTTCCTGGTATTTCAGCCCGCAAACACAGCCTATGGAGTGGGCGTTAACCCACTGGGGCTGAAGTGGAATTTCGCTCAACGCGGAAGAGTTACGCCGTACTTCGAACTGGGCGGCGGAACGCTGTTCACGACGCACGAGGTTCCGAGCGGCACGTCGTCAGTGAACTTCACATCCGGCGCGGCGCTCGGGTTTCATCATTTGGGAGACAAGGTGACCTGGAGCGTCGACCTGCGTTACATGCACATCTCAAACGCGGGACTGACGTCGCCGAATCCCGGAATCAACACGCTGCAAGTGCGGCTGGGTTTTGGAGCATTCCGAAAATAGCCAAGGCACTGAGCGAAGCCATGGCAGATGCGCGGCGCTTCACCTGGTGGCTAGCGGTGGGCTGCCGCAGACGTTCCCTCCGAGGTTGTAGGGTCGATCACAACTTTCACCTCTGATATACGATTGGCCGGAAAACCGCCCTGCTGTGCATGCTTGCGGACCATTTCTTCATTGGGGGCGATGTAGACACAGTAAATCTTGTCGCCGGTGACGTAGCTCTGTACCCACTGAATCTCGGGACCAAGGTTGCGTAAGACGCTGCAGGACTTCTGTGAAATCGCGGTCAACTCGTCGGTGCTGAGCTTTCCTGCTCCAGGCAGGTCGCGCTCGATCACATATTTAGGCATGCTGTTTTCTCCGTGAAGGTGGTATCAGTGCTATGACGAAGGCACCCTACGATGCGCTATGGGCGCCGTACGTGTCAATTCTACTGCGCGCCGCCACTGGCACGCTCGGCGGGATGTACATCCTCGAACGAGAATGCGATCGCCACGTTGGAATATTCTTTGCCGCCGACCTCGACATAAGGATAAATGAAGTAGTTCAGAGCGGGCCCGGACTGCGGCGGCTCGAGGCGCAAGTCGCGGCCGACGGTGAACTGCACGCGATTGGGGTCGCGCTGGCCAAAGTAGTAGTCGTGCAGGTCAGGATGTTTCCAGGCTTCGGAGATGTCGACGGGCACCCATCCTTGGGAATCGAGATAGAAGTCCGCCCAGCAGTGATAGCCGGCGACTTCGCCTGAAGTTTTGTCTGCGGGCAGCGGGAATCCTATTTCAAAGCGTGCAGGGATGTGTTGCGATCGAGCCATCGAAATGAAGAGGGAATGGAAGTCGGTGCAATTGCCGCGCTTGGAGTCGCACGCCCAAAGTACGTCGCCGTGTCCCCAGCCGGTGCCGCTCTTGTCGTACTTCATGGTTTTGAAGACGTAGTCGTACATGGCACGGGCTTTGTCGAGTGGCGTGTTCGCACCCTTGGTTTGTTCGGCAGCGAGTTGTGCGGGCAATCCGTCGGTTGGAACCAAGCGATCGGGTTGAAGAAAGCGGGCTAGCTGGACTTGAGCGGGCCTGGCGTTCGATGCCGGATGGCCGTTCACTAACACCTGCTCTTCCTTGCGGGTTACGTCGTAGTCGATGACGAACTTGTACTCCTTGCGATTTGGTTTTGCACTCTCGGCATAGAACATCCAGTTGCCATAATTTTGCTCTTGCTTAGTCTGCATAGGCAGGTCGCCGGACTTGGATAGCACGCGGACGGTCTGGTACTTGTCCGAGTGGGCCATGGGAATCCAGACCTGGAAGCGCTGGTCCTGCGGAACGTTGCGCACCGTGAAGGTGTAGTGAAACGTGAAGTGACGCTCTTTCGGAGCCTGGGCGAGAACTGGGAGGGTGAGCAACACGACCAGGGAGGTCGTCAAAGCGCGCGGCATAAATAATTCCTTTCCGATGATTCAGCCAAGCAAGGATCCGGAAACGACCGACGGGCGTTTTGGTGGATTACAGTCAAGTAAAGCCGCGGCCGGAAATGCGGACCATGGCAGACATGGTTCACCTAATCTGCGCCGGGCCGCGGTTGGTTGTCAACTTTGTACGAAGCCCTATATTCTTCCTCGTTATGTCAACGCTGGTGGAATGTGTTCCGAATTTTTCCGAAGGACGCGACAAGTCGAAGGTCGATGCCATCGTCGAAGCAATGAAGATGGACGGGGTTTACCTTCTCGACCGCGAAATGGATTCCGATCACAACCGCTGTGTGATCACGCTGGTTGGCGAGCGCGAATCGATCCAGGAGGCTGCGATACGCGGTGTGGGGAAGGCAGCCGAACTGATCGATCTGAATCAACACCAGGGTGCGCATCCGCGGATGGGCGCTGCCGACGTGGTGCCGTTCATCCCGATCGAAGGCGTTTCGATTGAAGACTGTGTTGCGATGGCGAAACATGTTGGCGCGGAAATATGGAAGCGCTACCAGATTCCCGTATACCTGTACGAGTCCGCCGCGACCACCCCCGAGCGTCAAAACCTGGAAAACATCCGGCGAGGACAGTTCGAAGGCATTCGCGACGAGATCGCGACGAATCCGGCGCGCCGGCCCGATTTCGGAGATCCTCGAGTGCATCCGACAGCCGGCGCGACTGTGGTCGGAGCACGCAAGTTCCTGATCGCTTACAACGTGTTTCTCAACACGCCGAATGTCGACATCGCAAAGAAAATTGCAAAAGCCGTGCGCTTCTCCAGCGGCGGTATGCGCTACGTAAAAGGCGCAGGATTCCTGGTGCGAGGGCTGGCGCAGGTTTCGATGAATCTTACTGACTTCGAGCAGACGCCGATCCACCGTGTTTTCGAAGTGGTTAAGCGCGAAGCGGCGCGTTATGGCGTGATGCCGGTGAGCAGCGAGATTGTCGGCTTGATTCCAAAGAAAGCGCTGGAGCAGGCCTCGGAATGGTTCCTGCAGGTGGAAAACTTCGATTCATCGCTGATCCTGGAGAATCGGCTTTCGGCGGTGATGAGCGGGAAGATGGCGGTGGGAGGAATTCGCGCGGGAGTCGAACCATTTATCGAGCAGCTGGCTGCACCGACAGCGGCGCCGGGCGGAGGTAGCGCGGCGGCAGCGGCCGGAGCAATGGCGGCCGGCCTGGCAAACATGGTGGCGACGATGTCGCGCGGTAAGAAGGCGTACGTTCAATATGAATCTCAGTTAAGTGCCGCGATCGAGACCCTGTCGAGACTTCGGGAAGACCTGAAGGCGTCGATTGACGCAGATGCGGAAGCTTTCAAGAGCGTTATGGCTGCGTACAAGCAGGCAAAAGAAGCCGCCGCCGCGGACGGCATTGTTGATGCGGCGTTGCGGCAAGCGACCAGCGTCCCGCTTGCAGTCGCGGAGCGCGCGCACGAAGTGTCGAAGGTTGCCAACTCGCTGTTCGCGATCACCAATCCGAACATGAAGTCCGACCTGACCACGGCGATTGCCCTGGCGGGAGCGGCAATCGAGGGCGCGGTGGCGAACGTGGAGATCAATCTGGAGTCCATGAAAGACGAGGCCTTCGTTGAGCAAACGCGGCGTCGAGTATCAGCGGTGAAACAGGGAGCTATTCCCGCGTGAGAGAAATCGCTTTGGCCGGATTTATCAAAATTCTGTAAAAGATTTGAACGGCGCATTCGGGGCGCCATTCGGGTTTAGTCCCCGTCTTTCACACATAATCTACGCGCGAGATGAAGAAATCTTTTGCGCTCAATCTAACTTTTCTTGCACACAGATCCCGGACGGTCGCAGTACTCACGATTTTTTCCATCCAGCGATTTACAGACGCCGCGTCGGAAGCGTATTTTCATTGCTGGTTCTACTCGGTCTCGAGTAGATGCACGGCCCAGAGTCGCTGTCCCAGAATGATGCTCCCCGCGACAGCTGTGTGGGTTTGTAGGTCAAGCAGAAGCTCGCCGACCATTCGAGTCACTGATGTCTTGCCACCGCTCAGAAAGCAATTTCCAGACGCAAGAGGAGATGCCATGCTTTATCGTCACAATTTTCGTGTCAGATTATCTGCGTTCTTAGAACCAGCCGTTTTGTTGGCGGTGTTCCTCAGCACGGTCGCCGCGTTAGCAGCACCCCCTCCGCCGCAAAAGGTTTCGGCGGAAGACAGGATGTCGTCGGCAGGCAGGATAGCGAGCAAAGTCCGCAATCAGATTCGAAACAAGGTCCTCACCGGCGCGGCGGTCAGCATGAAAGCAGCCGTCAACAACTGCATCAACAGTCCAGATGATTGTGAAGATGGATTTTCCGAAGGCCCCGCGGGCGGACAAGCTGAGACCTCGATTGCAATCGACAGGACCGGGCAACACATTGTTGTCGGCTTCAACGATACGCGCGGCTTCAACCTGAATCCCATCTCGGTCTCCGGCTTCATGTATTCCGATGATGGCGGCAAGACATTCATCGATGGCGGCCAATTACCGACTCCTGGAAATCAGGACCTGGGCGGCACGCTGTTCCCGGCTGTGTTCGGGGACCCGGATATCAAATATCTTGGGGATTGCAACTTTGTTTATTCGTCGATTGTGCTGCGAAAGTTTTCCGATGTGGACGTGGTTCAGACGCTCGGGGTGCACGTGTCGACCGACTGCGGACACACGTGGCGAGGGCCGTACGAGATTACTCCCGCCAGCAATCCCAATGGAGTGCAGATTCAAGGGACTCCGCTGGATGCGGCCGATAAAGAGTTCATCGACGTCGATCCCGAGACCAAGCGTGTCATCGTGAGCTGGAGCAACTTCACGCCGTTTGCTCCGGGCGGGGTTGAGATCTCCAGCACTTTTACGAACAACATCCTGGCTCCGAATGGTCCGACATGGGCGGCGCGAAGAGTGGTAGCCGCCCGCGAGGAAGACGGTCAATCGTCGGTTCCGCGATTTGCAGCGAACTCACGCAACGCCTACATGGTTTGGAGAACGTTCCCGGTTCTGTTCGGAAACAACATCGGCTTTTCCAAGTCCACCAATTCGGGAGAAACGTGGAGCGCACCTGTCGACATTACCCGTCCGTTTTTCACGATGGACCAAGTCCTCGGGAACGATCGCGTGAATACGTCGCCGTCGCTGGCGGTAGACAATTCAGGCGGGCCGTTTGCCGGCAACGTTTACGTGGTGTATGCAAACAACAACAGCCGTGACGGCGCTGACGTCGCTTTCCAACGCAGCACGGATGCCGGTACGACGTTCTCTGCGCCACGATTACTGAACCGGAGGCCCGGCGAGGATCGCGCCCAGTGGTTCCCCTGGGTAACCGTGGATAAGAACACGGGTAGGGTCTACGTGTTCTACTACGACCAGGGCGCGGCAAAATCGGGCGATCTGACTCGCGTATCGTTCACCTACTCCGATGATGGCGGGGTTAGCTGGAAAGAGCAGCGCAGATTGAGCGATGACAATTTCCACGCGGGCTGGGGAAATGATACCGGGCAGCCGAACCTGGGCGATTACAACGAAGCGGTGGCGCAGGGCGGCGAATTGTTCGCGACATGGGCGGGAACCCACCTGGTGGGGTTTGCCGACGGACAGCCGAGCCTCAGCATGACGACGCCTGACTTGATCTTCAAACGGACGTCCGGCAATCCGAACTCGAGCAAACAGGTCGAGGCCGCGGCACAGGGTACACCAGACCCGATCACGCCGGTAAAGATCGGTCCCTCGGCGCAAAAGACTGTTCTTCTGACCGAGAACTTCAACGAACCTAACCTGGATGGGGCTTTGCCTGCTGGTTGGAGGTACGTCCATGGCGCGGGAGCAAACGCCGTGCCCTGGGTAACCGTAAAAGGATTCTGCGGTGGGGACTCGGTGAAGGCATTCCATCAGAACGCGAACGACGGTTTGCCCCCGGAACCAGGCGTGGATTCTTCTCCGGCGCGATGGGAGCGGCTGCTGAGTCCGGCAGTCACGGTGCCTAACGACGCAGACCTGGTTACGCTCGACTTCGATGTGTGTTACGACACCGAAGACGATCCCAACTTCCGGATCCTTGCGTACGACGGATTCTTCCTGAGGGTCACAGATTTGACTCCGGGAAGAACTTTGCGTTCGGTATTGGCAGAAGCCTTCGAGCAGAAATTCACGACGGATGGCTTCCAACACTATCCGAAGCATTTCCCACGCAGCAATGATCCGGCGTACTTCGAGGACATGTCTGCCTGGGCGGGCGAGTCCAGGAACATTCAGCACGTTCACCTCGAATTTCCGGGAATGGCGGGCAGCACCGTACAACTCCGGTTCGAGTACACGCAAGACGCAAGCGGTACGTGTGCGGACGTTCGACCGGGGCACACCTGCGGTGTTGCGGTCGACAACATCAACATGCAGAGCGTTGCCAACAAATAATTCACTGATAAACAACCGGGGCTGGAGCCATCCAGCCCCCTTCTCCCTAAACAGCCGGTACCATCTTCATCTGCAGTCCGACGGGCGCTTCCCCTTAAGGCTCCAAGACTTCGAAAGTAAGCCGAACCGAGGCCGCTGAACACTGGCTGTAACGGCGCATGTTTCGCGTGGTCTCCTTCTGAAGTACTATCTGATCGCGCGTGCAGACCGGATATTGGGGCGACAAGGGCGACATGCCACTGAAAATTGGTTCTCGATTCGTCGGCGAGGTGCTCGTTGTCACATGCCGCGGCCGGATTGTGGCAGGCGATGAGGCAGCGCGGTTCCATGATCATCTGAACCGGGCGATGCAGGAAACGCCCTTGGTGATCGTGGATCTCGCTGAAGTAGTTTTTGTGGACAGCAGTGGGATTGGAACCCTGGTCAGGCAAATGACACACGCACGATCGCGTGGTGGGGACCTCAAGCTGTGCGGCGTTCCCGAATTCGTTACGAAGACTCTTCGAATGACGGCTCTCGACACGGTGTTCGAGATCCACGCTTCGCAGCCGGAGGCGGTGGCCGCTTATTACGGCAGCCGTCGGTCGAGGCGTGAAGAATCTCCGTCATCGCAGACAATTCTTTGTGTTCACGAATCGGGAGATGTTCTGGCCTTCCTGCGAGAGCTTTTGCGGCGTGCCGGGTATGGTGTGTTGACGACAAGGATGATGACGGATGCCAAGATCCTGGCGAAGGCAGCCCAGCCGCAGCTGGTCATGCTGGGGCAGCGAACAGAACGCGGGGAGAACGCCGGGCAGCTGCTGGGGAAAATTGCGCCAACCATTCCAGTGGTGCTGCTGGAAGATGACTTCTCCATCGCGGATCCCGGCGTGGCTGGTGTTGCTCTTTTGGACAAGGTCCAAAGAGCGTTGAGCGCAAGCCAGCGAAGCACGTCGGCACGCCCTTGACCCTGTACCTTCGTAAACAAACCCTACCCCATCTCATTGACATACAATGGAGGAAAGTGGCCGGGTCACTGCCAGTTTCCTGGTCGCATCCAAGTAGGTGAGTCACAAGAGGCGGTTTATGAGGATTTTAAGTCGGGCTATCGGTTGCTTGTTGCTTGGGTCTGTGGCGTGGGCCATGCCCCTGGGCACCAGTGCGCGGACGGTGATTCCGCAGGACATCCAGCAGATCATTTCTGTCGATTACCGCGCTATCCGCAGTTCGGACACGGCAATGCAACTGAAGCAGCAGGTGCTACCCGAAGTGTTGAAGCAGTTCGAAGTATCGCTGAAGGGCGTCGGCATCGATCCCGACCAGGACGTGGAGCAGTTGACATTCGCTTCGTACCGGATGCCAAAACAAGGAGTGCGCATTGTCGGTATCGCTCAGGGGAGTTTTCCGACCAAAGCGGTATTGAAGAAATTCGCCGTTAAGAAGATCAAGCCGGCGAAGTACAGAACGGCATTCATTTATCCCATGAATGGTGGCATGGAAATGACGTTCCTGGACGACAACACGCTGCTGTTCGGCGACCATTCCGCAATTACGGGTTCGTTGGATACGCGGGACGGTTACACGTCGGGAGTGGACGCAAATCCGGATATAGCCGGGATGATCAGCGCGGTGGATTCGGGACCGGTTTGGAGCGTGCTCGATCAGCAGGGAACGCAGAACATGTTGCGCTCAGCGTTGGGTGATGCCTCGAAGCTGGCCGATTACGAGACCATAAAAAAGCGTTTGCTGGGATCGCGGTATACGATGAATTTCCAGAGCGGCGTGAACTTCGATCTGGACGTGATAACGTCCGATTCGATGACAGCCGCAACTCTCTCGTCGCTTCTGAAGGCCGGGGTAATGTACAAGAAGATGAATGCTACGCCAGTCGAGAAGACGGCGATGGACAGCCTGACGGTTGATTCGGACAGTTCGAAGCTCCAGCTTCACTTCAAGACCGACGACAAGAAGTTTCAGTCGCTGCTGCACTCGGATTTGTTCGCAGCGGTATCGCGGTAGGACAGAGATAGCAGGGAAGCACAAGGCAGAGGAGACGTAATCTCTCTGCCTCTTTTATTTTGGCCGGGTCGCCACGAACGATAGTCGCGTTCTCAGCGTTGAGATTCTTGTAGCGATGCAGACCTACTTCGCTTTTTGAGCGGTCATCTTGGCGCGCTTCTCCCGTGCCCAGCCTTCTTTGACGGTCTGTCGGGCGCGGCCCAATGCGAGTGCGTCCTCGGGGACATCCTCGGTCACGCAGGAAGCAGCGGCGATATATGCGCCTTTGCCGACTTTCACAGGCGCGACAAGAGTCGAGTCACTGCCCACGAACACTCCGTCCTCGATCGTGGTTTTGTGCTTGTTCACGCCGTCATAGTTGCAGGTGATTGTGCCCGCCCCGATATTTACTCCGGCACCGATGTCAGCGTCGCCGAGGTAAGTCAGGTGGTTGGCCTTCGATCCTTTTCCGAGCCGAATCTTCTTCGTCTCGACGAAATTTCCGACGTGGGCTCCCTCGCCTATTTCGCTGCCGGGCCGCAGGTGAGAGTAAGGACCCAGGAGCGCACCCGGCCCGATGCGTGCGTCGTCTATGATGGTGCCCGGTCGAACGACTACGCGATCGGCGATCTCGGAATTGCTTATGACGCTGTAGGAACGAATCCGGCAGTCCGCACCGATTCTTGTTTTACCCAGCAACTGAACGAAAGGCTCGATGACGGTATCGGCTCCGATCTCGACGTCAGCGTCGATGACGCAAGTCGAGGGGTATTGAATCGTCGCTCCGGCGGCCATCAGGCGAAGGCAGGTGGTCATTCGCATGTGCTGATCGAGGGCGACCATCTCTGCCCGGGTGTTGCTTCCCAGAATTTCCTTTGGATCGGACGTCTCCACGGCGACAACCTTTTGTTTGGCCTGGCGTAAAACCGCGGCCATGTCGGTAAGGTAAAACTCGTGATGAGGATTATCGGTTTTCAGACGGTCGATATTGGAGAACAAAGGTTTTGTGGCAAACGCGTAAAAACCGGAATTGATCTCCTGGATCTTGTCCTGTCCCTTTCGCAGCGACTTCTGTTCCACAATTTCCTTCACCTCGGGGCTCGAAGGGGAATTACGAATGACACGGCCGTAGCCCGTTGGATCGTCGAGCCTGGCGCTGAGGAGAGTCATGGCAGCCTTATTTCGCAGGTGAAAGTCACGGATTTTCTGGATGGTGGCCGGGGAGATCAGGGGGGCGTCTCCCGAGAGCACGAGCACGTGATCGTACTTTTGGAGCGCGTCGCGGCCGACCATAATGGCATGGCCGGTGCCCCGTTGCTCAGCCTGCAAAACAAAGTTCACACCGGTGTGAGCCACTGCCTGGCGGACTCGGTCAGCCTCGTGTCCAATAATGGCGTAGATGTCGTGCTCGGGGATGACCTGCGCGGCAGCAGCGATGACATGCGCGAGAAGCGGTTTGCCTCCCACCTCATGAAGGACCTTGGGATGTTTTGACTTGAGGCGGGTGCCTTTACCCGCGGCCATAATCGCGATGGCGAAAGTAGGCGAGGTGGACTGTTTAACCATTCGTTGCCAATATATCCCATCGTTGGGATAGGTCTAACGGCCGTTGGCAAACATCGGGGAAATTCAAGGGAGGGCTGCGCGCTAAGAAGTCACGCGCGAAGGGGCGCCGGAACTGGGCTGTTGAGAGTCGCGACCCTGGACAGCTATATCCATCAGGTCGTACGCAACCCGGTCCGCCGCGTGACGGGCGATTTCGCCGGGTTCCAGGTAGTCACCCAGCACCGGGCAAATGCCGAGGGCCTCGATCGCTTCCAGATCGTTGACGATTTGTGCCGCGCCCTCGAGCGCGTACTTAGCCTTCATCGCCGCCGGCGCAGGATTCCGGTTGATAAGGGCGTAATCGAAGATCGACAAGCCACCCGCATGCTGGAGCAACGCGCGAATATGATCAGCGGCGGTTAATCCGAGGCTTTCATTGGCCTGCGTCATGAGATTGCAGACATAGACCTTCACAGCGGGGGACTCTGCGATTGCCTGCGGAATGCCATGGACCAGCAGATTGGGGATAAGGCTGGTGAACAGCGAGCCGGGACCCATCGTAATCAGGTCAGCGTTGGCAATGGCCTCAAGGGTCTGGGCCAGCGGCTCGACATCAGGCGGAATCAAGAACAATTCCTTGATATGGCCCTTGCTCGCCGTGATCTTGGTTTCGCCGCGAATGCGCGAACCGTCATCCATCAAGGCCTCAAGTTCGACATTCGAACCTGTTGCGGGATAGATATGCCCGCGCGTCAGCAGGATTTCGGCGGAAAGGCGGACGGCTTCCGCAAAATCCCCGGTGATCGAGGTCAGGGCGGCGAGAAACAAGTTCCCGAAGCTGTGGCCTTCGAGCCCGGAACCCTTGCTGAAGCGGTGCTGAAACAGGCGGGACAAAAGCGCTTCATCCTCGGAAAGAGCGACGATGCAATTGCGGACATCGCCGGGCGGCAGCATGTTGAATTCCTTGCGCAGCCGGCCGCTGGAACCGCCGTCATCGCTGACCGTAACCACCGCAGAGAGTTCGCCGATGACTGGCTTATCGTCAGTTGGGGCGAGAGAAGGGTCTGCCGAAGTGGGGACGTAACACTTGAGGCCTTTGAGGAGAGTGGACAGTCCAGTGCCGCCGCCGATCGCGACCACACGCAAGGGCTTTTTGAGTCGGCGCAGGTTCTTACTTGCGCCCGGAGTTGCAGACTGCAGTGCAGTCATTCGAGTACTCTAAGACCTTTCGGGGAAGGAGAGCTCGGAACCGGGATCCGGGTAGAGCAGTTCCGTGAAGCGGGGATCCTCCGCCAGGTTCTGAAAATCGGAGTCGTTGCGCGCTTGAAAGCGCAACGAGGAATTCAGGCGAATGGCTTCGTCAAGATGCTTCAAGGAATCCTCGATGCGGCCGGTCAAACAGTCCAGAGCAGCCAACCCATAGATCACGTAGTCAGCCTGGGGATTTTGCTTGTTGAGCTTCTCAAGATGCTCACGGGCGCTGACGTAGTCTCCAACGTTCATCAAGGACACAGCAAAGTCGAAGTGCTCTTCCGGGGATTTGAACTGAGTGGCGGAACGTTCCAAATGCTGGCTGCAAGTGTTCAAGTGAGTCTTGGCGCGATCGGCGAGTTCAAGACTGGGGCCGCCCAAAACCTTTTGCAGCAGGGTCTTGGCTTTGTCAAACTTGTGCTCCTGCATAGCGCGCAGGCCAGCCTCGTAGTTTTGCACAGCCTGTGCAAAACGTGGATCGTCGGTCAGAGACTTCTTACTTTTGCTTGTCTGGACCATCTGCAGTATTCGCCCTCGTGTCGTCGTAAATCGTTCCTCAGCAGTCACTTGTGACGCATTCCTTAATCCGACTCCCAAAAGTATAGAGCAGGTCGCCCGATTCGTTGCCCATTGCGCCAGAACGGTCGGTATGCCCAGCCTGTGGAAAACCCCTACGGGGCCGCGGCAGTTCTGAAGCTAGTTGATCGAAGCGGCGGATTGCAAGTCTACCTGCTTCCACTCGCCTTGGATGATTCCCGCGCGAATCTGTTTTGCCGTCTTACCCTTCTTATGCTCTACGTAACTGTAGTAGAGCTCCTTGAGGCAGGTGGCGCACTGCGCGCCGTGCGTCCCTTCAAAACAGCTATGCAGACTGTTGTGTCCCATACCGCGGTCGCAATAGCAGTAGCACGGTTGCTGATGGATTACCGTGGGAATCTTGGCCGCCAGTTCGTATGCGTGCGTCTGGAAGGGAAACTGAGCGTTATCGCCCCACAACTGATCTTTGGTTAGGATTGCGGGCAGCTTGCCTCCAGGTTTCGGAGGCCCCGCATTGAATGCGGGAACGCCCTTGTCCGCTTCTTCCTGAAAAGTCCAGCCGGTCGAGAACGTCAGCGTGATTACGAACAGAAAACACAGCACCAGCGCACGCTTGTACATATCTGGATTTTACCTCGGCCCCGGTATTGTAACTCGAACCGGGCGCCCGGTGCAGGCGGGTGCTGGCGCGCGAATTACTTGGGTGTAGCATCCTTGCGGCATAGGAGGAGAGTCATACTAGAATAAGCGTGATGCCGGATTCTTCCAGTCCAACCCCAGCAGCGGAAGCCGCGATCAGTACGGTCCAGGTGTCCGCGCCGGTAATTCAGGCGCGAGCCCTTCCCGTGCTGGCCGTGTGGCTGCGCGACCTGGTAGTTTCGCTGGCTATTTCAGCCTTCATCATCATCTTTCTGTATCAGCCGGTGAAGGTGGAAGGCACCAGCATGATGCCGTCGCTGGATGACCAGGAGCGTATCTTCGTCAACAAGTTCGTGTACCACATCGAGGCGATCCAACGCGGCGACATTGTGGTTTTCAAGTATCCCAAAGATCCGTCAAAGAGCTATATCAAGCGAGTGATCGGGGTGGCGGGAGACCACATCGAGATTGTCGACGGCCGGGTCTTTGTCAACGGCAGGGAACTCGAGGAAGACTATGTGCCGACGGTCTACGCGGATGACCGGTCCTACCCGGATAAAGTAGTGCCACCGCACTCGTATTTCGTGCTGGGAGATCACCGCAGCATGTCCAATGACAGCCGCGATTTCGGCCCGGTGAAGGACTCCTACATTTACGGCAAGGCGGTGTTCGGCTACTGGCCGGTCGATAAGCTAGGCAGATTGAGGTAAGCGGGCGGTGCGCTAAGTCGGCGTACTCGGCGTTAGGCAGGGCTGGAACAAACGACGCGGCAAACCAGAGTAGATATTCACAGGTACTAACAATCGGACATTCCTGCTAAAATCTATAAAATCCACTCCCAGAGGCATAAATGCAGGCTATCCTTGCGCTGGAGGACGGGCGCGTCTTCCGCGGCAAAGGC